>Ga0209123_1000083_pt1 | contig 161224 bp, 130 predicted proteins | sample BarGraIncu00431A_FD_184500 | JGI IMG/M metagenome (GOLD analysis project Ga0209123, IMG submission 184500) | Arctic peat soil microbial communities from Barrow, Alaska, USA - Barrow Graham LP Incubations 004-31A (SPAdes) (version 2) | ecosystem: Environmental > Terrestrial > Soil > Wetlands >... | reverse complement strand
ATGGTTACCGTATATTTCACAGTTCCTTTGCTAAAATCAGCTGCTTTATCGGGCATTACGCTTACTCCTGCAAAGTTGTTTAGTTCGGGGTTGAATGAACTTAAGTTAGTAGCAGTTGTAACAGGAAACACAACCTTTTTGGCAACTGTATCCACTACGATATTGATTTTTTTCAACTCCTTTGCTTTTGCCGATTCAAACACAGAGGAAACACTTACCCATTTGTTGCTCAGACGGGCAGCTTCGCTGGCAGTAATGGGCAACACGGTTCCATGACGGGGATGAAAATCCATGGTTACATCCTGATCGATAACTTTGAAATGCTCCAGATCCGAGCCTTTTGTAAACTGATAGCGTCCGCTGGTGTACATATCGTACATCAAAACCCAATCGGCTGAATTGTTTAGCTTGAAAACACCTGCACCTTCCACCGGACTGGTGGTTTGTTGCATTAAACCGCCCACCGATTTCCACTCGCCGGTAAGTTTGTCGGCAACAGCCTTTCTGATTCCTTTTTCGGTATCCTCGGTTTTGTAAAATAAATGGTATTGACCAAATGCTTTTACAATATCTCCATCGATACACGAAGTTTTGTTGGGATTAAAAAACAACTGTTTAGGAGTCGTTTCGAGAGCGGTGAAATCTTTGTTGGCATAACAATAGTAAATCTTATCATAGTCTCCTTTTCCGCTTTTCAGCATCGAAAAGTAAACCATATATTTTCCTACCGATGGGTCGTAAATAGTTTGTGGAGCCCATACACGCAGCACATCGCCAAATTCATTAGGGAAAACAGTAGGAATGTTGATAGCTGTTGAAGTCCAGTTTACCAAATCGGTTGATTTCAGAAGTACCATACCGCGGTTGGAATCCCAACCTTTATCCGAGGTCATATCGGTAACAACCATGTAAAAGGTTTTTCCATCTTCGCAGCGCAAGATATGCGGATCGCGAACATCACCGGTCAGACTTATCTTCTCGGAGCTGATAACCGGGTTATCCCTGTTAAGTGCTTTGAAGTTATATCCATCGCTACTCAATGCAAAGCGTATTTGCTCTTCATCTTTCCGGTTACCGGTAAAATAAACAAAAAGATAAGCACTGCATTTGTCTTTTGCGGTTACTGCTGCGGTCTTCTTTTTGATGGTTGAGGGAGTTGGTTTTGCCTGAAGAATCGATAAGCTACTTAATACAAGGCTTAAACTCAGTAGTATTCTGATTTTTTTTAAAAACATTGTTGATTTGATTTATAGATTAATTATTAGATCGCTGGATTCTTATTCCGCGATTACAAAAATACAGTTATTCAATGGATATGGAAGCAAAGAAATCAATCAATAAAGGGGAGATTTTTTCAGTTTACAGATTAAATCAAAATATTAACGTGAGTTTCTATATTTGTTTTTCAACATAGAAACTCACGTTCTTTTTAAGGAGAATAATGATGTAGGATAAATATGACAAACGTAGAATGTTTTCCTTCCGGTCTTCAAATGGAGTATAGACGAATAATGACGTTCTATGCTATTCTTGATGACAATTGAAATTCTTTAGGAGTGATGCCATATAGTTCGTTTTATAATTTCACGGATTTAGCTTGGCCTGTGTAAACTATTGTTTTGTTGAGTTTTGTATCGGCTGTAACGCCTTTTCCTGTTTGCTTGTCTACAAGTATAACATTGAATTTTCGGATTTTTAGCATCCCCGGAAAACTGCCTTTGAGATCACCGATAGTCAAGGTTTTAGTTTGATCATCCCATTTCATGGTTATAGTTGATTTCAAGCCTTTTTCGTAGTTGTAATTATCGTTTTCATCTTCGTACAACGTAAATTCTCCATTGGCTCCCGGATAGATGCGAATTTCCAGATTATCCCATTTTTTTTCATTGGCATATTGCACTTTCGGTGCCCATGGCAAAATAGATCCTGCTTTTACGTATAAGGGCATCACATCAATTGGTGACGACTTTTGAACTTCTTGTCCACCTTTCATTTTTTCACCGGTCCAGAAATCATACCACTCTGTTCCAGCTGGCAAATATACTGCACGTGATTTTACTGTTGAGAAATCAATGGAAGTTTGTCCATCAGAAGCTTTGTTTGCATACATCGACTCAAGTACAGGAGCAACAAGGATGGACTGACCGAACATATATTCGTTGTTGATGTCGGTCGTTTTATTATCTGCTGCAAAATCCATCACCAGTGCACGCATAAAACTTTCAGATTTCGAAGTAACACTCCACGCCGTAGAATAAATATAAGGCAAAAGTTGATAACGAATATTGATGTATTTTTCAATAGCATCAAATGTCCAATCACCACGTTGTCCAAACTGATAAATTTCACGTGGAGCATCGGTTCCGTGCGAACGCATCATTGGGGTAAAAGCACCAAACTGTAACCAGCGAACATATAGCTCTTGATATGTTTTTAGTTTTAATGCACCTGAGTTATTAAATTCCCAAAGGAAGAACCCACCGATGTCGGCATTCCAGTACGGAAGACCTGTGAGTGAGAAATTGAGTGCCGCAGGAACTTGTTTTTGCAGTGTTTTCCAGCTCGAAACAATATCGCCCGACCAAGAATTAGCCCCATAACGTTGTTGTCCTGCAAAAGCCGAGCGGGTAAGAATAAATACACGTTTATCAGAAGTCGTTTTTCGTTGGTTTTCATAAACACCCTTGATGTGTTGTAGTGGAAATGCATTTACTACCGAACGATAAGAACCCAGATGCGTAGGTTGATCAAAGTCCGCATCTTTCACGTTGATATGGTCTGGTTCAGATGAGTCCAACCACCACCCATCAGTATTGAAAGAGAACACACCTTTATTCAAATAGTCCCAATAGATTTCGCGAGCGGCAGGGTTATACGGATCATAAGGTTTTGTTCCAGACTCAGGTGGCCATGTGTCAAAATCGATCATCATCTTTTTCGACTTAAACTCTTTGTATTGATTGGTTTTTGGTCCAAAACCAGGCCAGGCCACTATCATTAAATGAGCTTTTAGGTCATGAATCTTATTCACCATTCCTTGTGGATCAGGGAAAGTAGTCTTCTCAAAACTCATCGCGTTCCACACGCTATCTTTACCCCAATATTGCCAATCCTGAATGATACCGTCGAGAGGTACTTTCAAAGCACGGTATTTTTCTACCACTCCTACTGTTTCAGCCTGGTTCTTATAGCGCTCGCGCGATTGCAGATATCCAAATCCCCATAACGGAATCATAGGTACTTGTCCGGTAAGATCACGCATTTGGGCTACCACACCAGCAGCATTTACGCCAAACATAAAATAATAATCGGAGTTATCGCCCAACGATTCGAAAGAAGTTTCCTGTAAATTATCGGTAAAAGTCGTTGAGGCATAGTTATCCCAGAAAATACCGTATCCCTTGATGGATTGCATAAAAGGTATGCTGATTTTCGTGTTCCCGTTTTTCAATTCAATGCGTTGCCCACGTTGATTGAGTCTCCCGTTTTGTTGTTGTCCAAGACCGTAAATCGCTTCATCTTTGTCGAGCATAAAAGCCTGACGAACCAGAAATGACGATTTCGCTACATCAAGTGTGGGTGTAAACTGTGCGCCAAAGTCTTTTTCGGTAAACAGAGCATTGCCTTTCAAGTCGGAGTAGCTTACTTTTCCGGTGGTAAGATCATAAGAAACCTTTATTGAATTGCTGCTGATGGTAACAATTTTTCCATCATCGCCAATTTTCAAATCGGTCTTTTCTGGGACTTTTATTACTGAAAGACTTGTTTTGGCAGATGCCACTCCTTCGGGAACTCTCAGCACGCGAACGATAGTGGGACTGTAAAACTGAATTTCCACCGTCATTGATTGACTGGATGTTTTAATCCCCAAATTGGTTTTTTGGTAGGACTGTGCGATTAATTGTGTTGAAGCAAAAAGGCAACACAATAGAAAATAAACTTGGATTTTTTTCATGGATATTAAATATGATGGTTAATCTGGATTCAAGGTGGAATATTCAATTGAAACGATTCAATTTTTAAGTTGTCAAAGATAAGAATAATTAAAAGAACAAAAGAGGACAAGAATGGCAAGAAGGTGGATGATAGTGGAAAGGACACAGCAATTCCAAAAGATTTCTAAACGAATCTACACACACCATTTCTTAGCGAGTCTTGAAACTTCGAAGGAGCTACCCCGAATTCGATTTTAAAACAGCGACTAAAATACTTTGGGTCACCAAAACCAACTTTGTAAGCCACTTCCGATATTTTGTAATTATTTGTTGCTAACAACTTTCGGGCATTTTTGATTCTAATTTTTTGGATGAATCGACATGCCGACAGACCAGTAAATGATTTAATTTTACGACAGAGTGTTGATTTTGAAACATTCATATTCGAAGCAAACTTACCAATGCTTATTGAATTATTAGCCAAATCATCTTCAATTATATTCATCGCATTGACAACAAAACTGTTTTCGGGGATAGGACTCTTTAAGTCCTGACTGACAAATGCTCGATACTTAGTTGGTGATATACCAAGTTCTTTTCTAAAACACTTGGTGAAATACTTTGGGTCATTATAACCAACCTCAAAAGCTATCTCCGAGATATTGTAATTTTTGTCTAAAAGAATTGGTAAGGCTTTTTTGATTCTAATTGAGCATATCAAATTATAGTCATTTTGCATCCTTAGATTTGACTCCATTGTTCAATTATTTTACAACGTGATAATATTTAAATAAAATCCTTCCTTTCCCACTCATGATGCAGTGAGAAGGAAGGATTATATTGATTATGACAAATTAATATCCAGGATTTTGAACCAAATTGGAGTTTGTCAACATAGCTTGATTTGGAATCGGATAAAGATTGCGATTACTATTACTTGCATCATGCGAGAACCATGACTTAGTAGTAAACACTCCAAAACGGATCATATCCTGACGGCGACGTCCCTCCTGAGTAAATTCCCATCCGAGCTCATCCAAAAAGCGACCAGACTTAATATCAGCACCACCTTCAGATGTTGACTTTTCGGTATCACGACGACCGTAATCATAGACACTACCAGCCAATAGATCTTGGTCGGATACGATTGCTTTAGCAGAATTATCTTTAAAGTCCCTTTGACGAACTTGAGTTACTAACGCACCTGCTCCTGATTGACCACTTCTCATCAAGGCTTCAGCTTTCATCAACAGGATATCGGCATAACGGAACAGGGGCCAATCATTACTTAATCGATTTGTACTGCCCTTGGCATACTCAAATTTACCCCATCTGTAACCGTCATAGTTTGTTGAAAAGTCAATACTCGGTACAGCTTTTCCATAAATCAATGGTTCGCTATTATCGCTTCGTGTAAGAATTGCACCTGAAGCTTCGTATTGTTGCCCGAAAATAAAGTTTTCTTTTAAACGGGCATCAGCCGGATCAAAAGTATCAATAAACTGAGGAATTGAACATACACCTCCCCAAGGTGTATTCGTGAAATTATAGGTTTTCTGGCTTTCAGAAGCCAATGTGAATAAATGGAAATCAAAAGCATTCCAGTCGCCCACATAAATTTCATCTTCCGGAAGGGCAAAGATAATTTCTTTTGATTTGTCATTACTGGTAACAAAGACATCTTTTTGATTGGTTTCTAAAGAATATTCTTTGGAACTTTCAGCATACTCAACTACTTTGTTGCAAGCAGTGATACAATCTGACCAATGTGCAGTACCTGTCCACACTTCTGCATTTAAATGTATTTTTGCTAGAAGCGTATACGCTGCCCATTTATTGAAACGACCATAGTAATAACCACGTGGTGTTTCAGAAAGATTATTGATATTATCCGTAATCTCCTTCACAATGAAATTAAATACTTCCACGCGAGTAGACTGTTTAGGGGCTGTTAAATCTTTAAAGTCAGTTACAATAGGAACATTCCCGTAGAAATCGATCAAAATATAATAATAAGAAGCACGTAAAACCTTTAGCTCTGAAATCAAAGCACTCTTTTGGGCAGCATCCGCTACTTCAATTTTGCCATCTTCAATTTGTGATAAAAGGCGGTTACATGTAGTTATACCAGAATAAGTACGCGTCCAGGGTTCCCATGCGGAATCATCATCGGTTGTCCAGATATGCTTATGCCATCTTTTATAAATGCCGCCATCTACCCAACCATTACCACGTGCCGGGATTATATCCTCATCTGCACATAATTCTTGTCCTCTTACCACGCCATTCCAAAGCAGCATTGTTTCACGCCATGGGACGTAAGCTGCATTTATAAGATAACTGATGTCGGCATCCGTTTTAGGTTTATACTGAGAAGAAACAACCTTGCCGAAACTTTCATCTTTAAGATTTGTACATGAAGTGGATAAAGCTATAAAGACTATGATTATACATAATCCTTTTAAAAATATATTTGTTTTCATATTTTTCATATTTTACATGATTAGAATTTGACATTCACTCCAAATGTAAATGTTCTTATGCTCGGATATTGGTCTCTGCTGTCGTAACCAGGATTCAGTCCCGACATACTAACTTCTGGATCAATCCCTTTGTATCCTGTAATTGTAAGTGCGTTACTTACAGATCCATAAAGTCTGATTGAGTTGACGTATTTCCGAATGCTTTTAAATGTATAGCCTAAGGTAATATTGTCAATTTTCCAGTAATCGCCATTCTCTACATAATAGTTATTGAATTCCGGATCTATCGTATTGTTTAATGTTACTTTACCGAAGATTAAATCACTCACAGATCTTAATCGATTTTCCTTACGGCTATTCTTTGGATTTTCGTAATACATTCTGGCTTCGTTAATGATCTGGTAATCGAACGCACCACGCATAGTAATACTCAAATCAAAGTTTTTATAACGAAGGTTGTTGTTCCAGCCGGCATACATAGTAGGAAGACCGTTGCCAATAATTTTTTTATCTTCGGGTGCACGAGAAAATTCATCATAAGGCACATGCTTTCCGTCCCGATCCTCATAGATCCATTTTCCGTTTGCATCTACATCAACCACTTTGAAGCCATAGAAATTGCCGATTCTCTCACCAACCTGAACTCTGTGCGACTCTGTTTTGACAGGTTCAGCTAACCAGCCTGTATTGAAGTAATCGGAATTGGTTTTAAACGCACTACCATCTAAACTTTTCAATTTATTGCTGTTTTTAGAGAAAGTAACACTTGTGTTCCATTCAAAATCCTTGTTTTGAACAGGGATAGCCGAAAGCAAGATTTCTAGACCTCGATTTTCCATTACTCCGCCATTGGCTAATGTGCTAGGGAAGAGGTTTGGTGGTGTAGGAACTGTGTAGTTATAAAGCAGACCATCCACTTTCCTATTATAGACATCTATAGATCCCGACAAGCGTCCTTTCAACGAAGAAAAATCAAGACCAATGTTAGTTTCTTTCTTTTCTTCCCATTTCAAGTCCGGGTTAGCATTGGAAGCGGGAACTATGGTTTGAACCCATTTCCCATTCACATAAGCATATTTGTCGTATTGCAGCATTGCCACGCCAAGAAATGGATCTTTAGGCTGCGAACCGGTAACCCCATAGCCCGCACGTAACTTCAAATCATCAAAGATATGTTGATCTTTCATGAAGGATTCTTGAGTAATTCTCCAACCCAACGAAACTGAAGGGAAAACCCCCCATTGATTACTCGTTCCATATAATTGGCTGGCTCCTTCGTAACGGAGACTTGCCATCAATAAATATTTATCTTTAAAAGAATATGTTCCCCGCCCAAAAAAGCCTATGAGGTTGGATGTAGATTTAGAGGAACTTGCACCTGCTTTCCCTAATTTTAAAGCTGAACCAATACCTATGTTATGCCATCCTCCAAAATAATCATCCTGAAACCCATAATTAGAGAAATACATATCTTCGTAATCAGTTTCATTATAACTATAACCACCCAAAACGCTGAATTTATGATCATCAATTGTCTTGTTGTACAAGGCTGTAATTTCAGCTAATTTTTCAGTGTAAGTATTGGCTCCTACGGATGACCAGCCATTCAATCCATCACGTAAAGTAGAAATGTGATTCAGAGTTTCTGAATAACCATGATTGCGATTTGAACGAACATAAGAAAGGACAGAAGACAAGGTCAAATCTGATATTGGGCGGAAGATAACATTGGCATTGTAACGAGTTTCTGTGTTCTTAACGTCACCATTGCATTCCATCAAACGAGAAACTGGGTTTTCATATTCAAACTTACTCAGATTTTCATACCAGCTTCCGTCTGCGTTCATCACCGGGTCGGTGGGGTTATGGAGAATAGCCTGGCGATAAGTGTAACCGTTGAAACTACCTGCGTTGCTCGTAGAGGGGAATTTATTTGTTTTACTACTCAGACCTAATTTGAATTGCAATTTGTTGTCAAACATAGAGTGATTAACCTGAATGCGCCCCTGAAATGTTTCATTTGCTGATTTCAGCATGATACCTTCAGATGAGTTGTAATTAGCAGTAGCAATATAGTTTGTTGTCGCAGTTCCTCCCTGAAAAGTAAGATTGTGTACATGCGTAAATGGCGTCCGTGTAATTTCTTTCAACCAATCAGTGTTACTCAAGTGATCTTCTGTAGGATACATCGCTTTAAACTCCTCAGCATTCTGCATGTCTAATCTTTTGGAAATTTGAGATGTGCTGATATAACCACTATATTCAACGTTATTTATTCCGCCACCTTTTGCTTTGAACTGCTTCGTAGTAATCAGAATTACTCCATTGTTACCACGGGTACCATAAATAGCAGCAGCAGAACCATCTTTCAAAACATCTACGCTTTCAACATCTTCAGGTGCTACAGTATTCAAACTTCCCGGAATACCATCAATCAAAACAAGCGGATTGGTATTGGTTCCATTTAGAGTATTTGTTCCGCGAAGATTTATTTGTGTAGTTGAGGTTGGATCGCCACTGGGGTTAGTGATAACTAAACCTGCTACTTTACCTTGTACCAACTGACCAATATCTTTAATTGCGCCTTTATTAAATCTTTCAGCTTTTACATTCGAAACAGAACTGGTTACATCACCTTTTTTTTGCGTACCATAACCAATTACTACCACTTCATCCAGTTTCTGGGTGTCCTGAAGTAAACCAACATTTAGTACATTTTGATTCGTAACCTGCACATTTTGGCTGATGTACCCAATAGATGAGAATATTAATGTTGCAGGTTTGGTAACATTGATTGTGAATTTACCATTTATATCGGAAATAACACCTTGCGAAGTCCCTTTTACGGTAACACTCACTCCAATCAGAGTCTCGCCTGTTTCGGAGTCTTTTACCGTTCCGGTTACTTTGTGAGTCTGTCCAACAGTTGGTTGTATTTGTTCCTCTTGTGTTTTTTCAGGGACAAGTACTATTTGAGTTTTATCTTTCTTTTCCCAACTGATGCCACTCTCAGCAAAGAGTGCGGTTAGTGCATTGTCAATCGATACATTGTTGACATTCAACGATGTCACTTTATCAAGAGCCGCAAAGTTATCATTGTAAAAGAACTTGTATTCAGTGTTCTTTTCTATTGTTTTTAGAATTTGTCGGATAGGCACATTTTTGGCCTTGACAGTTACCTGAGCAGATGTACCAATGGCTATGCCCAGTGCGAAAACAGCCATCCAGATGAAGCGTAGATGCTGAATCTTAGCGAAATTGATTTTGTAATTCATGGTGATTTTCATACTATTAATTGATTAAATAATATACTTGATGTTGCTTCTCCGGTAGAAGTTTGCAAACACCGAAAAAATAGAAATAGGTATGACAGATGGAATAAATTTTATTATTCCTCTTCTGTGACGAATAATATATTAACTTGTATTTGTCATGTGCAGTTTATTTAAGGTTACAACTATTATACAAACACTCACAAGTATTTGTATTAATTATTTCAATATTTTTTTATAATATGGTATTAACTGTTTATTTTCATTCATATAAATAACCGAATCTTTCATATGATAAGAAATAGGCGATGTCATTGCAAATATCTGTAGTAAGCTTTCCAGACTTGTGTTGCCAATTGTGCCAGAGTAACGGTATTTCTTTAGCGATTGAGCCTGAAAAACAAATTTCACGTTGTAGTTTCGTTCCAGTACAGACGCTATATTTTCAAATGTTTCCGAATTAAACGTAAGTTTGTTGTAACGCCAGTCGGCATACATCAACGCATCGGTTAGATCACTCTTTTGCATACTCTTAGTTACGCGGTTGTAGGTTACTTTTTGATTTGGAGTCAAATTTATTTTGTTCAACTCATCCCCAACTTCAACTTTTCCTCTGATCAGTACAGCTGATATTTGCTTTTCATCCGGATAAGCTTTTACGTCAAATTCAGTTCCAAGTGCTTCTACAGAAAAACCGTGACTTTGCACAATGAATGGAGCCTCTTTGTTTTTTGCAACTTCGAAATATGCCTCGCCATTGAGCGCAATGATTCGTTCATGCTTATTAAAGCGGCTACCATAGGTTAGCGTTGAACCGGAATTAACCCATACGCGGCTTTTGTCGGGGAGGGTAAGAGCTACTTTCTGCCCTTTTTCAACTGTCACGGTCATATCGCCGGCAAGTTTTTTGTTTTGTCCTTCATAAAGTAGATACCCGGAAAGTGAAGTGGTGAGAACAAGCAAAAGTGAAGCTGCCAAGGCTAGCCATTGCTTCATTTTGAATGTACGGGTTGGGATTATATCCGCTTTGATGTTGGCCATGATTTGCTTTTGAACAGCCTTGTTCATCATTTCCGGAGCCTGATCCCATTGATCCTTCATCCATTCCTTTTCGAATTCATCATTCTTCAATTCCTCCAACAATTGCTTTACCTCCTGCTTGGTAGTGGTGCCATTGAAAAACTGTTCTAATAGTTGGATGTTTTTGTTCTTGTCCATTTAAATAATCTATCTTTAAAACTAATTTATACCTGAAAATCGATGTCGATGTTCTCTTTTAATTTCTTATACCTATATATTACACAATCATGCTTGCGGAATCCTTTACGCTACCGTATGATTATTATGTTATTTAACTTTACGGGAGTTTGAGCAGCCCAAAAACGAGAACACCGTAATAGGGGAGAAGATTTTTTCTCATAAACTGTGTGGCTTTATTCAGTTGGGATTCAACAGTATTCTCGGAAATGTCGAGCAATGTCGCAATTTCTTTGTTGGGGAGGTTTTTTACGCGACTCAATATGTAAATATTGCGGCGTGCTGGTGGAAGTTGTTCTATTAACCTGTTGATTTGCTCTTCAAGCATTTTGTACTCTATTTCTTTTTCAACAGAATTTTCGAGTATGGCTTCATGGTCGACTACATAGTCGTGGTAGAGATGTTCCTGTAACCGGCTTTTTACCATATTAAGAAACATATTTCGTCCAACGGTATAGACGAATGAATTGAATGAGCCTTCTGTATTAATATGTTGGCGAATTTCCCATATTTTCACAAAAACATTCTGTACGATTTCTTCTGCCAAATAGAAATCGCCCTTTGATAGACTCAACACGTAATTATATAATTTACCGCTGTATTTACCGTACAACAGCTCGAAGCAAGCTATGTTTCCGCTTTTTAATTTTTCGAGTAAAACACGGTCATCGTTTATTTCCTCCTTCATACGCTTGGAGTATTAGTTAGAATAAACCCATACAGTGTTTTATTGGACCGAAGCGTATTTTTGCTGTGGCGGTAAGATGCAGAACAGTTATCAAGATGGTTAGTGTTCCTGATTTTCATGTGATTTGATTTAAGGTGTTTTTCAACGTTATAGTATAAACAATCTACTCGTATTTTTCCGTTACTCGGTAGGGGTTAAATATTAGTTTTTCTTTAGAAAACTGCGAAAATAATTAGTTTTGATGATAATTTGAGTGGAATTCGAATAAAGCCAACGGGAATTGGGGCAAAAGATATAAGCATTATGTATCTAAACAAGTAGATACTGAACAAATGTTAGTGAATATTGTATAACTTATATTTTGTTTAAACAAAACGTAGAAATTTTAGTTCAAAATAGAACTATCTTGTAACATTAGGTCAATGGCGTCAGAATCGAGATTGGGATGTAGTGGGGTGAAAAAAGTTGCTATTGGATCAAAACTAATTAGATTTGAGCCAATAGCAACTTTAATGTTGTAGATAGAAATAACTATTTTAGAACTTAAACGGTTTCTTTTCGAGGAAGAATCGGTAGTCTTTTACCATTACACGCTACCGCACGTTCGCGCCGATTTGTAATCGGTGTGTTGCTCGTTAGAGCAAAAAAGAAGAATAGATTGTTTTTTCAAAACCAAACACAAAATACCTTTGCTTGATCGACTACAAATACATTCGCTGCTATCCTGTCTTAACCACGATTGTATCAGATTAAAAGAATATATCAGATTTTCAGAGTATCTGTCTTTATCGGATTCATTTGCTGAATCCAAGTTCAGACAATTTCCCCTTTGTCTTGTCACGGTTCACAGAACCGCGCCAGCGGGGGGTATTACGGCATATTGGGCAGTCACTACAAAAAAGAAGTGCAACCGCTCAAAACCAAACCCGACCTGACCAAACCCATTGAAACAAAGCAGCAACGTATGGTAAGGTTAACCGAATTTGATCCCTGCAAATGCCCACGCTGCAAAACCGGAACAATGATTACCATCGAAGAGCTCCCTAAAATACGTTCACCTGTCAACGTGTTTTATCCCAATGCTCCGAAACGTTATTGTTGATAACCAATCTGTTGACCCACTTTGCACAGTGGGTTAGGCTTCGTGTTGCCCGAACTCAATTAAATCAGTCAAATTGAAGCACTTCCAGCCTTTTATTTATTGATAAATCAGCTCACTAGCCGATTTAGACCTTGAATTTAGTATGTAATTACCTCCCACTTCCTAAATGCGGTTATCAGAAACCTCCGCAAAACACACCGCTAACTCCATAGGGTTACAAACACTTACTTTAACGCTCGTTCTACAAAAGCACCGCAGGATGTAGTGCAACTCTGACTTCATGCTAGGTCGTGCCGACCACATGAAGTCCTGTGTATTATGTGCTGTTATTTATTGTTTTATGTCGTATATTTCCTTTGTTTTTTCTAGTAGTTTTAAAGTCTCAATGAAATCTCCTTTAAATCGCTTGTCATATGGGTTAATTGTCTTAAAGTGCCAACAGTCAAAAATCACAGAAAATCTTTCTCTCAAAAAAGGATAATCAAGAGCTAAATTTGCAATAAAATTACTGTCATTGAGTGCTAAACTTAATAATAGATATCCACGCACCAAATCAGAATAAGAATTGCACCAGTTTTGATTTGAGAGGAAATTACCGTGAACTTGTTCAGCAAGGGAAAATTTCCTGTTCCATAAATAAACTGAAGCTACGATATGGTAGCCAGCAATTCTATGATTTTCATCTTCATCGTGTGGTAGAATTTTCTCTCCAATTTGAGCGAACGATAACGCTTTTTCTTTTTTGTCATTTCGACCTTGTTGAAGATATAAATATGCTAGTTTTAAGAAACCTTGCTCGTTGCCAACGACTAAGCTTTTAATAAAATTATGCTCTGCTTCTATCGGGTTTTTATTCGTTGACAGTTCAATACTGCCAATAAAGTCAAGCAATAATGGTGGAGCTTTAATATTATATTTGTCTGAGATATTTAAGGCTCTTTTTAAGTAAGAATATGCTTTGTTGGGCAAGTCTAAATACAGATAGTAAGTAGCTCCAATTAAAAAATCAGCGACAAATTCTTTACCTTCATAAGGTTTTAAAGTTTCGAGTAACATTTGGTGGTCATTCCCGAAATAGTTTAATGCTTCTTGAATATCTTCTATAACAAAGTCTTCAATTAGTTCATAGGGAAATGGATATGTCTGTACACTATAATCAAAATCCTTTTCAATTTTGTCTTCTGTTTTTGGAGCTGAATATAAGTTTTCATAAGCAATTTCACACCTTAACGTTGCTTTGTACTCTTTCGCTTCGACAATAAAGTCATATTCAATTATTTTACAAATACTTACAAGATTTGTCAAGTATTTTAAAATTGCAACTCTCCATTCTGTATTTACATCGATTGGGCTTGTCTGCGATTTTAGAAGTTCAAGATATGACTTAATTGTTTCGGATTTTAATTTTGTAGATTTCCAGTTAATAAGCATTGAATATCCTAAATCAGTTTCTTTTATCTCATAGAAAATCTGACCACTTTTACTAGTGAAATTCATTACGCCTAACGTATTGTGTAAAAAGTTGAAAAGTTTATTTTTATGCTCTTCTTTAGTCTTTAGAGCATTCAACACTGTACCATTGTTCACATTAGAAAATACTTTCCAATTATCATCTTTGTATGTAAATGCGCTCATAAATCTTAACTATTAAACTTTTTCAGGAAATTCAAAATTTCATTTATTCCTTCATTTTCAAAACCTTCACGAACTCTTATAAAATGAATATTGGGAAGGTGTTTCTTTATTATCTTTTCTCTCCTTAAATCCTCATCAACCCTAAACTTATGAGCAGTCTCATCATATTCAATAATTAGACTCTCATTTATAAACCAAAAGTCTGGTCTATATTTTAGTTGCCAACTAATATTTTCATCATGAATAAATCGACCTTTTAGTCCATAATTTTCCAGCAATCTCAAAAACTTAATTTCTTGACGGCTTTCGTCAAAGATTTCTCGAAGTTCAATTTTTCGTTTAAGGTGTTCAATTTTGTTCCACAAAGATTTATCTTTTTCCCACTTCTCATAAGCTTGAACCACTTCTATATGAATCCAAATCTGTTTACTCATCCACATCATTTGTTGTCGAACAAACTCTTTGTTAAAAAGATACAACCTTTTCTTTATTAGAAATTCAGACCTAATTCCTTGTGAAATTTGGAACTCAAAAAGAAAGTTCTTTCCATTCTTTGATTTTGTCCATCTGTCAATTGAGCTACCTCTTTCAAATGCTTTGAACTGTCTCAATGTCTCAAAATCTTCGCCTTTCTCTTCATCAAAGAGTTGTCGAACAATTCTCACAACATTTACATTAATAATGCTGTCCCAAAATCCTTCTTCAATTTTTACTCGTGGAATAAAAAGTATATTTGCTGGAATTTCTTGTTTCTCTGCCAATTCAAGTAACCTATCTCTAATTGGTTCGACAGTTTCGACAAATTCCATTTCAAAATATGTAACATTACTTTCATCAAAAATAATATAATCTTGTGTGTTCTGAGCAATATGAGCAGACATACTTTGGTAGTATGGAGCAATTCTTTTAGCATACTCTTGTCCGCTATACTGAACAGTCAAGGTTAATTCCGTTTTGACAAAGTCATTATATGCTTTAACGTATTTTTCTGTTATCATTTATCTGTTTCTGTCACGCAGCAGTTTTTTTTATAATAGCACATAACTTGTATATATGCGAACTTTAATCATACATATTCCTCATTTAGCTGTATATGCGAACTACTCGTTCGCATATTTCCACTTTAGGGGGAATTCTTTTGTAGTTTTTAATTAAAATTCAGCCCCAAAGATAGAAACAATTTGTCGTATTAACAACAGATATTCTTAATTGTATTGTTACTATTCTGTCTGTATTTTGTTTGGCAAGCATAATGTTTAAACAAATGCATGAACAGTGCACAAATGCAAGTGGGCGAACAATAATGTCCGCCCACTCTTTTATTGCCGTGTCCCTCTACCGGGGTACAAACAATACCGGCTCACTGGGCATTCCCCAGCCGTGGGTATTGCCTCCGGTTACCCGGATGTACGTTTCCTGCAAGTAGGTAAGATCGCCTATTTCCAATGTGTTGAGGCTCCCATGGTCGAGAATGGTTCTCCACCCTGCGGGATTATTCAGGTCGGTGGTTATCTCTACCTTGTAGCGGTTGGCATTGGCCAACACGTATATGTATATTTTTGCACTGCATCGCATTCTTCCGTCTTCTATTCGTTTTATCACCGCTTTTTCGGGCAGAGGGCGTGTTGCTACATCTTTACTACAATCGAAACCCGAAAGAACAATGGTCATTTTATCGCCCTTGGCCACCGTGTTTATATAGATACAAAGGTTTTTCAATAGCGCATGCACTACATCCGTCTGGTCGACTATTGATTGATTTATTACCTTACGTCCATCTTTCGAATTCAGAAGGTCGCCCAGTTTTGTCAGCTCTGCGTCCAGTCTCTCCATGGTCGGATCGGGATGGGTGAACGTTTCCACATTGCTAGTCATGTGGAGATGGACTTTACCTGCCAGGTGTAAAACTCTTGAAGGCACTTTGGTTCTTAAATGCAAGACGGCTAAAGACTTTTTCATATCGTACAGCTATTTTTGGTTAGATACACTGCAAAAATAAAAGAATTATTTAAAATAATTCGTATTTTCGCGTCCAAAGTAGTTCATTATTATAATCCTGAACTCCTTCCTTTATTTTGAAAGGGAACGCACGAAGAAAAAAGAGGAGCATATAATCATATTAAAGTTAGGGTCAGACTATTTTTTATATACCAGGGAACACTTTATATTAGATGCAGAGAAATGATGTGCGCATGATAAACATATTTTATTATACGCACAGAAATAATGTGCATGCGCTGAAAATAAATAATTGGGTGCACAAGATGTTGCTGCGCATGACTAAAATAATTAAGTACACGCACATTTTAGCTGTGCACATACCAAATAATAATTCTTAAGTGCACACGATAGTCGTGCATGCGCGAAAAATAAATAGTTGGATGCAGAGAAATAATGTGCACCTGAGAAACAATTTTTATTAGATGCACAGTAAGGATGTGCGCATGAGAAAAATAATTTAGTGCCAGTAATATAACAATATGTAGATGCATAGTGATTTTCTGTACAGGTATATTTTGGTTAGGAAGAGGAGAAAATAAAGTAATCATTGAATGTTTCAAACTACTTAGAATAAAAACAGTTACCATTGTATCAATTATAATTTTAATTGATACAATGGCAACTGCAATACGGTAAGCTCTCAGAAGTATTCCCCTAGAACTTAAACGGTTTCTTTTCGAGGAAGAAGCGATAGTCTTTTACCATTCCCTTGGTACTTTTATCGGTGCGGGGAAGAATTCTAAACCCTTTTACATTGATTTCTTTTCCCATATCGATAACCACCTGATGGGGATGATTTGCTTTGTCACCAATTTTTGTTTGCCAGATAATGGATTCCTGAATATCAAATAATTTGTCGGCTCCATTCGCAGATTTGACTGTTTCTTCGCTATCTACAAATACTACTTTCCAGTTGATAGATGAGATGGCTTTACCATCTTCGCCAATAATTTCAAATTCGGCAGCCGATGTGCTGTTGTCATTTGCATCCTGTGCGTTCAAAGCTTCGAAACAGAAATAACGTCCTGCAGTCATCTCGTTCAGATTGACTGCTTTCCAACCACTTTCGGCAGGGAAGGTTCCTGTTGCAACTGCATTCAATCCATTTAAATTCAGACTTTTTGCTGCTTTTTGTTGTTGATTGTCATCTTTGCCGATGACGTCCAGGATGGCGTGATTAAGTCCGGCAATACTTGTTACGCTGGGTTTATCAATATCCAACACAATGATTTCGTTCACTCCTTTTTTCAAGTAGCAACCCGCTACACAAAGTGTTTGTGTTGGTCCTATTTTCCAGAAACGTCCTAAATTATACCCGTTTACCCAAACCATTCCTTTGCCCCATGAGCTCATATTCAGGTAAGTGTAGCCTGTTTTGGTAAGGTTGAAAGAAGCTTTGTACCAGGCTGGACCAGTTGCCGGTTTTACGCTGAATCTGGCTTTTGTTTGAAATTTGTAATCAACGGGCAGATTGTAAATAGTCCAGTTTTTTAGTTCTTTCTCTGTTTTTCCATCGGAGAGCAGCACTTTGTCCGTAATCCCTTTGCGATCCAGAATTGCCTCACCATAATTTACGCGTCCCATTCCTTCCACCAAAATATCCAAACGTGCATTTGCTTTTAAAACAGGTATCTCAATTGTACTTTCACCTCTGCGGCGATCCAATTTGCCGATGGCCTTACCATTGATAAATACAGTAGCCCAGTCGTGTACGTCTTTGATACTCAATGTTTGTTTGTGGTTGCAGACCGCTAGTTGTTTGCGGTAAATAATAGATCCCCAGCCCTGATCGAAAAACTCCATGGGTTGAATGTTTTCCGATTGCTTGGCAACAGGCAAATTATCAAACACATTAGCGGTTTGCGTAAACTTTATGGCCGGAACAGTTATGGTTACTTCCGGATTTTCAGGGATAGTGGATACTATCTCACCTTCCTGCAAATAGTTTTTAAGCAAATCGCGGATGGCGTAGAACTTATCGGTTGGGTTACCGGCTTCATCAATCGGTGCATTGTAATCGTACGACGAAGTGGTAGGCGCATAAGCCGGAGCATTGGCACCTGCCCATTGACCAAAAGTGGTACCACCATGTGCCATATAAAGACTGAACGAGATTTTGCGATCCATCATGTCTTTAAGGCTGCCAATAAAGCTATTAATATCGCGAGTTTCGTGCGGACGACCCCATTGATCGAACCAACCGGTCCAGTATTCGCCACACATTAAAGGTGAGGTAGGGTTCATTTCTTTAAACTTGCGGAATTGATCGTCGATATTTGATCCGGCACCAAAGTTTAATGCATTTACTGCGCCATCGAGTTTGTAACGAAAGAAGTTTGATGACCAATCGCAACGAAGCAGTTGTACTTTGTCGAAACCAGCCTGACGAATATTATCGCGCATGGTTTCCATGTATTTACCATCGTTTCCCCAGGTTCCGTATTCGTTTTCAACCTGCACCATAATAATGTTTCCACCATTTTGAATTTGCAGTGGAGCCAATTGTTTTCCGGCTTCGTTCAAATAATTCTTTGTTCGTTCCATAAAATAGCTGTCACTAAGACGTCGCACCTGAAGGTCTTTCTTTTTCAACAACCACCAGGGAAGTCCACCCATATCCCACTCTGCACAAACATAGGGTCCGGGACGAACGATACAGTACATACCGTTTTTTTGTATCAGCCGAACAAACTCAGCCACATCGTTTTGTCCTTTAAAATCGAAAACTCCGGGAGTTTGTTCGTGGATATTCCAAAATAAATAGATACAAATGGTATTCATACCCATTGCTTTACACATTTTTATCCGATGATCCCAATAGGCTTTTGGTATACGGGTGTAATGCAGTTCGCCGGCTCTGATAATGTACGGCTTGCCATTTAGTAGAAACTCATTTTTGCCGGCACTGAAGGTTGTACCATTTGTTCCGGTAGTAGTCTGGTTTGAGCTTTGTGCAAAAATACCGTTACCGGCCGAAAGCACACAGAGGAATGCTAATAGAAGTATTTTTTTCATGGGTATATTGTAAGTTATGATATTCATATTTGTTTTTATTGATAATTATTTTACAGATTGATAAATGCGAACATAATCTACCTCGAATGTTATAGGGAAACGGCTTTGCCCCGGATCGCCACCATTGGCTCCTAATGCGAGGTTGAGCAGAAGATAGTGTGGTTGCAAGAAAGGATTACTTCCGTCTGCATTTATCGTCTCGCTCAATAAAGTAGTGTTGAGTAGTTCATTATCTACATATAAATTGATCGAATCTTTGTTCCAGTCCATACGCCAGATATGAAACTTCTCCGGCCATCTTCTATCTTTCGCTATCAACGATGCCAATGTTTTTTTGACTGAATCCCATTTCCCTTTGTATCGAACATTGGTGCCTGAAGCTACATTTGCTAAAATGGAAGGCACACCATCGGGTCGGTAAAACTCCAGCATGTCCACCTCGCCACACGATGGCCATTCCTTATCTATGCCCAAAGTCCAAATGGCCGGCCATGCACCCATTGCTGTATCAATGCGCGCACGCACTTCGAATCGTCCGAACAGCCAGGATTTTTTATTCATGCTAATCAAACTTGCAGCGGTATAATTCACATTCTGCCGATTGGTTTTCCAACTTTTACTCTCCGGAATATAGTTTGGATTTGGAAAGCTTTCTTTTTTTCCTTCAATGACCAAACAGCCATTTTTACAGTTAGCATTCTTACTTTGATACCATTGCAGTTCCTCGTTGCGCTGAAAGCCGGTCTCGCAAGACCATATTTCAGGATTTGGTGCACCATCGTAATTAAACTCCTCGCTGAATACGAGTTTCATATTTGCCACTTTCTTCGGTTGCAAGGCATCCGGAGTGTAGGGACTTGTTGTTGCTCCAATGGCAGAAACAATGGAGGAAAATGAAATAATCAATACCGAAAGAAGTTTCATAAGATGTGATTTTAATTTATTAATGACCAACAAAAATACAATTGTTCTCTTTTACTTTACAAGTCTCACCATTTCTGATGCAGCCAATAGAAAGGCTCCCACTCCAAAATTAGCCGTAGAATTAGCATCAACCACTTGTCCGGGAATGGCTTTTTCGCCAATGGGTTGTACATATCCTATTTTTCCTGAGGGTTGCAATGCTGTGGCGGAAAGATAATTCCATCCCTTTAATGCAGCAGGTAAATATGTCTTTTCTTTCAAATAACCGTTATTTATGCCCCAAAGTAGTCCATAGGTGAAAAAGGCTGTTCCACTTGTTTCAGCTCCCGGTGCATGTTGCGGATCCAGCATACTACGTGTCCAATACCCTTCCGGTTGTTGGCATTTAATGATTTCCTTTGCCATATCGCGGTAATGTTTCAGGAACAAAGGTCGGTACTTGCAATCTTTGGGCATATCTTTCAGCACTTTTGCCAGTCCGGCAAAAACCCAACCATCGCCACGTGCCCAGAAGTCTTTCTTGCCATTCGTACTTTTATGCTTTGGATAAACGTATTTTGCATCTCGATAGAACAGTTTTGCCTTGGGGTCGTACAGTATACGTTTAGCATATAAAAAATACTCATTCAATTTGTCTAAATACAACTCATTTCCGGTTACTTTGTATAGCTTAGTCATTACAGGCATTACCATGTATAATCCATCAGACCACCACCAGTAATCATTGTTAGGAGTACTCATTTCGTATTCTATCACCTCACGGGCACGTGCAATTTTATTACTATCGGGTGCCAGATTATAAAGATCTATATAGGTTTGAAAGCAAACCTGCCAATCGCCGAACAAGACATGATCAGGTGTTTCACCATAATTGTATTTCCATTTCGATTTATCTGTTGTCTTTGCACCTTTCCATTCATTCTGAATAGCCCATTGTTCTGAGTATGCACGGTATTTCTCATTTCCGGTAACAAAATAGGCTTCCATATTCCCGGTGTGATAGGCGGCATTATCCCAAAACGGATTTCCGGGATTTGGATGTGTGGATTGCCAGTAATCGTTCGCTTTCTCAATTATGCTGATAAGTTCAGATTTAGAAGGTCGATTTTGAGCAATTCCCAGAGAACTGCCAGTCAAAGTCAGGATTAGGATGAACGTGAAAAGCTTCATGCAAATAATTTATATTGTAGATTCATTTTTAGCAGCGGTACTTCAGATTAATAAAATACAGCATACAAAAATACTTAGTTAATGTGGATTCAAAGTACACAATTCGTTCAATAAAGTGGATTATTTGATTTATTGGAGGAGTTTGATTCAATATATGATGAATCATTACAATGAAAAGGAAAGTGTACTTTTTCTCTACCTTTTTGACTTTTTTGTCACTAAAAGTAAACGTTGAATTGTCTATTTTTGTAGCATAGATTCAGCACTTTAGTCTGTGTTTCAAATAAACCAACAGTATCGTCTACTTTATCCCTGTTTTTCAGAAACATTCAAAAATTGAATAAAATGAAGCTTACAAAGAAATTCACCTTGCTCTCATTCTTGCTTACTTTAAACGTGATCTTTGTTTGTGCCCAGAGCACTACATCTTCCAGACAGCAGGTTTTCGAATTAAACCATCCCGATTACAAATTAAGTCCGCATACCGGAATGACCCGTCAGCATTGGAAAGATGCCGCATTGTACATGTTGAAGGGTGCATTTGGTTACATACATCAATTGGATGATCCGATGAAATTCCCAAAACAGCCGGGAATAAGCTACCCACGCACCGATGACGAAATCCCTACTGAAAAGCTGGAAGGACTTAGTCGCACTTTGTTCGTGGCGGCACCGCTTCTGAAAGAAAACCCTGAACTGGTTGTCAACAATATTAAGGTTGCCGATTATTATCGTCATCAAATGTGTAATCTTATTAATCCATCAAGTCCTTCGTTTATTAAACATCGTGCTAAAAACGGTGGACCACATCAGAATTTGGTGGAGTTTGGTGCTATGGCTATCTCGATGACTGCCATTCCTGATGTGCTCTGGAAACCGCTTCCGCAAAATCAGAAAGACTCTTTGGCAGCACTGATGCTCAGTTATGCTGATGGTCCTACGGTAGATTCGAACTGGAAATTTTTCAATATTTTCGTATTGAGCTTTTTCAAGAGTCAAGGCTATGTGGTGAATGAAAAGTTACTGGTGGAGTATCTGGATAAAACGCTTAATCATTATCGTGGCGAGGGTTGGTACAACGATAGCCCTGCTTTTGATTATTACAGCATGTGGGCATTTCAGATGTACGGCGTGTTGTGGTCGGAATATTATGGTAATAAATATTATCCCGAACAAGCCAAAAAGTTTATGTCCAATTTCAGCGATCTGAAGTCCAATTATCCTTATCTCTTTAGTCGCGATGGTAAAATGATTATGTGGGGACGCAGTATATCTTATCGTTATGCATCGGTGACTGCATTCCCATTGATGGGATTTGAGAATTCCTCCGATACAAACTATGGTTGGATGCGACGGATAGCTTCCGGCACTTTGCTACAATTTTTTCAGCACCCCGGTTTTATGAAAGATGGTGTTCCAACGCTGGGTTTTTATGGTCCATTCGAACCTGCCGTTCAAATGTATAGTTGTAGAGGTAGTGTGTATTGGGGTGGCAAGGTTTTTCTGGGCTTATTGGTTCCTGCCGATAATCCTTTCTGGACGGCTATTGAAAATGAAGGAGATTGGGATACAAAACTGGCTAAAGGGAATGTGTATAATAAGTTCGAGAAAGGCTCGCAGATTCTGATTACCGATTATCCAAACGTAGGTGCATCGGAAGTGCGTGCGTGGTGTCACGCCACAGTGGCGGGTGATTGGCAGAAATTCCGAAGCACCGAAAACTATAACCGCTTGTCTTACAACAGTACATTCCCATGGCAGGCCGATGGAGCAAATGGCGAAGTAGCTATGAATTATGTTGTCAAGAATAAAGATAATAAATGGGAAGCCCTTCGCCTGTATACCTTCAGAAAGTTTGAGAATGGTATTTATTATCGCGATGCAGGACTTGAAACGAACAGTGCCGTTCAATTCAAACTGGCCGATATTCCTCTTCCTAACGGTATTCTTCGAATAGATAGATTAGTAAGTCCTGATACTGTAAATTTACGTTTAGGTCATTACGCATTGCCACAATTAGACTTACCGATAAAAGAAGAGGTTCGGAAAGTGAAGGGGCATCAGGTTCGTATCATTAACAATGGAGTATATCAATTGGCCATGGTTTCGTTAGAAGGATGGAAATCGTTGGAATTTGTACATGCAAAAGGATTACATCCTGAGAGTGAGATGAGCGAAGTCATCAATGTGACGGATAACTTCTCTGCAGAAAAAACAAACCCAAAGATCTACAGCACCTTGATGCTTTGGAAAAAAGCCGGAGAGAAATGGACAAACGATGAGTTAGTACCGATAAAGAAAATACAGTATGATACCACTAAGAATAATGCAACGATAGTTTTTGGCAATGGTGATAAGAAAGTGGTAAGCTTTGATTGAGTACTGACCGAGAGTTATATTTAGTCGCAAACGAATAAAGAGGATGTTCCAAAAGCTGGAGTATCCTCTTTTTTTTTGTTTAATAAAATCACAAATAAATAAAAAATGTAACGCAGATTGACATGTTGTTTTGTAATTAAGGCATCTACATCTCATTATGATAAGTTATAAGTTATTGTTTTTCAGTACAAAATAGGGAATGAATGAATTTTCAGTCCTATTTGAATGAATTGTTCCCCATTCAGAAATGTTGTTGTAATATATTTGTGCTCGTTAATAACTGTAAAAAATAATTTTAAAACTAAAACGTAATTTTAATGAAGAACAACACTGATTAATCATTAGATGGAGAACAATTCGGCGTTATTGCCCAGTCTAAGAAATTGTATTTATGTAATCTAATATCAATTAAATTTTAAAAATCATGAACGTAAAAAAGAAGTTTTTATGTCTTCTGGCTCTATCCGTTTGCACTATGCCAACACTTTGGGCCAATGGAAGTAGTACCTCGAGGAACGAAGCGGTACAGCAAGAAAATAAAGGAACCATAACAGGTAAAGTAGTAGATAAAAGTGGAGAAAGTCTGATTGGTGTGAGCGTAAAAGTAAAGGGCACAGCTTTAGGAACTATTACGGATGTTAACGGAAACTTTTCGTTAAGTAGTGTTTCACCTTCAACTGTATTGACCTTCTCTTACATTGGTATGAACAGCCAAGAAGTTAATGTAGGAACCCAAAAGTCATTAAATATAAAACTGGACGACAACTCTGTAAATATGAATGAAGTTGTTGTTGTAGGTTTTGGAACACAAAAGAAAGTAAATTTGACCGGTTCGGTAGGAACAGTTGATGCTAAAGAATTGGAAGCTCGTCCTGTTCAGAATGTTTCACAATCACTTCAAGGCTTGGTAACCGGTTTGAATATCTCACAGAATCAGGGAAGCCTTGAAAGTAAACCCAGTATAAATATTCGCGGTACAGGCACTATTGGCGAGGGTTCAAGCGGAAACCCATTGATACTTATAGATGGTATGGAAGGAGATATTAATGCAATCAATCCTCAGGATATTGATAATATTTCAGTTTTAAAAGATGCTGCTGCTTCTTCCATATATGGATCACGTGCACCTTTTGGAGTTATATTAATTACAACCAAAAAAGGTAAAGCAGGTAAACTCTCTGTTAGTTATAGCAATAACTTCAAATCGAGTTCGCCTGTAAGTATGCCACAGATGATGGATTCCTATACTTTTGCCTTGTATTTCAATGAAGCATCTAAGAATGGTGGATCAGGAGCTTTTTTTGATGATGCATGGTTGAAAAGAATTCAAGACTTTCAGGCTGGAACACTTGTTAATTCAAATGGATTGCCAATGACAACCGTTCCTAATGGGACTCATTGGGCAGATTATGGTGGTGCAAACGATAATGTAGACTGGTACAAAGCTCTTTATAAAAGCGCCACTACTTCGCAAGAACATAACTTTAGTGTGTCAGGAGGAAATGAAACGACCAAGTATTATTTCTCTGGAAATTATTTGGATCAATCTGGGTTAATGAAGTTTGGAGGAGATAACTTTAATCGGTATACTGCAACTGCTAAAATTGAAACTAAATTAACTAGTTGGGCAACTATTGCATATAATACTCGCTGGGTACGACAAGACAATCAAAGACCATCTTCGCTTACCGATGGACTTTATTCGGATTTAGCTCGTCAAGGTTGGCCTATATTGCCTTTATATGATCCTAACGGACATTTATTCTCAGCTCCATCGCCGGCACTAGCATTAAGAGATGGTGGACGTGATAAAACACAAGAGGATTGGTTGTATCAACAAGCCAAATTAGTCATCGAGCCAATTAAAGGATGGAGGACCACTGCAGAACTAAACTATAAGACAGATGACCAGTTCAGGCATTGGGATTCTCAAAAAACGCAGAATTATGATGTCAATAACAATGCATATGTTTATAATTCTTATTCAAATGTTCACGAAGGTGCTTATAGAACAAATTTCTTTAATACCAATATATTCTCAGAATATACTAAAGAAATAAATGGACATACCTTCAAGGTAATGGGTGGATTTCAATCAGAAATGAACAAATTTCGTGAAGTTACGGCAGATAGACAAGGTATAATTGTATCATCATTGCCAACTATTAATACAACAAGTGGTTTTGATGCTTCAGGTAAGGTAGTTTCACCAGGAGTATCCGGTCAATATTACAATTGGTCAACAGCAGGATTTTTTGGTCGTATAAATTATGATTACAAGGGACGATATTTGCTTGAAGCTAATTTGCGCTATGATGGGTCATCAAGATTTCAAGCAGATAAAAGATGGAACTATTTCCCTTCTGTATCGGCGGGTTGGAATATAGCTCGTGAATCATTTTGGGCGCCTTACGAAAAGTATATTAGTACCTTTAAATTGAGAGGTTCGTATGGTTTGCTAGGTAATCAAAACATAGTAGATGATAATAACAATATCAAACCATATCCTACATATATCACTATGCCTATCGGTACAGCGAATGGTTCGTGGTTAATTAATGGTGCTCAACCTAATACTTCCGGTATGCCTGCCATAATCAGTTCTTCATTAGCTTGGGAGAAAATAAAAACTTGGAATTTTGGTGCTGATTTAGCATCGCTGAATAATCGTTTGAATGCTTCATTTGATTATTTCTCACGCTTTACCACTGACATGGTGGGACCGGCTATTGAGTTGCCTGCAACTTTTGGAATTGGGGTACCAAAAACCAATAATACCGACCTTAAAACATATGGTTTTGAATTGGAGGTAAGTTGGAGAGATCGACTTTCAAATGGTCTTGGATATGGTATAAAAGTAATGTTATCAAATTCAACTACAAAAATTACAAGATACCCTAATGCTACTGGCAAGTTAGATACTTATAGAGCAGGTCAAACGCTAGGCGATATTTGGGGTTACTCCACAATTGGAATTGCAAAATCGGATGCAGAGATGAGTGCACATTTAGCGACATTGGCAAATGGTGGTCAGAATGCATTAGGATCGAATTGGAAAGCAGGTGATATTATGTATGAAGATGTTAATGGAGATGGTAAAATTGATAATGGTGCAAATACAGCTAGTGATCATGGAGATTTGAAAATTATTGGTAACAATAAACCTAAATTGCCATTTGCATTTGAACTTACAGCAGATTGGAAAGGATTTGATATCCGTGCATTTTTCCAAGGTGTGGCGAAAAGGGATTATTTTCAGGGGAGCTATTACTTCTGGGGAGCCTCAGGTGGTGGTATTTGGTGGTCAACCGGGTTGAAAGAACAAGAAGATTATTTCAGGGCTGATGCAAGTAACCCATTGGGTCAAAATCTTGATTCATATTATCCCCGTCCTATTTTTAGCGGGAAGAACCAGCAAACCCAAACTCGTTATTTGCAAGATGCCTCTTATGTCCGTTTGAAAAATCTTCAAATAGGCTATACGCTTCCGAACAATATCACATCAAAAGTAGGTATCCAAAAATTAAGACTCTACGTATCTGGGGAGAACCTATTAACATTTACTAAAATGTCAAAGATATTTGATCCTGAAACCATTGATGGTGGATCCGGTTCTAATGGTAATGCATATCCATTATCAAAGGTCATTTCAGGTGGTATTAGTGTCAACTTTTAAAAAATGAAATCATGAAAAATAAAATTATTTTATCACTTATAGGTGCTCTTAGCTTATTATGTTCATGTAATAGCTTTCTTGATCAAGCACCATTATCAAGTATTACGCCGGAAAATTATCTGAACGATGAATCACAATTGGGAGCATATAGTATAGCTCGTTACACTGTCTTTCCAACACACGGAAACTGGTCGTTTGGTACTTTTGGTATTGATGTAGCTACAGATAACATGACAGGAATGGGCTATGATAATAAATATGTTCCAGGACAATGGAAAGTTGGTCAGAATGGTGGTGACTGGGACTTTGGAGATATTCGTCAATGTAACTATTTTCTTAACACAGTTGAACCTAGAAGAAAAGCTGGTACAATAACAGGAAGTATAACTAACATCAAGCATTATGTTGGGGAAGTTTATATGATTCGGGCTTTTGCATATTTTGATAAGCTTCAAAAATTAGGCGATTTTCCTATTGTTACGAATCTTTTACCGGATGAATGGCAAACACTTACTGATGCAAGTAAACGTAAACCATGTAATGAAGTTGCCCGTTTTATCATTCAGGATTTGGATTCGGCAATAAATTTAATGCAAACCACTGCTCCTGATGGAAAGAAAAACAGGCTGTCTAAGTATTGTGCACTTCAATTTAAATCGAGGGTTGCTTTATTTGAAGCAAGTTGGCTGAAAAATTTTAATGGAACTGCATTTGTCCCGAATGGAACAAACTGGCCTGGAAAGACTCAGAATCCAAGTTATCAATACCCTTCCGGTAGTATTGACAATGAAATAAATTATTTTCTAGATCAAGCTATTGCTTCTTCTCAACAAGTAGCAGATAATGTTGCGTTAGTAAATAACACAATGAAGGCTGAAGCAGAAACAGGAAGAGATTTCAGTGTTGCAAGTGACAAAAATCCATATTGCGCAATGTTTAGTTCAGCAGATATGTCTGGATTTAGTGAGGTTCTTTTGTGGAGACAATATAATAAAGGGCTTGGAATTACTCATAATGTACCAGTAGCCGCACAAATTGGAAACAATGGAGCAGGAACTACCCGAGGTATGGTTGATGGATTCTTAATGGCAAATGGATTGCCTATTTACGCTCAGAGTTCAGGTTATATGGGAGATGACAGCGCCGCTGTAGCGCGTCAAAATCGTGATGGTCGTTTATGGTTGTTCTTAAAAACCCCAGGACAAGTAAATGTCCTTTATCCTAGCAGTTCGGGTGATCATGCAACACCAATAGAGCTTACTCCTTTAATTCTTTCCTCTACTGCAGAGCAAAAGTACACCACTGGATATGCTATTCGTAAAGGATTAAACTATGACGCTGCTCAGTGTGCAAACGGAGGTGGTTTTACTGGTGCAATTGTATTTCGTGCAGTAGAATCTTATCTTAATTATATGGAAGCATATTATTTAAAATATGGAAATCTTGATGCTAAAGCACAATCTTATTGGACTCAAATAAGAAATCGTGCTGGTGTTGACCCAGACTTTAATAAAACTATTGCAGCAACAGATTTGTCGCAAGAAGCTAAAAATGACTGGGGAGCGTATTCTGCAGGTAATTTGATTGACCCAACATTATATAACATTCGTAGAGAACGCCGTTGTGAACTGATGGCAGAAGGTCTTCGTTGGATGGATCTGAAACGTTGGAGGTCGCTTGATCAAATGATTACCACACCTTATCATATTGAAGGATTTAAACTTTGGGGACCAATGAAAGATTGGTATTCTGCAAGTAGTCTTAAATATGGTATTGGAGATGGAAGTAATGTTTCAGCGCCAACACTTAGTATGTATTTGCGTCCGTATGAATTAACCACTACTTCGCTTGCATATAACGGCTATAAATGGGCTATGGCTCATTATTTAAGCCCAATTGCAGCTCAACATTTCTTAATCACCTCTACAGATGGTAAGGACGTAACAACTTCACCGATTTATCAAAATCCAGGGTGGTCTACTACTCCAAATACAGGGGCTATAAATTAAAAAACAGTTTTAGTTAACAATAAAGATTAGTTTTTATAAGCCACCTTAGAGGTATTATCTAAGGTGGCTTTTTTTATTTAATAGTATGTATTGTAATTAGTTATAGCAATAAATATTAGCCAAGATGATGCCTTGTTAATTCAAATAAAACATCTGTATTAATATTTTTTCTCCTTTCTGAATGAATTTTTCCCCTTGATACATTATTTAAACTTTATTTTTGTACTATACATAATCAAATACACTATATGAAAAGTAAAAAACATATTTTTATCAAATTTATTTTTATGTTCTTAATTACAAATTCATATTCACAAACGTCGCTTACAAGAACAAGGATTATCAATGGCTCTCTATTTACCGACAATGATGGTAAAGTTATCAATACTCATGGTGGCGGGTTTCTAAAGGTCGGTAATTACTACTATTGGATAGGTGAAAACCGAAAACAAGGCGTTTTTGTGTCTTGCTACCGATCAAAGGATTTGATGAATTGGGAGTTTAGAGGTGATTTACTGACCCGTCAATCGCACCCGGAACTTGATAGTGCCAACATAGAACGCCCAAAGGTAATTTATAACCCAAAGACAAAGCAATTTGTGATGTGGATGCATTATGAGTATGGTCGGGATTATAGTTATGCGCGCGCAGCGATAGCTACTTCATGCGATATAGAAAAACCATTTACATTCGTCAAAAGCTTTCGTCCGTTTGGTAACATGTCGCGCGATTGTACTCTATATAAGGATCAAGATGGAAGTGCCTATTTTCTCTCATCGGCACGCGAAAATTATGATATGATGCTGTATAAACTTACCGATGACTATACAGATGTAAAGACGCAGATAGCAACGCTCTGGCCCGGAGGGCATCGCGAAGCACCTGCTTTGGTAAAGCGTGGCAAATACTATTTCCTGATGACTTCGGGTTGTACCGGTTGGGCTCCGAATCAGGCAATGTATGCGTTTTCGAAATCAATCTCAGGGCCATGGTCGGAATTGAAGAATATTGCTAACTGCACCACCTTCGATTCACAATCTACTTTTATTCTTCCGGTGGTTGGCAACAAAATAACTAGTTATCTTTATGTTGGTGACCGTTGGGATGGAAAACAGTATTTTAAATCCGGCTATATTTTCTTACCTTTGAGTTTTGAAAATGACAGCACTATGACCTTGAGCTGGAGGGATAAGATTAGCATAGATGTCAAAGCCGGAAAGGTAAAATAGCAGTTTAAAAAGTTCACGAATAGAATTAATACAAATAAGAATGCACATGAAAAAAAAACTAATGCTTGGGAGTTTGTTTGCTGCACTGCTTTTACCGGCGGTGGCTCAGAATACTCCTGTCGTAAATGATTGGGAAAATCCCGCAGTTTTTCAGATCAACAGGGAACCGGCACGCGCCACCTTTCTGCCTTTTGCCGATAAACACTTGGCAGTTGCTGATATCTACGAAAGTTCTCCATGGTATGCTTCATTGAACGGACAGTGGAAATTTCAATGGTCGCCTACGCCCGATCAACGTCCGAAGGATTTCTATAAAACCGATTTTAATGTGGTGAACTGGAAAGAAATTCAGGTACCATCTAATTGGGAACTGAAAGGATACGGTATTCCGATTTATACAAACATGACCTATCCATTTGTCAAAAATCCACCCTATATCGATCATTCCGATAATCCGGTAGGTTCATATAGACGCGATTTTCAGTTAGAACCATCTTGGAATGGTCGCCGTGTTTACCTTCATTTTGAAGCAGGAACATCGGCTATGTACATCTGGGTGAATGGAAAGAAAGTGGGTTATACCGAAAATACAAAGAGCCCTGCAGAGTTTGATATCACCAACTATGTAAAGCCTGGTAAAAACTTGCTGGCTGTAGAGGTCTATCGCTGGAGCGACGGTTCGTACCTCGAAGATCAGGATTTTTGGCGTATCTCGGGTATCGACCGCAATGTGTATCTGTACAGCACTTCCAATCTTCGTGTTACAGACTTTTTTGCTCGTCCCGATTTGGATAGCAACTATAAAAACGGCTCATTGGCAGTGGATGTAAAACTAAGTAATTATAACAAATCTGCGAAAACCGGTGTGGTGGAAGCATCGTTGCTCGACGCCAATGGAAAAGAGGTTTTCAATCAAATATTGAAAATTGCTACACCTGCCGATGGTAAGAAAGAACTTACTTTCAGCAAGAATGTCTCTTCTCCTCAACTGTGGAGCAGCGAAACGCCCTATCTGTACTCGTTGGTACTGACTTTGAAAGACGAAAGTGGTAAATTTCTCGAAACAGTAGCTACTAAAATTGGTTTCCGCAAGGTGGAACTGAAAAATGGTCAGCTGTTGGTGAATGGTAAACGCATCTTGGTACATGGAGTAAATATTCATGAACACAACCCGGTTACCGGTCATTATCAGACCATGGATATGATGATGTTAGACATCAAAATGATGAAACAGCACAATGTCAATGCAGTGCGCTGTAGTCATTATCCCGAAAACACTCAATGGGTGAAATTATGTGAGAAATACGGTATTTATCTTGTAGACGAAGCCAATATCGAGAGCCATGGTATGGGTTATGGCAAAGAAAATATGGCTTTTCACGCCGAATGGGATGCCGCTCACCTCGATAGAACGTATAGTCTTGTAGAACGCGACAAAAACTCACCTGCCGTTATCCTTTGGTCGCTTGGGAACGAGTGTAGCAATGGTGACGTGTTTTTGAAAACGTACAAATGGATTAAAGAACGTGATAAAACCCGATTGGTACAATTTGAACAAGCACACGAAAAAGAAAATACCGACGTGGTGTGTCCGATGTATCCAAGCATTAAATATATGAAAGAATATGCTGCACGCGAAAATGTGAAACGTCCGTTTATCATGTGTGAATATGCTCATGCTATGGGTAACAGCTCCGGTAATTTCAAAGAATATTGGGATATTATCCGCGGTAGCAAAAACATGCAGGGCGGATTTATCTGGGACTGGGTGGATCAGGGATTTGAAGTGATCGACGAAGTGGGGCGCAAGTACTGGAGTTATGGTGGGGACATGGGTAGTCAAAACTATACCAACGATGAGAACTTTGATCATAATGGTCTTGTTTGGCCGGATCGTAAACCTAAACCCGGTTTATTGGAAGTGAAAAAATACTATCAGGATATTTATTTTAAAGCTGTTCAACCCGAAAAAGGACTGATTACTGTGGCCAATGGATTTCATTTCACCAATTTGCAAAACTACACTTTTGGTTACGAAGTGTTGAAAAATGGCGAAGTTATCAAAACAGGAACATTTGAACTAAATCTGGCTCCCGAGTCGGAAAAGCAAGTACAACTGGCTATGCCCGAAACACCTGCTGCTGATGGAGTAGAATATTTGCTGAATGTGTATGCATATACTCGTAATGGATCTGATGTTGTACCCCAAGGTCATGAGGTAGCTCGTGAGCAATTCAAACTTGGTGAAGGTAGCTATTTTGCAAAAACTGCTGCTGCGAAAGGTGCAGTAAAAGTAGAAGATAATAAAGACGGTGTAACCATGGAAGCTGCCGGTGTGACGGTAATGGTAAATAAATTGACTGGTTTGTTGGCTGGATATAAAGTTGATAATCGTTGGTACTTTAATTCTAAACCCACTCCAAATTTCTGGCGTGCACCAACGGATAATGATTTTGGAAACGGAATGGAACATAAATGCAATATTTGGCGTACGGCCGGTGAAAACACTTCGGTAAAAAATATTGCCGTGAAACAGGAAGATGGAAAAGTAGTGGTTACTGCCGATCTTTACCTGAAAGATGTAGCCTCTGATTATCAAATAGTGTACACAATGACTGCCGACGGTGCTGTGGCTGTCAACGTATCGTACAAAGCCGGGGCTAACGAATTGCCCGAAATGCCTCGTTTTGGTATGATTATGAGCCTGAATAAGGAGTTTGATAACTTCGCCTACTACGGTCGTGGACCGTGGGAAAATTATTCCGACCGTAACGACGCGTCATTTATCGGCCTTTATAGCAGCAAAGTCTCTGATCAATATGTGCCGTATACCCGTCCGCAAGAGAATGGTTACAAAACCGATCTTCGTTGGTTAACCATGACCAATAACGAGGGTAAAGGAATACGTATTGAAGGATTGCAACCCATCTGTGCCAGCGCGTTGAACAACTGGCCCGAGGATTTTGATCCGGGATTGTCGAAGAAATACCGCCATACTAACGACATCACGCCTAACAGAGATGAAGTCATCTTGTCGGTGGATTTGGCACAACGTGGTTTGGGTGGTGACACCAGTTGGGGAGCTTTACCGCACGAACAATACCTGTTGAAAGCAAAAGAATACAGTTATGGTTTTGTAATTAAACCAGTGAAGTAATTCATATAATAACATCCAACATAAATGGCCGTAAAGCGTTTGCTTTACGGCCATTTATGTATGAAACAGGATCGAATTATTTTATTGTAAAATCGTATGTCACACCGCTGTAAGTTAATGTCGCTTTGTTATCTTGTGTACCATCACCATAATCAATTACACCTGTGCTTTGACCAATAGTTATAGTTACGCTTCCTTTTGTAATGTAAGGATACAACGTACTGCCAATTAAAGGATTGTTGGTGTCAATGGTCATAGTATAAGCTTTACCTTCGGCATTTGTTCCACTGGCCGAACCGGTAAGAACATAGCCCTCACCCCAAAAAGCAGTTAGTCCAGAAGTAAATTCAAGTCTGCGTTCAGCTTTCCAAGTAAGCGTTTTACCATCTGCGAGCGTGATTACATTTTCGCCTGTAATAGCCCAGAATGGATGTTTATCTGTAGTTGGACCTCCGAAAGTAATTTTGTTCGATCCGGTGACACTTATACCATTGATGGTGAAATTTTCGTATGTTATTGTTCTGGAACTTCCCAGTACAAGTAGTCTTAGGTCTATATCTACAATTATTTTTCCTTTCAGAATATTACCATGTTTTCCTGTAAGCCCGGCGGCTCCAAAGTCGATAGTGATCTTTTGCACCACTCCGGTCGGGGTGATTGTTTGACTTCCACGAATAATACTCGGAGTGCCCGTTGCAGTTGTTGCTAAGGCTGATTTGACTGTTTGTGCACTTGTGCTAACGTATGTATCTACTTCATTCAATACCTGATCATTTATGGTTGAAGCCTGCGCTTCATCACCGGCTGTTGCAGTTAAAGATGCGGAACTAGCAGTTACATTTTCATCGTTTTTACACGACGAAAAAGACAATAATAATGTGCAGATAATCAGTAGGGTTGTAAAAAGGTTTTTCTTTTTCATAACAGATGTTTTAGTTTGTAAATTAGATAGTTGATAAGTGATTCGGTAAATTTAGAGTAAAGATTTATTATGAGCAACTATTTAAAGATAATTCTGATCTCAACTACTTATATGCGTGACATTATTACCCCTGTTTTGAATAAATATTCTATCTTTGTATCAATTTTAGTCATCCAAAACTGAATAGTAATAGGTATTCCGATAATGAATAAAAACTTTATATATGAGAATCAATAAACTCTTTACCGCATTTTTTTTCCTTAGTTTATCACTTTCAGTCTCGGCCTACGACGCTGTTGGGCATAGAATTGTAGCTGATATTGCGTACCAGAATCTAACTAAAACGGCGAGAACTCAATTGGATAAAATCCTTGGTAAACACGGACTTATTTATGCAGCTACATGGCCTGACGATATAAAAAGCGATAAAAGCTATGCCTATAGCTACCAATGGCATTACCAAAATTTACGCGACAGCATGAATTCTGGTGATTTGAAGCAGCTGTTGGAAAATCCAAAGTCGGAGGGTGATCATTTATTTTATGCTATCGATAGTCTTACTACCCGCTTGAAAATCGAGAGAAAAGATGTGGAAGCATTGAAATTTCTTATTCATTTTATAGGCGATTTACATCAACCCATGCATTTAGGTCGTGCCGAAGATTTAGGTGGAAATAAAGTGGTGACCAAATGGTTTGGAAAAACAATCAATCTGCATTCGTTGTGGGATAGTTATTTAATAGAAGGGCATCAAATGTCATATACCGAGTTTAGCCAATACTTACAGGACAAATTTGAGCCAAGAAAGGCGGAGATACAAAAGTGTACGCTTCTACAGTCGATAGAAGCCAGCTATGCCGTACGCAATCTTATTTATGGTTACGACAATTCGGATACCAGTAACTATCACTACAGCTATTATTTCAATCCTAAAATAGATGAAATGCTCTATCGCGGTGGAATTCAACTGGCAAATGTGCTTAACGCCATTTATAAATAAAGAAATATCCAATATACTAAAAAGCTTGTCATTTGTTTGGCAAGTTTTTTTATTGTATGTCTGGGCTAGCTATACATGGGCTTTATTCATCAAATTTATACAAATAATCTACTAATTATTTGCAATTTAAATATAAAAAATATATACATTTGTGGAAGCTAAGTTCGAGAATACTTAAATAAATGAATTTACAAAATAGATTCAAAGATCTATCGTTAAGTTTATACTTTCACCCTTTCTAAATAATAAATATTATGAGTAGAAAATTTATTCTTATCTGTACCGTTTCTCTGGGATTGCTGGTTAGTAGTTGTAATAAGGCTAAGCAGAATGCAAACTCAGGTGGTGCAACTAATTCGGTGGAACAAAAAGACACTGTAGCTGCAACTCAGAAAGCAAATACCGCTGCACAGATCTTCGCAAAGAAACAAGTTCCTGTTCTTTGCTATCATCGTATTTCGGATGGTAATAAAGGAGATTATACGGTAAGTCCGGCTACTTTTTCGGCGCATATGAAAGTGTTGGCCGATAGTGGTTACCACTCTGTCTCACCCGCACAATTGTACGACTATTTGGTATACAATAAAACCTTGCCCGAAAAACCATTCGTGGTTACTTTCGACGATTCGCGAGTGGAGCATCGCACCATTGCTGCTCCTGTACTGGAAAAGTACGGGTTCAGAGGGGCTTTCTTTATCATGACCATTACCTACAACAAGAAGAATTATATGACTAAAGATCAGATTGCTGAGTTGGCAAAAGCCGGGCACACTGTTGGTCTTCATAGTTGGGATCATACTATGGTGACTAAATACAAGGAACCTGCTGATTGGCAAAAACAGGTTGTAGAGCCGAAGAAAAAGTTAGAAACTATTGTAAGCAAAGCAGTTGAATATTGGGCTTACCCGAATGGTGTTTATGACCACAAAGGAGCTGTGGAGTTAAGTAAATACTTTAAAATTGCTTTTTCACTTGCCACTAAACGCGATTCTATTCAACCCTTGCAATCTGTACGCCGAATTATAGTGCCGGAATGCACCCCGCAAGGACTGCTTAAATCAATGCGCCGGAGTTTTACGGGAAAGTGAAAAAGACAAAAGACAAAAGAATGGCAGCAAATCAACCATTGAACCAACCAATAAACCAATAAACCCATGAACCAATCATCTACGCGTTATCAATTATCGATTTTAGCACTTGCCATTTTATTACTATTCAGTAGTTGCGGTCCTAAAACACAGTCAGGAAAAGAAAAGAAATCAGGATCAGACTCCACTGTGGTTCAGGAACAAGAGCAGAAAATTGTTCCTATCGACACGCTGGCCTATCAAAAGAAGCTTAAAGCTCTGGCAAACGGCGATACTACTGGGGTATGGCCTCATCAACTTCGTTCATATCCTTTAGACGGTGCTATTTTACCTTTTAAACGTATTGTAGCCTATTATGGCAATCTCTATTCAAAACGGATGGGAGTTTTGGGTGAATATCCGCCTAAGGAAGTATGGAAAAAATTGAACGCTGAGGTAAAAGCGTGGGAAAAAGCCGACTCTACCACTCCGGTGCAACCTGCCATTCATTATATTGCCATAGTAGCTTCAGGCACTCCTGGAAAAGATGGAAAATATCGCACACGAATGCCGGCACATCAGATTGATTCTGCATTGGCCATTGCCAAGATGGGAAAAGCCATTGTTTTTTTGGATATACAGGTAGCTAAAAGTACCTTGCAACAAGAAGTCCCAAGTCTTGAAAAATATTTGAAAATGCCTCAGGTACATTTAGGAATAGATCCTGAGTTTTCGATGAAAGACGGAAGTAACCCCGGAAAGAGAATTGGAACAATGGATGCAGCAGATGTCAATTATTGCTCAGACTATCTTGCAAAACTGGTAAAGGACAATCATCTCCCTCCTAAAATCCTTATTGTACACCGCTTTACGCAAGGTATGGTTCGCAATCACAAAAACATTAAGTTGCACCCTGAAGTACAAATAGTAATGAATATGGACGGATGGGGTGAGCCTATTCTTAAACGGAGCACCTATAAATTATATATTTATAAAGAACCGGTTCAGTTTACCGGATTTAAGTTGTTCTATAAAAATGACTTGAAAAAGGCTCCTCATACTATGATGACACCGGCCGACTTATTAAAACTAAAACCACAACCCATTTACATTCAATATCAATAAGCAGAATACGTTCTTATTATTGATGTTTATCTGCGAATACATTTTATAACTACATTTTTATACCTATGCAAAGCAAATTGTCTAAATTCAGAGTAGGGATATTATTCCCATTTCTTTTTTTCTTTTTATTTTATTCCTGCAAGAAGGATGAAGTAACTGCCCCCGAGTTAACCCAGGAACAGAAATGGACTACGGAGGTGTACACGACCATGAAAGGTATTTACTTATGGGATGATGCACTACCGGCAACACTGGATGCTACAAAATATACTACAGCCGAAAAGGCCCTCGAATACCTTTCGGGTTTAAAGATAAGTTCGGAGACAGGTAAGGCTATTGATCATTATAGCTTTTTAGATAAAATAGGTAGTTTATCGGGTCAAATAACTCAGGGAACTGCCAGTGGTGATTATGGTTTTATGATAACGGCTGCTTTTAACTCCTCCAATGAGGTGTCTTTTTTTGTAACTTATGTCTACAAAAAGTCTCCGGCAGGTGTAGCAGGAGTGGCCCGGTCGTATGAAATTGTAAGTGTCAATGGCAGTACCTCAGTGCATCCCGAAGTCAGTAGCGATGGTTATCTGGTTTCTACTTCTGTTGGTTACACCACTGTGGTAAATGCCCTTTTCAACTCTAGCAGTGCTTCTTTTGGATTTAAAAAGCCTGATGGAACTACTCTTACTACTTCGCTTAGCGCTGGATCTTATTCTATCAACAGTGTATTGTGCGATAGTACATATACAGTGGATACAAAGAAAGTTGGATATGTGGTCTTTAATCAGTTTTTAGGTGCAAGTTCACAAACGGAACTTACAAACACTATCACTAAGTTTCAAGCAGCCGGGGTGCAGTATTTAATTGTGGATCTTCGATATAATGGGGGTGGATCTGTAGAAACCTGCGAGAAGTTTAGTAGTTTGCTTGCTCCTGTTTCGGCCAATGCCAAGCCGATGTATACCTATAAAATGAATACGGCATTAACGCAATCAGCTGCCAGTCAGAAGGAAAATCTAACCACGAATTTCGCAAAGACAAATACCTTTGAACCAACGCAAATTTACTTTATTGTGAGTGGTAGTACTGCTTCGGCGTCCGAGCTGCTAATAAATAATTTACGACCGTATTATGCCGGAAATTTATTTTTGATTGGTCAAACCACTTACGGTAAACCTTGTGGCTTCTGGTCAACGCCGATAGGGTATACCACTACACAAACAACTACTAAGGAGGGATATGATTTGTATGCTGTTTCGTTCGAAACAGTAAATGCAAACAGCGAAGGTGGTTATTACGCTGGAATGACTCCCGGAACTGCTAAATACCCTGGAGTATTAGCCCACGACTCTTTTTGGTTGCCTTGGGGCGATGTGACTGATGCAAGTTTAGCTCAAGCTATCAGCCACATTTCTGGTGGTGCATTTAAAGTGGTTTCTACGCAGTCGAGAATGAAATCGGTAAATGTAACGCCTCTTTCTACCATTGATCATCAGTTCAAGGGGATGATTGATTTCCGGAAACATTTGAAATAAACAATAGAGGTATTATCCAGTGAAAAGATTTCTCCGTAAAGTCTTTTATTGGAACAGGCTAGCGCATTAATCTACCAAAAACAAATTACGCAAGCACGCGCAGATAAAATTTGCGGTACTTGCGTAATTTACGTTCTGTACTTATTTGGAACAGAGCTTAAGCTGCTTTTTTAAAGAATAATATAAAAGGTAGTTCCTTCGGCTTCGGAGGTTGTAAAGTTGACAGTTCCGCCAAGAGATTGTTCCCCTAAAATTTTCATGCTGTATGTTCCCAGACCACGTTGAGGTCCTTTAGTAGAAAAAGTACGCATAAATACCTGCATCTCAATATCGCGTGTGATAAACTTTGAGTTGTGAACGGAGAATTTTAATTTCTGATCTGTTTTGGTCACTGCCAACGTTACGGTTTGTTCGGCAGTGCTTGCTTCAAGTGCATTCTTGACCATATTATTCAATACACGACGCAAAAGTACCGGATCACTCTCGAAGCTAACATTAAGCGAATCTTTGTCTACAACAATATTTTTTCCTTTCGCTACTTCCAGAAACTGTAAGTCGTCAGCAATCTGTTGTATAAAAGTAAGACTTTCTATGGGCTGTGAGTGAATCTCCAGCTCGTGATGTTCGGCTTGTGCTAGTTGTCTTTGGGCGTTTATTTCTTCAATAATTTGCTGACTTAGTGATGCGCCCATTTGAAGATACTTTTCCCGTTCCTCTTCATCCAACAAGTTGAAAATATCAAAAAATCCACGTAATCCACCGGCCACATTCATCACATCATGATAAAATATTTTTTCAATGATGGCTTTTCGTTTCCGATCCGAAATATCGATGATTGAAAATATGGTATAGCTGATATTATCATGGACAAAAGGCGTGGCGGTAGCTTCTATGTCGAGGAAGCTTTCAATACCATTGATCATGACTCGTATTCTGCACTCTCCGGTAGCTTTAAGCCCTGTTTCCTGACTTTTCAGTATGGTACTTGTTGCACCGCAATAGCGACAATGTTCCGAAGTGCCGCAGCCTGCCTCCTCGACGGCTGAATATCGGCAGTTTATCGCTTCGCCGAAGCGTTTACCTAATACATCGTGAGCAGATTCAATACCAAGCTTTTTAAGCAGAATATCATTTGAAAACACAATTTGCCTGTTTTGGTCGAGAATGCAAAATATATAGGAGAGTGAGCAAAAAACATCATCCAGATATTTAATTTTATTCAAGCTTAAATGGCTCTGCTGAAGCGTATAGTTCGAACTTCTGTTTGGGGAGGCAAATTTTGATTCCATAAGATGTATAAAGAGTTAGTACTTTCTAAATTAATAATGTCTGCAAATATAGTAAAATTTGCCATTAGTTCATGGAATTATCCAAGGCTTAAACGTGATTTTGACTGCGCTACAGCAGTTTTAAGTAAATACTCGGGTGAATGGATTTCTAAATCCGTTCACCCTGTGGTATGCTAAGCATCTGTTTTAATTCTATTTTTTCTAATTTTTAAAAGAATCAGCGTGTCATAAATAATCATTATCGAACTCCATATTATGCATACCCAAAATCCCCATAGCCTTTCTTCATTCATAATATAGAACATAGAGTGTGTTCCATACATAAATACAAGTCCAAGTATATTTAATAGAATGAATATGTTATTATAGTCCTTGATTTTAATAATCAAAGCAATGAGCCAAAGGATAAATGCTATTCCCAATCCATATCCCAATTCCAAAAGAGAAAAACAATCTATAAGACTTGCAATTCCGGTATAATTATTATTTGGTCTTAATAGTAACCTCAAAAATGTTGATTTTTTAGAAATTTTGGTTGATAATTCATTATCATCAGTTGTTACTTCTGTTTTGTCTGTATTTTGAGTTGTATTTCCAAGTGCTACTGTTTTTAAAGTATCAGCTTGTTCGTTTTTTGCTGTCAATACAATACTGTCTTGTCTCACGGTATCGGCTGTAACAACTGTTGAGTCTATCATAGGTGCTTCTACAGCTTGTTTCGGTTCACAGCCCGGAGGGAAGAATGGCAGAAAAAAAGTAAGCAGCAATCCAATTTGAAGAAGTTTCGAGTACCTGATGCTTGTTTTCATTGTAGTTGTTTTTTGAGGTGACGAATAACCGGAACTGTTGATACTGCTGAATTTTTGGGCAATTATATCCTATTTATCTATTTCACAAAAACTATTTCTTTATTATTTTATGTTCAGTTGTAAAACTTTTTGTTTCAATTTTGGCAATATAAATTCCTTTAGGTAAGTAACCTATAGATATATACTCATCCCCTGTTATTTGTTTTGTGAGCACTACGCTACCATTTAAATTTGTCAGCGTTAGTATTCCTGATTCAGTCAACCCATTAATTATAAATTTATCTTTTACCGGATTTGGATAAAAATCTATCGAATTACTGGTTTGTGGATTTACAGCAGTTTGTATCATTTCTTTTATGTTCAAAAAATCTTTCCATTGATCAGCTTGCTGGTAAGCAGTTAATGAGCCTTTTGGCACATATAAAATACAAGTGTTTTTGTCTACACTGTAGAATGTGGAATTGTCTGTTAGTGCTATAGGTGTAGTTGGATAGGCATAAATAATACTAATATTACGGCAGTCAGAGAAAGTCTGATAACTAATGGAAGTTAATGAAGAGGGCAAAGATACGTATGTTAACGAGTAACACTTTAAGAATACACCACCTCCTATAGATTTTACACCCTCCGGAATAGTTATTGATTGTAATGAGTGACATTCGGTAAATGTATAGTCTTCGATAGTGGTAATTGAAGGCGGGAGTGTTACAGATACCAATCCACAATTTACAAAAGCATTATTGCCAATAGATGTTACGGATGAAGGAATATCAAGTGATATCAGTTCGCCACATTCATAAAATGCGCTAGGGTTTATTGCAGTCACTGAAGATGGAATGTTTATCATTATTAAACGATTGCAGCGAGAAAATGTGGCATATTCTATTGAAGTAACACCGAAAGGAATCGTGATTGAGTTAAGCCCATTGCATTGCTCAAAAGCTCTTTCTCCAATGAAAGTTACTAATGGGGGTATAGTTAATATTCCGCTAAATTCAGAACAATATTGATATGCATTATTACCAATAGAAGTTACTAACGGTGGGAGTAGAATCGATCCACTGAGTCCACCGCATAATTTGAAAGCATTATCACCGATGCTGGTCGACGTATTAGGTAATGTTACAGATACTAAACTGGTTTTTCCTTTGAACGTATTTTGATTAAAAAATGCATTTACCGGTACTCCATTGGCAGGGTATGAAATGTTATCATTTCCACCTGTTCCTTTTGTGCCTGTATAGGCTACAATGGTAGCGTTGCTCAAGTCTAAAATTGTTAGATCAGGCATGTAGTCACGAATAGTCAAAAAATCAGATGCGTTTATTGTCCCTGCAATGCTTAGTTTGTTTATAGTTGCCAATTCAGTTGTAGTTAAGGCCGACTGTAAACCACCTGCATCAATGGTAACTGCTTTAGTGCTACCTGCTATCGGATCCGGATAGACAGTTAAGTCAGGGGTTTGTATTACATCTTCAATTTCCTTCTCCATTATATTCACAAAATCTTTCCACTGTTTAGTGGTTTGATAGGTGATTTTACTTCCTATAGGAACATATAATTTGCAGGTAGAAGTAGCGACCCTATCGAAACAGTTCGAACCTAATACCGGCAGAATCGAACGTGAAATGGTCAATTCGGTTAATCCGGTACAACCACTTAAGGCTACTCCACCTATGGCAGTAACGTTTTTGGGAATAGTGAGTGAAGTCAAACTACTGCATTCACAAAAAGCATAATTACCGATGACAACTACTGACGAAGGAATAGTCAGATTATTTAATTTAGTGCATCCCCAAAATAAAGAATTGGAAATAGTTTGGATGTTGTCAGGTAATTTAATGTCAGTTAATGAAGAGCAATTGTAAAAAGCAGCGGCGCCTATCGACTTGACTGAATTGGGAATGTTTAGTGTTGTAATTTTAGTACAACCCCAAAAGGCGAAATCATTTAAATGAGATACATATGTACTTATAGTGACATTTGTAAGAGCACTCAACCCCATAAAAGGGGAGTAACCCGGGTTATTTGTAATGTCTTTATTCTGAATAAGCGATAATACTCCAGTACAACCAACAAATGAATTCATATTAAAACTTAAGGGTAAACCAGGATTGTTAGCGTCTCCAATTGTAATTGTAGTGATGCCACTACAATTTGTAAATGTACTCGTACCAATAGATCTTATAGTGCTAGGGATAAAAAGAGATGTTAGTCCTTTACAATTTTCAAAAGCATTATCTTCAATACTGGTAAGTGAACCGGGAAATTCAATTGACTGAAGGCTCGTACATCCTGAAAAAGCATACGATTTAATGTTTGATAAAGATGTTCCCAGTGTAATAGAACTTAGTGCTGAACAATCTTTGAAAGCGTTTTCATAAATAATTTGCACTGTGTTAGGGATAACAATGGAAGCCAACTGACTACAACCAGAAAATGCCCTTCCACCAATTTGAGTGGTGGAATTACTTAATGTAATGGACGTTAACCCTGTACACCCATAGAAAATAGCTTCTTGAATATTCTTTACAGTATTTGGAATAACAATGTTTGCCAAAGCTGTACATCCCCAAAAAGCACCATCCCCAATACTATCAACTCCTGAAAAGACAGCTGATTGTAGTTTGGAACAATCTTGAAAAGCACTACTTCCTATTTTCTGTACAGACAATGGAAGTACAACCGATTCGATATTGATACACTTACTGAAGGCCTGGCTTCCGATAGATGTCACTCCATTACCTACTGTCAGGTTTGATATAGTAGTAAATGGGGACTCGTATCCTGTTATAGTTATATTTCTATTCAATTCTAATGAGGAAAAATTAGTGCAACCCGAAAAAGCTGATGCAGAAACTGCAACAGCACTATTGACCATTCCATTACTTTGCCCCAATCGAACCAGCTTTAGCCCAGTACATCCCGAAAAAGCATAATCGGGTATTGAGCCCACCTTGTTGCCAACATATAAGGTTGTGAGTGCGGTCAGGTTTTTAAATGGCGAATTATCACTGCTAGTATAGTATATGGCTTTGTTTAATGTTAAAGTGGTAATAGCCGCACAGTTTGTAAATGCATCGCCGGAAATAGTTACTACTGCTGTAGAAATACTATCGGCATGGCCAATAGTTACCTGCGTCAATCCACTGCAACTACCAAAAGCAGATGATTGGATAGACGTAGTTGCCTGAGGAATAATGACAGATTGTAACCCGACACAAGATAAAAAAGCACTCGTTCCAATAGTCTTCACCTGAGTCGGTATTTCATAGTTCCCATTTCTTCCGACAGGATATTGAATAAGTGTCAGTTTATCAAAGGTGAATAAAACGCCGTTTAAACTTGAGTAGTTTACATTCGAACTATTAGCGTTTATATTTAGTAGTGAACTACAGCCTGTAAAAACTCCGGTACCAAGTTGTGTTACGGAACTGCCCAGTGTAAAATCAGTTACACTTGTACATCCCGTAAATGCATTATTGCCAATAGAAGTTACTGCATTAGATACGCTGATATTTATCAGGTTGGTACAACCGCTGAATGCAGAGTTCCCTATTGAGCTTACTTTATCTCCAATGGTCAGTCCGGAAATACTAGAAAACGGAGATGTAACACTGGTTATATAATTCGTAATTTGCAGATTGCAGTTTAAGATGAGCGAATCTAGTTTACTACTACCTTTAAATGCTCCCGGTGCAACCGTAATGCTCGCAGGGCTTAGTTTGGGTTGGCCTACTATCACTTTCGATAATTCAGGTAATGTTGAAAAAATTATATTGTCAATCGTTGATACTGAATTTCCTATTGCAAGTGTTTTTAAAGAGGATAAATCTTGAAAAGGGTAATAATAGGATGCTATTGGTACATTTAAACTTAGTGTGGTTAACCCGGTGCAGCCGCTAAAAGCGGTAGATTGAATAGAAACTGAAGACCTGGTGCCAGTGTTTGTTGAGTCTCCAATAATCACATCGATTAAGCCTGTACAATTATAAAATGCCTGAGAACTAATAGTATTCACCGAATTGGGAATCGAAATCGATTTTATTCCTGCGCAACCATAAAAGGCACCCGACAAAATAGTTGTTACTGTTTGTGGGATCTCAATTTTTCCAGTTGTATTTGTCAGACAGCAGATAATCTGGCTTTGGCTTTTATTGTATAGTATCCCGTTAGCAAATAAAAAGTATTGATTAGCTGCATCCAGATATATTGACTGAAGTCCGGTACAGCCATAAAAAGCACCTGAACCAATTGAAGCAATTGAATTCGGCAGTGATATAGACAAAAGTTCACCAGAGCCATTAAAAGTATTTGCTGAAACAGACGTAACTGAAAAAACAGTATCGTTATAACTCACAGTTGATGGTATAGCGATATCACCCTTGTAAACACCCCCTGAAGTTACAGATATACTGTACGGCGAAACTGTTGAAGTTATGTTGAAGTTTATGCCATTTGAAATAAAACTCCGGGAAAAGACAGAAATTAGAGAAAGAAAGAGTACCAAAAATAATAGAAGTTGCCGTTTCATATTGGTTATTTTTTACTTATTCTGATAGATATTAGATTTAATAGAGAGCAATCTCCCCCCCCAATACCACCATTTTCTATTCTATTCAGTGAATTGAGACTTACAAAATGATGGTATTTCTATTTTCTTCTGCTTATTTTGCACTCATCACATGTACTTGAGTGGAATCATTTTTTATACTGGTAACATCGCCTTTGCAGTTGGTGAAATATACATAATTACCTTTATCCATAAAGCGGTAAACTTTACAACCATCGTGCTCAAATAAATACTCTACCGAGTATGTTTTGTTATTATCAGCTTTAGTATATGCCAGTGGACTTTGTACCGAACAAGAGTAGCCACCCAGCATGGTGATCATCAACAAGGAGATTTTGATTACTGTTTTCATACTTTATTTTGTTTAGTTGACCTATAGCTAGTCATGGTTTTATTCTTCCTCCGCTAGCGCAGGTCTATGGCCTTGCTTCTTTACATTTTGTTTGTCACGGGTTACAGACCCGCGACAGCGAGAAGAACAGATTTCCAAATCCGTTTCTTTTATTCTGTTACACCTAATATGTAATGAAAGCACCAATAGCAGTTATTCAACGTTTATCAGCTTGCTTTAAACGGATGTGGAAATCCGTTCTCCCGCACTTTGTCCGAACCACGATTGTATCAGAGACTCGGACTGATAATTTGTCTAGCGGATTACAAATCCCACCGACCAATCCGCACTCTTGTGCAAGTAAGTAATTGCTATATATCCGAGAGGACAAAGTAATTACTCTCGTCTCCTACAGTTGCTTTACGTAGATGAGTAGCGTTTATAATAGCTTTGCCTTCAACAGCAGATTTGATTAAATGCAAATCTCCTCGAGAATCACTCTTAAGCTCCGTCAGCTGACGGATTTGGGGTGGTTTTAAAGCTTATCCCACCGACCAGCCCGCACTCTTGTGCAAACAAGTAATGGCTATATATCCGCGAGGACAAGGGGCTAGCCCAGTTTGATCTCTTTAAGCCTTTTCGTTTTCTTATAAAACCAAACAGGAGTCCAAACTAATCCAACAAACATTGAGGCATATAATTTTAGAAAAAAATAAATCAGCCAGCCAAATAAAGGAAGAAACAAAAACATTCGAGGAGTTAATTTATTTAAGGTTTTCCAACCAACAACTATCCCCATGGAACAATAACAATAGACGATTATTATCAGTAGATAAAATACTATATTTATAGGATTATTTTTCAATTCATCTAAAGTCGTAAAGCTAAATTCTAAATAAAAGATAAGACCAATAAATAAACACAAAGATCCTCCAAGAAGCACATGGATAAAATCTTTATGAATACACTCTAATTCATTTAACTTTCTTTTTAAATTACATTGCTTACAGATTGGTTCTGTGTAGTTCGTGGCGCAACTTTGACACAACCCCTTGCCACAATCTACACATGTTGCCACGCGAGGCATTTCATAATGGTAAAAACAATTCATTTTATTTTATTTTTTATAAATATCAGTGTTTAGATATTCCTCTGTCCCTCCAGATATATCTATTTTATTAATTACAGAATAATTTCCCGTTCGCAGTAGAGTAAATAATGCTGTTCCGGATGGTTGGCATAGCATCCCGCCATGTTCAAACCTTGAAGGAAAGATCCTGTTTCCATATTTTCCACAACCGTTTATTTTCGGAGACTACGCTCAACTGAGAATTTTCCATGTAATATTTGTTTTAAAGTTTTTATTTGTGTGTTCCTTCTCAGCTAGCGCAGGTCTGTGGCCTTGCTTCTTTACATTTTGTTTGTCACGGGTTACAGAGCCGCGACAGCGGGAGAACGGATTTCCAAATCCGTTTCTTTTGTTCTGTTACACATAATATGTAATGAAAGCACCAATAGTAGTTATTCAACGTTTCAGCTTACTTTAAACGGATTTGGAAATCCGTTCTCCCGCATTTTGTCTGAACCACGATTATATTAGATAAAAGGATGTAGCTGAGACTCGGACTGATAATTTGTCTATCGGATTTAAAATCCTCATAGTACAAAGAGGTGGGATTAGAAATAAATCCCACCGACCAGCCCGCACTTTTGTGCAAGTAATTAATGTTTATATATCCGTAAGGACAGAGGATTTAATGCTTCCATTCATCTTCTTCAATATATTTTATATAGAATTTATCTGGCGATACGTTTTCAAAATAGTTAGTAAATGTATACTCGCGACCTTCCTGACCACAATTTTCATCACGTTTTGAGTCCATTATTTCTGATTGTGGGTAATTAGTTATTTCTGAAACATAAAAGTTGTTCTCAAGTTTGATTGATTTTCCCGTTTGTCCAACTTTATATTCAAGTCTATTGCTATATACAATCGGGCTATTTGTCTTTGTGAAGTTTAATGTTTTTATTTGCTTCTTACTTGGGAATCTTAACAAGTCACAATCTCTGTAAGGTGTCTGATTGATATTGTATTCAGTTATTATTTTTGAAGTCATAGCTGGAATACATATTATTTTTTCTTCGTTTTCAGAGACTGATGTTCCATTTGTGTTAATTGAGTTTGCCGTTGCACTATTTGTTTGAACCAACTGTAGAAAATTAATCCCAGTCATAGACTTCGCAACAGATTGTCCAATACCTGTGTTAGTAGAAAAGGTGTAAACTCGATTCTTGTAGTAATTATTAGCAATGCCATTTTTTACAAAAAAACATTCTTCAAGATTTAGATAGATATTTGTTGTAGTCTTATTTAAAAAGCTAAAACCAATGTTACCACCATCTGCCCATAAATTATAAAGCACCTTACAATTATCGTCTTCGTAAGCCAAGTGATTATCTTTTAACGTGACATTTGACTCAGGAGTAGTCTTATATACTTGGTAATAATTTTTAACTGTATTGCAAGATGTAAGCATTAATGAAATCAAGATAGATAGTGTTAGTTTTTTCATTTTATTTTCATTTAATTGTTAGTGTTGTTTAAGTATAATGTTAGTTGTGTGATATCCGCTGAACTGACTTGTTCGAGTATCTATTTTTATTGTCAATAAGTTTAATTTAAACTCTGATAATTACACTCCAAGTGACAGGAATTTGTGATTTTTTTCACTCCACAAATCTACAAATAATTATTAACCTAATCACTTTTTCTTTGTATTATTTTTCAGTAAATTAAAAAAGTAGAGCTGTACTTGCGTACAGCTCTACAAATTGGAGAGTTTAGCCTACAATAATAGAACTTACTGTAGTGCTCCACGGACCACGTTCGCCACGAGTATTTACCCAGCGCAGCCAGTAATAGGCCATAATGTTTGCCTGCTTACCTTCGTAGGTGGTGGTGTACGAAAAGCTGGTAGCAATACCCAGATAGCTCAACTCGGAGGCATCTTCTGGCGCATCACCACCTAACTTCACCCACACTTCGCAACCGTGCATACCGGCGGGTTTGGCTTTGCTCTGCGGCGTAGCCTGGTCGCTTAGGTGCAGGGTGTGCTGCAAGCGTACCGAGAAATCTATCGTGCCTAGTGGGCTGGTAGCCGGTACCGGTGCAGCTGTACGTGTGCCCGATTTTACTGTCAAGCCCATCAGGGTGCGGTCGCTGTCGGACACGCTGCTGTTGTTTGCCAAAAATTCAGCCACGAAACTACGAATCTCTTTTTTGTAGTCGTCGAGTGCATCCTTTTTAGCTTGCACATCGGCAGCTGTACGGTTTTGTTTGTTACTCGCTTTTGAAAACGCCATGTTCCAATTGCTTTGTTTTGAATCCAGATCCACTGTTTTAGTAGGATCGATTCCCCATGTAGACATTAGTTCCCTGATTTTGTCCATCAGACTCTTCTGCCACAAATCAAATTCCGGGTCGGTATTTGGGATGTAATCTGCCATAGTTCACTTTTTTTTAATAGTTAGACTTCCGTTAATTAACTCTGAGATTATATAGGGCGAACAGACTGTCTGTTTCCTCCCCGTATGTGTTTATATTTAAAGTCAGTAAATGTTTTATTTCATGGAAAGATTCTATATTTACTAAGCAAAAAACTCTTTCGCTTAAAGATGAATGTTTATTACTCAATAGAAATGCATTTTTACTTCATCCAAAATCAGTTCTACTTTGTGCAAAAAGAATTGTCATTTGTGCAAAATCTGTTTTACTTACTGCAAAATGAATTTGGCTTCTTATAAAATGAACTTTACTTGATGCAAAATGAATTCTACTTGAGCAAATATAAATTATCACTTGTCCAAAATGAATTATGCTTAAGCAAAAAACAGTTTGGCTCAAGCAAGCTATATATGGCTTAAGCGACAGGCATTTTGTATAAAGTAAAAAAGATTTCCACGCAAGTAAAATTGGATTTGTACGAACTAAGAAAGTTTTTGCATGAAGTAAAAATCTTTTGATATGAAGTGATATACATTTTGCACAAAGTAAGACGCATTTTCTATAAAGTAGAATTGGTTTTATAGTAATAGATATTACTTCTCGCCTTGGTAAGAAAGTTTCTTTCCAAGAAATAAAATATTCTTGCTCGAAACAGAAAGCGTTACTCCGAAACGGGAATAAATAACATTGATGCAAGAACAGCTTTTTATCTAACGATAAAAAGCTGTTCCTTTTCAAACAATCAAAAAAGAGAGGGTATTGTGATGGTGAATAGTGAAAGAATGCGCGCAAAAGCGCTATGATAGACTTATGACAAAAGCTGACAAAAGCTGACAAAAGCTTTGCATATAAAGTATGTACGATTGGATGCACCCATAGCAGGGCACGATGAAAAGGTTAAGCTCATAAGTAAACGTAAACAGATAAACAAAAAAGACAGACAGTTAAGTGGCGCAAATTTAGTAAATTCTTTTCGGTTAAAGCAAATATTTGATCAACTATCTTTTATGTTATAAAACATAATAATTTGCTTTGTTATTTCGAAGCTTCGGTTAATAAAGGGATTGAGGTGGGTGAGGATAAAATAATAGAGCTATAATTTTAAAAGGAAATAGCAAGAGTAGATGTAAATATTGCCTACAGATGGGAATAAGTGGATGATGAAGTAGAAATAGATGATTGTGCCAAATGGATGAGCCGTTAAATCTCTTGCAAACTTGCTATTATAGATTTCAAGCTTTAACTCCTATTTTTTTAAATACTCATCAAAAAAGCTGTAAGGTTTTGTTCGTGTTCTATCTCCAGTTTTTTGCGAAGCCGGTAGCGAGCCAACTCTATACTTTTGAGGGAGATATTGAGCAGCAAGGCAATTTCTTTGGAAGAGATATTCATGCGTATATATGTCGCCAGCTTCAGGTCGGAAGTGGAAGACTGGGGAAGCGGTTGCTAAGGTTCACCAGGTAATTATTGTAGGTATTGTTGAAACTCATCTCGAAGATTTTCTATTCTTCTTCGGGGTTTTTCATTATTGCTGAAATGGATTGCTTAAAGAAATGTTGCGTAATCCGTCAGTGGACGGACAAGTTTTGCGTGCCTTTGATTCAGCCTCGTTTATTATGCAAATAGTTCAATTTCTTCTTTTGTAATACTGGTTCCGCCCAGTATAATGAGGCGTTCCACCACGTTGCGCAGTTCACGTATATTTCCGGTCCATGAACGTGCCTGTAGCGATTCTATAGCTATTTGATCAAAGCTTTTCGGCTGTATGCCCTGCTCTGTACAAATCAGTTCGCAAAAATGCGTTACAAGCAACGGGATGTCCTCTTTTCTGTCGTCAAGACTAGGGACGTGAATAGGAATGACGTTTAGACGATGGAATAAATCTTCGCGAAAATTTCCAGCCTCGATTTCTTTTTTCAGGTTTTTATTGGTAGCCGCCAACACACGTACATTTACTTTAATGCTCTTGTCACTGCCCACGCGGGTCAGCTCGTTTTCCTGCAACACACGGAGCACTTTTGTTTGTGCCGAAAGACTCATATCACCAATTTCGTCAAGGAAAATGGTTCCACCATCGGCTTGTTCAAATTTACCTATGCGTTGTTTTATGGCCGAAGTAAAAGCGCCTTTCTCGTGTCCGAAAAGTTCGCTTTCAATCAATTCCGATGGAATAGCAGCACAATTCACCTCTACAAATGGCGCATCTGTCCGATTACTTTGCTCAAAAAGTAAACGGGCAACCACTTCTTTTCCGGTTCCATTATCACCTGTAATCAATACGCGTGCATCGGTTGGTGCTACGCGTTCTATCATCATGCGCACCTTTTCAATGGCTGGCGAATTGCCAATCATTTGGTGACGTTTGGCAATTTTCTTTTTCAGCGTTTTGGTCTCTGTTACCAGATTATTTCTATCCAATGCATTGCGAACGGTAATTAGTAAACGATTCAAATCGATAGGCTTAACGATAAAGTCGAAAGCTCCTTTTTTGATACATTCCACCGCTGTTTCAATATTCCCATGACCGGAAATCATCACGATGGGTGCTTCAATTTCTTTATCAACCAAATGACCAAGCAACTCAATACCGTCCATCTCGGGCATTTTTATGTCCGAAAAAATAAGATCAAAAACTGCATTCTGAGCCGCTTCCAATCCTTGCTTTCCGTTTTCTGCCAGGGTAATCTGATGTTTTTCGAACTCCAGAATCTCTTTCAGCGTATTGCGGATGCTGCGTTCGTCGTCAATTATTAATATTTTTGCCATGGAATTCAGTTAGTAAACTAGTGGACAAGTAAACAAGTACACAAATAAATGATTAAATCAGAATTTAGTCTCGATTCTTGGGGTTTACAAATCAAACCCGATATCGGTTCTGAAATACTTTCCTTTGTATTGAATTTTTTGTGCGTTTGCAAATGAAACAGCCAGAGCTTCTGCTTTGTTGGCACCGTAAGAACTGATGGCCATTACGCGACCGCCATTGGTTACTATTTTGCCGTCTTTAGCCGCAGTTCCTGCATGGAAAACAATGCTGTTTTCTACGCTCTCAAGTCCGCTTATTTCGTCGCCTTTGACATATTCTTCGGGATATCCGCCGGCTACCAACATAACTGTTACAGCTGAGCGTTCGTCGATTTCGATGGTTTTTTCGTTCAAGTTGCCATTGGCTACACCTTCGAGCAATTCTACGAAATCGCTTTTGATACGCAACATAACAACTTCCGTTTCCGGATCACCCATACGTGCATTGTATTCAATCGTTACAGGTTCGCCTTTTACTTTTATCAGACCAAAGAATATGAATCCTTTATATACGATACCTTCGCTGTTTAATCCATCAACAGTAGGTTTAATAATGCGTTCTTCCACTTTGTGCATAAAGTCGGCATCGGCAAATGGAACAGGCGAAACAGCACCCATACCACCGGTGTTTAATCCTTTTTCACCTTCGCCAATACGTTTGTAGTCTTTAGCTTCAGGCAGAATTTTATAGTTTTTCCCGTCGGTAATCACGAAAACCGAACATTCAATACCGTCAAGAAATTCTTCGATAACCACCGTTTTGCTGGCAGCACCAAATTTTCCATCAAGCATTGCTTTAAGTTCGGTAATGGTTTCGTCCAAATCGTTGAGAATCAAAACACCTTTTCCGGCAGCCAAACCATCGGCTTTCAGAACGTAAGGTGCTTCCAGACTTTTTAGGAATTCGATACCTTCGGGAATATTTTCGGCTGTAACGCTCAGGTATCCGGCTGTAGGGATATTGTGGCGGAACATAAATTGTTTTGAGAAATCTTTACTTCCTTCTAGTTGTGCACCCACTTTATCGGGTCCAACTACGGGAATATGCTTTAATTCTTCATCGTCGGCAAAAAAGTTGACTACTCCTTTTACCAATGGATCTTCAGGTCCAACTACTACGATTTCGATATTTTTTTCGATAACTGCTTTTTTGATTTGTTGAAAATCATCGGCAGCAATAGGTAAATTAGTTGCAACAGAAGCTGTTCCGGGATTGCCGGGAGCTACGTAAAGAGTAGAAAGTTTGGGACTTTGAGCTATTTTCCAAGCCATGGCGTGTTCGCGACCGCCCGAACCGAGGAGAAGAATATTCATGATACTAATTGAATGGATTTGAGTTGCAAAAGTAAGGAAATTTGAGCGTTTTGCAAAATGGGGGAGAGGAACCTCTATAAAAGACGAAAGGTAGCTTTACCTCACGGTAATCTACCAATCTTTTTGTTAACCTTAAATCTAATACTATGAAAAAATCACGATGCAAAGATACGGGGTTTCTAATAACCAACCAAACAAATCTAAGTCAAAATGCTTCAAAAGTATGTTTTATAACATACTTTTAGGATTGGTTGGCCAATATTATATTTTCAAAAGTATTTAAAGTCTTGTTTTCACTTATTTTGTATATATTAAATCAGCAATAAACGAAATATATTTGATTCTCCAAGTTTTAGTGTCACATATTTAATCATTTAGAAACTTTTGTTCACATTATAGTGCCCATTTTATTGGCGAATTATCAAGCTAACAATCAAATAAAACATCTATCTTTGCTTTTAATAGGTCATAAATACGCTTTATCATGTCAAGGTTTACCAAAAAGAATAAAGAACATATCGGGCTGTCGCCCTACGCATTGGTTTTTCGTGGTCAAAAGAAAACCGATAAAATTTTGTTGCAAGCAATGGATTTCGATCTGGAGTCGGTGCGCGAGCTGGAGGTGAAATCGAAAGATGAATTAGTGAGTTTGAAGAAATCAAAAACGCTTAGTTGGCTCAATATCTATGGGTTGGATAATGTTCAGACCATGGAGGAACTGGCTCAGGTATTTGCGATTGACGATAATATTCTTTCGGATGTAATGAATCCATCGTTGCGTCCTAAAGTGCAGGAGTTTGAAAACGGACTTTTTTGCACCATAAAATTGTTGCAGTACAATGATAAAAATGATACGCTAAGCGTTGAAAATCTAAGTTTGATAATTACTGAGAACACGCTGATTTCATTTCAGGAACTATCAGTGCATATGTTTGACCCCATACGCGAACGGATTAGAAAGCATAAGAATAAGATACGCACCGCTGGGTCGGACTATCTGGCCTTTGCGCTGCTGGATGTGGTGGTCGATAATTATATTTACGTAATAGGTCAGCTGGGCGATAAGATAGAAGCACTTGAAGAAGACATTACCAATGATCCTAAAAAAGAGTTGTTGGATGATATCAACTCTTTTAAACGCGAATTGAATTTTTTGCGCAAGCATATTAAACCCGCCAAAGAAATGATTCTCAATTTGGCAAAAATGGAATCGGAATTTATTCATGATGATAACCGAATTCATTTTAAAGAATTGCAGGATAATATTAACGAGGCCACCGAGCTATCGGATAGTTACCGTGAAATTTTATACGATCAGTTGAATATTTATCATTCAACGATGAGTACCAAGCTGAACGAAATAATGCGGGTACTCACCGTTTTTTCGGTAATATTCATTCCGCTTACTTTTATTGTGGGGGTGTATGGTACTAATTTTGAGAACTTACCTGAGCTTCACTGGGCTCATGGCTATTTTATAATGTGGGGAGTAATGATTATCGCAACATTCTTTATGCTCTGGTATTTCAAACGAAAGAAATGGCTGTAAAAACCAACTACAATCCCTTTTTCTAACCTAAAAACTGAACGATTTTAAGGTTGAATTGTTCTTCAAGTCTAGAGTTCATCAAAAACAAAAAAATGGAAGAAATAATAAACAAAGCACCGAAGAAAGCACCCAAAAAAAATACTGTTGAAAACCAAATATTGGTTATTTTCGGTTCCAATGGCGATTTGTCGAAACGTAAGTTGTTGCCAGCAATTTTTCAATTATACCTAGATGATTTATTACCGGATAATTTTATATTAATTGGTGCAGGTAGTCAGGAAAAGGATGAAAAGTCAAATAGAGACGAAGTAAAAGAGGCTTTGCTTCAGTTTGCCAAAGCGGATGTGACCATTTTTCCGGAGAAATTAGAGTTGTTTCTTCAGCGATTGTATTACAAAAAAGTACATAACCAAACCGAGGAAGATTTTGGAGCGTTGAAAGAATACATCGATACGCTATCGGCAACGCTGGATATTCCTAAAAATATCATTTATTATTTCTCCATACCTCCATTTTTGTACGAGGTAGTGGCTGCTCATTTAGTAAAATATGGTTTGAACACCGAAGATGATGGTTGGAAGCGAATAATTGTTGAAAAACCTTTCGGATACAGTTATGATACCGCTATCGATCTGGACAAAAAACTGCGGAGTGGTTTTAATGAAGATCAGATTTACCGTATCGACCATTATCTTGGAAAGGAAACGGTTCAGAATATTATGGTAACCCGTTTTTCAAATGGTTTTTTCGAACCCATCTGGAACCGTAAATATGTGGATAGAATAGAAATTACCGCTGCCGAAAAAATCGGTGTAGGCAGTCGTGGTGGATATTACGATACTTCGGGTGCCATGCGTGATATGATTCAAAACCACTTGATGCAAGTGCTCGCGGTAATTGCCATGGAACCACCTTCCATTTTCGACTCGGAGTCTATTCGTAACGAAACGGTAAAGGTGCTACAAGCTTTACGACCAATAAAGACATCTGAAATTCAGGATTATGTGGTTCGTGGTCAGTATATTGCTACCGATGTGGATGGCGAATTACAGAAAGGGTATCGGCAAGAAATGAATGTGGTTTCAAGCTCAAAGACTGAAACCTTTGTAGCAATGAAACTTTTTGTGGACAACTGGCGTTGGGGCGACGTTCCGTTTTATATCCGTACCGGAAAACAACTGCCGGAACGCGTTACTGAGGTGATTATTCACCTCAAACCAGCTCCTCATCAGTTGTTCAAACAACGTTGCGTGGCACAATCTACTAATATGATTATTCTGCGGATTCATCCTGATGCCGGCGTGGCGGTGGATTTTGGAATGAAAATTCCAGGAGCAGGTTACAAAGTGCAAAACGTAAACATGGCTTTTCATTATTCCGATTTAGCAGAAAATAAAATTTCGGAAGCTTATGAACGATTGCTATTGGATTGTATGATAGGAGATTCTACGCTCTATGCGCGTGCAGATGCTGTGAAGGCTAGTTGGAAATTTGTAGATCCGATACTACAAGCCTGGAAAAATAACCCTAAAATCCCTTTGTATTTCTACGAATGCAATACCTGGGGACCCAATGAATCGAATGCGCTATTTGGCGATAAACAATTGAAGTGGAGAGTGCCATTTAAAAAATTCAAAACAGATTGAAATTATTGCGAAGAAGTTTCACGTTTTTTTGATTTTCTATAGAAGTTTTCTTAATCTAAAAATAATTGCAAAAATGAAAAAGTACAGTATTATTGTTTTTTGGATTTTAATCTATGGTGGAAGTATCGGATTTGTATTGCCATATTTATTTAGTGAAAAATCTAATTGGACTGTCGCAGCAGGTGTATTGCTTATTATCATTTTGGTTTACAAATTAATAACCTTTGTTAATGTAGAGAAATTTAAAAACTTTTATAATCAAAAAAACGTTGAAAAATGAATTCAAAACTTCTTAAAATTGGGGGCTCAGTAGCCTTTTTTCTAATTATTTTCATTGTGGTTGGTTTCAATTCTTGTAACTCAGTTCCTGTTGGAAGTGTGGGGGTTAAGGTCAATAAGCTTGGTGGCTCAAAAGGCGTTGATACCGAAGTGCTTGGTGTGGGTCGCTATTGGATTGGCTGGAACGAAGAATTACATTTATTTCCTACTTATCAGGTAAATTACAGTTTTACCAGAGATGTGACTGAAGGTTCGTCGAGCAACGAGGAGTTTACTTTTCAAACGCGTGAAGGTATGGAGTGTGGTGTTGATTTAGGAATTGCAATGCATTATGATAGAGAGAAAATTGTGAAAATGTTTCAAACCTATAGAAAAGGAGAAGAAGAAATTCGTGCTGTTGTGGTTCGGAATACAATTAGAGATGCTTTGAATAAAATAGCCGGAAGCATGCCTGTTGAATCGGTTTATGGTGCTGGAAAAGGCTTATTAATTGACTCTGTTCAAAGGGTAGTTCAATCAACCTTGGCTCCAACGGGCATTATTATTGATAAAATAAGTTTAATTGGGTCAGTTCGCATTCCAGCATCTGTAAAAGATGCGTTGGACAGTAAAGTGAAGATGACTCAGGAGGCTCAACGAGCTGAAAACGAAGTTGCTAAAGCAGTTGCCGAAGCAAATATCAGAACTGCGAAGGCAAAGGGTGAGGCTGATGCGTTGAAAATTAAAGCTGATGCAGAAGCATATTATAACCAAAAAGTCTCGCAATCGCTTACGCCTCAAATTGTAGAAATGAAACGCATCGATACCTGGGATGGACATTATCCACAGTATTACGGTGTAAATGGCGGTTTACTGATTAAATAAAATCCATAAACAAATGCTGTGAATACGAAATTTCCAGCGTTTGTTTTTTAGAGTATTGGTTGTTTATAAAAAAAATATCAAATGAACCATATTTACGAAACTCCGGAAGAAACAGCACGTGCAGTGGCCGAATTAATTCTTGCCAAAGCAAAGGAGAAAACAAAGCAATCGCTACCGTTTAATATCGCCTTGTCGGGTGGTAGTACTCCAAAGTTGCTGTTCACAATACTAGCCAATGAGTATGCCAGCACCATCCCGTGGCATTTTGTCCGCTTGTTTTGGGTGGACGAACGCTGTGTGCCCCCAACCCATCCCGAAAGTAATTTTGGGATGACTTACAATAGTTTGTTGGTTCATGTTCCGATTCATGATTCTAATATCTTTCGGATGCAGGGCGAAGATAATCCAACCAAAGAAGCTGTGCGCTATCAAAAAATGCTAGAAAAGGAATTGCCCCTGCAAGATGGATTTCCGCAATTCGATTTAGTGCTGTTGGGGATGGGCGATGATGGTCATACGGCTTCCATTTTCCCAGATAACATGAGCCTGTTGCAGTCGGATCAGTCAGTTGCAGTGGGTGTTCATCCGGTTAGCGGTCAGGAGCGCATTACACTTACCGGAAAAACAATCCTCGAAGCAAAACAAGTCGTTTTCCTTATCACCGGTGCTGCAAAAGCTTCCGTGTTACGACAAATAATTAAATGTGAACCTAAAGGCGAGAGTTATCCGACATTTTATGTTGCAAAAAATGCAAAATCGACAGACTTCTATCTCGACCAACCAGCTGCTTCTCTGTTATAACTAATCTCTCGGGCATGACTTTAAGCGAACATTTAGATGAATTTTATAAAAAATACAACATACCCGCCAATGGAGGCGTGAATGACAAGACTTTTGAAGTTCCATTTCCTCATTTTACGCTGACTTTGCCCAACTTCTCTTGGCGAAAAAAGATGCTGTATGTACATGATTTAGAGCATATCTTAAACGAACAAGATACCACTTGGAGTGGTGAGATGTATATAGCCTCGTGGGAAATTTCTACTGGCTTCTGGAAAAATCTGCCGGTCATAATTTTCCCTCTTTGGACAATGGGTTGGGGACTTTGGAAGCATCCCAAATCTGTATTTGGGGGATTTCGGGCAGGAAGCTCACAGCGTGGAATAGCCAATCTGGATTTGGAGAAAGATAAACTGCTTAGTTTGGATCTGGACCAATTGCGCCGGTTAAGCCATGATGATCTACGATCACAATCTCCATTTCTATTTTATACTAGGCTGATTATTTGGGTTCTAATCAGTCAGTTTATGTTTCTCTTACCTCTATTTGTTCTCTTTTGTATATTTTTGGTTTGCCTGTAAAACAGCTAATATTACTATTTATATCACTATTTTTGTTGTTTTGTGTTAGTATCTAAAACTTATAGATAATTTTGACATCGATTTAAAATCGTCAATTTACAGCTAAAATGAAGAGATTAATTGTCCTTTTTGCGCTTTCTTTGCTTCTTGCACCGGTCTTTGCTCAAATAAATAAATCGGATTCGTCTGTCCAGGTAGTTAGTTACTGGAATAAACGTGATAAACAGAAGTATACCATTACCGAAGAGAGTTATCAAGTAAAAAATGCGACTGACACCATTAAACGTCAACTTTTCACCTATGATGTGGATATTGAAGTGCTCGACTCAACTTCAAATAGTTATACAGTTAAGTGGTTGTTTCGCAATGTCAAGATGAAGCAAACCTGGGATCCAATAATGGAAAAGTTACTTTCTGTTGTCAATAACATGCCGGTTATCATAAAAACCTCCGAAATGGGTGTATTTCAGGAAGTGGTTAATTGGGAGGTTATACATGATCATATAGAGAAGGGAATTAATATTATAAGATCCGAGTGTAAGGATGTTCCAAATCTGGATATGGTTATTGAACAACTTCAAAATACATATTCTTCGAAAGAAGCCATTGAGAATTCGGCTATTCAGGAAATTCAGCAATACTATACTTTTCATGGTGCAAAATATAAACTAAACGAGGAATATCCAAACTCCATAAAACGACCTAATGTTTATGGAGGAGAACCGTTTGATGCCGAGATTAATGTTTATTTGGATGAAATAAATTTTAATGAAGACAATGTTATTCTTCGAACCTCTCAGGTTATTAACAATAAACAGCTTACCGATGCTGCTTACGGATATGTAAAGAAAGTGGCACAAAATATGGGTGCACGTTTCACAACCAAGCGTATCGACTTTCCTGTGGCGGTGAATAATATTGATACTGCTTCGCGCATTCAGGCGAGTACAGGTTGGGTAATTTATAGTATTCAAACCAAAGAAGTATCGATGGACAATTTGTTGCAGGTTGACGAGCGAACCATTGAAATTCAATAATCAATATTTATATAATGAAATCTAAGTTAGTTGCACTATTATCAGTATTTTTATTCATTCTCTTAAGTGTGTGTATTGCACAAAAATCTACAAAAAATTCGTCATTATTTACTCAAGCCAATGTGTCAAAATGGGAATATATAATTAATGACAAAACAGTTTCTCCATCACGGGTTTTTGTTATGAACGATGGATTGTTGCAAATAACAGGTGTTTCAACCGGTTATTTACGTACAAAAAAAACATATACCAACTACGAACTGAACCTCGAATGGCGTTGGACTAAGAAGCTTGGAAACAGCGGAGTATTAGTTCATATTCAGCAAAAGGATAGCATTTGGCCGGTATGTTATCAGGTGCAACAAAAAGCCGATGCGGCAGGGGATATCATTTGCATGAATGGTTTGTGGACAAAAGAATGTACAGACTCTGTAAAGTTTACTGTCAAAAAATTGCTTCCTTCGAATGAAAAACCCCTAGGTGAATGGAATAGTATGCGAATAGTATGCAAAAAAAACACATTAAAAGTGTATGTGAATGGAATTCTCCAAAACAATCTTACCGGACTGACTGCGAAAAAAGGTTTTATTGGTTTTCAGAATGAAGGAACACCATTGGAATTTCGAAAGCTGACGATTGCTTCTAAATAATCAATTACATACGCATCTTTACAACCCGAAGACTTGTGGCTTTTAGCTGCAGGTCTTTTTTTGTGGAAATGTAAACCTACATATTTCGAAGTTGTGGTGAACGAAATGCGAAAATTTCCCTTTTCGCTCCTCATTTTTCTTTCCCGTATTTCTACTCTTTCTCTGTCATTTTAAAGTCTATTGGCATAATAGCCGATAGGATTGTATTATTTTTGTGCCGGTTAGTCTATTGCATTTAAATAATACGAAACATGACATACAAAGCTGCTATTTTCGATTTCAACGGAACTCTTTTTTGGGATACCGCCTTTCACGATCAGGCCTTCGATATTTTTCTGGAAAAATACGGCGTTCGGCTCACTGATGAGGAGAAGCGTGTAAAGATACACGGCAAGGGCAATCCTGACATTATACGGAGCATTCTTGGAGCTGGGCTTACAGATGCCGAGGTGGACAAAATGGCGCAGGAGAAGGAGCTTATTTACCGTCGGCTTTGTGTCAACGATATGCCATTTGCCCCTGGAGCCGAAGATTTGTTCGATTTCCTGAAAACAGAAGGAATCCCAATGACTATAGCTACTTCTTCAGGTATCGAAAATGTCGATTTCTATTTTGAGTACATGCATTTGGGAAGATGGTTTGATATCGAGAAGTTGGCTTATAACGATGGAACCTTTCGTGGGAAACCGCATCCCGATGTGTTTCAGGTAGCGGCACGAAAATTAGACCTCAAGCCACAGGAAACGGTTATGTTTGAAGACTCGGTTGCGGGAATTGTCTCTGCTGAAGCCGCCGGAGCTGGAAAAATATATATTGTAAACTCTTACGGTGAAAATTACAGTCGCTTTTCGCACGAAATAATTACCGATTTTTCTCAGGTGGACAGGGAGCTATTCAGGAAATAGTAGAGATTTATTACATACAGAAAGACCCGATTGGAATCATCCAATCGGGTCTTTCTGTATATTTCTACAACATTATTTAAAAAAATGGAGAAGCAAATAACGTAAGTGTAAGTCCAATTAAAATAGTAATGGTAGTCCAACCGATTACATTTTGCCATGGTTTATTTACATAGCTGCCCATCACTTCTTTATTATTGACAATTAACATCATGCAAAGCAATACTACAGGAAGCAGTAGTCCGTTAGCTACTTGCGACCAAAGTGTAATTGTAATCAACGGCGCACTTGGTATAAGAATGATGGCAGCACCAAGAATAATGATAATCGTGAATAACCAGTAAAATTGTGGTGCTTCTTTCCATTTTTTGTCTATCCCGGCTTCCCAGCCAAAGGCCTCACATACATAAAAGGCTGTGGCAACCGGTAGAATGGTGGCTGAGAAAATGGAAGCTATAAATAATCCGAAGGCGAAAGCGATTGATGCTAAATCTCCGGCAATTGGTTTTAACGCCATGGCCGCATCCTTGGCTTCCTCTATTTTAATGCCATTGACGTGAAGTGTAGATGCACACGCAATAATGATGAAGAATGCCACCACCACGGTGATAATACTTCCAATAATTACGTCCCAAAGCGTATATTTATAATCTGAAATGGTCAATCCTTTCTCAATTACCGCCGACTGCATGTAAAACTGCATCCATGGTGCAATGGTGGTACCAATTATTCCGATAACAATAGCCAGATACTCTTTTGTGTATTGAATGTCAGGTTTAATCATTGCCTGCCCAATGTCATGCCAATGTGGTTTGCCCATAACGGCCGAAACTACATACACAAGCAAGAAAGCACTGAAAATGAGAAACACGCGTTCGCTGAATTTGTACGTTCCTTTTACAACTAGCCACCAAACCAACGCGGCGGCAATAGGTACACTTATGTATTTACTGATATCGAAAACCTGCATACTACCTGCTACCCCGGCAAATTCGGTGGTAGTATTACCTATATCGGCAATTAACAACCCAACGAAGATGAAGAAGGTGATTTTCACTCCCGCATTTTCGCGAATCAAATCGGCCAACCCTTTGCCCGATACAATTCCCATACGGGCATTCATTTCTTGCACTACAATCAACACAATCAGCGCCGGAATCATGGTCCAGAGCAAATTGTAACCATACAAAGCACCGGCAATGGAGTAGGTGGTAATGCCACCGGCATCATTATCCACACTTCCGGTAATAATTCCAGGGCCGAGCACAGCCATAAATACAAGCAGGTTGCGCCAGATGTTTTTTCGTTTCTTGGTAAATTCGTTCATTTTTGTCATCTCCATGAGCGACCTCCTTTCTTGGTTTTGCCTTTATACATAAGGTCTTCCACAATATCATCAATTACTACCATACCTACCAATGTGTTTTCGGCATCGGTCACCGGAATTGCCAAGAGGTCGTATTTTGAAATAATTTCTGCCAACGTATCAATTTTGTCTTCATCTGATACCCGGATAATTTGTTTGTTCATAATTTCTGCCAATGTCATCGTTGGCAACGAAATTACAAGGTCTCTCAGCGAAACGGTAGCCACCAGTTTTTCTTCTTCGTCGGTAATAAATAAAGAATAAATCATATCCGCCTCCGGTTTTTGCTCACGCAATTCGTTTAGCGTTTGGTCTACTGTCATGCCTTCGCGGAAAGATAAAAAATCGGTTGTCATTAAACTTCCCACCTCTTTGTCCTCGTATTCGAGCAATTCGCGAACTTCTTCCGATGACTCTCTCTCCATCTCGTTCAACAGCAATTCCACGGTGTCATCTTCAAGTTCGTCGAGCAAGTCGGCTACCTCATCAGCAGGCATTTTTTCGAGCAGGTCGGCAGCTTTACCAATCGATAAACTCTCAATAATTTGTGCCTGAGCGTATGGTTCCATTTCTTCCAATACATCGGCAGCGCGTTCTTCATCCATCGATTCAAAAATTTTGGTACGTGAGTGTACGCCCATTTCTTCAATAATGTCAGCTAAATCGGAAGGGTGCAGTCGTTGCAGTTTGCTCGAAGATTGCGATAGTTTAATGTTGAAATTAGTAGAGTCGAGTGCTTCCACATCGTCCCACAAAATAAATTGAGTGGGTAATGTAGCATTGAAAAGGTTTAGTGACTTGTTTACCAGATTGGCAACACCCAGTCTGCGTAGCAAGCCTTCGGTGCCAATGTCTACCGCGATGGCGTAGGTGCCCGAGGCAATAGAAACTAATCTAATGTCGTTTACGCGCACTAATTTACGTCCATTGATGTCCACAATTTGCCGATCGAGGATGTTTTTCCCCAGGGGTAAACTGTTTTCTAAAGAAGTTTTTGTGAGATCTTCCGTTTTATCGCAGACGAAAGAAAAACGCTTGTTTTTGTTCTCAATTTTGATGTATTCAAAATTCAAGTAGCGGACTGTGCCGTTTATTTTGGTCTTAAGTCCTACAATAGCTGGTCTGATCGTATCTTCGTTTGATACGACAGGCTGAGCTGTATTTACCATAATATCCATAACGCTTCCTAAACGTTTTCCGTTTACGTCACAGATTTTGCAGCCAATAATTTGGCTTACATAAAATGTTGTTTGTGATGTCATTGCCACCTCCTTTTTTTGTAGATTCAAAATGGTGGCTGAGAGATAGATGCTAACAGACGACCTTTTAAATCAGGGTGATTTTTACTAATTTTTCTATCGCAGGGTCGTCGTCCATTGGGATTGGGATTTTTAAATTTTGCGCAAAGGTACTCTTTTTTTTGGAATGATTTCAATAATGAAGATTAAAAACATGTAACAAAAGCATTATGAATGCTGAATATATACTTACAGAAGAGAAGTTGTTGATTATTTCAACGCTAGCTCTACTCGTTTTGTGAGATCAATAAATGCTGCCACATCCAGTCGCTCGGGTCGTAAGTCGAAAAGAGGATCGGCATACATTGGATGTCCTGATTCGACGATTGGTTTCAACGAGTTACGTAATGTTTTGCGTCGTTGGTTGAATGCAGTTTTTACCACCGTTTTGAAAAGTTGTTCGTTGCAATCAATCTGCGAAACTTCGTTGCGTGTAAAACGAATTACAGCCGATTGCACTTTTGGCGGCGGATCAAAAACAGTTGCATTTACAGTGAAAAGATATTCTATTTTATAGTAAGCTTGCATCAGAACACTCAAAATACCGTAGGTTTTGCTACCGGCCGGAGCGGCGATACGCTCTGCCACTTCTTTTTGAATCATACCGGCTAAACAAGGAATAGAATCTTTGTTGTCCAGCATTTTAAAGAAGATTTGGCTTGAAATATTATAGGGGAAATTTCCAATAATGCAGAATTTGTCAGAAAAAACACTTTTCAAATCCATTTTCAGAAAATCGGCTTCAATCACTTTCAAATCAGGATAATGTTCGTGCAGATAAACCACCGATTCGCTGTCGAGTTCTACGGCAGTGAGGTTGATAAGTGGATTTTGAAGTAAAAATTGGGTCAGCACACCCATTCCCGGACCGATTTCAAGTACAGCAGTAGGACCATCAAGCGTTAAGCTCTCGGCAATTTGACGAGCTACTCCCATGTCTTTGAGAAAGTGTTGTCCCAGGTATTTTTTTGCTTTTACTTGATGCATAATTCGGTTGGTTATTGGGGAAAAACGATTGAATTGAAAAGTGTTGGTAATTGAAAATAATGTAAAATGTCTACAAGTTCTAAAATTGTCAATTGCCAATTGTCAATTGTCTATGCAATAATACTATCTTTGCACTGCAACAAAAAACTACCCTTTTTCAAAAGCGCACAAAAGTAACTATAATTGTTCGACTAACCTACATTTTCGGTTGTATTACAGTAAATTAATCAGATTTATAACTACAAATGAGAAAGAAATTTGAAACCGTCGGCGGTTGGATTATATCCATCATCGATTTTTTTTATCCGCCATTTCGTAAGCACATGACCATTCAGTTTTTCCGTTATGGTTTTACCGGTGCTACAAATGTAGCATTCTCGTTATTGCTTTATTTCATTGTTTATAATTTTGTTTTACAACAAAAAATGCTGCCTTTGGGTCTATTCACCCTTAGTTCGCACATTGCTTCGTTGGCTATTATTTTCCCCTTTTCCAATTTTTTCGGCTTTTTGTTGCAGAAATACGTTACGTTTACCGAGTCGGAGTTGCGCGGACATGTGCAGCTGTACCGATATTTTATAATCGTATTTATTAATTTGGGAATTAATACAATAGCGCTAAAAATATTGGTTGATGGATTTCACTTCTGGGTGACACCTTCTCAAACAATAGCCACCTTCTTCTGTATTTTAGTAAGCTATTTTTCGCAAAAAAAATTCACTTTCAAACATGGGTAAAGCCTACAACCTGGCCAAATGGTTGATAGTTGTAGTTGCTTATTTGTACCTGGTTTACAAACTTCTAACTTTCAGCCAGTATCCCGATCTTGTGGAGCAATGTAGTAATGTTTCATTGTCCCGACTTTGGTGGCTGGTGGATATTGTAGCACTCTTGCCGGTCAATTGGTTGCTTGAGGGCGTTAAATGGCAGCGACTAACTGCTAATGTTCAGTCTCTCTCACTTTTTACGTCTATCAAAGCTGTGTTGGCAGGTATTTCTACCGGTTTTTTTACGCCCAACAGGGTGGGTGAGTTAGTGGGACGTGTGATGTTTCTGAGCGGAGATAACCGAAAGTCAGGAGTTACGTTGAGTTTGGTCAATAGTCTGACGCAAAACTTGATTATGGCACTGTGTGGCTTGCCTGCCTGTTTGTTGTTCTTTACACAAACGGTGGGAACAGTAGAGGCAAATATCACGCACTATCTTTTGCTTGTTGTTGGGTTTTTGGTTCTTTTCGGACTGTTTTATTTTGCACTTCCACTACTGAGCAGGCAGTTCAAAAGCAATCGGTTCGCACATATTATCCTTCCATTTACCGATTGTTTAACAGGTTATAGCTTTCGACAGTTGGCTGCGATTATTCTGATTTCACTCGTTCGCTATCTGGTATTTTGTGTACAGTTCTTTTTTATGTTGCGGTTTTTTGGTGTTCATCTTGCACCATGGCAAGCGCTCGTTGCCATTCCTACTACTTATTTATTCGTTACTTTTACACCGTCCTTTGCGTTTTCCGAAGTTGCTGTGCGTAGTTCGTATGCTGTACTTGTGATTGGGGCTTTTTCGGGTCAGGTGGTGAGCATTGCATTGGCGGGACTCAGCATTTGGCTGATTAATTTCGTTGTTCCCATGTTGGTGGGATCGGTGGTGATGGTGAAATCAAAATGTTAGCCACTCAATGTTTGTAAAATAACGGCATAATAAATGGTCGTGTGACCCATTTCCGGGAAAAAACATCAAATTCGCTCGAAGCGCCGGTTACGATTCCCCACTTGTCGGTGACTTTAAATTCAAGTGATCCGCCATAATAAGACGTCGGGTAAAGTGTAGATAAATACGGTGCTATCCCCGTTGTATTTCCGCCGATGGAATATTGTCCGAAGGTGTTTATGCTGATTCGGTCGGTAAGAATGATTTTGAAGTTTCCGTTAATGCCTGTACTGTTTGAAAAGTTGTTATAGGTATTGTATTTCGAAGCATAAACTCCTCCGGTTAAAACACCTAACTCTCCAAGCTTTCTATTTATGTTTGCACCAATCATGTAAACTCCCCCCAGACCATAATAGTTGGTCGACGACATGCTTGTGTTTATCCAGCTTCGATTGTTGATGGAGTATTGATTATAGAACCGATCGTTGAGGGCTAGAAGTGGAAAGTGAATATAAGTAAGAGGAGGGATGTTGATGGTTGGAGTTTTTAGCTCGTAACTGGGCGACAGCATCGCGCGCGACAGCATTCCACTGAGCTTGCTTGTTTTGAAACGAGTTGATTCTTGAAACGGATTTGGAAGAGTCTTATAATTCTCTAAAGAACCTTGTCTGATAAATGTTGAATCTTTGCTGATGTTCTCAGTCGTTGTCTGTGCAAAAGTGACCGTCGTGCATAAAACAAGTAATGTGGGTAAGAGTTTTTTCATAATGGCTTATCCGGAGTTGGTTTTCAAGGGACTGATAATCTACAAAAACCTGGCCAAATTGTGAAAATAATCTACTTCTTTTCCAGATCCAACTCTACCCTTCCTAAATACAAACCGCTTTTCCCCATTTGAGCAATCACTACCGCTTTTCCTTTCGCATTTTTGCGTGTGATATTTTCGATTAAACTGTGCGAATGTCCACCTATAATCACATCTATGTTGCGCGATTGTTCGGCCAGTTGATAGTCGGGCTCTAAGCCTAGGTGCGACAGACAAATAATTACATCGCAGTGTTTCTTTTTCTTTAAAAAATCGGATAATTGATTGGCTGTTTTAAATGGGTCTTTATATTCAATTCCTTTGTAGTTGTTTTCAATGATTAATCCCTTTGGCTCAACATTGGTGGTAAGAATCCCAATACGCAACCCGAAGCGCTCCAAAATAAGATAGGGTTTAACCACCTCCGAAAGTGTAGTTTTGTCTAATCCATAATTGGAACTGAGTACCGGAAATTGTGCTGCACGCAGTACTTTTGCCAGTGTGTCCACACCATTGTCGAACTCGTGGTTCCCAATCGTTATGGCGTCATATTTCATGCGGTTCATAGCGTCAACTTCGATGCGTCCATTGTAGAAGTTGAAATACGGTGTACCTTGCGAGTAATCACCCGCATCAAACAAAAGAACGTTTTTCTCTTCGCCTCTAATCTTGCTTATTACGCCCATTCTGCGAGCGTAACCGCCCATGTCCGACGTGTTTAGTGTTGACTTCTCAGTTGGCTCTATCTGGCTGTGCGTATCGTTGGTATGCAAAATCACCAGTTTTATTTTTTGTTGTGCCAACGTTGCCAACGTTGAAATAATTAGTGCGCAGGCGATGATTGTATATTTAGTTTTCATCTTTTTTCGTTGTGTTTTATTTGGTTGAACCCTTAGTGAGTTGATTTTAATTTTCAACTGTCAACTGTCAATTTTCAACTGATTTAATTCTTCCGTCCAGTTTCGATTGAATTTTATTTCCTTTTTTTGTTTCGTTTTTAATGTAGTTGAGCAACATCGTTCGAACTATGATGCCGGTATTCACTCGTTTTTCAGCCTGAGCTAGCTGTACCATTTTATCATTTCCCCCAGCCAGATAGTCGTTGGTGGCAATGCTGTACACTTTCGTTGTGTCAAGCGGTTTGCCATCGATGGTGATGTTCACAGCCTTTCCCTCTTTTATCTCCATGCGTAAACCCGATACACCCTCGCCACCCATACTGGCAAAATACTGCAAGAGTTCGTTCAGTTTATCTCCTTTGAGCCAAAGCAATACTAATTCGTTTTCGAAAGGCATAAGTTCAAAAACTTTGCGGATAGGAATATCTCCGGCAGGAACTACTGTGCGTAATCCGCCCATGTTTACGATGGCAATATCTACTTTCTCGCCCTGAAAATCTGTTGCAGCTTGCAGGTATACATCGGCGCTGAAGTTAGAAAGCAAACTTTCAGGTGCATTGCCTTTCATGGTTTCGGCGGCTTGTCCAATCACTTCGTTCATCTGTGCATCCACTTTTTGTTTGAATGGCCGCAAATAATCATTGTAGCTTTTATCGGCCAACGGATTTGTAGTGCTATCGATGGCAATTTTCACCGAGCTGCTTTGGATGATTGCCCACTGTTTATGGCAGCATGATGTGGCAGAAAGCACGATGAGCAGCGCCGGTAGTAGTTTTTTTATATTCATTTGAAATTGCTTTTAGTGTTTGCTTTGATCAGCGAAAATACGAAAAAATTATCAATACGCTTCGATTTAAATATTACATTACAAAAACAAAATTGATGGTTGGTAGACCAAAAAAACTGTGTAAATTATTGGTGAATCATGCTTCTGTTCTGATCTAATTGTTCCCTGAAATGTGTTTTGTTCGTAAACTCAAAATGTTGTATCTTTGTGCGTTCATATCTAAAACACCGAAAACAAACTTATAATCAAAATATTTTCAGATGAATTTTATCGAAGAATTGCAATGGCGCGGCATGATACATACCATGATGCCAGGTACCGAAGAACAACTAAAAAAAGAAATGACTACGGCTTATGTGGGCATTGACCCAACGGCCGATTCGCTACATATCGGACACTTGGTAGGTGTGATGATGCTTAAGCATTTTCAACGTGCAGGTCACAAACCGATCGCTTTGGTGGGTGGTGCAACAGGTATGATTGGCGATCCTTCGGGCAAGTCGGCCGAACGTAATTTGTTGGATGAAGCTGCTTTGCGCCACAATCAAAATTGTTTGAAGGCTCAATTGGAGAAATTCCTCGATTTTACCAGCGATGCCCCCAATGCAGCCGAATTGGTAAACAATTACGATTGGATGAAGGATTATTCTTTTCTTGATTTCATTCGAGACATTGGTAAGCACATTACTGTTAATTACATGATGGCTAAGGAATCAGTGAAAAAACGCTTGAGCAATGATTCGAACGTAGGGATGTCGTTTACCGAGTTTTCGTATCAATTATTGCAGGGTTATGACTTTTTGCATTTGAACCAAGCCAAAAATTGCAAATTGCAAATGGGTGGTTCCGATCAATGGGGAAATATCACTACCGGTACCGAACTTATTCGTCGCAAAACGGGTGGCGAAGCGTTTGCTTTGGTTTGTCCGTTAATTACGAAAGCCGATGGTGGCAAATTCGGAAAAACGGAAAGTGGAAACGTTTGGTTGGATCGCCGTTATACATCACCTTACAAATTTTTCCAGTTTTGGCTAAACGTGAGCGATGCTGATGCTGAAAAATACATTAAAATCTTTACAGCTATTAATAAAGAAGAAATTGATGCTTTGATAGCCGAACACACACAAGCTCCACATTTACGTTTGCTTCAAAAAAGATTGGCTCAGGAAATAACCATTATGGTTCACTCCGAGGAAGATTATCATGCTGCAGTGGATGCTTCGAACATATTATTTGGTAATTCAACATCGGATGCATTGAAGAAATTGGACGAAGAAACACTACTTGCAGTGTTCGATGGCGTTCCACAATTCAAAATTTCGAAGGAAGAATTAGAAAAAGGTGTTAAGGCAATCGACTTATTGACCGATGTAGCGGCTGTTTTTCCGTCAAAAGGGGAGATGCGCAAGCTGGTTCAGTCGGGTGGAGTGAGTATAAACAAAGAAAAATTGGAAAATCAGGACGAAGTGCTTGATGGCTCAAAGCTCCTCAATAGCAAATATTTATTGGTTCAGAAAGGAAAAAAGAACTATTATTTATTGACTGCTGAGTAGTATTAATCGAATAATTAAGGAATTAATTTTCAAAATTGTTTTGCCAAAAAGAAAAACAATTGTATCTTTGCACCGCTTTAGAAATAAAGCCCAATGATTGTCTCATGGTGTAATGGTAGCACTGCAGTTTTTGGTTCTGCCTGTCCAAGTTCGAATCTTGGTGAGACAACCAACCAAAGCGGTTGAAATTCAGAAATGAGTTTCAACCGCTTTTTTTATGTGTGCTAATGCTTGTGTTTTATAAATATTTTTTGTAATTTTGCAATAATAATTGTCTCATGGTGTAATGGTAGCACTGCAGTTTCTGAATCTGCCTGTCCAGGTTCGAACCCTGGTGAGACAACAAGCAGAAGTGGTTGAAATTCAGAAATGAGTTTCAACCACTTTTTTTATCATTCGCTTGTGTTGCTAATTCGTCATTGTCCAATTGGCGCTTTGCCACAATTTTAGTATCTTTGTCGTCCAAAAATCATTTCAATTTAAAGACTTTATGGGAAATTTTGCAAAATGGATCGGTGGTGGTTTAGGCTGGGCGTTTGGTGGTCCTGTTGGCGCCTTAATTGGCTTTGCCCTGGGTTCTATGTTCGATGGCTCGGTACATGTTGATACATCACACACTTTGGGGTCAAGCAGTACTACCGAAGGCGATTTCAAAATGAGTCTGCTGGTGCTTATGGCTTGCATTATGAAGGCCGATGGACGAGTTGACAAATCCGAATTAGCTGTAGTGAAGAAGTTTTTAGTGGCTAATTTTGGCGAACAAGGCGCACTTGAAGCACTGCAAATACTGAAAGGGCTTCTGGATCAAAACATAAACGAAACGGAAGTGGCGGCTCAAATCGGGCAGCACATGAACTATTCGTCTAAACTTGAATTGCTTCACTTGCTGTTCAATATTGCTTATGCCGATGGTGAAGTAGTTGCTTCTGAGTTGGCTACTATTCAACGCATTTCAACGATTTTCCGCATCGATCGTCTCGATTTTGAATCTATCAAAGCGCCGTATATGAAAACGGTTGACCGCGATTGGGCATATAAGTCACTAGAAATCGAAGCGTCCGCAACCAACGATGAGATTAAAAAAGCATACCGTCGCATGGCTAAAAAGTATCATCCTGATTTAGTAAATGAGTTGGGTGATGATGTCAAGAAATCGGCGACTGAGAAGTTTCGTTCTGTGAACGAGGCCTATGAAGAACTGAAAAAGCAAAGAGGAATAGCTTAAAAGAAGTAGTGAAGGAGCAAGTAATTTGCCTCAACTCTGACTGAGATTTATAAACGACACTAATTTAACTTACCTTTTAGGGGTTGGGGATTTATGGAACACAAATTATATTTATTCAACACATTAAGCCGCAAAAAGGAGCAATTTATTCCACTTCATGATGACAAAGTGGGTATGTATGTTTGCGGACCTACCGTTTATAGTGATGTGCATTTAGGTAATTGCAGAACGTTTATTTCGTTTGATGTAATTTATCGATACTTGTTATATTTGGGTTATAAAGTGCGGTATGTAAGGAATATAACTGATGCCGGACACTTGGAAGGCGATAGAGATGAGGGTGATGATAAGTTTGCTAAAAAGGCAAAGCTAGAGCAGTTGGAACCCATGGAAATTGTTCAAAAATACACTGTTAGTTTTCATGATATTTTGACTATTTTCAATACACTTCCTCCAAGTATCGAACCAACCGCTACGGGGCATATCTCAGAGCAGATTGAAATGGTTAAATCAATATTGGAGAGCGGTTATGCTTACGAAATTGAAGGGACGGTTTACTTTGATGTTGAAAAATACAATAAAGATTTTTCATACGGAATACTGACGAATCGGAAATTAGAAGATTTGCTTGAAGGTACACGCGAGTTAGGTGGGCAAAACGAGAAAAAAGGGAGGTTAGATTTTGCTTTATGGATAAAAGCTAAGCCCGAAACGCTTATGCAGTGGCCTTCTCCCTGGGGCTGGGGTTTTCCCGGTTGGCATATTGAATGTTCTGCCATGAGTACAAAATACCTGGGTTCAACATTCGATATTCACGGTGGAGGAATGGATTTACAGGCTACCCATCACACAAATGAGATTGCACAATCTCAGGCTTGTAATCATACTACTCCGGTAAAATATTGGATGCATACCAATATGCTGACTGTAAATGGAGTGAGAATGTCAAAAAGTGCGGGTAATGGTTTCTTACCCAATGAGTTGTTCACGGGTTCACATCCTTTGTTGGAAAGAGGATATTCCCCGATGACTGTTCGGTTTTTTATGGCACAATCGCATTATCGTAGTACGTTGGATTTTTCTAACGAAGCACTTCAAGCGTCAGAAAAAGGATTTGAGCGGTTGATGGACGGTTATGCCCGCTTGCAAAAGCTTGCGGCGTCGTCTGCTTCTTCTGTGGAAACAGCTGGTTTAAGAGCCAAATGTGAGGATGCAATGAATGATGACTTTAATACGCCAATTGCGATTTCTCACCTATTTGATGCGCTGAAAGCTATCAATCTGGTTCACGATGGTAAAGAAACGATTAATACAACCGATTTGGACGAATTGAAAGCTGTTTTCAAAGCGTTCATTGAAGATGTTTTAGGTTTAAAATCAGAAAACGATGCAGGTTCGGGCAATGAGGCTTACAAAAAGGCGATAGATTTGTTACTTAATATGCGTCTCGAGGCCAAGCAAAATAAAGACTGGGCAACTAGTGATAAAATTCGTAATGAATTAACTGCTCTGGGCTTTGAGATAAAAGATACGAAGGACGGATTTGAATGGAAGATTTGATGAGATATCAATTCTTTATTTTATAAATAATAAGACTATAAATATGGAAACAACAAGACAACAAAAAATATCGAGGATGTTGCAGAAAGAGTTAGGAGAAATCTTTTTGTTGTATGCTCGCGAATTGCAGGGAACGTTAATCACAGTGACAACAGTGCGAATTAGTCCCGATTTAGGGGTGGCTCACACGCACTTGAGCATTTTCCCAAGTGATAAATCGGCTGGGGTGTTAGCACGTGTTCAGGAAGATACGCGCGCAATTCGTTTCGATTTAGGCAAACGGGTTCGTCATCAATTGCGAATTGTTCCGGCTTTATTTTTCCATGTGGATGATTCGTTGGATTATCTCGAAAATATTGATAATTTATTGAAAAGCGATCCGCCATCACCATTGAAAGAAGGCGAAGTAATCGAACTGGACTAGACCCGAATTCAATTTTAGATGTCTACACACGATTCACCATCCCAACACCCGTTTAGCGGGCTGTCCTTCTCGTTTAGGATAGCCCGTCGGTACTTGTTTTCCAAAAAGTCGCACAATGCTATAAATATCATTTCTGGTATTTCGGCATCGGGTGTGGCTATTGGAACCATGGCTTTGGTGTGCGTTTTGTCGGTGTTTAATGGTTTCGAATCGCTTATCAGTGATATGTTCTCGGCTTTTGACCCCGACTTGAAAATCACTTTATCTCAAGGAAAAACCTTTGATGTGAACTCGACCGAATTGGGTCAGGTACGAAAACTGAAATCAGTGGCTTATTTTACTGAAGTGATTGAGGAAAATGCATTGTTACGGTTTAAAGACAAGCAAATGCCGGCCACAGTGAAAGGTGTTAGCCCTGATTTTCAGAAAATGACCCGCATTGACAGTATAATGTACGATGGTAAATTTATGCTCTACGATGGTGCTTTTCAGCGGGCCGTTCCCGGCGTAGGGGTAGCCGGTATTTTGGGCTTAGGAGCGCAATTTATCGATCCGTTACTCATCTATGCACCCCGTAGAAGTTCTAAAATAAATCTGCTTCGTCCCGAGAATAGTTTCAATCAGGTATCAACCTTTGTGTCAGGAATTTTTGCTGTACAGCAATTGCAGTACGACGACCATTATGTCTTGGTATCTATAGATTTAGCCCGAGACTTGTTTGAATACGAGAAAACAAAAGTTACGGCAATAGAGCTAAAACTGGCTAACGGTGCTGATAAAGAAGCCGTACAAAGCCAGATTAAAAACATACTTGGCGAAAAGTATCAAGTCAAAAACAGATACGAACAACAAGAGAGTTTTTTCAAAATAATGCTCATCGAGAAATGGATAACTTATCTCATATTGTGTTTTATTTTATTGATAGCCAGTTTTAATATTATAGGTTCGCTTTCTATGCTTATCATTGATAAGAAAGCTGATATCGAAACACTTCGAAATTTAGGTGCAAATAACCAACTGATAAAACGGATTTTTTTGTTCGAAGGCTGGATGATTTCTGCTGTAGGTGCTCTCGTGGGTATTGGTCTGGGCGGTATGTTATGTTTGCTTCAGGAGCACTTCGGTTTTTTGAAACTTGGAAACGGTTATGTGGTGGATGCGTATCCTGTGGTAACTAATTTTATGGACATGATACTCGTATTTGTAACTGTGCTTGTTATGGGATTTTTGGCTGCCTATTATCCGGTTAGATATATTCAAACCAAAGAGAGATTATCGGAATAGGAGTTTTGGTCATTTGTAAAGATAAAAAAATGCTCAACACTAAAACCGTGTTGAGCATTTTTTATGGGATTTTGTAGACTATAGATATTGAACAATTTCTTGTGTGTCGGCAGCAATCATAAATTCTTCATCTGTAGGAATTACACAAATGTTCACGGTCGATTCTGGTGTGCTCAGTAACATTTCTTTACTACGAGTGGCTTTGTTTAATTCGAAGTCCATTTTTGCGCCAAGATATGTCAAGTGCTTACAAACAAACTCACGTGTTTCTGACTGATTCTCGCCAATTCCTCCGGTAAATACAATGGCATCCACTCCATTTAGAACACCTACATAGGCAGAAATGTATTTCATTACTTTATATTCGTACATATCCCATGCTAGACGGGCGCGTTCGTTTCCTTCGTCTTTCGCTTTTTCCACATCTCGCATGTCTGATGATATCCCGGAAATGCCTAATACCCCACTATGTTTGTTGAATAGAGTGGAAACAGAGGACGAACCGATCATTTCCTTTTCCATTAGGAAAGTAACCACACCCAGATCCACATCACCCGAACGTGTTCCCATCATCAATCCTTCAATTGGGGTGAATCCCATGGAAGTGTCTATAGATTGACCATTCTTGATAGCACAAATCGATGCTCCGTTGCCTAAATGCGCAACTATGATGCGCGACTTGTTGTAGTCGAGTCCCAGAAAATCGGCGGCGCGACGTGATACATATCGGTGACTTGTTCCATGAAAACCATAGCGGCGAATACCATATTTTTTGTACAAAGAATAAGGAATCCCGTACATGTAGGCATGATCGGGCATTGTTTGGTGAAAGGCGGTATCAAATACAGCTACCTGCGGAACAGATGGTAAAAGCTCTGTAATGGCTTTTATGCCAGCTAGGTTAGGTGGGTTATGCAGTGGTGCGATGTCAATACATTCTGTAATTTTTTGAATAACCTCATCTGTAATCAACATGCTGGAGTTGAATTTTTCACCACCATGAACGATGCGGTGTCCCACACCGTTAATTTCGTCGAATGAGCTGATGGCACCGTGTTTGGTACTGGATAAGATGCCCAGAATATATTCTATTCCAAGTTGATGCTCCAGTATCTCACCTTTAAGCAGAACTTTTTGACCATCACGGCGTGTGTGTTTCAGAAATGAACCTTTCATACCGATTTTTTCAACAGCTCCTGTTCCGAGCTCCTCGTTGGTATTCATATCCAGCAATTTGTATTTTATTGACGAACTGCCGCAGTTTAAAACAAGTATTTTCATGCGTTGTGATTCTTGTATATTAGATTTTTTAGTGATAGCAGAATAGATTTACGTTTACAAATATAGATGTTTGATTTGAATATTTTTACTCTTTTGTGAAACTGACCAAAATTTATCTTGTGTCACAAAAAAAAAGGTCCTTGAAACCATATCGTTTCAGAGACCTTTCATTATCGTTTTAAAAGAATTAATTGTGATGCTGCAGTATCTCAATTGTGTCTGATGCAATCATAAATTCTTCGTCGGTTGGAATAACGCACACTTTTACTTTTGAGTCTGGAGTGCTTAGCAAAACTTCGCTTGCCCGGGCATCTCTGTTGAGATCATAATCAACTTTTAAGCCAAGATAATCCAGTTGTTTACACACATATTCCCGAATTTCAGTTCTGTTTTCTCCAACACCGCCAGTAAATACAATGGCATCTACGCCATTTAGAACGCCAACATAAGACGAAATATATTTCAATACTTTATATTGGTACATTTCCCAGGCCAGTCGGGCACGATCGTTTCCTTCGTTTTTTGCATTTAATATATCGCGCATGTCCGACGAAACACCCGATACACCCAGTACGCCGCTGTGTTTGTTGAATAAGGTGGAGACTGACGATGAACCAATGGTTTCTTTTTCCATCAAAAATGTCACTACGCCCAAATCCACGTCGCCGGATCGAGTTCCCATCATTAGCCCTTCAATAGGTGTAAATCCCATAGAAATATCCACAGACTCACCATTTTTTATAGCGCAAATTGATCCTCCATTGCCTAGATGAGCTGTAATTATGCGTGAGTTTTGATAGTCAAGTCCAAGAAAATCGGCAGCGCGGCGCGAAATGTATCGGTGGCTCGTACCATGAAATCCGTAACGGCGGATGCCATATTTTGCGTAAAGTGAATAAGGAATGCCATACATGTAGGCATAATCAGGGATAGTTTGATGATAAGCGGTGTCGAAAACGGCTACCTGGGGTACTGCGGGTAAAAGTTCAGCGATAGCTTTAATACCCGCTAAATTTGGCGGATTGTGGAGGGGGGCAATGTCAATACACTCGGTTATTTTTTGAATCACTTCGTCGGTAATGAGCATGCTTGAGTTGAATTTTTCTCCTCCATGTACAACGCGATGTCCCACGCCGTCTATTTCTTCAAATGAACTTATTGCCCCGTGTTTTTCGCTGGATAAGATGCCGAGAATATATTCAATTCCGATTTGATGTTCCAGTATCTCGCCTTTCAGTAAAACTTTTTGACCATCTCGGCGCGTGTGTTTTAGAAACGAACCCTTCATTCCGATTTTTTCCACTGTTCCCGAGCTTAGCTCTTCGTTGTTGGTCATGTCGAGCAGTTTGTACTTAATGGATGAACTTCCACAGTTCAAAACAAGTATTTTCATGTGTTGCGATTCTTAGTTTGTTATTGTTATCAATATGATAGCAAAATGGTTTTATTGTTTGGGTTTAGAATTTATAAAGCAAGATTCTAATGTGCGGTTTAATGCAAAAAAGACATCTGAAACTATAGGGAATCAGATGTCTTTCAATTATCGGCTGACTGATTAAATCTTATTTTGGAGTATTTCAAGTGTATCCGAAGCAATCATAAATTCCTCATCCGTTGGAATGACGGCAACTTTTACAGATGAATCTTCTGTGCTGAGTTTTACTGCTATTCCCTGCGAAACAGCATTTACATCATAATCAATTTTCACACCCATAAAGCCCAGACCTTCGCAGATGTAGCGACGGGTAAATACGTGGTTCTCGCCAATCCCACCGGTGAATACAATGGCATCAACTCCGCCCATGGCAGCTGCAAATGCACCAATATATTTACGAAGACGATACACATACATTTGGCGAGCCAGACGTGCCCGGTCGTTACCTTCTTTTATAGCGATATCAATGTCGCGCATATCCGAAGTAATGCCCGAAATTCCGAGCATTCCGCTATGTTTGTTGAATAATGTGGAAACGCCGGACGCTCCAATCATTTCCTTTTCCATCAAGAAAGTGACCACACCTAAATCCACATCTCCCGAACGTGTTCCCATCATTAAACCTTCAATTGGAGTAAATCCCATGGAGGTATCAATAGATTTGCCGTTTTCGATAGCTGTTACTGATACACCGTTGCCAATGTGAGCAGTAATGATCTTTGAATTATTGTAATCGAGTCCTAGGAATTCAGCAGCAGCCTTTGATACATAACGATGGCTTGTTCCGTGGAAACCATATCGGCGAATGCCATACTTGGTGTAAAGCGAGTACGGAATGCCATACATGTAAGCATAATCGGGCATGGTTTGGTGAAAAGCCGTGTCGAAAACGCCAACTTGAGGAACAGACGGAAGTAGTTCGGAGATAGCGCGAATACCTGCTAGATTTGGTGGATTATGAAGTGGTGCAATGTCTATACATTCAATCAACTTCTGAATAACCTCTTCGGTAATCAGTACGCTGGAATTGAACTTTTCACCGCCATGTACAACGCGGTGACCTACACCGTTTATTTCTTCTAATGACTTAATGCAACCATGTTTTTCGCTGGTAAGAATTCCTAAAATATATTCAATCCCCACCTGATGTTCCAGAATTTCCCCCTTCAACATCACCTTTACACCATCCTGGCGAGTGTGTTTTAGGAATGAACCTTTCATTCCAATCTTCTCAACTGCTCCCGATCCAAGTTCCACGTTGCTCTCCATATCGAGCAATTTATATTTTATCGACGAGCTACCACAATTTAAAACTAATACCTTCATACCTTTTTCCTCCTTCTATTTGATGATGTTTCCTGCTTGGTCATAAGTATAAAAACCTATGCCGCGACTTACACCATAATGTTTTGCTCGTGAAAGACGTAGCAATACAGGCGATGGTTTATATTTTATGCTTCCATATTCATCCCAAAGATTATCAAGTAATTTTACGATTTTCTCAATGCCCATTTGGTCTGCAGTACGGAAAACACCCTGGCGGTGACCAAAACCTACAGTAAGAACACGGTCGATATCTTCGACGGTAGAAATACCTTCCATCAAAATACCACAGGCTTCATTCAGTAAAATAAGGAACAAGCGAATGCTGATTAATCCAGCCGATTCCATTACCTGTACATACTCGTGGTTGATTAGTTTGGCAAACTGGCAAACTTTGTTGTAGGTTTCAACCGAGGTATTTAATCCGGGAACAATTTCGATAATATTTGAGTCGGGGATATTTGACAGGAAATGCAGCCCGATACAACGTTCAGTGTGTTCCAGTTCGGCAGCCAAATCGGTTACAATTACAGTAGATACATTCGAGGCGATGATGGCATTTACTGAAAGCACTCTTTCCAATTGTTTGAACACCTCTTTGCGTTGCAAAATACGTCTTTCCCCGGTATTATCATCATAACGAATTGCTTCAATTACAAAGTCACAACCGCTAAAGTCTTCGTATTGTGTTGTGCCGCTGATGCGGGATAAAATTGCTTTTTTCTCGTTTTCAGTCAAACCCCAGTTTCCAATTTTCTTGTCAAGTTTGTCTCCGATTCTGGCATATGCATTCGCAATTGCCTCGTCGCTTAGTTCCAGGAAAACTACTTCCATTCCATTGAGAGCGGCGGTAGTTGCAATAACACTACCTTCTTTGCCGCATCCCACTACGCCTATTCGCGAAAATAGTGTTCGCTTACGGTTGCGCTTGCTTAATCCGTAACGTTCAATTGCTTCGATAATTGGTTCTGACATAATATATATTTTAATGCATAATTTTTTTAATTCATAATACCTTAATCACGGTGCATTCTTCAACTATGAATTATGCTTTATGAGAAGCGGATTAGTTTTTCATTGCCTGATTGGCCGTAATAGTAATCATTCGTACAATATCATCTACCGAACAGCCGCGTGATAGGTCGTTGATAGGTGCAGCCATTCCTTGCAAAATAGGTCCAACGGCTTGAGCTCCCGAAAAGCGCTCGACCATTTTGTAGCCAATGTTCCCTGCTTGCAAATCGGGGAAAACCAATACATTAGCATGTCCGGCAATTTTGCTTCCCGGTGCTTTGCTTTGTCCGATGGCGGGAACCAGTGCTGCATCAGCTTGTAATTCACCTTCGATTTGCAATTCGGGTGCTTGTTCTTTCGCCAAACGGGTTGCTTCTACTACTTTGTCTACCAATTCGTGTTTAGCACTTCCTTTTGTTGAGAAGCTCAACATAGCCACGCGAGGTTCATATCCACAAAGATTACGAGCAGTATCGGCTGTGCAAATAGCAATTTGTGCTAATTCGGCAGCAGTAGGATTTGGGTTTACAGCACAGTCGGCAAAAATTAACAAGCCATTTTCGCCGTATTGAGGAGTTGGAGTAAACATTAGAATAGCACCTGAGACAACATTTATTCCGGGCAATGTTTTTACGATTTGGAAAGCCGGACGAAGTACGTTTCCGGTGGTGTTTTGAGCTCCGGCTAATTCGCCATCGGCGTCACCGTTTTTAATCATCAGGCAGCCTAAGTACAAAGGATCTTTCGATAATTGAGTGGCTTGCTCGATAGTCATGCCCTTGCTTTTACGAAGATCGAAAAGTAAATTGGCATATTCACTCATTTTATAATTTGTTTCAGGATCTACGATTGTAGCTTCTGCAATGTGAGTCAGGTTGTTGTCTGCGGCCAGTTTGTTGATTTCTGATTCATTTCCAATTAAGATAAGCTTGGCAGCTTTTTCTTGTAAAATAATATCGGCGGCTTTTAGCGTGCGAATTTCAGTTCCTTCGGGCAAAACAATGCGTTGCAAATTTGCCTTGGCGCGTGCCATAATTTTTTCTAATAATTCCATCTTTGTAAAGATATATAGTGTTGAAGTCTAATGCGACAGGAGAAATTTCTTAAACTGAAAATCGGTACAAAGATACTGTTTATTTATAAAATTGCAATGTAGAGATTGCAGTTTATTGCAGTTTTGTGACGAAATAGCAAAAAAGACTGCTAATTTATCATTTATTTTAGTTGGAAAGTGTATTTGAATTTTTATTGTTGATGAATTGTGTATTTTTTCACACACTTTAGTATTAGCGCTTTGATGCATCACTTTCACTCTGTATTTTTTTGTATCTTTGCGAGTTCATTTATTGTATATTTATTCATATGATAAATAGATGATAATTATGTACTGATAACTGAAGAAATGCTCCCGATTCTCGACGAATATCACTTGTATCTGAAACTGGAAAAAGCCTTGTCTAATAATACGATAGAGGCTTATGAAAGTGATTTGCTGAAATTATCGGCTTATCTCGTGGATGCACATATTCCGCTGGAAGAAGCTGAGACAGTTCATTTGCGCGATTTTATCATCGAAATCAGTAGCTTGGGAATTCACCCGCGGTCGCAAGCACGTATTTTGTCGAGCGTAAAATCGTTTTATCATTTTCTGATTTACCGGAATCTCCGCGAGAATGACCCGACGGAATTACTTGAGAGTCCAAAGATTGGATTACGACTGCCGGAAGTGCTTTCGGTGGCTGAAATTGACAGCATAGTGCAAGCCATTGATTTATCTAAAGCGGAAGGACAGCGCAATAAAGCCATCGTCGAAGTGCTTTATGGTTCGGGGCTGCGAGTGTCGGAATTGATAGGACTGCAATTGTCAAAGTTGTATATCGACGAAGGATACATGTTGGTTGAAGGAAAGGGAAGTAAGCAGCGCTTGGTACCACTTTCTCCACAGTCGATTACGCAAATCGGGTTGTGGAAAATTGATCGAAACGCATTGCCGATTCAAAAAGGTCACGAGGATATTTTGTTCCTGAACAGGCGGGGTGCAACATTGACACGCGCCATGATTTTCACGATTGTAAAAGATCTGACAGTTTTGGCGGGAATCCGTAAAAATATTAGTCCCCATACTTTCAGGCATTCGTTTGCCACGCATTTACTCGAAAATGGCGCTAATTTACGCGCTATTCAGCAATTGTTGGGGCATGAATCTATCACTACTACAGAACTTTATACGCATATTGATGTGCATTTTCTGCGAAAAACAATTCTGGAATGCCACCCAATGAATAAGCCAAAAAAGGTTGAAGATTAGGTATAAAACGATTACACATATAATAAAAAGAACATTGAAAAAAGGGCTTATTCAGAAATTTGGTTTGCTGATTGGAATGCTGTTTATTGCAGTTTCGTGGGCATTGGCACAAGAAACTGTGGTAGTGGGGCAGGTGTTGAGTGCTACCGATAAAAGCCCGGTTCCGTTTGCAAATGTATTTTTTAAATATACTCAAAAAGGTGTTCGGTGCAACGAGGAGGGTTATTTCCTGTTGCGCAATCAGGGAATTGAAACTACGCTGGTGTTTAGCTCGGTGGGCTACAAAAAACAGGAGAGGAGGATTAAACCCGGTCAAAGTGTTGGCATGGAAGTGGTGCTGGAAGAAGATAATACCTTATTGCAAGATGTGCTGATACTGCCCGGAACTAATCCGGCCATTGACTTGATGAAAAGAGTGCGTTTGTTGAGGTCAGTGAACGATCTTAGCCGTCAAAATAATTATAGTACTCAAAGTACGGAGCAAAACCTCGTATTGTTGAATAAGGTTGGGCAACGTTCAGTTGGTAAGCGAATTTATGATCAGCTTCGTACGGGTAATCTTTCGCATTCCGATTCTTTACTTGTTCTTCCATTATACATGGCTGAGAGTCAATATCAAATTGTCAAATCCGAAAAGAAGCAGCTTTCTAAAAATATCTATTCCTCGCCCGAGGTGGGTGAAAGGCTCGTTGCTCAATTGGTGGGTGAAATGGATGTCAATCTTAATTTCTACGAAAGTGTAATAACCGTTTTTGGAAAAAGTATGATGAGTCCGCTCTCGAACGTGGGGAATGCGTATTACGATTATTACTTGGCTGATAGCTTGCGCACAACGAGTGGGAAGCAGTATGAAATCCACTTTCGGACGAAGAATAATAAGAATCTGGCCTTTGATGGGAGGCTTTGGATTGATTCGATGACTCTTGCTCTCACTCGCATTGAGGCTGAATTACCCAAACAAGCCAATATTAATTTTATCCATAATCTTCGTATCTCTCAGAATTTTGTACAGTTGCAATCCAGACGTTGGACTCGTCAATCGGAAGAAATGGCTCTGAATATGAACTATGAATTATTGGCCGATAGTCTTCATTCAAAACCGCAGTTGTTTGTGAAACGTAGTGCCGTTTACCAATCGGCAGATACTATCGCTTTTCATAGTCAGAATTTTGCGAAGACTAGCTACAGCGAGGAATCATTGAACGATAAACTTCGGGATTTGAACAACACGCCTGTATTGCGCACTGCCAAATTTGTGGTGACTACAGCACTTACAGGTTATATTCCTTTCGGCAAAATTGATATTGGGAAAATACAACAAATAATGCGTGTTACCGATGTCGAAGGTTTTCGTATGACATTGCCGTTCAGAACTAACGAAAAGTTGTGGAAGAATGTGTCTGTTGGTGGTTACGTGGGTTATGGATTTCGGAACGAGTTGGTTAAGTATTCGGGTTATACGCAATTTAAGCTTCCGGGCAGGCTGCGTCATATTTTCAGTCTGAATTATACCGACGATTTCAGGAGAATTGATTACAACTACAATGATTTTATGTATCGTGAAAATCCCCTTGTAACTGGCGATGAGGATATTTCGAGTTCCATTTTTTCTCTCAAATCCACATTCAAGTTGAGTGAGCGTAAAGAATTCTCTGCTTCATTCTCCAATGATTGGAATTCGGACTTTGAAAGTAGCTTGTATGTGCGGTATAATCGTATTTTTGCAAGTGCTGCATTGCCAATGCAAAGCGGTACAGCTAATTATAATTCATTGTTGCAGCAATCCGTTACGCTTTCCTCGCGTTTGTCGTTTGGAGAGAAAACCTACGAAGATAATATGCAACGGATTTATATTGCCAACACGTTGCCTGTTTTGTATAGTTTTATTGAATTTGGAAAATATAAGATGGGTGCTGTTTCCGGTACCTATGGAAAAATATCAGGATCGATAAAACAATCGGTTCGGTTGAATATAGGTACATTTAATTATATTGCCGATGCTGGGGTAGTTATTGGAAATGTGCCCTACCCTTTGCTCGAATTTCCACCCGGCTGTGAATCGGGAGGCTATGGCTTTTATCAGTTTAATAAAATGAATTTCATGGAGTATGCTGCCGATAGGTATCTGAATATACACACAGAACTGATATTGAATGGTTTGATTTTAAATCAAATTCCACTTGTGAAATATCTCAATTTGCGTGAATTTTTCTCCTTCAATACGGCATATGGTAGTTTAAATAAAGGGCATCAGACTGTGATTGATTTTCCTAGCTTTATGAATCCGTTAGCAAAACCCTATCAGGAACTTGGAGTTGGTGTGACCAATATCTTCCGTGTTCTTACCCTTCAGTCGGTTTGGCGTATCTCCGGTTTGCATCGCGAGGTGGATGGTTGGGGACTTCGTGGCTGTTTGACGCTGAATTTTTAAATATTTCTTCATTTTTAAAATAACTCTTTTTAAAATGAATTGGAAATAACAAAAAATTCTATCTTTGTGTTTCAAAACCAAATTTTTACAATACATACTAATTTAAACAATAAGATATGGAAACTGCTAATTTGCAAATAGCAATTATAGGCGCCGGAAACATGGGCGGCGCTATTGCTCGCGGACTTGCCAAAGGAAAATTCATTCAGTCGAAAAACATACGGGTTAGCGATGTTTCGCAAGCTAATTTAGATGCAATTAAAGCCTTCGATACCGAAATATCGGTGGGTACTTCCAATCGTGATATGATTGAAGGGGCAGACATTATTATGTTGGCAGTAAAGCCTTGGTTGGTAGAAGTTATTGCTGAAGAAATTGAGAACAAAATTAACTACGATAAACAAATTATAGTTTCGATTGCTGCAGGAGTAGATTTTGGAAAGATGGTTGAATTGTTTGATAAGCAGGCTACCATTTTTCGCGTAATTCCAAACACAGCTATCGATGTGTTGCAAAGCGTATCTACTATCTCGTCATTCAATGCAAAAAAAGAGCAAGAAGAATTGGTAGTTGCTATGTTTGCCGAATTAGGAAAAGCATTTCTTGTTCCTGAAGCTCAACTGAATGCTTTTATGTCGTTGTCGTCTTGTGGAATAGCCTATGCGTTTCGCTACATTCGCGCAGCTATGGAAGGTGGCGTAGAAATGGGGATTTATCCTGGTGTGGCAAAAGACGTAGTTATTCAGACTTTGCGTGGGGCTATAGATTTATTGGAAGCGAATGCATCACATCCTGAAGTGGAGATTGACAAAGTAACTACCCCCGGTGGTATTACGATAAAAGGACTCAATGAGATGGAAGCTCATGGGTTTACAAATGCTGTGATAAAAGGGTTGAAAGCTTCACATTTGAAATAGAAATGCTTTAAAGAAGATACTACTATGAACACACAAATCAAACAAATTGCCGAACGTTTGCGCGGACTTCGGGATGCACTTAACCTCACTGTTGCAGAAGCCGCCGAAAGATGTGGCGTTTCCGAAACGAATTATGCCCTTTATGAATCGGGTAGCTCTGATATCCCGATGAGTTTTATCTGCGAAGTAGGACAAACTTTTGGGGTGGAAACTTCGGCTCTCATTTCGGGAGATGACGCTCATTCGTTAGCTTATTTTGTTACCCGCAAAGGCACGGGAACGAGTGTTGAGCGGACAAAGTGTTATAAATACCAATCCTTGGCTCACGGATTTCGAAATGCTAAAGTGGATCCGTTTGAAGTTACTGTTGAACCATGTCACCAAACTATGCACTTAAATACTCATTCGGGTCAGGAATTTAATCTAGTACTTGAAGGTGTGTTGCAACTGCGTATTGCCGGAAACGATATTGTGCTCAACGAAGGCGACAGCATCTATTTTGATGCATCCAAGCCGCATGGCATGAAGGCACTGAACGGAAGCAATGCACGATTCCTAGCAGTCATTGTGTGATAATTGGACACATAGTTAAGCATATTTTCTTTTCTATGTGTCGCTATTGTGAAAACTATGAGTAACTATGCGACAGAAATGCAACACGTTTTCCGTTTAAATACTGCTGTGTTGTTGTGTGGAATTATGCGTCGAACGAATACCAATTTTTCCAATATCGAGTAATAATTATAGAATTTCAATGTAAAAACTGCTGTATTTTATCCCATAATCTGAGTTTTTACCCCAAATAGATAGGTTTTATCCCTCTTTTTTGTCGAATTGGATCTTCTGATGTTACTTTGCAGTGCAATAATCAGAATGCTTTAAATAATAATTACGCTTATGTTAGAGAAGTACCTTCAACAAACAGAATTTACCGACTTTGAAGATTTCAAAGCCAATTACAAACTACTGGTTCCTGAGAATTTTAATTTTGGCTACGACATTGTAGATGCGTGGGCTGCGAAAGAACCTAACAAAAAAGCGTTGCTTTGGACGAATGATCAAGGTGAATGTCGCGAATTTACTTTTGGTGAAATGAAAAAATATACTGATCAAACGGCATCGTACTTTCAAAGCATTGGTATTAAGAAAGGCGATATAGTGATGGCTATTCTTAAGCGTCGTTATGAATTCTGGTTTACCATCATTGCGCTACATAAAATTGGTGCGGTAATTATTCCGGCCACTCATTTATTGACCAAAAAAGATTTAGTCTATCGTAATAATGCTGCCGATATTAAAGCAATTATTGCAGTTGGTGACGAAACAATTATCAAACACATCAATGATTCGATGCCCGAATCACCCAGTGTGGAAATACTTATTTCAGTAGGTCCGGTTGTGCCCGAAAACTGGTTGGATTTTCACGAAGGAATTGAAAATGCTGCTCCATTTACTCCAATTCATAACGTAAATAAAAATGATGATGCACTGATTATTAGCTTTACATCAGGTACTACGGGTAATGCAAAAATGGTATTGTTAGATTGTGTTTATCCATTGGCTCATATTATTACCGCTAAATATTGGCACAATTTGCACGAAGATAGTCTGCACTTAACTATTGCGGATACAGGTTGGCTAAAAGCCGTTTGGGGAAAACTATACGGACAGTGGATAGTTGGTGCATGTGTTTTTGTGTACGATCATGAGAAATTTACCCCTGCAGCAATATTAGAAAAGATTCACGAATACCATATTACTTCACTTTGTGCGCCTCCAACAATTTTCAGATTCCTGATTCGCGAAGATTTGACAAAATATGATTTGTCGTCACTGGAGTATTGTACTATTGCAGGTGAAGCATTGAATCCTGCTGTTTATGAGCAATTTTTGAAACTTACCGGTATTAAACTTCGCGAAGGTTACGGTCAAAGTGAAACTACTCTTTCGCTCTTTACCTCGCCTTGGGTTGAACCAAAACCGGGTTCGATGGGGCTGATAAATCCACATTATGATGTTGATTTATTGACTCCCGAAGGACGTCCGGCCGAAGTGGGTGAACAAGGACAGATTGTAATTCGTACCGATAAGTCTTATCCGGTAGGACTTTTTAAAGGATATTACCGCAATGCACAACTCACCAATGAAGCATGGCATGATGATATTTATTATACAGGCGACGTTGCTTGGCGCGATGAGGATGGATATTTCTGGTTTGTAGGTCGTGCTGATGATGTCATCAAAAGCTCGGGTTACCGCATTGGACCGTTCGAAGTAGAAAGTGCGTTGATGACGCATCCAGCTGTGGTGGAATGTGCAATAACCGGTGTGCCGGATGAAATTCGTGGACAAATTGTAAAAGCAACTGTCATCCTCTCAAAAGAATACAGAGATCAGGCAGGAGAGGCATTGGTGAGAGAAATTCAGGAACACGTAAAAACCGTTACAGCTCCTTATAAATACCCACGGATAATTGAATTTGTGGACGAATTGCCTAAAACAATCAGTGGTAAAATTCGCAGAACAGAAATTCGTGAAAGAGATTTGAAAAATTAATATTCCAATTATTAGTTTGTTAAAAGAGAGAAAAAATTCTGTTTTCTCTCTTTTTTTATGAATTTATATTCAAATATTTACATTGATTGTTTGAAAAAAGCAGTAATTTTGCCCAGTTTTATTTGGATTTTTTTAATCACTAAAAAAGAAATTTTCAATACAATATGAAAATCATAAATCTATCGGATAATAATTCCGTATTGAAACATTACATTAAAGAAATTCGCTCCGTAAAAATTCAGAAGGACTCTATGCGTTTTCGTCGGAATATGGAACGTATTGGCGAGATAATGGCTTACGAAATGAGCAAGACGATGCATTATAAATCCGAAGAAGTGAAAACTCCGCTTGGCGTGGCGCATGCAGATGTAATTGATGAGAAGATTGTGATTTCAACCATTCTGCGCGCTGGATTGCCTTTTCACCAAGGTTTTTTGAATTACTTCGATTCGGCCGAGAATGCTTTTGTATCGGCTTATCGTAAATATAAAGATGCGTTGAAGTTTGATATCTTTATCGAATATATTGCTTCTCCACATCTTGATGGAAAAACGCTGATTATTACCGATCCAATGTTGGCTACAGGCAGTTCTATGGAATTAGCCTACGGTGCATTGCTTACCAAAGGAAAACCGGCTCATATTCATATTGCAACGGTGATTGCAAGTCAACAAGCTATTAATTACGTAGCAGCTCATTTCCCCGAAACGAAGACTACGATCTGGGCGGCTGCCATTGATCCTGAATTGAACGAACATTCGTATATTATTCCTGGAATTGGCGACGCAGGCGATTTGGCTTATGGCGATAAATTGTAAGATAAGATGACTGCAATCCGTCGGTTGACGGTGAATCAACAATTATTTTCGATTATAACACATAAAAAAACCTTCGTTCAACTCTGAACGAAGGTTTTTTCTTATCCCCCTTTAGGGTTAGGGGGTCATGTTTTCTCATTTACTTTTTATAATACTTCATTGCCTCTGGCAACATCTCTTTCAGTTTGGCAATACGGTTGGCATCCGAAGGGTGAGTGCTCATAAACTCTGCAGTATTGTTTGCACTGTTGGCTGCCATGCGTTCCCAGAACTCAACTGCTTTTGATGGATCATATCCGGCCATAGCCAGGAATATTAAACCCAGATGATCTGCTTCGTATTCATGTTTACGTGAGTAGGGTAACATTACTCCGTATTGAGTGAAAAGTGCAACTCCGGTGTTTGTTACTGCACGTGTTCCGTCAGATTTTTTTGCCATAAGTACATCTATAAAGGAGGTGCCATACTGTGCAATCATTTGTGTGCTCATGCGTTCGGCACTGTGTTTGGCTATAGCGTGGGCTATTTCGTGTCCCATAACCACTGCAAGTCCTGTTTCATTTTTGGTAATGGGTAAAATTCCGTCAAAAACAGCCACTTTGCCACCAGGCATACAAAATGCATTCACTTGTGGGTCTTTGAGTAAGTTGAATTCCCATGCAAGATTAGCTATGTCGGCTTCATATCCGTTGGCTTTCATGTAAGCTTCTACTACAGCCGACATTTTTGCGCCAACTTTTTTTACCAATGCCGTGTTTACCTTGTCGGTTGATGGTGGTACAGAATCCACAAACTGTTTGTAACTTTGCAAGCTCATTGCTACTACATCCGAGTCAGGAACTAATAGCAATTGTTTTCGTCCGGTAAGCATAACGCTCGAACATGCAGCCAAAACGCATGCAAGTAATACTAATGAAGCTAAATTTTTCATAAATGTATAATTTTATTGTTGAAATTCAGTTTTGTAAGTGTTGATGTTTTATCTTTGCAAAGATAATTATTCGTTTTTGTAAATAAACGAAGATAACTAAATTTTAAGTAAATAGTTAGTGCACGACTGTGTAGAATTTTCAATTGTTGATAAATTATGAAGCTAATTAATATATTTCGTTATTATTGGAAATCCATTTTTATAGTGGTTTTGATTCAATATCTGTCTTTTGCATCTCCGGTAACATTCGAAAGAATACCCACTCCCCCAATACCTAATTTAGACAAGCTGGTTCATTTTCTGATGTATGCAGGATTGACGGCTGTTTTAATTCTGGATTTTAAAAAGCACAGAAAATCTAACAGTAATTTGCAATTTTTTGTTCTTGTATGTATTGTTTTTCCCATTCTTTTCGGCGGGATAGTGGAAATCTTGCAAAGTGCTTACTTTGCTCCTCGCACGGGTGACTGGTTCGATTGGTTAGCTGACATTAGTGGCGTTTTGTGCGCTTGGTTCGGTATGCGATTGATTAGACCACGTATTTTAAGTAAAAGTGTTAAATAATTAGCATATATAATCTGTTTCTTACATTGAACCTTCATTATGCTCGATGAGAATTTGAAATATAAAATAGGAATTACCCTTATAAAAGGTATTGGTAATACTTTGGCAAAGAATCTTATTGCCTATGTTGGAAGTGTTGAAGGCGTTTTTCTGGAGAAGCAAGCCGCACTTTCCAAAATTCCGGGAATAGGAGAAATGCTTTCGAAGGAAATCGTTTCGCAAAACGTTTTGACTCGTGCAGAAGAGGAAATTGAATTTATCCTGAAAAATAAGATTCAAACTTATTATTACACTGATCGTGATTATCCGTTTCGACTTAAAGAGTGTTCCGATGCGCCGTTGATGTTGTTTGCTAAGGGTAATTGTGATCTAAATAATGGGAAATTCGTTGGTGTTGTTGGCACTCGTAACGCCACAGAGGCGGGGAAAGAGAATTGTAAGAAACTTATTTTCGATTTAGCTGCTGCGCAACCCAATACAATAATTGTAAGCGGAATGGCTTATGGAATTGATATTTGTGCGCACAAGGCAGCGCTTGAAGCAGGTCTGACAACAATTGGGGTGGTAGGTCACGGCTTGGATAGATTGTATCCTGCCGCTCATCGACCCACGGCTGTGAAAATGATGCCCAATGGCGCATTGCTGACTGAGTATTTGACTCAAACGAATCCCGATCGGCAAAATTTTGTGCAGCGAAACCGTATTATTGCAGGTATGAGCGATGCCATTGTGGTGGTAGAATCGGCTGCAAAAGGAGGAGCATTGATTACTGCCGATGTTGGGAATGATTATAATCGGGATGTGTTTGCTTTTCCGGGCAGGGTGGGTGATGAATGGTCAGCCGGTTGTAATGCGCTGATAAAAAATAATAAAGCGTCGTTGATGGAATCGGCCGATGATATTTTGCGGTTTATGAACTGGGAAAAGCAGGATGTAGGTGTTACGCCAATTATCCAAACTGCTTTATTTCTCGATTTATCTGACGAGGAACAGGAAATCGTTTCCACACTTCGTCAATACGCTGATGGCATTCAGCTCAATGAATTGTCCATTCAATTGGCAAAACCGATTAGTAAGTTATCTTCCCAGTTGCTCGAAATGGAGTTTAAAGGGGTGGTGAAATGCTTGCCGGGAAATATGTATAGAATTATTAAATAGACATTTGCTTCTTACGATTGTGCATTAATTGTTACTTGCTTCGCAATAGTAGGAAAGACCTTAGACCATAGACTATAGACATAAAATGTATTCAAAAGAAGAACTAAAACAATTAAAGAAAGAATTTTGGGAAGGTTTTGGCACCTATTGCAGTGAGATTCCTGCCTTGAAGCGTCGGAAAAGCAAATTTATGCTTTACAACACCAAGATGAAAGGAGTGGAACTGAAGTTTGACGCAACAAGAGATGGAGCTTTTGTGATTCTGGAAGTAAATCTTCACGACGCGAAAGCACGTTTTGAAAAATACGAACAATTTGAGCAATATAAATCCGTTATGGAGAAACAGTTTCTCGATGGTTTAATTTGGGATTTTGCTTATGTGCGCGAATGTGGTACCGAAGTTTGCCGTATTTACACCAAGAAAAATGGTATCGACCTACATCGTCGCATACAATGGATGGAATTCTATACGTTTATGTCTACAGAAATGCTAAAACTTGAACGTGCTTTTAAATCAGTAAAAGAGGCGATTGAGTAACCGTTTTGGATAAATGATGCTGACATAAATTTAACCTGTAGTCTGGATGATTGTACATAAACAGCTTTTATATATGCATATTTTAGCCTATTTCTGTATCAACTTATTAAATTTAGTTTACACTCAAAATCAATCAGGCATTTGCATTGATAAAACAACTTTTTTGTGTAATTTTGTACCCCATAAATAAACGTATAAAGGAAAATGGAAAAAAAGCAAATAAAAAGAGCCTTAGTTTCTGTTTATCACAAAGATAAACTGGATGTAATCATAAAAAAACTTCATGCCGAAGGAGTTGAATTTATCTCTACCGGAGGTACACAATCATTTATTGAATCGCTTGATATTCCATGCCAGGCTGTTGAGGATCTTACCGGTTATCCTTCCATACTTGGTGGACGCGTAAAAACGCTTCACCCTAAAATTTTTGGTGGCATTCTTACACGTCGCGATTTAGAACTTGATAAGGCTCAAATTGCTGAATACGAAATTCCTGAAATAGATTTAGTTATTGTAGATTTATATCCCTTCGAAGCTACTGTGGCTGCCGGAGCTGATGAACCCACTACTATCGAGAAAATTGATATTGGCGGTATTTCACTTATCCGTGCTGCTGCTAAAAACTACAACGATGTTATCATTGTTGCTTCGCAAGATCAATACGAACCGTTGTTAGAAATGATAAATGCAAGTGGTGCAACTTCTTCACTAGAAGAACGTCGCTGGTTTGCAAAAGAAGCTTTTGCAGTTTCTTCGCACTACGATTCAGCTATTTTCAATTACTTCGATGGTAATGAAGAAAGTGGTTTCCGTCAAAGTGCCGACAATGCCAAAGTGCTTCGTTACGGTGAAAATCCTCACCAACGTGGTGTTTTCTTTGGCAAATTCGAAGATCTGTTCGAACAATTGCAAGGGAAAGAAATTTCGTACAACAACTTACTTGATATTGATGCTGCTGTAAGTTTAATCAACGATTTTGACGATATTACATTTGCTATTTTAAAACATAATAATGCTTGTGGCATTGCCTCTCGCTCTGTGTTGGTAGATGCATGGAATGCTGCTTTGGCTGCTGATCCTGTTTCTGCATTTGGTGGTGTGTTGATTACAAACGCTATCATCGACAAGGCTACGGCTGAGGAAATGAACAAAATCTTCTTTGAAGTAGTTATTGCTCCTGATTACGATTTGGAGGCAATCGAAATATTAAGCCAAAAGAAAAACCGTATCATTTTGATTTTGAAGGAAGCAAAATCGAAAGGAAAACAATTCCGCTCATTGCTTAACGGTGTGTTAATGCAAGATCAGGATTTGAAAACCGAAACGGCTGATGAATTGACTGTAATTACCGAAAAAGCACCTACAACACAAGAAATTGAAGATTTACTTTTTGCTAATAAAATTGTAAAACATTCAAAATCGAATGCTATTGTTTTGGCTAAGGACAAACAATTGTGTGCTAGTGGTGTAGGTCAGACTTCACGTGTTGATGCATTGACACATGCTATTGAAAAGGCCGATTCATTTAAAATCGATTTGGCCGGGGCAGTTATGGCGTCGGATGCATTTTTCCCATTCCCAGATTGTGTTCAGATTGCATTTGAAGCAGGTATTACATCTGTAATTCAACCGGGTGGATCGATAAACGACAAACTATCTATAGCATCATGCAATGAAAATGGTGTGTCGATGGTTACAACAGGTTTCCGTCATTTCAAACACTAATCCGGTTACGACGAATTAGTTATTTATTACAAAGTACAAAGACAAAATAATTCATCAACGACCTGCAACTGTTGACCGTTGACATAAGACTAAAAACAATGGGACTATTTTCATTTACACAAGAAATAGCTATCGACTTAGGTACTGCGAATACCATTATCATTCATAATGATAAAATTGTGGTGGACGAACCTTCGGTAGTAGCGTTGGACAAACGTACTGATAAATTGATAGCTATCGGTGAAAAGGCACGCCAAATGCAAGGCAAAGAAAACGAAGGTATTCGTACTGTACGTCCTTTGCGCGATGGTGTTATTGCAGACTTTTATGCTGCCGAATTAATGATTCGCGGTATGATCAAGATGATTCCAACTAAAAATCACCTTTTCTCACCAACTTTAAAAATGGTGGTTTGTATTCCTTCGGGAAGTACAGAGGTGGAAATTCGTGCGGTACGTGACTCGTCGGAACATGCCGGTGGACGCGAAGTGTACATGATTTACGAACCAATGGCTGCGGCTATCGGTATTGGTCTTGATGTGGAAGCGCCGAACGGCTGTATGATTGTTGATATCGGCGGTGGTACTACCGAGATTGCAGTGATTTCGCTGGGTGGTATTGTGTCAAACAAATCTATTCGTATCGCTGGTGATGACCTTACATTGGACATTGTAGAATATATGGGACGTATGCACAATATTAAAGTGGGTGAACGTACTGCAGAAATGATCAAAATTAATGTAGGTGCAGCATTGACCGATTTGGAAGATGCACCTGAAGATTTTATCGTTCATGGTCCAAATCGTATGACCGCTTTGCCTATGCAGGTTCCTGTTTCGTATCAGGAAATAGCACATTGTCTGGAAAAATCGATTTCTAAAATAGAATCGGCTATCCTTAGCGCATTGGAACAAACTCCTCCCGAATTATATGCCGACATTGTGATGGGTGGTATCTATCTTGCCGGCGGTGGTGCGTTGCTTCGTGGTTTAGACAAACGTTTGACCGACAAATTGAACATCCAATTCCATATTGCTGAAGATCCATTGCGCGCAGTGGCTCGTGGTACAGGTATTGCACTTAAAAACGTAGATAAATTCTCGTTCTTAATACGATAATACGATAATACGATAATTGTTATTACATCAGACCAATGCGCCATGTATTGGTCTGATGAATTTCAATAGTAGTATTACCGTGCAATTTTTTTCCGATAGTTTGCTTTTTCCCCAGATTGCAGACTTCTCAAATTATGAATAATGTGTATTGAATAACGCATCCCATTTTCTTCGCTCAGATTTGATTAAATATGAAGAATCTCATCAATTTTTTTATAAACTATGGAGTTGTTTTTTTATTTCTTCTGTTAGAAATAATTTCTTTCACCATGATTGTAAAAAATCAAGAGTATCAACAAAGTGTATTTCTTTCGTCGAGCAATTCTGCTGTATCAAAAATGTACGAGTGGAATAATTCAATCTTCGAATTTTTTAAACTGAGCGCAGCCAACGATAATCTGTCCGAAGAAAATACAGCATTGAAAAATCAACTTATCAATTTGCAAAATAAGTTGTCTACCCTCCAAAAACCAATGCGTGATTCTATTCAGTTTCGTATTCCGCCTGAAATGGAGTACAAATTTATTTCGGCAAAAATCATCAATAATTCTACCAATAAAATTCAAAACTACATTACTATAAACAAAGGTTCGCTCGAAGGAATAAAAGTGGATATGGGCGTTATCAGCGATGAAGGTGTAGTTGGAATTGTAAAAACGGTTTCGAACAGATTTTCTGTAGTTATCCCCATCCTGAACCCCAAAATTCAGATTAGTTCTAAGTTTAAGCGCAACAATTATACAGGACCGCTTCTTTGGTCGGGTGAGGATAGCAGGTATGCTAATCTGACTAATATTGCGCGCCATGTTGATTTAGTGCTGGGCGATACATTAATTACAAGTGGTTTGACCAGTACCTTTCCTGAAGGAATTCCGGTGGGCTATATTGAAGATTTTAATATTAAAAAGAGTGATGCTTACTTTAACATAAAGGTAAAGCTGGCAGTAAATTTTCAGACGCTTTCGCACGTAAAAGTAATCAATTACTTAAATTATAAGGAACAAAAGGATATTGAGAAAAAAGCCGAAGAACAATAATGATAATTGATAGTTGTCCGTTGATAGTTAAGAATGAAAATATAATGTCTTCTCTATCTAAGCTAACTCCCAACTATCAACCATCAACTATCAATTAAACATATGCCCACAGCACTTCAAAATATATTTCGTTTCATTTTACTGGTACTTCTTCAGGTATTGGTTTTGAACAATATCCAGTTTCTGGGATATATAAACCCTTATTTATATATCTTATTTATCCTGTCATTGCCCTATCAAACTCCTAAATGGCTTGTTCTGCTTCTTGGTTTTACTTTGGGTCTAACTATTGATATGTGCTCGAATACCATGGGAATGCACGCCTTCGCCACGGTATTTGTTGCTTTTCTAAGAAATGGAATAATGAAAATGTTTACTTCTATTGAAGAAGGCAATAATCCAACTCCTTCGTTTTACACTTTTGGAGTGAGTGCATATATAAAATATGTGGTGTTGATGGTGTTTGTTCATCACGCTATTTTGTTCTACTTGGAAGCATTTTCATTTGTACATTTCTGGATTATATCAACAAAAATTTTGCTCAGTTCGCTGGTAACTATTTTGTTGATTTTGGGTATTCAATCGCTTAATAAAAAATAGAAAATGATTAATGATACACTTCAGAACAGGAAGACTGTGATTGCAATAATCATGAGTGCTGTTATTCTTGTGTATATTCTGCGGTTATTTTCCATTCAAATTATTGAGTCAAGATACAAAGAAGGTGCTGATAGTAACGCCTTTCTGAAAAAAACACAATTTCCTCCCCGTGGTCTTATATATGATCGTAATCATACCTTGTTAGTTTATAATAAACCGGCTTATGATATTGCTCTTATTATGCGCGAAATTCGCGATTTGGATACTATGGCATTTTGTAAAGCGTTGAACATCGACAAGCAATTCTTTATTCAGCGAGTAGCTGACATCAAAGATAGGGATAAGAATTCTGGATATTCTTCGTATACTCCTCAGCTTTTTATGACTCAGTTGCGCAACGAAGATATAGCAACAATTCAGCAATCGATGTATAAATTTCCCGGATTTTACATTCAGAATCGTACGCTGAGAGAGTATGCGTTTCCGAATGCGGCGCATGTTCTGGGAAGTATTGGTGAAGTTTCGCGCTCTAAATTAGATTCTGATCCGTATTACAAACAAGGTGATTATGCAGGTAGAGATGGACTTGAAAAGACCTATGAGAATGTATTGCGAGGTGAAAAGGGAATTGAAATTTTGTTGCGCGATGCTAAAGGAAGAATAAAAGGAAAATACGAGAATGGTAAGGAAGATATAGCTCCTAAAGCTGGTGATAATTTGATGTTATCGCTCGATGCTCAACTTCAGGTTTTGGGTGAAAGATTGATGGCTGGGAAAGTCGGAAGCATTGTGGCTATTGAACCTTCTACAGGCGAAATTTTGGCTATGGTTTCCAATCCGTCTTTCAACCCATCGATATTGGTAGGTCGTCAGCGTTCGAAGAACTACATGCAATTGGTAAATGACCCTACGAAACCTCTGATGAATCGTGCAACGCAAGCTCAGTATTCGCCAGGTTCCGCGTTTAAGCCTATTCAGGCTTTGGTTTGCCAACAGATGGGTGGTATTTCACAAAGTACCATGTTTAGCTGTAACGGTCCTTCATCTTCACCTATTAAATGTACTCACCATCACGGCTCTCCGGTAAGTTTGCTTAGCGCTATCGAGCAAAGTTGCAACCCTTATTTTTGGAATGCATTTAAATCTACTGTCGAAAAAGATGGCTATGGCCCCAAAAACACCTATTTCAGAAAGAATTACGATGAATGGGTGGATAGAATGAAAAGTTTCGGATTGGGCGAAAAATACACAGATAGTGATATCTATGAGCAATCTAGAGGGTATATCCCATCACAGAAATTTTACAATAAAGTATACCGTGCCGAGAATGGTTGGCGGGCAATAACGATACGTTCTCTGTCTATTGGGCAGGGAGAAGTATTGGTTACTCCGCTTCAGTTATGTAATACTATGGCTGTAATTTGTAACGAAGGTTATTATATCACACCGCATTTGCTGCGCTGTGATTCAATGCGCAATCATATTCATCACGCCAAAGTGGATAAGAAATATTTTCCGATAGTGTATGAAGGTATGGCGCGCGTGTTTGAATCGGGAACAGCCCGGGCTTCACAAATTCCCGGATTGGAAATGTGTGGAAAAACAGGTACTGCTGATAATAGTCAAGGAAAACCTCACTCCATTTTTGTAGGTTTCGCGCCACGGAATAATCCGAAAATTGCAATTGCAGTAGTAGTCGAAAATGCCGGATTTGGAGCAACGTATGCTGCCCCCATTTTTAGTTTGATGGTGGAGCAATATCTTTATAGAAAAATTAAACGTGCTGAACTGCTTAATAGTACAGTTGCTAAAGTAACCAATAGCTATGTCAAAGAACGTTAGTATAAAATATGCACTCGACTGGGCAACTATATTTTTCTATGTTGTTCTGGTTTTCATGGGTTGGATAAGTATCTATGGTGCAAGCTATGATTTCGATCAGGCTAGTATCTTTGATTTTAGTCAGCGTGCGGGCAAGCAATTTATCTGGATACTGACTGGTTTTGCAATTGGTGGAATGCTGTTGCTTATTGATGCTAAAATGTATAGTATTTTCTCCTATATGGTTTATGTTGTTGCTATTTTACTGCTCATAATCACCATTTTTGTTGCCAAAGATATAAAAGGTTCACGCTCGTGGCTCGAATTTGGTCCTATAAGATTTCAGCCAGCCGAATTAGCAAAAATGGCTACAGCCCTTGCTATTTCCAAATACATGAGTTCGTATAACTATAAACTAAAAGCCTGGAAAGATCTTATTCCATTGGGAGTCATTATTTTCATACCGTTTGCGCTTATTCTTTTGCAAAACGAGACAGGTGGAGCTTTAGTGTTTATGGCATTTTTGCTTATGCTTTATCGCGAAGGAATGAATGGTATTGTCTTGTTAATAGGCACATATGCTGTTTTTCTGTTTATTGTTGTCATTAGGTTTAGTATTGTTCCAATTCAATTGGACCGTGGAACTTTAGGGCTTTTACTGGCAATGGGCATAGTACTCTTAACGCAATTTGTCTACGCATTCTTTTTTACCAGAAACCGAAAAGAAGCTTTGTTTTTATTGATAGGGACTGTTGTAATTGCAGCCATTTCCTATTTGATAAATATTTGGTTTTACTTGAATTATAATTATGTAGCTGTCATTGCAACCTTAGCGTCCTGTTTGTACTGGTTGGTAATTGAGATAATATTCAGATATAAAAAATATTGGTTTCTGATTATTTTTTCATTGAGCTCTGTGCTGTTTAGTTTCTCGGCCGACTATCTGTTCGAGAAGGTTCTTCAGCCTCACCAAACGCAGCGTATCAAGGAACTGTTGAGCATGGAAAACGACCTCAATGGTGCCGGTTACAATGTGCATCAATCCAAAATTGCTATTGGTTCGGGAGGTTTCTGGGGTAAGGGCTTTTTGAATGGAACGCAGACTAAACTTAAATATGTACCGGAACAAGATACCGACTTTATTTTTTGTACCGTTGGCGAGGAACATGGGTTCTGGGGTTCTACGCTTGTCCTTTTTGTATATTGGCTTTTGCTTATGCGACTACTAAAAATTGCCGAACGGCAGCGAGATCAGTTTAGTCGTGTGTATGGATATTGCGTAGCCAGTATTTTCTTCTTTCACCTCACTATCAATATTGGGATGGTGCTTGGCATTATGCCTGTAATTGGCATTCCGCTGCCGTTTTTCAGCTACGGAGGGTCTTCGCTTTGGGGTTTTACCATTTTGCTTTTTATATTGCTTAGACTGGATGCTGCGAGATTGGAACGAATGCGCTAAATTGAGGAATGGCGTAAAAATGTCGTCTGTTTGACGTAAATTAAACTGATAGTTGCGTTTATCTTTGCATAAAATTTTAATCATTAAACAATGAAAAATATACATTTAGCAAAACGCATTAAAGAGCTTAGAGTGCAGAACGGAATGTCGCAAGAGGAATTGGCCGAGAAGTCAGGATTAAGTCTACGAACAATTCAGCGTATAGAAAGTAGCGAAAGTTTACCACGAGAAGACTCACTGAAAAGATTAGCCGCAGTTTTGGGCGAATCAGCAGATACGCTTGATTGGACAATGAAAGAAAACAGAGGATTGCTGATGATGATCAATTTCTCAGCTCTTAGTTTTATTCTTCTTCCCTTTTTGGGAGTTGTTTTACCTGTTATAATCTGGGTGTCAAATAGAAGAACAATCAAAGATTTGGATAGAATAGGAAGAGGGATTTTAAACTTTCAAATTACGTGGTTTATTTTATTGATGTTATGGTTTGTGGTACTCGTCTTCGGCTTGGTTTCAATATTCAAAGTTGGTAACTTTGATGGAGGTGCGATGGGTCATAAAATGATGATACAAGAACTTGGCCTGTTAATTCTGTGCCTCTATAATTTTATATTTGTGATTATAAATGCCTTTAGAATTGACAGAGGCAAGGAATTATTCTACTTCCCAAGTATTCCGTTTTTCAGGATAAAAAAATAGAGACGCGGCATATCGCATCTCAATTATCTCTCATGGACGTATTTTGAGTGTTTTTTTTTCAAAAACGTCTGTTTCCGGCTAACAGTAGTCCTGCTGTACTTACCAATGGAAAGCAAAAAATCACTCCAACAAGGTAGTAAATTGGTATTTGTAACAAGTAGCTTATTGCAGCTTGTAATGATCCTGAGCTGAATCCCAGCATCAGACTAAGCACCATTCCCACGAAGGCAAAGCACCACACTATCCAGCTACGGTCGGCTTGTTCGGGTAGTTTCCGCATTACACGTCGTGTAAATCCATTGTCCTGAATCTCTTGTTTGTGTTCGCCAAAAAAGTCTTTCAGCAATTTGTCTGCATCTTTAGTTTCCATAACCGGCTTGTGTGAGGTAAACACTTAGTTTTTCTTTTCCTTTTAGCAAATATGTTTTCACTGTTCCCAGCGGGCAATTCATGATTCGCGCTATTTCGTTCTGCGTTCTGTCTTCCATATAAAACAATAACACAGCCGTTTGTTCTTCTCTGCGCAATTGTTTTATCGCTTTGTAAATATCAAGTTTCTCTGCCGAAAAATCATTTTGTGTTTGATGTTGGCAGTCAACCACATGTTCGTCGAGGTCAGCATAATGTTTTTGCGCCCGCACCGAGTCGTAAAATACATTGTAAGCAATCCGGTATAGCCAGGTCGAAAAACCAGATATTCCTTTAAAAGCATTGATATTTAGATAGGCTTTGATGAAAGTTTCCTGAGCTAAATCGTCACTTAACGGGGCATCGCCCATAGTCAGGTTCAGAAAGAACCGACGAATGGGCGATTGATATTTACAGGTTAGTTTGTCGAAGGCACTTTTGTCGCCCAGCAAAGTAAGCTGTGTTACCCAGCGGATATCATCCGTTTTGCTCATTGTTGTTTGCTGTTGTGTCTGTTTTTGGTTTATCCAGATAGTGTACTAATAAATAACCAATACCCAAAAAAGTAGGAATTATGCCAACTATCAATGCGTTATTTTTATGTATCACAACAAAATAAATAAGTATAGCCAGTCCAACTGCCAACCACAAAATTCCTTTCTTTAAGTTCGATGATGGATTTGCTTTTTGAGGTTCATCAAAAAAATGTTCGGGAACTGTTTGACCCATTTCCAATGATTTGGTGTATAGGTCGTACTTGCGCTTTGACTCATCTCTTTTTGATTTAGTTATTATGTAAACGATAGTCGCAACAAATAGGAAAGGCAACAGGCAAATCATAATGAGTTGAATACCATTGAATGGCATATCGGAGTGATCTTCATTAGCCACTCGTAATTCTTCAATTTCTTGTTCTTTTTCTTTCAGTGCCATAATCTGGTTCGGCGATAGTTTCAAAAACATGATGGAGTCTTTTTGCGATTGACGAAGTTGAGCATCATTATTTACAATTTCTTGTCGCAATTCATTTTTCAAACTGTCTACATTAATGCCTTTTGTTCCGGCATAAGCCCCAACAAATAATGTCAAAGCCAATAAAAATAATCCAATTCGTTTCATAATAGTTTGTTTTAAATGTAAATTTAGTGTTTATTTTTATAGTTAGACGCAACGAAGATTGGATTTGGATTTAGAAATAATGAAAATAATGAAAAGATTAACTTGTAGGGCCTATTTTATAAATAAAATTTATCGAAAATAAGACTGAATTCTATTCATAACTACTGAACAAAATATAGCGGAGGTTGTTTTGAAGTACTATTCATTTGTTCCGGGAGATGAGCAAGAAAAATAAATTTACTATTCAGTTCTTTTCCCAACATCATTTTCGGGGAATGAAATTGGTAGACCAGCTGAAAACTCTAAAAAATGTATTTCTATTGCTAAAATATAGAAAAAAAAGCATGCGTTTTTTCGTGTTTTTGACCATTTTTCAGCGCTGATAATCTTTAAATAAAGAAATTTTTATCTAATTCAATTATCAGTAATTCAATAATATATGTAAATTAATAACAAATTAAACTCCGGTTTTAGCCGTCTTACGACTTCAATTACGGAAATTTTTCTTTAATTTTGTACTCAAATTATTTATAGATGGAAAGAGTTTATTTAGCCTCCGATTATCAGCCGGTATTGATACAATTTTTTGTGGCGATGGCTTTCGTTGTCATCGTAATGGTGGTGACGCACCTTATTATTAGTACGCGTAAAAGAGTAAGAACATTAAAGAAAGAAGAAAATTTTGAATGTGGTATTGATATTCAGGGCAATGCTCGGTTTCCGTTCTCCATCAAGTATTTTCTTATCGCCATACTTTTTGTTCTTTTCGACGTGGAGGTTATATTTTTCTATCCCTGGGCTGTAAATTTTAAAGATGCCGATTGGAGTGCATTTCTAAATATGCTTCTTTTTATGGGTATTTTCATTTTCGGGTTCTTTTATATTTATAAAAAAGGAGCTTTTGATTGGAATAAGGAACAAGAGTAGATCGGGAGTAAGAGGTAAGTAAAAAAGACTATTATGAGTGATAAAGATAAATATACAGTAGTAGAAGCACCGGAGGGCTATAGTGGTTCCGGTTTTTTTGCAACTACACTTGATAAGGCTGTGGGGCTGGCACGTAAGAATTCTATGTGGCCACTACCATTTGCAACTTCGTGTTGTGGAATTGAATTTATGGCCACCATGGGAGCCAATTATGATTTAGGCCGATTTGGTGCTGAGCGATTGAGCTTCTCTCCTCGTCAGGCCGATTTGCTGATGGTAATGGGCACCATTGCCAAGAAAATGGCACCTGTGGTTCAACAAATATACGAACAAATGGCAGAACCCCGTTGGGTGATTGCTGTTGGTGCCTGTGCTTCGAGCGGCGGAATTTTTGATACCTACAGCGTTTTGCAGGGGATTGACAAAGTGGTGCCGGTGGATGTATATGTGCCTGGTTGTCCGCCTCGTCCGGAACAAATTATCGACGGTTTTATGAAGATTCAGGAACTGGTGGGTAATGAGCCTTTGCGTAGACGCTACAGTCCGGAATACAAGGCCATGCTGGAAAGCTACGGAATTATAACAGATAGTTACGACAAGTAATTAGCTGGAAATAAAAAGATATGCATTTGTAAATAAAAGAAATGGAATATACTATATTACTTCAGGAACTTAAAAACAAATTTGAAGATAAGATTTTATCAGTAGACGAAGCGGCAGATATTTTTACCCTAACCGTTAGCTCTGAAGCGATAAAAGAAATTGTTTCTTACTTGAAAGAACAACAAAGCTTTATCTACCTCACCGATTTGTGCGGCATTCATTATCCTGAACAAGAAAAGGAATTGGGAGTTATTTACCATCTACATAATCTGGTAGCTAACAAACGTATTCGCCTGAAAATATTTGTGAGTAAAGCACATCCACAGATCGACAGCATTGTTTCGCTTTTCTCCGGAGCCAACTGGATGGAACGCGAAACATTTGATTTCTATGGAATTGATTTTGTGGGTCATCCTAATTTGATTCGCATTTTGAACGTAGAATATATGGATTATCATCCGATGCGGAAAGAATATCCGTTGGAAGATGCGACCCGAAGTGACAAAGATGATCGTTTTTTTGGAAGATAGTGTAGAGCCAAGTCATGACTTGGCTAAAAAAATTAGAAGATAATGAAAACCATAAATTCAGAACACCATTTAGATTTAACCCAGGAGGATGAAAAGCTTTATAGCACGTTGAACCTTGGACCAACTCACCCTGCAACTCACGGTATTTTCCAAAATGTCTTGATGATGAATGGTGAAACAATAGTTGGTGCAGAGCAAACCATTGGTTATATTCACCGCGCTTTCGAGAAAATTGCCGAACGCCGTCCGTACTACCAAATCACTACACTGACCGATCGGTTGAACTATTGCTCGTCGCCGATAAATAATATTGGCTGGCATTTGGCAGTTGAGAAGCTACTCGGAGTAGAAACGAGTAAACGTGTTGATTATATGCGTATTATCGTTATGGAGTTGGCGCGTATTGCCGATCACCTGGTTTGTAATAGCGTTATCGGTGTGGATAGTGGAGCGTTGACCGGCTTTGTGTACGTTTTTCAGGAACGGGAGAGAATATACGAGATCTACGAAGAATTATGCGGAGCACGCCTGACCACCAACCTCGGCAGAGTGGGAGGTTTTGACAGAGATTTTTCGCCTGCTGCTATTCAGAAAATCAAGGCTTTGATGAAACGCCTGCCTAAAGTGCTGCACGAATTTGAAAACCTGTTGATGCGCAACCGTATCTTTATGGATAGAACGATAAATGTAGGTGGTATTTCGGCTGAAAGGGCTCTGAATTACAGCTTTGCAGGGCCCAATCTACGTGCTGCAGGTGTTGATTATGATGTACGCGTTCAGGAACCTTACTCGTCATACAGCGATTTTGATTTTGTAGTGCCGGTAGGTCAAAATGGTGATACTTACGATCGTTTTTGTGTTCGTGAAACAGAAATGTGGGAAAGTATGAAATTGATAAATAATGCATTGGATAATTTGCCTGAAGGTAAATTCTATACAGATGTGCCGGCTTTCAACTTGCCTCCGAAACAAGATGTGTACAGTAAAATGGAACCATTAATCAGTCATTTTAAAATGGTGATGGGCGAAATTGATGTGCCGAAAAAAGAAATATACAGTGCAGTGGAAGGTGGAAATGGAGAGCTAGGTTTCTATGTCGTTTCTGATGGTGGACGAACTCCATACCGCTTACATTTCCGCCGTCCGGGTTTTATTTACTATCAGGCTTTTCCGGAAATGATTACCGGTTCATCCCTGTCGGATGCCATCCTGACAATGAGTAGTATGAATGTGATTGCCGGTGAACTGGACGCTTAATCAGTTGATAGTTTATAGTTGACAGTTGAAAAGATAAATACAAAAATGAGCGAGAAACAATTTAAACATAAACTCTACGTAAAGAAAAACAATGATGTTGCCTTTACAGCGAGTACGTTAGAAAAAATACAGACGATAATTTCGCATTATCCCGATGGTCAGCAAAAATCTGCATTGATTCCTGTTCTGCACATAGCGCAGGAGGAATTGGGAGGTAGTTTGAACGTGGACATAATGGATTATGTGGCCGGATTGCTGGATATAACCCCCATTGAAGTATACGAAGTAGCTACTTTTTACTCACAATTTTATATTGATCCGGTTGGGAAATATGTGATTGAGATTTGTCAAACCGGTCCGTGTGCTATTTGTGGAGGTGAAGATATGATTCAGTATCTGGAAGAAAAACTGCAAATAAAAGTGGGCGAAACGACAGAAGATAAACTATTTTCGCTCAAAGCGGTAGAATGCCTTGGTGCTTGTGGTTCGGCTCCGGTGATGCAGGTAAACACTGAGTTTCACGAATTTTTGAACTTACAAAAGATAGATGAAATAATCGCCAAATTGAGAAGTGAAAGCGAATTAAAGAAACCCGAAGAGCTGACATGGAAAGAAAGATTATCTTAGAAAATATTGAGGTTGAAGGTATTCGTTCGCTGGAAGTATACCGCAAAAACGGTGGATACATATCCATCGAGAAGGCTTTGAAAACAATGACTCCCGATGATATAGTGGCCGAAGTGAAAACTTCTGGATTGCGTGGTCGTGGTGGTGCCGGTTTTCCTACCGGAATGAAGTGGAGTTTTATCGACAAGAAGAGCGGTAATCCACGATATCTTATTTGTAATGGAGACGAAAGCGAACCCGGAACTTTTAAGGACCGATACTTGCTGATGAATATTCCTCATCGGCTTATTGAAGGGATGATTTGTGCAGCATATGCATTAGGAGCTAATACCGCTTATATCTATGTACGTGGTGAGTTCAAAACTGTTATTGGCATTTTGAATGAGGCTATTAAAGAAAGCTACAAAGCCGGATTACTTGGTAAAAATATATTGGGAAGCGGTTATGATTTAGACCTTCATGTTCACTCAGGAGCAGGAGCGTATATTTGCGGAGAAGAGACTGCATTGATTGAATCGCTCGAAGGAAAACGAGGTAATCCACGTCTTAAACCACCATTCCCTGCTATCAAAGGTTTGTATGGTTGCCCAACGGTGGTAAACAATGTGGAAACACTTGCCAATATTGGTTGGATTGTAAATAATGGTGGCGAAGAATATGCTAAGATTGGCATTGGTCGCAGTACCGGAACGAAACTTATCTCAGCCTGTGGCAATATTAATAACCCGGGCGTTTATGAAATAGAAATGGGCTTGCCTGTTGAGGAATTTATTTACAGCAATAAATATTGTGGTGGAGTGAAAGGTGGAAAAGAATTGAAAGCGGTTATTCCTGGTGGGTCTTCTGTTCCAATTCTTCCAAAGGATCTGATTCTGAAAACAGCAGAAGGTCAACCACGTCTGATGAGCTACGAATCTTTATCCGAAGGTGGATTTATCACAGGGTCTATGCTTGGCTCGGGTGGATTTATTGTTTACGATGAAGACGCTTGTATCGTACGGAATACGTATAATTTCTCCCGTTTTTATCATCACGAATCGTGCGGACAATGTTCGCCTTGTCGTGAGGGTACAAGTTGGATGGAAAGTGTACTTCACCGCATTGAAAACGGCGAAGGAAAGATGAAAGATATTGATTTATTGGTAAGTATAGCTTCCAAAATTGAGGGAAATACCATTTGCCCGTTGGGTGATGCGGCTTCGTGGCCTGTTGCTGCTGCCATTCGTCACTTCCGTAGTGAATTCGAATTTCATGTTGAAAATCCTGAAATAGTGAAGAATGTAAAGCATGGTTCGCTTGAGAAATATAAAGTAATTCCTACAATTACCCGGGAATAGGTTGAGAAAATATTTCGTTCTCAATCGTAAGTCGTAAATGAATAAATTGTAAATTCTTGATTGATGTTTAAGGTAACAATAGATAATAAAAGCATTGAAGTAGAACCGGGAACCACCATTCTACAAGCCGCCCGAATGATCGGTGGCGACGTGGTTCCGCCGGCAATGTGCTACCATTCCGAGCTAAAAAATAGTGGAGGGAAATGCCGTACCTGTATGGTGAAAGTAGCGCAGGGTTCGGCTGCCGATCCCCGTCCGATGTCGAAGTTGGTGGCTTCTTGTCGCACCGAGGTAATGGATGGCATGGTGGTAGAAAATCTTACTTCGCCTCAGGTGGTGGATGCCCGCAAAGCAGTGGTGGAGTTTTTGCTCCTCAACCATCCGCTCGACTGTCCGGTTTGCGATCAGGCCGGTGAGTGTGATTTGCAGAACCTCAGCTACGAAAACGGTTCGAATGCAACCCGTTTTGAAGAAGAAAAACGGACTTACGAAAAAATAGATATTGGCGATTTGATTCAGTTTCACCCTAACCGTTGCATTTTGTGCTATCGTTGTGTGTATGCTGCTGATCAGTTAACCGATAATCGTGTTCATGGAATTTTATACCGTGGTGAAAAATCGGAGATTTCTACTTTTATTCACCAGGCCATTGAAAATGATTTCTCGGGAAATATGATAGATGTTTGTCCTGTTGGCGCATTGACCGATAAAACATTCCGTTTCAAAAACCGTGTTTGGTTCCTGAAACCAATGGATGCGCATCGTTCCTGCACCAAATGTAAAGGCGAAGCTACTATCTGGTTCAGAGGAGACGAGGTATATCGCGTCACCGGACGAAAAGATACCTACGGCGAAGTGCATGATTTTATTTGTAACGAATGCCGTTTTGAGAAGAAAAACAGTGCCGATTGGGTAATCGAAGGACCACGCAAAGTGGAATCGTATTCGGTTATCAATCAAAATCACTATAAAAATGTGGTTATACCATCGGTCATCAATCCGATAAAAGAAACAATGGAGTAATTATGAACATAGAATTCATTATATACAAATTGCTGTTCGCAGTTATTATCTTGATGCTGAGTTTGGTGGTAGCGATGTATGCTACGCTTGCCGAGCGTAAGGTAGCCGGTTTTTTTCAGGACAGACTTGGTCCGAATCGCGCCGGTATTTTCGGTTTGCTGCAGCCTGTGGCCGATGGTGTGAAACTGTTCTTCAAAGAAGAGTTTATGCCTGCCAAAGCAGATAAAGTGCTTTATATTCTCGGTCCGTGTCTCACTATGTTGGTAGCATTGCTAAGCAGTGCGGTAATTCCATGGGGAGATACGCTGATTATTGGCGGCAAAGAGTTTGCGCTGCAAATGGCCGATGTAAATATTGGAGTTTTGTACACCTTCGCGGTGGTGTCTATCGGTGTTTATGGTGTGATGATCGGAGGCTGGGCTTCCAACAATAAATATGCGTTGATGGGTTCGGTGCGAGCTGCTTCGCAAATGATTAGTTACGAGTTGGCCATGAGTATGTCTATCGTAACCATTGTAATGACTTCGGGAAGTTTGAGTCTGAACGAAATCGTTTCACAACAACACGGAATGCACTGGAATGTATTTACGCAACCCATTGGATTTGTGGTGTTTCTGATTTGTGCTTTTGCCGAGTGTAACCGTTCGCCTTTTGACTTACCCGAGTGTGAAACAGAGTTGATTGGGGGTTACCATACCGAGTATAGTTCTATGAAACTTGGTTTTTACCTTTTCTCGGAATATATCAATATGTTTATTGCTTCGGCCATGATATCCACTTTGTACTTTGGAGGTTATAACTTTCCGTTTATGAATGAGTTGGGCTTATCGCACAACTGGATTTCCATTATCGGCACATTGGTATTGATGGCGAAAATATTCTTCTTTGTGTTTGTGTTTATGTGGGTGCGCTGGACTTTACCACGTTTCCGCTACGACCAATTGATGCGCTTCGGTTGGAAAGGATTGATGCCCTGGGCATTTATCAATATGATAGTAACCGGATTTTTCTATATGCTTATTAAAAGAGGATTCTGATTTTGAACGTGCTCGTCTGAGAATGAGCGCGTAACTAATTACTTGTAACTATAAAACAATGAATCAAGATTCAACTAAAATATCGCTGACCAACCGTTCGAAGGTGGTTTCCAACAAAAAGATGACGCTCATGGAGCGCTTCTATTTGCCGGCCATTTTCAAAGGAATGATCATCACTTTCAAGCACTTTTTCAAAAAAGATGTAACCTTTCAATATCCCGAAGAAAAACGTCCGTTTGCGGATATTTACCGTGGATTGCATGTGTTGAAACTGGACGATGAGGGGCGCGAACGCTGTACTGCCTGCGGTTTGTGTGCATTGGCTTGTCCGGCCGAAGCCATCACGATGGTAGCTGCCGAGCGAAAAGAGGATGAAAAAGACTTGTATCGCGAAGAGAAATATGCCGCGACGTACGAAATAAATATGCTACGTTGTATTTTCTGTGGCGATTGCGAATCGGCTTGTCCGAAAGAAGCCATCTTCCTTACCAATAGGACTGTTCCGAGTGAATACGAACGTAATCGTTTTGTCTACGGCAAAGATGTATTGGTAGAGAAAAAAGATGCACGTATCGATGTGTCGAAACGTCAAACGCCCGAAGTATTGGCATTTAAAAAAGACAAGTCAAAATCGCATAATAAATAAAAGACTATGTTATCTCATTATCTCTTTTTCTTTTTAAGTGCTGTTGCACTCATTTCGGCCATGATGGTTCTTTTGTCCAAAAAGCCGATTCACAGTGTGCTGTACCTGACACTTACATTTTTTACTTTGGCAGGACACTACATTCTGCTGAATGCACAATTTCTGGCTGTAGTGCATATTATAGTGTATGCCGGTGCTATTATGGTACTGTTTTTATTTACGGTAATGCTTCTTAATCTGAATATAGAAGGTGAGTTCCCGAAATCCACGCTGATGAAATTTGTCTCGGCCATTGCCGGTGGTATGATTTTCCTTGTGCTGATCGGAACGCTGAAATCATTTGAGGTCACCACCATTGGAAATCCCGAATTGACACAGATTGGTTTGGTAAAGAACCTGGGTAAAATCCTCTACAGTGATTATATATTGCCTTTTGAACTCTCGTCTATTTTGTTTCTATCGGCCATGGTTGGAGCGGTAATGTTAGGTAAAAAAGATAAAAATTGACCTCACCCCTAACCCCTCTCCTTGAGGAGAGGGGAATAAGAGATGGTGTTTATAGATAATAAAAATATACTGTCCGGCCTAAAGCAAAAGGTTTTACAGCAACGATTAAAAAAATACATTTATGGGATCTGCAATTACTCAATTTCAAATTATTCCACTTCAATATTATATCCTGTTTTGCTCCGCATTGTTTTCCATTGGCGTGATAGGTGTATTGGCCAAACGTAATGCGTTGGTCATTTTTATGTCTGTGGAGCTAATGCTTAACTCGGCGAATCTTTTGCTGGCTGCTTTTTCGGCCTATCGTAATGATCCTGCGGGACAGATATTTGTGTTTTTCATTATGGTGGTAGCGGCTGCTGAAGTAGCTATCGGACTGGCATTGCTGGTGGTGGTGTATCGTTCCACGCATTCTATCGATATATACAAGCTGGACAGATTAAAATGGTAAGTAAATAATTCATAATTCATAATGCACAATTCATAATTAGTACCTGATCTTTACCAGGGCTATTTAAAACTACATATATGCAACTTATTTCAATATTATTACTCGTTTTTCCACTGCTCGGATTTCTGACAATTGGTTTGTTTCAAAAACAAATGAACCGTAATCTGTCGGGGATACTTGCTTCGGTAACCATTTTTATCAACTTCGTTCTGGCAGCATTTCTTTTCGGATATGTCACCTCATCTAATCAGGTACTTGAAGTTCCGTTGTTCGACTGGATTAAATTTGCCGACGTCTCCATTCCTTTTGCATTGACTATCGACCGCTTATCGGCATTGATGTTGATGATTGTAAATGGGGTTGGGCTGCTTATTCATATTTACTCTATAGGTTATATGAAAGGAGATGAAAGCGTAAACAGATTCTTCGCTTACCTCAACTTGTTCATTTTCTTTATGCTCATCCTTGTATTGGGCTCTGATTATTTGATGCTATTTATTGGTTGGGAAGGCGTAGGTTTGTCTTCGTACTTGCTTATCGGGTTTTGGTTTAAAGACCATGCCAACAATAATGCAGCTAAGAAAGCCTTTATCATGAACCGTATTGGCGATTTGGGTTTTCTGTTGGGTATTTTCCTCCTTTTCAGCACTTTTAAAACATTATCAATAAGCGATATTGCTGCCAAAGCAAGTCTTATGCCTTCGGGTGATATGACGCTGACAATTGTTACCATGTGCTTGTTTGTGGGCGCTATGGGTAAGAGTGCGCAAATACCATTGTTTACCTGGTTGCCCGACGCTATGGCCGGTCCGACTCCCGTTTCGGCGTTGATACACGCTGCCACCATGGTAACAGCAGGTATTTATCTGATTGCCCGTTCCAGTGTATTGTTTGTCCTTTCGCCGCTGACCATGAATGTAATTCTTGTGGTGGGTGCGGTTACTGCATTGGTAGGTGGTTTGATTGCCATTTATCAAAATGATATTAAAAAGATTCTGGCTTATTCAACGGTTAGTCAACTTGGCTTTCTGTTTATGGCATTGGGCTTGGGCTCATTCTCGGGAGCGATGTTCCACCTGACCACACATGCTTTCTTCAAAGCTTTGCTGTTCCTTGCTGCCGGTAGTGTTATTCACGCTTTGAGTGGTGAGCAGGATATTCGCAAAATGGGTGGTCTACGCTCAAAAATACCTTTTACCTTCGCTTTGTTTATCGTTGGTACCATAGCCATTTCGGGTATTCCACCCTTTGCAGGATTCTTTTCGAAAGAAGTAATTCTGACCGCTGCCTTCGAACATGGAACGGCAATGGGCATTTTTGCAACATGTATTTCGCTGTTGACGACCATTTATATGTTCCGTCTCCTGTTTGTGGTGTTCTTCAAACCGGCAGGTAAAGATTTCAAGCCGGCACATTCGGTGCACGAATCGCCAAAGGTGATGCTATATCCTATGGCTATATTGGCAATATTGTCGACTGTCGCAGGGTTTGTGCAGTTGCCGAAGTTATTCTCCGAAACACAAGGATTTGATAATTATCTGGCTCCGATATTTGCGAAAGCTAACGAGTTGGCGGCTGCTTCGGAACATGGGTTATCGGTACAAACCGAGTGGTTGATTTTTATTCTTCCACTTTGTGTTATTGCGCTGTTGGTATTTTATAGTTACAACCGTTTTGTGAATGCCAAAGAACTGACTCCTGCTACCGGCATACAAAAGGTATTGGCAGACAAATTCTATTTCGATGAAATATACGACTTCCTGTTTGTAAAACCGCTGGGTTTCCTATCCGATTTCTTCCGTCAGGCAGTGGATCAAACCATCATTAATGGTTTTGTAAATGCTGTTGGTAACGGAACGTTGTTTGCCGGTAAACGTCTACGCCGTCTGCAAACAGGGAATGTGGGATTTTATTTAGTGATTATGGTGTTCAGTGTTATTGCCATTCTATTTTTTAATATAATACTATAAAAGAGATGATTATTGTACTTTTACTTGTCCTGCCTTTACTTGCATCATTGCTTTTATTCACAGGAAAACTTGGAAAACATAGTAGGGATTTTGCACTGATAGCTTCGTTAGTAGAATTTGCTGTGGCATTGGTGGCGGGCTATGCTTTTACTTTTGCCGACAATAAAATTCTTAACCTGAGTTTAAATTTAAAGCAGCTATTAGATATTGATATTATTATCTATATCGATTCAATATCGTTGATAATGGTCATGCTGACTTCTTTGTTAATCCCAATTATCATTGCTTCTAATAATAATCGGGAGGTGAGAAATCATAATTTCTATGCCCTTATTCTTTTGATGCAAATGGCTCTGATTGGTGTTTTCACGGCCTCGGAAATGATACTTTTCTATATCTTCTGGGAACTTGCACTGATGCCTGTCTTTCTTATTACAGCAATTTGGGGTGGAGAGAACAGAAAAAAGATAAGCGTAAAGTTTCTTATCTACACGGTGGTGGGCAGTTTTGCCATGCTGATAGCCATTCTATATTTATACACACTTACAACTCCACACTCGTTTAGTTTCGAGAGTTTCTACCAACTAAAACTGCCTTATGCCGTTCAGGTGCCGGTCTTTCTGGCTTTCTTTTTGGCCTTTGCCATTAAGATACCGTTGTTTCCGTTTCACTCATGGCAAGCCGAAACCTATAATGTGTCGCCTGTACAGGGCTCCATGTTGCTGGCGGGTATTATGCTCAAAATGGGATTGTACGGTATTATTCGGTTTATACTTCCTATTTGTCCGGATGTGGTAGCGGGTGGCTCGTTGATTTTCTTACCACTCATCCTTTTTGGAGTTATATATGGAGCTATCATTGCTATCCGTCAACCCAAATTGAAAAAGATGATTGCCTTTGTATCCCTTTCGCACGTTGGAATTATCGCGTTGGGATTGCTTTCCAATAATCATTATGGCATTGAAGGTGCTATCCTGCAAATGTTCTCGCACGGGGTCAATGTGGTTGGATTTTTCCTTTGCTATCAAATGATAGTAATCAGAACAGGAACCGATATTATCAGCGATTTGGGCGGTATAGCAAGTGCTGCACCACGCTTTGCTACTATATTCCTCATTATTGTATTGGCCAATGTAGCATTGCCGTTTACCAATAGTTTCGTAGGTGAATTTCTTATTCTGCTCGGTCTTTTCCAGTCCAATGTTTATATTGGCGTCATAGCAGGGCTTACTATCATTTTAGGAGCTGTGTATATGCTGAAAATGTATCAACAGGTAATGTACGGACCACAAACTATCGCTACCCAAAAATTTGCCGATTTGACCACCGGAGAGATACTACTCTTTGTACCTATTATAATCTGTATTTTCTGGGTGGGTATTTCGCCATCGTTTGTATTACAAATGCTTCAGTCGGCAGTAAACTAACTATTTAATTATTGGACTTGTAACTCGTAACTAACTATCTTGTAAAAATATATGTACGCCATTATAACCATTTCCATTGTAGCACTCATTGTTCTATTTTTTGGTGCAATTCAAAAGAAAGCTCCTCTTCTGCCAATTATCTACGTTGGGCTTCCACTCGCATTTTTGCTTCATCTGCTGGAGTGGAATAAAAATATACACTACTACAACGAAATGTATATTGCCGATAATTTTAGCATTGCTTTTAATGGTGTGTTGATATTCACCACTTTGTTGGTGTTTATCTTTGCTCCGGTGTATTACAAGCCTGTAACCCGTCCGCTCGAAGATATCTACGCGCTCATTCTTTTCGCATTGGTAGGTGGACTTATCATGACTGGTTTTGGTAATTTACTGATGCTTTTTGTAGGTATCGAGACGCTTTCATTGTCGCTGTATATTTTGGCGGGTAGTAAAAAGTTTGACCCTAACTCCAACGAGGCGGCTATGAAGTACTTCCTTACCGGTTCGTTTGCTTCGGGATTTCTGCTGTTTGGTATTGCCCTGCTCTACGGCGCCAGTGGTAGTATGAACCTGGAAGAGATAAAACAATATGTTATTTTGCATCAGGCTAATATGCCCGGTATGCTTACCATCGGATTACTACTGGTAGCTATTGGCATGGCATTCAAGATTGGTGCTGCACCTTTTCACTTCTGGGCACCCGATGTGTACGAAGGTTCACCAACGCTCATTACTACTTTTATGGCTACGGTGGGTAAAGTGGCTGCCATTGCAGCTTTCTTCCGATTGATGCAATCCAGTTTCGGCGATGTGGAATCGATTTGGAAAGTTACACTTACCATATTTGCCATTGCCACTATTCTTATCGGTAACCTATCGGCTTTTTATCAGGACAATGTGAAGCGTATGTTTGCCTATTCGGGTATTGCCCATGCGGGATATATGCTTATTGCTATCATTGCTCTTAAGCAGGAAGCCTCGGGCGTGCTGTTGTTATATTCTATATCGTACACCATAGCCACTATCACGGCTTTTGCGGTACTTATTCTGGTGCGTGAGGAGACAGGTACTTTTTCTATTAAAGCCTTTAACGGACTCTCTAAACACAATCCTACCGAGGCCTTTGCCATGACTATTGCCATGCTTTCGCTGGCAGGTATACCACCGTTGGTTGGTTTTGCAGCCAAATATAACCTGTTCGTTTCGGCTATAGAGCAAGGCAACCTGCCATTGGTTATCGTTGCCATTATCGGGTCTATGATTAGTGTGTATTATTATATTCGTCCGGTTATAGCCATGTATGCCAATGAGCCATCAGCTACTTCGGCCATCGACTCAAGTAGTAACTACAAAAAACAGATTATTCTTGCCGCCTTTCTTATGATCGTATTGGGTCTGATACCGGGGGTAATTGTGAATCTGATTTAAATTCTCGAAGATTTTTTATAAAAGCAAAACAGACGCAAGTGATTGCGTCTGTTTTGCTTTTATGTAGTAAATGAGGAGTGACAAAAATAGGTAATGAACCACATACTTGTAACTTAGTTGAGGCAAACTACTATGAATATAAGAAGGTGTGAGTTTTTATCTTATCATAAAAAATCATTCAGTTATTCGGATTCCCTTTTAGAAAACAATAATATTGCATTCGATTTGAAAGATGAAAAAACAATTATATTCCACATGCTTTATTACAAATATTTAGTTAATAGTGTATTTGACAATTTTGATCTCCTGAATGACTATATGTTTGGGATCTGCATTAAATTTCGTCGCTACGAGGACTAATAATTTTATCCTGAGTTTTTATTGTTGCCTACAATTGTATTGTTTGTAAAGAATAACTTGATATGCTTTAAAAAAGATAAATCAGAAACTGGTTTGTTGCTTTTATTTTTCAATATCTTTTTTAGTCCTTTCTGCTTTATGAAGGTTTTGAAAATCATTTTGTTGTAGGTTCTCGCTGTTTTTATCAACATGTCAATACTGTTCACTTATTCCTTAAAACATCGTTTAGGGGGAATAAGTGAACGGTACGGGGAATTTTTATTTGATGGGAAATAGTGTAGAAATCATTCAGCACATTCAACAATACTTCCTGTTCATGCAAAACAGCTTGTGCCCATCCATATCGATGGTGTGGAATACGTGAAATCCGATTTTATTGTAAATGCCGATATTGGTTGAGTTAGCCGTTTCGAGATAAAGGGTGGATTTTGAACTACTCATTTTCTCTATCATAAAATAGATAAGTTGTTTAGCATATCCTTTTCCCTGGCTCTCCGGCAGAACACCAATGGTGTACAAATGGGCAAATTGCCCTGCCCGGGGATGATGCTTGTGCACCAGCTTGTCCATTTTCAAAATTCTACTGGTAGACTCAAATCCCACTCTGAGCAGAAATGACAGGTTTCTGTAAATATATCTCCAACTGAGTTTTTCTTTTGTAGATGTGTTCCACAGTGCCACTGCAGTATTGTCTTCGTTCAGATAAATCTCACCCTTATAAAACGATTCTTCAAACACGTACTCCATAATAATACTCAACTTGTTTTTGTTTTTCGATTTTTCTAACAGGAAGTTGATGTGAGGATCATTAATAAATGATTTTGTGAGAATGTCAACTACAACATTCTTGTCTTCAAACTTTGCTCTTTTCATTTTTTACGCCTAATAAAAGAATTATAACCTATTGTTTCCTATTCTGACAGTAGTTGTGTCGTTATTCTACTTATCCGAATGACGGAGCAAATGTCATACTATTATGCGACCTAACTTTTGACAAAAGTCAAAAACACAGTGGATTTATATTTTTTTAGCACGAATTCTGCTCAACGTTTCCTGCGAAATGCCAAGGTAAGATGCAATGTGACCCAGTGAAGCTCGTTTGAGTATGTGAGGGTGTGTAGCTACGAGTTGATGATAGTTTTCTTTTGCTGATTGAAACTGCAAACTAAGCGTGCGTTCCATTAAATCGATGTAATACTTTTCGGTGAGTAAACGGCCTGCGTAATTAAACTCGGGGTGCTTGCGATAGATGTTGTTTAGATCGTTGTAGTTGATAACATATAAGGCGCTATCTTCAATTGCCTCAATGTTTTCATATCCCGTTTTTTTTGATACAAACGAGTAAGTGGAAGTGGCAAAGTCGTTTTCAAACCCGAACCACGAAGTTATTTCTTTTCCGTTCTGATAGTGAAATCCTCTTAGAAATCCTTTTCGTATAAAGAACAGCTGATTGCAAACTTTCCCTTCCGAAATAAGCATTTCGCCTTTTTTTACTTTACGGACATATAACTTTTCACTCAGGCCTTCCCTGAGTTCTGCGCTTAAGGGCAGCAATTGACCCAAAATCAAAAATAATTTTTCCATTTGAGAAATGCACTGAGGTCTGTTTTAATTCAACTATTCGATTGGAGTACAAATATAGAGATTTGAAGTTGAATGTTCTGATCTTTCGGGGTGTAATTATTTATTATTAGGACAAATAGAGAAAAAGTTATATGTGAAGATTGTACTCGCTAGTTTATAGGAAATTCTTTTTTTTCGGGAGATCACATGGCTCTAAGTCATGTGGCAACTGTCTGCAAGCTGCAAATGATTTTTATGGGTTGCGCTTCAATGAATAACAGTAAAGATAAACTAAAAACAGATGTTTTATACTAATTTTGTCCTTTATAAAGCGTTTGTGATGAACTATAACATTGTCGGAATGTTTTTGAGAATGAAAGCTATCAGAATAATATGAGAGTAGAAAAATTCGATGTAACGGGTATGACTTGCACTGCATGTGTGGCACATGTAGAGAAAAGTGTGAGCAAACTGGAAGGAGTGAAAACGGTCAATGTGAATTTATTGACCAATAGTATGACCGTAAATTTCGATGATTCGGCTATTCAAATAGACGCTATTGAAAAATCGGTGGAAGATGCCGGATATACTGCCCATGTGCGTAACGTGGCGGTGAGTGCCGGTGCAACTGCCAACGTCAACTTTGTGAAGATAGAACAGGAGGAGATGAAAATGCGTTGGTGGGTTTCGCTGACCTTTCTGGTTCCGCTCCTGTATATTTCCATGGGGCACATGGTTGGGTTACCACTTCCGCATCTTTTTCATGGAGCCGAAAATGCATTGGTTTTTGCTTTTACACAGTTTCTACTCGCTTTACCCATTGCTTTTGTCAATAAAAAGTACTTTATAAACGGGTTTAAAACCCTGTTCAAGGCTGCGCCCAATATGGATTCGCTGATAGCTATCGGTTCGTCGGCAGCCATTATGTACGGTATTTACGCCATTTATCGCATTGGTTTTGCACTTGGACATGCCGATATGACTACGGTGGAGCAATTTTCACTTGATTTGTATTTCGAATCAGGTGCTACCATTCTTACACTTATTACACTTGGCAAGTACCTCGAAGCTAAATCGAAAAGTCGCACTTCCGACGCCATCACCCGCTTAATGGATCTGGCTCCTAAAACAGCAACCGTTATTCGCGATAATACAGAACTCGAAATACCCATCGAACAAGTGGTGGTGGGCGATATTGTGGTGGTAAAACCCGGACAAAGCGTTCCGGTGGATGGGGTAGTGGATAGTGGTAATTCGTCGGTGGACGAGTCGGCTCTGACGGGTGAGAGTATGCCTGTTTTCAAAGAAGTTGATGCTACGGTTCTTTCGGCAAGCATCAATAAATCTGGCTATTTTACCCTCCGCGCCACCAAAGTTGGTAACGATACCACGCTTTCGCACATCATTCAGTTGGTGGAAGAGGCTTCGTCGTCCAAAGCGCCTATTTCTAAATTGGCAGATAAAATAAGTTCTGTCTTTGTGCCTGTAGTGATTGGTATAGCCATTCTCTCCACCGCGGTGTGGATGGTGCTTGGTTACCCGTTCGATTTTGCGTTGTCAATTGGCATTGCTGTGTTGGTTATCTCTTGTCCGTGTGCACTTGGACTGGCAACTCCCGTGGCCATTATGGTGGGAACAGGCAAGGGTGCTGAACATGGTATTCTGATTAAGTCGGCCGAATCGCTCGAAATGGCTCATAAAATAGACGCCGTGGTACTGGATAAAACGGGCACGATTACCGAAGGCAAACCACGTGTAACCGATATCTTTGCAGGAAAGGTCATTACAGAAAATCAATTGTTGGAAATAGCTGCTTCGCTCGAAAAACCATCGGAGCATCCACTTGCCGAAGCGATATTATTGGAAGCCGAAAAGCGTGCATTAAAGTTTAAAGCAGTGTTGAATTTTCTGGCCATTCCCGGTTTGGGTATAGAGGCTGTGATAGATGGGACTGCTTATTTGGCAGGAAATGTAAAACTTATGACCAACCGCAAGATACTCCTTCACGAGTTTTCGGCTCTATCCGACCAGTTGGCCAACGAAGGCAAAACACCTCTCTTTGTGGCCAATGAAACAGAGGTGCTCGGAATAATTGCTGTGGCGGATGTGATTAAACCCACGAGCCGCGAAGCTGTGCAACTGTTGCAAGCCATGGGAATGAATGTGGTAATGCTCACTGGTGACAATGCCAAAACGGCTGCCGCTATTCAGCAACAATTGAGCATTTCTACTGTTATTGCCGAAGTGATGCCGCAAGATAAGGACAAAGAAATAAGCAAACTGCAAGCTGCTGGATATACGGTAGCCATGGTTGGTGATGGTATAAATGACGCACCCGCATTGATGCGCTCCAATCTGGGAATAGCCATTGGAGCAGGAACCGATGTAGCTATAGAGTCGGCCGATGTGGTGCTGATGCGTAGCGATTTACTTGATGCAGTCACTACTCTGCGACTTAGTAAAGCCGTAATCGTAAACATAAAGCAGAATCTCTTCTGGGCATTTTTCTATAACGTTATTGGCATACCATTGGCGGCAGGTGTTTTCTACGGAGTGCTGGGCTGGAAGCTCAATCCCATGTTTGCAGCTGCTGCCATGAGCTTCAGCTCGGTAACGGTAGTGCTTAATGCGCTGCGATTAATGCATTTTAAAGCAACGGTTTCAAATTCAAGAAAAACAACAATCGGAGTTGATAATCCGACCTCACAAGCGAATGAGAAAATAAATCAAATAGCTAATCAACCAATAAGAATTATGTTAGAAAAAACCATGATCATTAAAGGAATGAGCTGCGGACATTGCTCGGCTCGTGTAGAAAAAGTATTGAATGCCATTGATGGCGTTGAAGCAGTTGTCGATTTGGAAAGCAATTCTGCAACAATAAAACTGAGTGCCGAGGTAAGCAATGAGGTGCTCAAAAATGCAGTAGATGGTATCGGATATGAAGTGGTGGAAGTGATCTGAAATTAGAGCTTTTGTTATTCTCCGTCATACAAATTTTGTTGGGCTAAAGTCCTCAAAGATTGCTCAGAATTAAGTACTTTTGTGCTTCATTTGAAAAATAGGTATGGAAATAGGTATTTTAATTGTCGGTATATTAGCAGGCATCATGTCCGGGTTATTTGGTATTGGCGGAGGCATAGTTATGGTTCCTACACTTATTGCTATTTTTGGTATGAATATGCTCGATGCCAATGCTACATCATTAGCGGCCATGTTGTTGCCGGTGGGTGTTTTCGGAGTGATTAATTATTATAAGGCCGGGTACATAAACATTAAAGACTCGCTTTGGATTGCACTTGGTTTATTTGGCGGTTCGTTCTTTGGTGCAGAGTTGGCTGTTTCGCTTGATGTGAATTTATTGGCAAAGCTTTATGCAGCCTATTTGCTTTGGATTGCTGTAGGCTATTTTGATATTCCATCTTATTTTTCGCGAAATAGAAATAAACCACAATCAGCCGATAATCATGCCAAAACACAACGTACTATCTGGCAATTTATTTTTGTAGGCGTACTTGCCGGCGTTATTGCGGGGATGTTTGGTAAAGGTGGCGGTTTGGTGATTGTACCTATCCTAATTAAGTTCTTTGATTACGATCCTAAAGCTGCTTCGGCTACTTCGCTCGCAGCACTCCAGTTGCCGGTAGGGCTTCCTAGTGTAATCGTTTATGCAGAAGATGGGCACTTAAACTTTCTCTATGCAGGACTAATGGCTTGCGGTATCTTAGTTGGCGTTTTCTTTGGCTCCAAGTTAGCTCTTAATTTATCGTCTGCCATTTTCAAGAAAGTCTACGCCGTTTTTCTACTTGGAGTGGCAGTGTATATGGTGGTGAAGTATATCTAAGAAGTTACAAGTGTTTGGTTACGAGTTATAAGCGTAAATTAAGTAGACTAAATTATACTTGTAACTCGTAACTAAAACCTTGTAAGTATTTAGCTAGTTTATTAGTTCCTTCATGATAAGCGTCATAAGCGGTTGCACCGAATTGCCAATTTCCTGCACTTCTTCGTGGCTCACTTCTACAATTTTACCAGGTACGCCCAGGTCGGTAACAATAGAAATGCCAAAGCAACGAATGCCGGAGTGGTTAGCTACTATTACCTCAGGAACGGTGCTCATGCCCACTGCATCGCCTCCAATGGCGCGAAAATAGCGATATTCGGCAGGGGTTTCGAAAGTAGGTCCGGTGGTGCCGACATACACACCTTCCACCACTTTGATATTATTTTTTGCAGCTATACTTTTCGCTTTTGCAATCAATTCTTTGGAGTACGCTTCGCTCATATCGGGGAAACGGGTACCTAATTCAGGCAGATTTTTTCCACGCAACGGATGTTCCGGAAAAAGATTTATATGATCGGTGATAATCATTAAATCACCAATCTCAAAGTCAGGGTTCATTCCACCCGAAGCATTCGAAACCAACAGCGTTTCAATACCCAGTGCTTTCATTACGCGTACCGGAAACGTTACGGCTTTCATATCGTAACCTTCGTAGTAATGAAATCGACCTTGCATGGCCAACACGTCTACATTGCCAAGTTTGCCGAAAATCAATTTCCCACTGTGACCTTCCACCGTCGAAACAGGGAAGTTTGGTATCGTTTCGTAGGGGATTTCTATTTTATCTGTAATTTGAGTTACCAAATTTCCTAATCCCGTACCCAAAATAATACCCGTTAGTGGGTTAGATTTCATTTTTGCTCGGAGGAAATCAGCGGTTTCTTGTATTCTCTGCAACATAGCTTTTAATTTTTTGTATGAATAATGTTTCTTGATCGTGTAAGATGGAAATCTGGATAGGTAACGCAAATGTCCGGGCTTTTAACGATTCTGGAAATAATGGATTTGATACCATTCGGGCAGCGTCTTTTTCTGTTACCACAATTGTCTTTTCGGCATTCTCCATTGCTTCAAACTTCTTGCTGATAACATTGAAGTCTTTCTGATTGAAGGCATGATGGTCGTCAAAGAATACCGATTTTACTTCATGGGTATAGTTGCGCAGATACTCCACAATAGGTTCGGGAGATACAATTCCCGCTACCAGCAATAGGCTTGCTTCGGCTTCCTTTAGCTCGGATAAGGTCCAGACCTTAGAGGTTGACTCGGGAAAGACCGGAATGATTTCATCGTACTTGAAGCATGAGAAATAAATGTGCTGATTCGTTTCTATTTTAAGTTCCAACTCGATAACCCGCATTTGCATGGGGTTTATGTCGGCCGGACATTTGGTTACCACAATAATGTTTGCCCGTGTACTTCCGCCTTTCCATTCCCGCAGCTCGCCGGCGGGCAGCACTAAATCCGTGCTGTATAAATTGGAATAGTCGGTAAGTAGAATAGATAATCCGGATTGAATATAGCGGTGTTGGAATGCATCGTCAAGAATAATAGCTTGAATATCAGGAATAAGTTCTTGCAATGTCTGCACACCATGTACACGCTTTTCGTCCACAGCAACACTTACTTTCGGGAACTTCTGGTGTATTTGGAACGATTCATCGCCTAATGTTTTGCTGTCGGAATTTTCATCAGCAAGGTAAAATCCCTTCGTTTTGCGCTTGTAACCACGGCTTAGCACTGCTGTTTTCCACTCATCTTGCAACGCACGTAGGATAAACTCAGTGTGAGGTGTCTTTCCTGTACCACCCACTGCTAAATTGCCTACGGAAATAATTGGAAATTTAAATTCGGTTGATGGCAGTAGTTCCTGATCGAATAACCAGTTACGAAACGCCGTTATCAAGCCATAAATGAGTGATAGCGGGTATAGAATAATATGTTTCTTGTGCTGTTTCACTGTAGATAAATTTTATAGTTGGAATTGAATAGCAAAGATACTTTTTTTCTTAATTGTTCCAATACAATAAAAATTATTATGGTACCGGATCGTATCCTTTTCCACCCCATGGATGACATGCTGCGATGCGCTTTATCGACAATAATCCACCTTTTATAATCCCATGTTTTTTCACGGCTTCTATGGTGTATTGCGAACAGGTTGGAGTATAACGGCAACGAGCGGGCAGCAGTGGCGATATGCTGTACCGGTAAAAATAGACAGGCAACAAAACGATAAACTCAAGTATCTTTTTCATGATGTAATTATCTATAAATTACTATCCTCAGACATTGTATTTGTTGAATCCGCCGCAACAGGGTTGGCGACTTTTATTTTATCTATCAACTTTTGCAATGCAATTTTCATTTTCTTCTCCACGGTTGCAAAGTCAAGTTCTTCGTCCGAAACATAATTAAATGCAACGTGAACCTGAAACCTCTTTTCTTCTAAGAGTTCAATCAGTGCATGTTTATTAAGACGGTAAGCCTCGCGTAAAAGCCGTTTTAATCGGTTGCGTTTTACGGCTCGTTTGAACCGCTTCTTTGGTACGCTAACCATGATACTTGCCGGTGCAAGTTCTTTTCTCTGTTCAATTCTAAAAACCACTCGAAACGGATAGGCCATAAACGCTTCACCTTGTGTATAAAGTCGAGCGATACGTTTTTCGCCACACAAATGTTCGGCTTTGGGAAATGAATTAGGTTTGTTCATGGGTTGAAAATAAACTATCCCAAAAGTACAGAAAATCTTCGATACTTTTGGGATAGCGCAAAATTTATAAAGACGAACTATTTCTTTGTCTTTTTTAGGTTTTCTTTTAAGAAGTTGTCGATGGCCATTGTCATTGATGGTACACCTGGTAGTGGTACTTCAATGTCGATTCTTAAGTTTGCATCGCGCACTGCCTGAGCTGTAGTAGCACCAAAACAACCAATCTGAATCTCTCCTTGAACAAAGTCGGGGAAGTTTTTCAATAAGGATGCAATTCCAATCGGGCTGAAAAATATCAACATATCATAATTAAATTCTTCGTCAGGTCCAAAATCATTGCTTACGGTTTTGTACATCACGGCTTTATCCAAAGTGATTTTTGATTTTTCGAGCGCTGCGAGTGTATCTTCATTTTGAACATCTGAAGTAATGAACAAGTATTTTTCATCCAAGTGCTTGTTCATAATAACTACTAATTCAGCTAGTTTTCCTGTGGCACCATAAAAAACTTTGCGCTTACGGTAGTGAATGTAGCGTTGTAAATAGACTGCCACTGTTTCAGAAATACAAAAATACTTCATTGTCTCAGGAATAGTAACACGCATTTCTTCACAAAGTCTGAAGAAATGGTCAATTCCATGGCGCGCATTAAAGATAATGGCAGTGTGGTCTAAAATTGAAACACGTTGTGTTCTGAACTCTTTTGCTAAGATCGGTTCAACTTTTATAAAAGGTCGAAAGTCTATTTTTACATTGTATTTTTCACTGATGTCAAAATAGGGCGACTTCTCAGTGGCTGGTTTCGGCTGCGAAACGAGTATCTTCTTGATTTTCAAAACTGCGGAATTTAAATAAGAAACATATTATACTATCAACTGATACGCCTTAAGCAATAAGAATAAGGGTAAAAATTCGAGGGTGCAAAGATACAACAATATATAAAAAGATGCTACTATTTTATGTAAAAATAATTGAAATAATTTAATAGTTATTAGAAGATAGGCTAAGCCGCAAACAACAATGCTCATTACATCTATAGAGTTATGCAGGTTTATTGGCGCATATATGCGTAAAAGTAGCAGTGGGAATAGAAAAATACTCAAGAGTGAAATGATATTAAAATAACTGAATTTCGCTAGTGATAATACTTTCGGATCCAGAAACACAAATCCAATCAATTGAAGGACGATGTATTTCAGGATGAAGAAAAGGATTGTGATTCCAAATAGGTAGCCATAATCTATCAATTCAAAATCGGAAGAAGCCTCGTAAATGTGGAGTTGTGCAAATAAACTAATTACACCTATCGAAAAAATGATCAGCAGAAACTGAGCACGGAAGTCACTTAAAGTCGTTTTCCGGTATAAATTGGGGCGTTCAGAACTCTGGAAATAGGATTTGACATCTCCCAGAATGAAAACGGAAGCATTAGAAAATGAGATTATTAGCAAAAATAGGAGAGTAGCAAGAATCGCAAATACCCAATTGGCATTTTGTGGAAGAAGCGGATGAATAATGCCTTCAAAGCCTGACGTAAATTTTGTAACTGCCGGCTTAAAGCTTTCGTACATATGTACGATATCGAATGTTGATGTATCGGGCTTTTGCAGATACAGATATGGTATTTCGAAACTATTGGTAGGTTTTTGTACAACAGCTTTCAACGTATCAGCTACAGCAGTTGTATCCACATTTAGCACAGCATGATGCTTTATGGGTAAGCTCGTCGACAACGTTTTTAGGGTGTCGCTAATAGATTGTATGCTGTCTTGCTGTATCATGTCGGTTAATTATAACGCTGCAAAGTTGCGAGCATTTTCGTCCCAAACTACCGACTGATGTATGGCAGAGAGTACTTCTTCGGGTGTTTCTACCACTTTCCACATGAGTCTGTGTTCTTCGCGCATAAAATGTTCATCAGCCGCCCGGTTTAGCATTGCTACCAAGGCATCAAAATATCCTTCGAGATTTACAATTACAATCGGCTTAGTAAAAATGCCTAATCGTTTCCATGTAATTACTTCCAACAACTCCTCCAATGTGCCACAACCACCCGGTAATGCTACTACTGCATCGGCCAGTGTAGCCATTTTTTCTTTCCGTTCGTGCATGGTTTCTACTAGAATAAGCTCTGTTAGTTCGGTGTGATTCCACTCCACTTCGCACATAAAACGTGGGATGATGCCTGTTATTTTACCATTGGCTTCCAGCATACTATCGGCCAATTGTCCCATAAGTCCTTTTGCACCGCCTCCGTAAACAATTGAGTGACCGGCAATGGCCAGCAATTTTGCAAGCCTATCGGTTGCTTCAAAATAACTCGGTTTTACCTGAGTGCTTGATGCGCAATATACACAAATGGTTTGGTGCTGATTTTGAGACATGATTTGCCTTTTAGAGAAAATTGTTTGCAAAAATACAGTTTTCTTTTCGTATTTTTGAACTTCAATAAAAAAATCGATCAAAATGATTATAGTTACGGGCGGTACAGGCTTAGTGGGGGGTAATTTGATTTGGCATTTATTGCAAGAAAATGACAGAATAATTGCGATTAAGAGGTTGAAAAGTAACTTGAAGCCGCTGCGAACAATTTTTAGTTTTTACACAAGTGATCCGGATGTGTTTTTAGCGCGCATTGATTGGAAAGTGGCCGATGTGCTGAATGTGAATTCTCTGCTTGATGTCTTTCAAGATGCGAAAACGGTATATCATTGTGCGGCTGTGGTATCGTTGGGTAGTAATGCTGATGTTTTGATAGATACTAATGTTATCGGAACAAAAAATGTTGTAGATGCTGCGATTAAAGCGGGGGCAGAGAAGTTCTGTTTTGTAAGCTCTATTGCTGCTTGTGGAAAACCTGCACGCAGCGAAATGATTGATGAGGAGAGTGGTTGGGTTGAAACAGCTATCCATTCGTCCTATTCACACAGTAAATATCTTTCAGAGCAAGAAGTGTGGAAAGGCATTGCACAAGGGCTTAATGCCGTAATTGTCAATCCGGGCGTTATTCTTGGCGTTTCGGGAACTGATACAGGAAGCTCGCAACTTTTTTCACAGGTTCGTAAAGGGCTGAAGTTTTATACCAATGGTGGTAGCGGCTATGTGGATGTGAAGGATGTGGTAAGGGCTATGATTCTACTCACTAATTCTGAAGTTTCGGCTCAGCGGTTTATATTGGTTGCTGAAAACTGTTGTAACAAAGATGTGCTTAGCTGGATGGCTGACGGTTTTGGAAAACGTCGACCGTTTATTGGTGTCGGGAAAAATACTTTGTGGTTTGTTGGAGTCGTTTCTGAAGTGTTCGGAAAATTGCTCCACTTCGAACCGCTTATCGATCGTGGAACTGCTCGCATGGCAACTAATAGAGAATATTACTCAAGTCGGAAAATCCTGGAAACAATTGGTTTTCAATTTACTCCGATAGAAAAAAGCATAAAGGAAATTTGCGAATTTCAGAATAAGACCTTGATTCGCAGCAAATAAAAATAGTTACGCCCTATAATAATTTAATATTATAAGGCGTAATGTATTTAGTTTTGGTTGTTTTACTACATTTCAATAACTTCTTTTAAGCTGTCGATAAACGATTTAGCATCCGATAACGATAGACAGAGTGGTGGAAGTAACCTGATAGTGTTCAGTCCACTAACGCCCGTAAATGTTTTCTTGTCAAAAAGTAATTTACTACGAATTTCTTTTACCGGCTGCTCGAATTCAATGCCTATAATGAGTCCAGTACCTCTAACTTCTTTTATTTGAGGAATTTTATTTAGTTCTTCGATTAAGTAATTGCCAACTTTTTCGGCATTCTCCATCAATTTCTCCACCTTCATAATGTCGAGTACAGCAATAGCAGCTGTACAAGCTAAATGGCTTCCGCCAAAAGTAGTTCCAAGCATACCGTGCGATGCTTCAAAAATTGGGCTGATAAGCACGCCTCCAATTGGGAATCCATTTCCCATACCTTTGGCCACTGTGATTATGTCTGGACGAATATCAGCGTGTTGATGGGCAAAGAACTTGCCGGTACGTCCGTATCCCGATTGAATTTCATCCAGAATAAGTATAGTGCCGGTTTCTTTACATTCTTCGCTTAACGCTTTCAGAAAATAGGGGTCGGGAGTACGAATGCCTCCGATTCCTTGAATACCTTCAATAATCACTGCACAAACATCTTTATTATGTAGTGATTTACGAACAGAATCTATGTCGTTTAATTCAAGAAAATCAACGTCAAAACCTTCGTTTATTGGAGCTACAATTTTTGGATTGTCGGTTACTCTAACAGCAGCTGATGTGCGTCCGTGGAAGCTTTTCTTAAATGAAATAACTTTTTTTCTTCCGGTGTGAAATGATGCCAATTTCAGTGCATTTTCGTTTGCTTCGGCACCCGAATTGATTAAAAAGAGCGCATAATCTTCGTAACCCGACATTTTACCTAGTTTGTCAGCCAATTCAACTTGCAATTTGTTTTGAACCGAATTGGAATAAAAGACCAATGTTTCTAACTGCTGAGTTAGTTTCTGAACATAGTATGGGTGCGAATGGCCAATAGATATTACGGCATGTCCACCGTATAAATCGAGGTACTCAATTCCATGATTGTCGTAGGTTCTGCAGCCAATTCCTTTTGCTATTTCTATATCAAAAAGGGGGTAAACGTTAAATAAATTCATAGGGTCTATTATTTTGAATTAGAGATAAATATTCAAAAAAAAAGTGGGCATTGAGTGCTTTCTCAGTTTCAGGGATATTTGGTACAAAAGTAATTTAAAATTAAGAGACACTCAAATAATTACAATTAAAAAAAATAATGTAATTTTACAGTCGATTATATTTTACATAATTTATATTTAATTACGTATGAACAAACTGGTCACTATATTCTGCAAAAACACAAAATCCTATCATACTTACCCATTAGGCACTTCGTTAATAGAAATTTATAATGATTTGAATATTGAGCTCAAATATCAGGTGGTAGCTGCACGTGTCAACTATAAAGTGGAGGATCTGAACTTTCTGGTTTATAAGCCAAAGGATATTGATTTTATAGATTTAAGCACTCCTTCGGGCATGCGGGTTTATGTGAGAAGTTTGAGCATGGTGCTTGCTAAGGCCATTTCGGAACTGTTCCCAAATGCCATTCTTCGCATCGAACACCCAATTTCTAAAGGGTATTACTGCACGCTTGACAATCTAAATCAACCGTTGACACCCGAAGTTATTTCTCAGATAAAAGAGCGTGTAAAATTAATAACTGAGCAAGGTAAGCGAATATATTGTGAAGAAAAACAAACATCGGAAGTGAAAGATTTGTTTGGAAGTCGCTCGAATCAAACAGACAAATTGGCGTTGTTTGAAACGCTTGGAAATCCATATTGTCGTTTTTTTAGAATTGATGATTATATTGATTATTACAATGGGGTACTTTTGCCATCCACTAATTATCTGGGGATGTATGATTTGGTTGGCTATTATGACGGTTTGTTATTGCAAGTTCCTAATCGCGAAAACCCCTTTGAATTGGAACCTATGAAGTTCTCCCCTAAAATGTTTGATATTTTTAAAGAGTATCTGGGTTGGAATAAGATTATGAATCTCAATAATGTAGGTGAATTCAATGTTGCCTGTCGTAATAATCAGTCGTTTAACCTGATAAAAGTTTCGGAAGCATTGCACGAAAAGAAAGTGGCTTCCATTGCCGATATGATTTCTCAACGAGGTGAGAAAGTGCGTTTTGTGCTTGTTTCGGGTCCATCTTCATCGGGTAAAACAACTTTTAGCAAACGGCTTTCTATTCAGCTTATGGTGAGTGGGTTGAAGCCGGTAGTGTTGTCGCTCGACAATTATTTTGTGAATCGCGACGACACGCCGCTGGATGAAAATGGCGAATGGGATTTTGAACATCTGCATGCATTGGATTTGCCCCTGTTCAATCAACACATGAAGCAATTGCTTAATGGCGAAGAAGTTGAAATTCCAACTTTCAATTTTGAAGATGGAAAGCGCAAAGCCAAGGGAGAAATGCTGAAATTAAGTAGCGATAGTGTGTTGGTAATGGAAGGAATTCATGCACTGAACCCTGAGCTAATTCCCGGCATACCGCCAGAAACAGTATTTAAAATTTATGTTTCTGCACTAACTACTATCTCTATCGATAATCATAATTGGGTTCCAACTGCTGATACGCGTTTGTTGCGTAGAATTATACGCGATTACCGTTTCAGAAATTATTCGGCGCGTGAGACGATTGCTCGTTGGGCAAGTGTACGACGAGGTGAGGAAAAATGGATTTTCCCTTATCAGGAGAATGCAGATGTGATGTTCAACTCTGCGCTGTTGTTTGAGTTGGCAGTATTGAAAAGACATGCTGAACCCATTTTGGCCGAAGTGCCAAAATATTGTGATGAATATACCGAAACGCACCGAATGATGAAATTCTTGAATTATTTTGTGTCAATTCATGATCGAGAAATTCCACCAACTTCTTTATTAAGAGAGTTTGTTGGAGGCAGCAGTTTTAGATACTAAGTTACTTGTTTACTCATTATTTTAAAAATATATATTGTTGTTTTATTCCCATATGTAACATGAGAAAGGTACTTTTTTGTTTACTCCTATGTATGATGATGTTTCAGCAGCTACAAGCCGTTCATCGAAATGGATTGATTTACCATAGACACAAAACGTCTGGAGAGCTTACGGCTTCTTTTGGTCCAACCTATTGCTATAGCGATGCTGCAGGTTCATTGTTTAGGCAAACCTTGGTTCAGGGCTACCATAATTATAATGCAAGCATCGGCTTCAGACAATCGTTTCCCTCTAATTTTAGTTACAGAACAAGCTTATATTATGGCGATTATTCCGGGGCAGATAAAACTCGCAATGAGCATAAAGATGGTTATTACTCATATAACTCAAAGACTCTCGAATTTTCTGTACGAGGTGAATACTCTGTTCATTTTGGATTGAAATATGATAAAAATACACCGAATACGCTTTACGGATTTGCCGGACTTGGAGTGTTGAATAGCAATATTAAATTCCCGGCTGGGTCGCCGCAAGGTCGCCCTAATAATACTTCGGGGGTAGCATTAATGGGAGGAGGATATAGATATTATCTGACTGATCAGGTTTCGATTGGTACAGAACTTGAGTTTCATTATTCGTCGAACGACTATGTAGATGGATATCATCCAATAACTTCCAAAAGAAATGATGTTTTAGTGGGAATTTCTTTTACACTGGCATACAAGATTTTCTAAAGTTGTAGTCTTATTATTTGAAAGCTATATACAAAGAAAAGGAACAATGAGAGTTGTTCCTTTTCTTTGTAGTACGAAACTGGGATTTAGTGACCTTCGCCATTTAGTGTTATCACTTTGTCGGGCAATCCGCCGCCTGAGATAGTAAGAGTTGCAGTGTGATGCCCAACACTTGTAGGCATGTAATTAATAGTGATGTTAAAGCCATCAATTCCGTTTGCAATATCTTTTGTTATGGTGTTAAACTGAACTGAAGCACTAAAAAAAGCGACATCTATGCCTGTTAGTGTAATAGATAAATCGCTATCAACATAAGTTGTTTTGATATTCAAAGTTTTTGTAGCTGTATTGTTTATTGCTGTTTGTGGAAATAGCAATGTGTTTTCAACTTTTCCAATATATATTGTTGGAGGATTGAGTGGTAAAGTTGAAATTCCATTCAAGTTAAAATTAATGTCGGCAGTACCTGTGCTTAAAATTTTTAACTGATCGGTTTGGCTTCCATTAAAGTATGGGTTGTAACGTAACATTAACGTTGAATTCACTAATCCATTTGTTGGGGTTAAGCTAATGCTTTTGCTCCATGTGTTTTCAGTTGGAAGTTTCATTTCAAAATGGATGCTATTTGCTAAGCTCAGTTGAATATTTTCTGTTAAACTATAGGCAGTTATATTTATGTTTTGAGCTTCTGCCGGTGTGCCGACTTGAGTGAAGAATCTTGAAAAATTGCCAGTAGTTAAAATTCGGGTTGGCATAAACTTAAAAGTAATGTTGTCGGCCGTTGTAGTTATGCCTGTTATAGCTCGGTTAATGTCTGTGCCAGCCCAAGATAATGGAGTATAAGCACCTGTTGTAAATGTAGTTCCCGGTGTTGTGATTGACCCCGAAAGTGGTTGTAAATAAACGCGCATATGACTATTGGCTGTTTGAGATGTGCCTGTGTAATTATTCGGTCCATTTATATCCCAAGCGGTTTGATCGTAATCAATATGCCAAATGAGCATTCCTTCTTGTGGTAAATAGCTATCCCAGCCTGTTTTCTTGCGATATTCAAGCATGAAAAATTCTTTCGGATTTGGGTTTCTCGCACTTAGATTGTGAGCTGATTCCGAGAAAAGAAAAGCTTGATTATTTGTATTTTCAGGAATTGTAGTTCCTTGATAAATGGGCAATAATGTTAGATTTGCTGTTGTGCTAACTTCTTGCGGAGTAAGAAAGCCTAAATAAAATCGGTCGTAAGTCGAATAGGTAGGTGGTGTGCATCCAAGATTAAGGTATGATCCGGCATCCATTATGTCCCATTTATCCAAAGTAGCATTTCCATTGAGAGTGTTGTAATAATCGGGTAATCCAAGTACATGCCCAAACTCGTGGCAAAAGGTTCCAACGCCCGACATATTAGTTCCAACTGAGTATTTTAATTCGGAAACGCATGTAAATCTCGAAATTAGTTTACCGTTAAAACTGGTTGTAGTGCTTGATAAGCTCGAGGTCAGTGGCCAAATCGTACTTGTAGCGCCACCTTCGGCCTGACTTAGCCCGGCGTAAATAATACTCACGTTATCTACGTAGCCGTCATTGTCGGTGTCGTATTGCGAGAAATCGATGCCATTTGTTGCTGCCTGAGTACAGGCATCGATAACCATTTGTTCGATATTAACATCTTTTCGTGTAGTATTATCGTCGCTGTAATATGCCAGAGTATTAGGAAGTGTGTAAGGTCCCACCACATCAAAATTTGGTGAGAATTTGCCATACGAACTTGCCATAAAATAGTCACGCACAGACCCTGTGGCTTTGTTTGCGCTATATCCTGCGTCATTAAAAAAGCTTGTGAATGCTGCTTGCGGAGTTGGAGTTACGTAGCTCACATCTGTAAAGTTTACCAAAATGACTAACGTTTTGACGTTTCCGATTCGGGGGAACGGATTTTGAGCAGATGCTGATGCTCGTTGCATTTTGACTTTTTGTCTTGCGTTTTGCGGAATTGCAACCGGCTCAGTGTTAGTAATCTTTTCTAGAAACTGGATGTCTTTTGCTGTCCGTTTGTCTATGTCTCGGGCAATATATTCGCTTGCTACGATTTCTCCCAGCAAATTTTGAGTTGCGTAAGTCAGAAACCCTTTTGCGTTGGCCTTTAGAATAAATCCATCCTCGGTGGTTTTATAATCGTAGAATTCATCTCCTTGCAACCGGATTGTTAGTTGAGTTCCGTCTGGTTGGGTTACAGTAATGGGGTAGGGATACGCTTTTACAGCTAAGACGGGAGTTAATGACAATTGAAAAAGAAAGAAACACAATGCGAAGAGGATGCGGTTGTTCATACGAAATCGATGTATTTGTGTAACAATTTAGAATAGATTGACAAATGTAATGATATTTTTTGATATTGCTTTTTCAATCTGTAGAAAAAAAGGAGTAGACGGAGTAAATGTGAAATCTAATTTGTTTTAGGTAGGACAACGGATGATTATTTAATTTTATTACGCGTGTTGCGGATTAGAAGAGATCTGTTGTGGGGTTACATAAGCATATGTATTGGCTGTTATATCGGCTGGGGATATCCTTTTTTTTGGGGGGGGAGAGTTTAAGCATGATTCGGTTATTTTGCAATTAAACCCCTTACCGGATTGTCTAAGAAGCTTAAACATGAGTTTGATAAGATAAGTGAGATGGGAGGGTGTGTAGATGCTTATAATAGTAATAGTTTGACGTGGTATTCTTCCATTATTTCTTGACATCTCTTTCCGCCGTGGGCGGAAAGACCAAAATGACCGTTTTTATAATTCCGCCGCGGGCGGAAGTTGTTTTTGAGAACTATTTAGCTTTCCGCCCAGGGCGGAAATGTTTTATAGCATGTTTTCATGATTCCGCCCGGGGCGGAAAGGCTACGATGATTCTTTTTGCTTTTCCGCCCCGGGCGGAATATTGATGATTAAAATATTGACGAGCATTTATAAGTTGCAAATCAATACTCATTAGCTTTTAAACTCAAACGAGGTCTGTCGAAATGAATCGGCAGACCTCGTTTAAGTTCAAGCAGATGTGTTACAGCTTTATAAGATCAATGTATTGACTATCAGAATTCATTTTGCCATCAGGAGATGAAAAATAAATCCAGCAGTGCACCTGTTGTCCGGCCCATACAGCAGGCAATTCTATATCTGCTGTACCAATACCTCTCAGCACCTCATTTTGTTTTAGAATGCCAACTTTTGACGTTGTATTCAGAAAAACAAAATTTACTCCGTCGTTATCATCACCCTGATAATCTACTGTGGTGTCCCAGGTTAGTTGAACCGCATTGCCTGCCAGGCGGACAATGGAATTGAGCCCCGAGGTGTTTAGGCCTCCTCTGGAGATGGTTAGTTTGCTGAAGTCAATAGCATAGTCGGGATATTCGCCGACCACTGCATCTTTAAAACCCAGAGAAATGCCTAACCCTACACCACCTGCATTGCCAAACGTAATTTTAAACAGATTGCGCATGCAATTAAGGTCTTTATTCACCAACGCGAACTTGGCACGGTGTGCCACTTGTTTTGGCGATTTAGGATTGGATGGGGCAGTGAACACTCTAAGGTAGTTTTTACCAGTTGCTTTAGAGATAGATGCTACGGCACTGCCGTGGCGACCGGAAATTTTTCCGAATGTTGTTGAATCAAATGTACTCATACGTATTATTTTTTATTTGTTTGACTATTCTATTATTAGCCATACAATTTATTTTTAAAATTATGTTGAAACAATCATTCTTGCATTTTACCCTCTTTTGAAAAATGATTGTTTCTATTGTTTGTTTTCCTAGAGGAACCCTAGAGCATCCATAGAGGAACGCTAGAGGAAGAAGTATTCAAAATTGGGTGGTGGACGAACCGGATTTGTGTGTATCATTGTCGTATTTCGTATTTGTTTTGTGCAAAGATACGAATACAATAAGATGTAACTGCTTGTAATTCAATTGTATATTCTTGTATACAAGGAAATGCAAGTTTGTACAAGTTTATACAAGTCAGAACAAAAGCTAAGAACTCAAACGGGGAGAGCCAAGCAAAAAAAATACTGGTAGCGCAACACGAAAGGTTGCGCTACCAGTAATGGCTAAAGTGTGAGGAATGATGGTTAGAGATGCTGGAGGATGTGGTCTATTCTGGCAGATACGCTGTATAAACTTTCACGGTCGCGTTCGGGACAATATTCGCATTGGAAAACTGCATTGTAGCTAGCAATATCTCTGTTAAAATACACTTTTATTGATTCGTGCAGGGCTTTTTTCTCTCTATCGCCATAGGATAGCAGTGGTAGTGTGTGGTCTTTTAATGCTTCAATCATTAGACGAATGGCTTTGCCTTTTTCGGTAGAAAATTCAGCCCTTAGTGCTTCGGCAAACTTGATTTTTTGCTGATGAATTAGGAATGCAGGGAAGGGTTTGTTTGATTCGGTAATGGGCTTTGATTCCTCGTCAGGAGTTTCAACTGTGGCAGTGGCAATTTGGCCATCACCTGTTTTTGCTTTGTTTTCGAGATATTCTATCGTTCTATTAACTTGTTTATCAAGTGCAGAATGGTATCTATACGCTAATGCTTTCTTTCTACTGCAAAAATAAAAGTATTTTTTAGAGAAATACTTATGATTTATTTTTATACTAAATTCAAACCGAATTAATCTTATTGAGGCGCAGCCATAATCAATGTCCTTGAGAGGGAAATAACGGAAAAATTCAAGTATATATCCAATAACAATATGCCGTTGCAGATCGGACAATGGCAAGCTTTTAAGCGTAGAGATGCATTTATCGGGGTTGTTGATATTCTCGACAATGAAATTATATTGCCTCCAGACAATATTGAAAAAATCTATTCGTTCAAAGTTGTCTCTTTCAATGCAATGGCAATCAAATTTGATATACATCCATAACACTTCATTCTGGTTTTGAATATTATCACTGTTGAAATAGAAATCCATATCATTGTCAGCTGCAATAGTTTTAAGTATTTCAGGATCTATAAGTATCTCTGTATTTTTCAAGGTATTTATTTGTGTTTTTTTCATATCAGATTACCAAGTGTTATGAGGTATTGGAGACTTTGTTTTTTTGCTTGATTATGAAACTGTATTTATTGTATGTTCGATAAATTTGAAAAAATATATTTCAGCTTTCCATTCTTGCTTTCCATACTTTCCTCTTGTGATGATAATTGGCGATTTAAAGTTATCCAAAGTGGAATCGCTGTAGCCATCTTTCCCATTTGATAATGGGTGTTCTTTGCTAAATGTAAAGTCTATAGAGTATTCAAGAGCATGTATAATTTTATTGCATGCTTTTCTAAAGTCTAATACTTCTTGTGTTCCATCATTATGGATTAGTAAACCAATATCATTTGAAGGAAATACATTGGATTCTTGATTGTTGTCAGTGCGATGAACATCTTGTAAACTTCTCAACAAAGCAGCCATTTCAATCAATTCTTTTATAAATGTATTCTCGAACATATCTTTAAAAGTATTACCAAACAAACACCAAGGTTCATTCCAAGGATGTTCGAGGTTTTTAAAATCATATTCAGCTAGAATATATGAACTCAATTTCCAGCACTTTTCTTTTATTGCGCCTTCAATCTGATTATAATATATATTTTTCATTTTCCCTATTTTGTAGGCGTAGTTGAAATTGTGTATTGCAGAATAAATCTCTTTTAATTCTTTCTTAAACTTTGTGGTAATGTAGACTAATTATAGAATTTACGTTTCATAACCCACTGTTCTTTGAAAAATATCAACCTTTCATCAATTTTCTCGCTTCTTCAATATCTATCCTTGCATTGTGTCCATGTTTTTCGAGAAGATAGAGTAAATTGCTTCCATTTAAAAGTGTGATGGGTTTACCTTTAGCAAACTCATAGGAGTCGGATCCGTAATCGGATGTTGTAACAAGAATACCCTTGTTTGCACCTTCATTCATAACCGTACCAAACAAATCCCTCACCGCAGAAACTCCAACAGTGTTAGTATATCTTTTTGCTTGAATAACTATCTTTCCACCACGAATCGGATCCGGGTCAAAAGCAATTGCATCCACGCCACCATCGCGGCTTGCTTGTGTTACTTTTACTTCTCCACCATTATAACTAAACTCCTTTTCAAAAACTTCTCTTATTAAGTGCTCAAACTCTTCCCAGTCCATTGCAGCTAAATTAGTTGATTCATCTATATTCACAGTTACATCATGTGAATCAACAAAACGGTTATCATTTCTATTAAAATGAATAATGGGTTGTATCGAAGTGATTGTGGATAACTTACTGTTCGATACTCCTTTAAGAGATTTAAAACATATTTTTGGGTATACATTTCGTAAGTCTAATTCGTTAAATATAGTTTTTGAAACTTGAAGTGATAATATACAATGGTTTTCACGCTTCCCAGTTGCTTTATTCAATACATTAACCCAACCGTTAAAGCAAATTGAATCTATTGCATTTATAACATCAGTGTGAAACAATTCATAAATTGTTCTCAGAGTTATATTGTACATTGTTTTTTCGAAGTCTTTTTGAAGCTGCATTTCAGAAACATGATATTCTCTTTGTTCATTGCCAACCCATTTCACTTCTTTTAATGTCGGTAGAACTTCAATGGATGGTAACGAATATTCAACTACTAAAATCTTAGTTTCAGGATTATAATCAATATCAAAGTTCTTATTTATAAAATCTGGATATTGTGAAGATTCAAGCACTAATTGAACATACTGAGGCACAATGCTAATGTCATTTAGTGTATATGCTAGTCTAATTTTGTCAACTTGTTTTTTATATGATTCCTGTGACAAATAAAATTCCTCTTTCCGTTTTTGCCATTCTTTTACTTGCCTATCTATTGATTCAAGTTTAGCATTCAGTGTTAACTCGTAAATCTTAATTTTTTTTTGATATTGTTTTTCAAGTAGATTGTCTTGTTCTGTAATTTCATCTATTTTTGATGAATGTATTTTATTCAATAAATTCTCATGTTTTTCATATTTATCTAGTAATTGAACATTTATTGCTTTTACTTTTTTACATTTTTCCTCCCAAGTCTCCAATAAACTTTTATATTTTTCCTTTTCTTCTTCTATCCATTGCAAATAGTCAATCTTTTGTTGTTCAGTATAAAATTTCATTGCAGAGACTGAATAACCAAGAAATGGTTCCTTTGGTTTTTCAGGTAATTCTTTTAGGGGCTTTTCAAAACTTGATTTAATAGGGATGTTTTGCTTAACAAATTTTGGAGGAGGCACTAAATTATCTAATTCTTTCAAAAGCATTTGTTCTGGATTCGGTTCTAAAAATTGTTCGACATTCTTTATTTTTTCCCAATCCAAGTTTGCTGGAATACTCAATCCGTCTGCTAACAAAGTTTCTAATAATCTATTTTCCATTGTTTTGTTTTTATTGTCGATAATCTAAGATAGTTATTTGTTTTAAATCACAGCTTGAATCCATGTTGATTAATACTTCACTACCGCCTTTCCATTTTCCACTTTCATGTAATCTCGCTTGATAGCTTCGTTGATGCCTCTTTGCATGGAGGCTTCTACGTTGGATCCCGACCTTGCGAAACTAAAAAGCTGCGCTGTGAGTTTTGCCAAGTCAGGGGTTGGCAAACTGATTTGCTCTTGAAGAATTTGTTTTATTCCGTTTGCAACTTCTTCGGGCGGTAGATCAACAGCGTCGCGTATGGAGAGTGGACGATATAATTCGTAATTCTCGCACTGTTCTCTATTGTTCCAGAAGAAGGTAATTCCATCGTGTTTGTTCTGATAGTACGGTAGCACGTCAAATAGCGATTCGAAATAACTATCGAGCCTTTGTCCTAACCGGGAAATGCCCCATGCATTGAGCACCCGTTTACAGAGTAAGGCTCTGCATATAGGGGCTTCAGTTTGCATTACTTCCTCAATTTCTTTAAGGATAATATGTCTATATTCCGGCAGCATAAAATTTTCGGGCAGGTAGCCGGGATATGCTAATTGCGTGTAGACATACTGAACTTTACATTCAGACTCTTTGTGCTCCACTATGATTGGCTCCGGTGTGACTTCAATAAGCGTCGCAGATGTAGCAGAACCAGCCAATGCCATTTCGGGGAAAGTTTTCTTTTCTTCAGCTAACCTACTGTTTATGATTGAGGGCTGAGGATTATTCTCTGCTTCGTGAATAGCTTGCAATATCTGTTGAACCACTGCAGAGGAGTTTTCCCACCAATCCATAGTCCATACTTTGCAGATATTCCAACCTAACAACCTCAATACGCTATTTTGCACAATTTCCCGATCGCGGGCGGTCTTGGTTTGTCGGTAGTTATCGCCATCGCACAAAACGCCTAACATATAAGTGGATGGTTTCGATTTATCAACGATCCCTAAATCAATTTTATACCCCGAGCAACCAATATTGGTATGCACCACATAGCCCTGTTTGCGAATTTCTTGGGCAATAAGGTTTTCAATTGAAGCATGTGAGATAGCGCTTGTTTGTTTATCCGTAACAATTTGCTCTCCCTTTTGAGCATATTCCAAAAAGCGTTTAAAGCCTGCTACACCCACAGAGGATGTTTTGTTTAAGTCAATCTGGTCGGCTCGGAGAGTGGAATAAATAATCATCTCGTACCTTGCACGCGAAACTGCTACATTTAGCCGGCGTTCGCCACCAAGTCTGTTCAACGGACCAAAATTCATGCTTACTTTTCCATCAGCATCAGGACCATACCCCACAGAGAATAAAATTATGTCACGCTCATCGCCCTGAACATTTTCCAGGTTTTTGATAAACAATGGTTCTTTGGACTCTAATGCCAACCGCTCTAACTCGGGGTTGAATAAGAACTTATCAGAAAGAAGATCTTCGATAAGAGCTTGTTGTACGGAACTGAAAGTGACTACGCCGATACTTTTTGTTCTTAGGTTCTCGTCGAGCAACCGTCGGGATATTTCGTTTACAACAGCAATTGCTTCTTCTTTATTTTGGCGAGACTTCCCTTTGTCGTAAAATCCTTGGACTGCAACAAAACTAACTTTGGACTCGATGTTATCGGGCGAAGGGAATGTAAGTAGTTTATTGTCATAATATTCCGAATTGCTGAATGCAATCAAGCTTTCGTGCTTGCTTCGATAATGCCAAAGCAGGTACTTGGAAGGCATTGATAATGCCAGACAATCGTCAAGAATACTTTCAAGATCTTCCATCTCAATATTATCTTCGTCAACCGTATTTGTTGAGAAAAAGTTGGTTGGTGGCATTTGTTTTGGGTCGCCTACAACAATAACGTTATTACCTCTGGCAATAGCTCCAATGGCCTCGTAAGTAGGCATCTGCGATGCTTCATCAAAAATAACCAAATCAAACTTTTCGGCATCCGGGTCAATGAACTGCGCTACAGACATTGGGCTCATAAGCATGCAAGGGCACATTCTTGACAGCAGGGTCGGGATAGAATCCACAATTTTACGAATAGACATTCCACGGCCGTTATTTCGAATATTTTTTTGAAGTATCCCTACTTCTGAATTTAGAGAAGCCTCTCGGGTAAAATTAGGGATGTTCGAGGCTAATTTTGCAAAGATTTCTTTCTTTGTCAACTCTTCAAAATTAGCTTTCAGTTGTTTGTATTTTAGAATAATATCATCAAACAGTTTACCTTTAAAAAGATCCAGACTTGGTTCTTCGGCTACAATGAAACTTATACAGGCGCGATAGATACTTTTGTTAACTACATTCACCAACTCATCGGCAGGAATATTTGTTGTTTTGTATTTTTCAGCTATAAAGCCAATGCCTTGTTTATCGAATTTATCTACAATCAACAGCCATTGGTACCATTCTTTCAATCTATCTAAATTCGACAACCACAAATTCAATTGTGAGGAGCACTTGGACAACCACAGGGATGAACTCTCATTATAAAGAATTTCATCACTCAGTCCCAAGGTGTTTTGTAAAAGTTGTTCTTCAGATTGAATTTTTTTGAAGAGATTGACAAACCCGGTTAATGATGCACCATGTATTGTTTTGAATGAGTTGATACCTTCGCCTAGCTGTTTGGATAATGTTTCTTTTAACGATACTGTCCCAGAGATGTTATTCGTGCACTGAAGAATGGCTGAGTTTATTTCTAATGCATCATCAATTATTTGATCTATCGATTCCCAATTTTCAGTTTTACCAAATTTACCAAACAGTGCAGGCAATTGAGCCGTGTGTTTGTTGACGGTGTTGCGATGCAATTGAAACTCTATAATGCTCTTTAAAATATGACTGACTTCACTCTCAACATAAGATTTGTTTAGCGCATAAAGTTTGATTTGTTTCTTTATGCTTCTCTGTCCGAAAAATTTTGGCAAGAACCATTTAGCAGTGCACTCATCCCAGTGAGATAATAGTTGTTTAGCCTGAATGTTTAAAATCTCATCCAAATAATTTATTTCAATCTCATCCTTTAATTGATCTCTTCTTTTTCCATTAGCGGAGACTTCTTTATATTCATCCAACGATTCTGTAATCATTGGATGAGTAAGTAAAGTAGGGGTCAACTCAGGAATATTGATTAATTTTCCAATTAGTTTGGTTAGAGTTTCACTATCTTTTTTATTCAAAGCTGATGTTGTGTCACTAAAAAAAAGTCTTGAGATGATGGGACTTTGTTCCTGAATTTTTCTCAGAAGCTCAATCAAATTCCTCAATTGAATCGTTACATCTTCTTTTAACTGCGATGAATAAGTGCTTATTTTTATCCCGGTCAAAGGATGTTGATAGGTGTGCCCATAAGCATTTGAATAGCTTACTAGCTCTCCTACAGACTCTTTCCATTCCAACAATTTGCTCTTAGATAATTCAACGATTAAACCATTTGGAATAAGAAGCTCATTTTTACAGTCAATTGAAAGATAGCGACTAATAGCATCATACATAGAAAACCCAAAGGAATGTTTTTTATGTAAGGCATCAACGTATTTATTCAATTGGGCTCTTAGGCCTAACAAACGAGTTGATTCTTGTTGAAAACTTTCGGGGGATGCATATTTTAAAACCTCCGAAGTTGTTTTGAGTTGCGAAAGAATCGCTGTTTTTTTAGCTTTGTTTGAGTGAAGTTCTAAACAAAAAGGATCTAGCCCAATGGCTGCTAAACGGTTTTGGACAACAGATAATGCCGCCATTTTTTCAGCGACAAACAAAACTCTTTTACCCTTGTACAGCGCATTGGCAATAATATTGGTAATGGTTTGTGATTTCCCTGTTCCGGGAGGTCCATGTAAGATAAAAGTACGATTGTTTACTCCTTCATAGATTGCCTCTAATTGAGATGAATCGGCATTAATCGGAAGAACAATATCCGCCGGCGATAGTTCCTTTTCTAACACGGTTGCATCCATCATGTCCTCTTCAACGTCCCATTCAAGTTTCCCACTTATCAAACTTGAAACTATCTTATTCTCTTTAAGTTTGTGCAGATTACTGTGAATATCATTCCACATAATGAACTTACTAAACGAGAAGATTCCAAGTATAGCTTGTTCCTCAACATCCCACTTCTTTTGATTCTTTATTCCGTTTCGGATAATGGAATAGATTAGTTTTACATTAACCCCACTATCATCTGTTGGTAAAGGGTCGAGACCTGAAATGGTGATTCCAAAATTCTGTCTAAGCATTTCCAACAAAGTAATATTCATCATTGTGTCTTCCTCGCGCGAACGAATAACATATCCTTTTGCTGCCGATTTGCGTATAATCTCGACCGGTAATAATAAGATCGGGGCATATCTTGGGCGTTCACTTGTTGGGGTTTCGTACCACTTCAATAGCCCAAGAGCCATATACAAGGTATTTGCTCCATTCTCCTCTAGTGACAAGCGGGAAGAACGATATAAATGCAGCAAGGAACGGCTTAGTTCGGTGTCGTTTAAATAGGATCGCAAGCGCTTTTGTGAAATCTCGGATTTCACAAGTTCTATCATTGGGTCGGTCGAATTGAGCGACTGATAGACCCCAAAATCATAAAGCGGATTATCCCAATCAGAAGGTTTGGGTGAAATCTGAAATTCATCTCCGTCAGCAAGAGCATCTTCAAAACGATCTAAGTCGGCAGAGATGAGTTGCAGCGTATTTTTTGTAATGCGTGTATTCAATAAATTATTTCGCAAACTTAGGTCTAACAATTTGCGTTCCCAATGCAATTGCTTAGTGACCTGAACGCTGGTGTTTATCCCCGATAAATCATATCTATGGACATTCTCTGGTGATGCCAGTTCCTTTTCAAGAATTACTTCTTCCTGAATAACCCAACCTTGTTCCTTCAAAATGCGCTGTGGTAAAGGTCTGATTCCTGTAAACCGAGAACGTTTCACATCCAAAGCAAGTACAAAGTTTATCGACTCAATAAGTTTGCTATCCGCAATTTTTATTGCTTCGTCAAAACTTATATTGCTTCCTTGATTCATGCAAGTAGCCTCGACCAATGTAATTTCGTTTATTCCATCAGCCGTTCTCTTTTTCAGGAAGGAAGCATCATCAATTACACTGTCGGGAAAAGTTTCAGGCACCAACCAAGCTCCTGCAAATGCATGTCCACGTGTAATAACAATAAGTGGGTGAATTCCGATAGCCTCAAGACACGATGCATAAAGTAGAGCCATGTCGAGGCAGGTTCCTAGTTTTTGAGATAAAACAGCATCTACAAGGCGTATTCGTTGTCCGGTTTCTTCGAAACTTGCGGGAACACTACTATATGTTATGTTTTGTTCGGAAATGGCAACATATAAAGCAGCCATCTGTTTGCGAACTCGATCGGGATTACAACTTTGATATTCATCTAACGAAGGTCTACCTGTCCATTCATCTAAAATGACAGATGTACGCTTGAGAATAGGAACTATAGCAGGATGATTAGGTGTGATAAAGGAAGATAACATTTCAGGTAGGACAGTCAATCCTCCCCATTGGTCAAAAGCTAAAATATCGATTGGAAATGACTTTTGATAAATTGAAGTGTTCTCTGAAAAAATTTCTAACGTAAAATCACCAGCAACACGTTCTGTCATCTGGGCAAAAAACGTAGTGCTCAAATTAAGTTTGAAAGATTCTACACGAATTGTCTCCCCACTAGGTATAGCTTCTATTATATAGGGTGTGCTAGAAGCGAAGTATGGTTCAACGGAGAGACTGATTTTGATGTTTCTTAAAATATCATCAGTTTTATTTTCAACAGTGAATTGTCGAATCAAAGAAACTCTGTTCTGTTGCATTGCATAATTTACCACAGGTAAATAAACAAATTCAATGTTGACTAATTCTAACTCATTCTCCATAATTATATGATTTACTTCAATTTGAACTTTGTATAAATAACTACAAATTTAGTAAATTATTTTAGATAAAAATGAATAAGGTTCGTTTTATTAAAAAGCTGTTGAAATATAAGGATTGGATGCGATTAAACAGTATGGTGATAAGTTGAGGTATGATGCAAAAGAGGTCTGTCGAAATAATTCGGCAGACCTCTCTTGTCTTTATTCTAAAATCTTTCGTCTAAAACCTACACATTAAATCTAAAGTGCATAATGTCTCCATCAGATACCACGTATTCTTTACCTTCTACGTTCATTTTACCGGCTTCTTTGCAAGCTGCTTCCGAACCAAGTGTTGTGAAGTCTTCGTATTTGATAACTTCGGCACGGATAAATCCTTTTTCGAAATCGGTATGAATAACAGCAGCACATTGCGGGGCTTTCCAACCACGTCCAAAAGTCCATGCGCGTACTTCTTGCACACCACAGGTAAAATAGGTCTGTAGGTCTAGTAAATGGTATGCTGCACGAATTAAACGAGCTACACCCGATTCGGTCAGGCCAACTTCCTCTAGAAACATTTGACGTTCTTCATACGTCTCCAATTCGGCAATGTCGGCTTCGGTAGCTGCGGCAACGATTAAGATTTCTGCATTCTCTTCTTTCACCGATTCACGGAGAGCATCTACGTAAGCATTACCATTTTTGGCAGAAGCTTCGTCTACGTTACAAACGTACATTACAGGTTTATCGGTAAGTAAGTATAAATCCTTTACCAGTTTTTTATCCAGTGGATCCAGTTTTACAGTACGGGCCGATTTACCTTGCAGCAAAGCTTCGCGGTATTGTACATATATATCGTATGTTGCTTTGGCTTGTTTGTCGCCTCCGGTTTGGGCTTGCTTTTGCACTTTGCTGATGCGGCTTTCTACCGTTTCAAGGTCTTTCAATTGTAACTCAGTGTCTATGATTTCCTTGTCGCGAACAGGGTTAATACTTCCATCCACGTGTGTAATGTTTTCGTCGTCGAAACAACGTAATACGTGAAGAATGGCGTCTGTTTCGCGGATATTGGCAAGAAATTTATTCCCCAATCCTTCGCCTTTGCTGGCTCCTTTTACCAGTCCTGCAATATCCACAATTTCTACTGTGGTTGGAACGATACGGTTGGGATGTACCAACTCGGCCAACTTGTTCAGTCGTTCGTCCGGAACGGTAATCACACCCACGTTAGGTTCGATAGTACAAAAAGGAAAGTTAGCCGCCTGAGCTTTTGCATTTGAAAGACAGTTGAATAAAGTAGATTTACCTACATTGGGTAAACCCACAATACCGCATTGAAGAGCCATATAGTTGAATGTTTAATTATTGAATCTCGTAGTTTTGTAAAAGATTGAACTGAAAAATTGTAAAACGGCAAATTGTTTATGATTAAATAGTTTGACGATCTTTCAACCCAACATTTTCGGGGTGCAAAGGTACAATAAAAAATTGGAGCAGAAAATACGGTTATGTGACTACAAACTAACCACTGCCAACTGCCTTCTACTTGCTATTGTCTATCCCCAAATTTCGCCAATTACTCTTGGAAAATGTTCATATTCCAACGAATGCACTTTTTCTGCTATTGTATCGGAAGTGTCGGTTGGCAGCACGGGGCATTTTGCCTGAAAAATGATATTCCCTTCGTCGTAATTTCCATTTACATAATGTATCGTGATGCCTGATTCCGTTTCTTTGGCATCCACTACCGCTTGATGAACGTGATGACCGTACATTCCTTTTCCACCAAATTTCGGAAGTAAAGCCGGATGAATATTTACAATTTTGTTTGGATAGGCATCAATCAATACTGTTGGGATTTTGAGTAGAAATCCTGCCAGAACAATGTACTCAATGTCGTGCTCTTTTAGTAGGGTTATAATTTTCTCTCCGGCTAAAAAATCTTCTCTCGAAAATGTAAAGCTTGGAATTTGAAGTTCTTTTGCCCGCTCATGCACAAAAGCATCCGCTTTATTAGAAATAATTAATGGAAATTCAAAAATAGAACTTTTTGAATAGTAATTGGCAATATTCTCAGCATTAGAGCCGGAACCGGAAGCAAAGATGGCTATTTTAATTGGCATGTTGGTGTATTTATTATTGCACATAAAGTGGTATTGTGTGCAAATTTATAGTTTTTTTTGATGAAAAACGAGGATATGTCGAGAAAATTTCTTTCCTTTGCACCGCAAAATTAATAAAGAAATTCTATTTACAAACTTAAAAACAAAAATTATGTCAGAAATTGAATCAAAAGTAAAGGCTATTATCGTAGACAAATTAGGAGTTGAAGAAGCAGATGTTGTAGCTACAGCAAGTTTCACTAACGACTTAGGAGCTGATTCATTGGATACAGTTGAATTGATTATGGAATTTGAAAAAGAATTCGGTATCTCTATTCCAGACGAACAAGCTGAAAAAATTACTACAGTAGGCGAAGCAGTATCTCATATCGAAGCATTACAAAAATAATTTATTCCAACGCTATTTATGGAATTGAAAAGAGTTGTAGTAACAGGTTTAGGTGCAGTTACACCGTTAGGAAATTCTGTCCCGGAAATGTGGGAGAATATCCAAAACGGCGTAAGTGGTGCTGGGCCTATTACTCATTTCGATCCTTCTTTATTTAAGACCAAATTTGCTTGCGAAGTAAAGAATTTTGATCCGTCGAAATATTTTGACCGTAAGGAAGCTCGCAAATTGGATCTTTATGCACAGTACGCTATTGCAGCTGCTAAAGAGGCAATTGAAAACAGTGGTGTGGATTTAGAAACCATAGATAAAGACGAAGTAGGAGTTATTTTCGCAGCCGGAATTGGTGGTATCGGTACTTTTGAACAAGAAGTAGGATATTATGCTCAAAATAAAGAACAAGGTCCAAAGTTTAATCCGTTTTTCATTCCTAAAATGATTTCGGATATTGCTGCTGGCCAAATTTCTATTATTTACGGCTTCCGCGGACCAAATTATTCAACTTGCTCTGCTTGTGCTTCATCAACTAATGCTATTATTGATGCTTTTACTCATATCCGTATGGGCAAAGCTAATATGATTGTAGCTGGTGGTGCAGAGGCAGCGATTATTGAAAGTGGAGTTGGAGGTTTTAATGCGTTGACAGCTTTGTCAACTCGCAACGATGAGCCTACTAGTGCTTCACGTCCTTTCAGCAAAAGCCGTGACGGTTTTGTTATGGGTGAAGGTGGAGCATGTCTTATTCTTGAAGAATTGGATCACGCTATTGCCCGTGGAGCAAATATAATTTGCGAAGTTGTTGGTGGTGGAATGTCAGCAGATGCATATCACATGACAGCAACCCACCCTGATGGACTCGGTGCGATTTTGGTTATGAAACGTGCATTGAAAGATGCAGGTATGACGCCAGAAGATATCGATTATATAAATGTTCACGGAACATCTACGCCAGTAGGTGATATTTCTGAATCGAAAGCGATTAAAGAAGTGTTTGGTGCACATGCATATGATTTGAATATCAGTTCTACTAAATCTATGACAGGACACTTATTAGGAGCTGCAGGTGCTGTTGAAGCAATAATCTCAGTACTTTCTGTTGTGAATGATATTGTTCCTCCAACGATAAACTTTACTGCCGGAGATGAAGATCCCGACATTGATTACAAGCTAAATTTCACTTTTAATAAAGCTCAAAAACGCGTTGTTAATGCAGCTTTGTCTAACACCTTTGGGTTTGGTGGACATAATGCAAGTGTTATTGTTAAGAAATATACAAAGTAAGTTTGTGATAAAGTATATCCTTCGAAAAATAAGGCTCCTTTCGAATGCTCGAAAAGAGCCTTATTTTTTATTCCATAAGATATTGGGATTTTATCCCGATAAAATTGAATACTACCAACTGGCTGTTCGTCATAAGTCAGTATCTATTCCCACCGAAAGCGGTCATAATCTAAGCAACGAGCGGCTCGAATTTTTGGGAGATGCGGTGCTTAACTCTGTTGTAACCGATATTCTGTATCGCCGTTATGAAAATGAGCGCGAAGGATTCCTAACCAATACCCGATCTAAAATTGTAAAGCGGGAATCGTTGAATCAACTTGCTATTCAGCTAGGACTCAATAAACTCATTAAAGTTACCAAATATGTGAATCTGCATACCAATAATAATATTTATGGTAATGCACTAGAGGCACTTATGGGTGCTATATATTTGGATTTAGGCTACAAACAATGTAAGAAATTTGTCGAACAACGCCTGCTGAACTCATTCGAAGATCTTGATAAGATTGTTGAAAGTGAAGTTAATTTTAAATCAAAGCTTATTGAATGGTGCCAGAAAAACCGAATGCAACCTGAATTTATTCTTGTTGAAGAGGTAATGAATAAATCGAACAAGCATGTTTTTACTACTAGTCTGACTATTCAAGGAAAAACGATTTGCGAAGCCACCGGAGCAAGCAAAAAAGAGTCACAGCAGAATGCATCACGCATTGCGTATCAATTAATACTTTCTAATCCCAATTTTATCGCTGAGATAAGCGTAGAAGAAGAGGAGATCGCCCCTGAATCCAACATTTCTATTGACGAAGAGTCTGTCGAAAACATCAATTAATATCCATTCTGCTTGTCTAAGTAAAGTTGAATTTGCGCACAATTGATAGTTGTGTGCAATATTTCGATGATAGTTTCTATCTTTGTACATAAATCTTTAATATCTATACTTATAAATCAATATTTATGCATAACCTTCATTTCTCGCAATTGATATTTGCACAAGCTAAAAAGTATGGTGACAAGGTTGTATTGTCTTATCGTGAAAACACAACTGAACAATGGAGTAATTTGACATGGAATAATTTTGCAAATCAGGTATTGGCTGTGGCAAAAGCGTTGGTTGAATTAGGAGTTGTCGAACAGCAGCGTATAGCACAGTTTTCGCAAAATAAAACTGAAAATCTGATTGTCGATTTTGCTGCCTTTGCCAATCGGGCTACTATTGTACCAATGTATGCAACTTCAACTGCTCCACAAGTAGAATATATTATAGATGATGCTCAGATTGAAGTGATTATGGTTGGAAATCAACAGCAGTATAACATTGCTCTGGAGGTTTTGCAAAACTCTCAATTTCTGAAAAAGATTATCGTTTTTGATAAAAAAGTTGTTTTCAAAGAAGCGAAGCATACCATGTATTATCATGATCTTGTGCTGCTTGGCGAAAAATCGACCAGACATTTTGAAGTTGAGCAACGCCAAAGTGAGGCGAACGATACGGATTTGGCATGTATTTTATATACTTCAGGTACAACGGGTAATCCAAAAGGTGTTATGCTGCCCCACGAATGTTTCAACGAGGCAATGCGAATAAATTCCCTTCGACTAACAAGTCTCACCGATAAAGATATTTCGATTGCATTTCTTCCTCTTTCTCATGTTTTTGAACGTACATGGTGTTATTTGTGTTTATTCAAAGGAAGCCATATTTATATAAATGCATTTCCAACCGAAATCCAACAGACCATCAAGGATGTTCGTCCAACGTTAATGTGTGCTGTCCCACGTTTTTGGGAAAAAGTGTACATCGGTGTAAATGAGAATATATCTAAATTTTCACCATTCAAACAAGGTTTGGTGACTTGGGCTATAGCAACTGGTAGGCAATATAATCTTGACCATTTGCGTATCAGAAAGAACCCAAGTGTGTTGTTATCTCTAAAGTACGCCATTGCAGACAAGTTTGTGTTTTCAACTCTAAAAGAAAAAGTTGGAATTGAGAATGCAAATATGTTGCCAACTGCAGGTGCCAAATTGTCGGATGAAATAGCTAATTTCTTTAGATGTATTGGAGTTCCGATTGTTTATGGGTATGGTTTGACCGAAAGTACAGCAACAGTTTCGTGTTACGAATATACTGATTATGAAATAGGTACCGTTGGTTCGATTATGCCAGGTGTGGATGTGAAGATAGGAGAAGATAATGAGATTATGCTTAAAGGTAAAACGATTTTTCCGGGATACTACAATAATCCTCATGCTAATAAAGAAGCTTTTACAGATGATGGTTGGTTTAAAACAGGGGATGCTGGTGTAATTAGAAACGGAAAAATAATTCTAACAGAAAGAATTAAAGATTTGTTTAAAACCTCAAATGGTAAATATATTGCACCTCAGGAAATTGAAACCCGACTTGGTTTGGATAAGTATATTGAACAAGTGGCGGTGATCGGCGATGAGCGAAATTATGTCACAGCCTTGATTGCACCTTCAAAGCCTGCAATTGAAGAATATGCTAAGAAGAATAAGATTGAATTCGAAACTGTTGTTGAACTTTTGCAAAATCCATTAATTTGCCAGCTATTTGAGGCGAGAATTGCAGAACTGCAAAAAGGTATGGCGAATTACGAACTTATTAAACGCTTTACATTAATCCCAAAAAGCTTTACAATCGAAACTGGAGAATTGACCAATACACTGAAGATTCGACGTGCTGTAATAATGAGTAAGTATAAGTTGCAAATAGACGAAATGTATAATAATTAGATTAATTTTATTTTTCGTGAATTTTATTTGGTCAAATTGTATGTTGTATAACATAATTTGTGTATTTTTGTGCCGATATTGTTTGCCACATAAACTTATAAACCAAAGAAATTATGTCATTAGAAAAAATTGGAATCAGTGCAGGATTAGTATGGGCTTCATTAGAAAACGGTGAACTAAACGTAAAAGCCGTAAAAAAAGCAACTAAATTGACTGAAAAAGATTTGAACTTATCCTTGGGCTGGTTGGCTCGTGAAGGGAAAGTGAAATTTAACGAAGTGGAAGGCGAATTATTTATAAGCCTCGCTTAATTGTCACAGAATAATCAAAAGCGTGAGTGGTGTATCTTCTATTCACGCTTTTTTTATAGAATATAATGCAATAATACTTGATTTTTTCTACCGAAAAATTTCGGAAATTCAAAAATTGAACGTATCTTTGCACCCGCTTTGAGAGAGAAGCTTCTTTAGATAAAAGCACAAAGAATCAAGAGAAAAAACAAAAAAATGCGAAAGTAGCTCAGTTGGTAGAGCACGACCTTGCCAAGGTCGGGGTCGCGGGTTCGAGTCCCGTCTTTCGCTCATTCTTAAACACAGTATATCACGCCCGGATGGTGGAATGGTAGACACGAAGGACTTAAAATCCTTTGGCTTTACGGCTGTGCGGGTTCAAGTCCCGCTTCGGGTACGACTATTGATAAAGTCTCTTAATCATAAGATTAAGAGACTTTTGTTTTATATGTAAACATATCGGCCAACTAAGCTTTTGCTCGGTTGGTCGATTTGTTTTTTTAGTGCTCTGAATAATGGAGTAGAATAATGGAGTATCGTTAGATATCTTTGATGTTTAGTGGGTTGTAGGAGATGCCGTTGTCATATACATCGGTTTCTTCATGCTTTTTTACCCATTTTACCAGAAAGTTGGTAAGCGGTAGTGCAATGATTTCGTAGCCCGTTTTCATGGCGGTTTGAGTAAGGATAAGCATTATAAGTGCTTGTGTTGGTATCACGCCCGAAAATGCGAGAGTAAAGAATACTAACGAGTCTGCACCTTCACCTACAATGGTTGATACTATCGCACGGATAGAGAAACCACGACCATGTTGCATAATTTTCATCTTGCTCATAACGTAAGCGTTCAGAAACGCCCCAAAAAGAAAGGCAATGAAGCTGGCAATAACAATCCGTTGCGTGTTGCCTAAAACGAGCTCAAAAGCAGCTTGGTGAGTAAAATGAACCGATCCCGGAGCCCAGATGCTCAGTCGAAAAATTAGAACAGCCAAAAAGTTCATGAGGAAACCATTCCAAATGATAAGGCGCACTTTGCGATAGCCCCAAACTTCGGCTATCAAATCGTTAATAATGTACGATACGGGGAAAATGAGCAAGCCTGCAGTGGCTTCGATTCCTCCAATGGAAATCAATTTTTGCTCAACAATATTGGATACAATAAGGCATACCGTGAACAGTAGCCCACACACCATAAAGGCGACGGAAACTTGTTTTTTCATTATTCTTGTTTTTTACGTGGTATTCAAGCACACGTTTTTGCAGTTCGTTCGCAAAATGCGACTGCAAAGATAATTCATTTTCTTTGGGAAATTACAATCTTGGAGAGGTATACAACGTGCATCTCGCTTTACAATAGAACTAAAAAAGAGCCATCCATAAGAACGGCTCTGTAAATATTATTGGATATTCAAATCATAAGGTAATCGAGCCTGAATGCCGTTTATTTTGTCCAGATTTCGAACTTGTTTAAATAGTTTGTATTGCTCACCTAATTGAGCCTTCAAAAAGCGGGTTTCTACATCGTCACCGAAGCTTTTCATAAACTTAGATTCGAATGTTTCTTTTTCAGGGTACTCGCTAACGTTGTATGTTTTTAGTTTAGCTTTTGTAACCGCTAATTTTATTGCGTCGTTCAATCCTCCGATTTTATCTACTAAGCCATTCTTAATCGCATCTTCACCCGTCCACACTCGACCTTCGGCAATGGCTTTAATTTGTTCAGTTTTCATTTTTCGCCCATTTGCACAGCGCTTTACAAATAACTCGTAACCGCGGTTTACATAGTTTTGCATCAAATCCCGTTCTTCGGGAGTGAACTTACGGTTCACCGTTATGGCGTCACTCATTTTGTTGGTTTTTACACCGTCGTAGGTCAAACCAAGTTTTTCGTTTAAACCACTGATATTAGGAATAACTCCAAAAATACCTATGGAGCCAGTGATGGTATTTGGTTGTGCTACAATGTTATCAGCCATACATGATATATAATATCCGCCCGAAGCGGCATAATCACCCATAGAAACAATCAATGTCTTTTTTGCTTTCAGTTTATTCAGAGCATGCCATATTTGTTCTGAGGCATAAGCACTTCCACCCGGCGAGCTGACACGTAATACGACAGCCTTTACGGCAGAGTCTTTTGCTACATCGTTAATTGTTTTTACGATATCTTTCGCCACAATGCCTTCACCGTCGGCATCTGTTATCTCACCAACTGCATAGATTACAGCCACTTTATTTTTGTCGTACTTGTTGGTCTCTGGCAATTTAGTCATTGCCGAATGTTTCACCAAAGTCACTTCTTTGTCTTTTTCCAGCTCTTTTACAAAAGTTTTAAGAACGCTGTCTGCCTCATCGGCATAAACCAATCCATCAACTAATCCATATTGTTTGGCTTTTTCGGTTGGTTGGAACATCAACATTTCATCGGCATAGGCATTTAATTTCTCTACTGAAATCTTACGGGATGCTGATACCTCTGTCAGGAATGTTTTCCAGATGGAGCCCATGTAAACAGTAACCTGCTCGCGGTTGGCATCGCTCATTTTTGTAGTGATCAATGGCTCAACAGCCGATTTATAAGTTCCTACTTTTACAATTTGCATTTCAATACCCAACTTATCCAATGTGTTTTTGAAAAACATGGTCTGCGCGGAAAGTCCTTTTAGCTCCAACATGCCTTGTGGGTTAATCAATATCTTGTTTGCCACCGATACCAGGTAGTAATCCTTTTGAGAATAATTATCGGCGTAAGCCACAATAAACTTTCCCGATTTTTTAAAATCGATCAATGCATTTCTGATTTCTTTGAATGATGCGAAGCCACCTGAAAGTGATCCTCCATTGAGATAGATACCTACAATATTAGCATCGGTCTTTGCTTTTTTAATATTGGCCAATAGATCGTCAAGTCCCATTGTCCTTTCTGCCGTTTTGCCCATTGCCTGTGCAAATGCAACCGAAAAAGGATCATCTTTCGAACGGTCGATTAGGTTTCCTTCTAATTTTATTTCGTAAACTGAGTTGGGTTTAAGTTCTGTTACCGATTCTTTAGAACCTGCTACAGCACCAATTATTCCAAATAGAACTAAAATGCCTAATAATGTTGTAATTATAACGCCAACGATGGTGGCGAGTGTAAATTTTAAAAACTGTTTCATAAAAGTTTGTATGAAGGTTATTTATAAATATCTTGCAAAGGAAAACATTATTTTTCGATTAACGAAATTATACATCAAATCTGCTCTAAAAAATTGTAGACTTTGAGTGATGAAAAGAACAAAGACTGCAACTCCGAAGAGTTACAGCCTTTATTTTTTGGATTGGAAAGTATAATAACAGTAGTTACAGTTGATTTGAAGTCAACTTAATAAGCATGACTATCATTATTTACGTCATCAATATCAGTCCTGTTCTTTTCCATTGCTCGCCATGCGTAGAAAATATACGCAAGCACAAACGGAATAGCTATCGAAACGATGGACATTGCTTTTAGCGTAAATAAACTGGAGGACGCGTTGGAAATAGTGAGTGAGCTTTGCAGATTGATAGAAGGATAGAACGATGTGTTGTTATATCCGGCTATCAAAAAGAGGCAGCAAACGGTAATAATCGTGCCAATGCCCGAGAACCAAATGCCACTTTTAAATTTTTCGCTGAGTAAACTTCTTCCAATTCCGTACAAAACACCCACTACACCAAGCAATAGAAATACAAGTATCATCGGCATTTCGATAAGGTTAGTGAAGTATTTGTATTTTTCCATAGCCACAACGCCTGTTGTAGCATCTACAGCAAATCCTTCCGACAAAAGCGTCCAAATAACGAAGGTGAGAAAGAATACCAGAAATGGTAACGTGTTTATCAGCAAATACTTCCTTGAGCGTTTTTCCAGAACCGGATTGTTTAGTCTGTTGATAAAAAACAAGGTAGCTTGCGCACGCGATAAAAAGAAAACTGCCAGCCCCAACGTTAGATTGCGTATGCTTAGCAATGCTTCCAGTCCGTGCCATGGATTTTGCCATTGACTGATAACGGGCGTCAGTTGCTCAGTGATATTTGCCTTGTTTACTATAAAATCAGAACCTGTGAAGAAAGTGGCAATGGCAACACCAATCAGAAAGGTCCCCAGCAAGCCGCTGGCAAACAAAAAGGCGCGATAAGTGTTGGTCCCAAATACGTTTCCCGGTTTGGATTGAAACTCGTACGATACAGCTTGAAGCGTGAAGCAAAACAAAATAGCCATCCACACCCAATACGCGCCACCAAAACTAGTGGAGTAGAACAATGGAAAGGATGCAAAAAATGCGCCGCCAAAAGTAACCAATGTGGTAAAGGTAAATTCCCACTTACGCCCAAGTACGTTTACCAACAGCCTCCGCTCATCTTCTGTTTTCGACAAAGAGAAAAGCATCGATTGTCCACCCTGAATAAAAAGTAGAAAAGCCAGAATTCCGCCTAGAAGTGATATAATAAACCACCAGTAATGTTGCAAAAATGAATATGTTATCATATAAATTAGTATTAAATTATAGAATTTGAAAATTCTGAAATGAATAATCTGAAATATTCTTCAGGCAATGGAAGCTATTTTATTTCAATTTATTTCATTTTCAAATTGATTTTTAATGATCTGCTTCCGGACCTTTTTTAATTTGGTTGAACATAATTCTTATTTCAGCCACTAGTAGTGCGGTAAACAGAATTAGAAAAAGAAAAAAGGTTATTTGCACCGATTGTGACGAGATGCCCGAGATGGCAGCCTGAACAGGAAGTACATCCTGAATGGCCCATGGTTGTCGACCCACTTCGGCAACAGCCCAACCCAACTCACCGGCTACATAACCCAAAGGAATACTCCACAAAGCCGCTTTCAAAAGCCATTTTGTTTTTTCAATCTCCTCACGGTAGGTGTAGAATAAAATTAGTGAGAAAAGGACGATAAAATACATACCCAATATTACCATTATGTGGAATGAATAGAAAACAGTTGGCACACTAGGTATGATGTCTTCCGCTTTATCAAGGTAGCTGTATCCAAAATAAGGGAAATTAGCTTTTAATTGAGCTTTATGAATTGCAGCTGCAGCAGTATCTTTTGCGGTAATCGCTTTTTGATAATTGGCGAGTGATTGTCTGGCGGCTTTGCCACGAGTTTGTTTTTCGGTAAACGAAAGTGCTTTTCCGTTGGCTGTTTCGTACCCACCATCGATGACATCTTTGACTCCCGGAACAAATGCATTTATATCTCTGTATCCCAACATGGAGAGCATGTAAGGAATTTCTATTTTAAATTTATAAGGATCTATTGAGTCATTGTACGATTTCTTTTCGCTATTTAGAACACCAAATGCCACCAAACCTGCACCTTTTTTCCCCTGATACAGACCTTCCATGGCTGCCAGTTTCATGGGTTGATGTTGAGTTACATTGTAAGCCGATCCATCGCCCGTGAACGCAACAAGCAGGGAAGCGGTTACGCCAAAAATGGCACCCACCAACATGCTTTTAAGAGCAAAATCAACCTGACGTTTTTTTAATAAAAACCATGCACTTACACCCACCACAAACAATGATCCCATAACCCATGATGAAATTACAGTGTGAAGAAATTTATTGATGGCCATGGGCGATAGCACGATGCTCCAGAAATCAACCATTTCATTGCGCACGGTGTCCGGGTTAAATACCATGCCTACAGGAAATTGCATCCAGGCATTGGCTACCAATATCCACAGTGCTGATAAAGTGGCACCAATAACGGTTAGCCATGTGGAAGCCAAGTGAAACTTTTTGCTCACTTTGTTCCAGCCAAAAAACATGATAGAAATAAATGTTGCTTCCATGAAGAAAGCAAAAATACCTTCGATGGCGAGTGGAGCCCCAAAGATATCACCTACAAACCAGCTGTAATTCGACCAGTTAGTTCCGAATTCGAACTCCAGAATAATTCCGGTAGCAACACCAATGGCAAAGTTTACGCCAAAGAGCGTCATCCAAAACTGGGTGATTTTTTTCCATTCTTCGTTGCCTGTTCTCAAATACAAGGTCTCCATAATTGCCATTATTACGCCTAAACCCAAGGTAAGTGGCACAAAAAGCCAATGGTACATGGCGGTCATCGCAAACTGTGCTCGCGACCAATTCACCAAAGATGCGTCCAATAAGTCCATAAATTTTTAGTGTTTAATAAGTACTTGAAAAATAATTAATTGTGCAATTTTATTTTTGTAAATAGAATTTCCGTTGGCTTTTATTTAGATATCAGAACCTTAGTGTGTGCGATTATTGATGTAGAAGTTGTTCCCGAACGTGGTCGGCCTTGCTTTTGTCGTCGCTAAAATTGGTATTCAAATAATTGGGAAAAAAGAATATTTTCAATACGATGAACATGATAAAGAGTTTGACAAGTACTATTAGCCAGAGTGTTTTTCCTACCGTCATGCTCTTAAATCCATCGCGATAAAAATTATATAATTTTTTCAGAAACTCGGGCGTTCTCATTTTGGGTAGAGATATAGATTACAAATAGCAATAGCGTCACAAAAATAACAATAAAAGTGGAATAGTTACAATTTTGAAGAGGTTTTATTGAAAAAAAGTAAGATGAGTGAAATTTCGTATCCGCAAATATAGTTTATTTTAGATAATTCAACATATTTATTTAAAAAAACGTCGGAAGATAGTTTCTTCCGACGTTTTTTTAATGGATATTTTTTTTTTGATTAGTTTCCAATTTCAGAAAGGAACTTGATTCTAACCAGTCTCACTTCAGTTTCGCTGTAATCATTTTCGCCAAGTTCATCAAGAGCTGGTTCTATCTTATCAGTTTCGGCAGTGCTGAAATAATCAAAGATTTCATCTACGTGATCGGTATCCATGACTTCCTCTAAGAAATAATCGATATTTATTTTAGTTCCTGAGTAAACGATTGCTTCTATTTCGTCCAGCAATTCGCTAATATCCAATCCTTTCGAAAGGGCAATGTCGTCAAGTGCAATTTTGCGGTCGATAGCTTGAATGATTGACACTTTAAGTTTCGATTTATTAGCCACAGTGCGCACACGCAAATCCTCAGGGCGAATAATTTCGTTTTCTTTTACGTGTTCTTTAATCAGTTTTAAAAAATCATCTCCATAGCGTTTTGCTTTACCAGCACCTACACCCGGTATGTTTTGTAGTTCCTCGCTAGTGATTGGGTAGCTGGTAGCCATTGCTTCAAGTGACGGATCCTGAAAAATTACAAAAGGCGGAACCTCGAGTTTTTTTGACATTTTCTTGCGCAAATCTTTCAAAATCGAAAACAGCACATCATCTGCAGCACAAGTTCCACCTGAGCTTTTTACAGCAGTTTCTTCCTCCTCTTCTTCAAACTCTTTATCTTTTACTACAGGGAATGGTTCCGGTTTTTTCAAGTAGGCTTTACCTCTGCTTGTAACCTTTAGCAATCCATAGTTTTCAATATCTTTCGAGACAAAACAAGCAATCATAGCTTGACGAATCACAGCATGTAGCAAGCTTTCATCTTCGTCCGAAGCTGAAGCAAAATTCTCTAGTTCATCGTGTTGATATGATTTTACGTCCGATGTTTCATTCCCTTTTAAAATGTCTACTATGTGTTCAGCTTTGAATTTCTCTTTTACTTGTAAAATAGTTTCTAACGCCAGTGTTAGTAGTTCCTGTCCTTCAATAAATTTTCGTGGTTTCATACAGTTATCACAGCACCCACAGTTTTCTTCCATATATTCTTCTCCAAAATAATGTAGTAACATTTTTCGGCGACAGATGGATGTTTCTGCGTAGGCTTGCGTTTCCAATAATAATTGATTGCCAATTTCCTGCTCGGCAACGGGTTTGCCTTGCATAAATTTGCGTAACTTATCTAAATCTTTATATGCGTAAAATGCAATGCACTGGCCTTCGCCACCATCGCGACCTCCGCGTCCCGTTTCT
>Ga0209123_1000082_pt1 | contig 162357 bp, 136 predicted proteins | sample BarGraIncu00431A_FD_184500 | JGI IMG/M metagenome (GOLD analysis project Ga0209123, IMG submission 184500) | Arctic peat soil microbial communities from Barrow, Alaska, USA - Barrow Graham LP Incubations 004-31A (SPAdes) (version 2) | ecosystem: Environmental > Terrestrial > Soil > Wetlands >... | reverse complement strand
CAAGATTACTTGGCGGATTGCAAATGGGCCCATGCGACATCCTCCTCTTCACGCTGCCAATCTTGCGCCAAGGCAGCTTCGCTCAAAGTTGCGCCGCACAGTGCAGTGTCAACGGATATGGGCTCATCTGTGAACGTGACGAGCACACGCTGTGGCTTTCGAGTGGGCATCGCGGGCAAGTCCAGGAACAGAAGACTGCCGTTTGGCTGTAACACCGCTTCATAGGTTTGCAGCATAGCTTGGATCCTTTCGCAAATGGGTACAACTTTTTTCAGAGTTCATATCCTAACCCTCCCAGCTTGGCGCGTATCAACTGGTCCAGCTCCGCGCCCTTGGCCATTTGCTCACCCAGCTTCTCGGTGAGCTGCTGCATCTTGGTGGCGAAGTCTTCATCGTTGTCTTCCACCTCTTCCGCGCCCACGTAGCGGCCGGGTGTGAGGACGTGGCCGTGCTGGGCGATTTCAGCCAGCTTGACGCTGCGACAGAAGCCGGGGATGTCCTTGTATTCGCCAATTGCTTCACCAGCATCCGGTTCACCGCGCCACGCCGCCACCGTGCCCGCAATGCGCTCAATCACCTCGTTGGTCAACTCAGACTGCACGCGGCTGATCATGGTGGCGAGCTTGCGGGCGTCGATGAACAGCACTTCGCCCTTGCGGTGGGTTTTCTGCTTGACCAGGAACCACAGGCAAGCCGGAATTTGGGTGTTGAAGAACAACTGGCCCGGCAGCGCCACCATGACTTCCACCACGTCGGCCTCGACCATGGCGGCGCGGATCACGCCCTCATTGTTCTGGCTCGAACTCATGGAGCCGTTGGCCAGCACAATGCCGGCGCGGCCCGTCGGCTTGAGGTGGTGCAGCATGTGCTGCAGCCAAGCGTAGTTGGCGTTGCCCTGTGGTGGGTCGCCATAGACCCAGCGCGGGTCGCCGGTCAGGCTGCCGTGCCACCAGTCGCTGATGTTGAAGGGCGGATTCGCCAGGATGAAGTCGGCCCGCAAGTCGGGGTGCTGGTCGCGGGTGAAGGTGTCGCCCGGTTCGCGGCCCAGGTTGAAGTCGATGCCGCGAATGGCCAGGTTCATGGCGGCGAGGCGCCAGGTGGTGGGGTTGGCCTCTTGCCCGTAAATCGACACGTCGCCAATTTTGCCGCCGTGCGCCTCGATGAACTTCTCAGACTGCACAAACATGCCGCCCGAACCGCAGCAGGGGTCATACACCTTGCCGCTGTGCGGGCTGAGGATGGCGACCAAGGTTTTGACGATGCTGGCCGGGGTGTAAAACTGCCCACCCCGCTTGCCCTCCGCACTGGCGAACATGCCCAGAAAGTATTCGTAAACCTGGCCCAGCACGTCGCGGGCGGTGCTGGGGTTGTTGCCAAAGCCGATGGTGGACACCAGATCGACCAGTTCACCCAGCTTGCCGTCGGGCAGCTGGGCGCGGGCGTAGCGCTTGTCCAGAATGCCTTTGAGCTTGGGGTTCTCCGTCTCAATCAGGGTCAGGGCTTCGTCAATGCGCTTGCCAATGTCGGGCTGCTTGGCGCTAGCACGCAGGCTTTCCCAGCGGGCCGCTTCCGGCACCCAGAAGGCGTTGACCTCTTTGTAATAGTCGCGGTCTTCCAGCTCGGCAGCCAGATCATCAGTGCTGGCCTCCGGGAAATAGTATTCGTCAGCAGGGTTGGTCAGCCGCGTCGTTAGCTCAGCGCGACGGGCGGCAAAGGTGTCGGAGATGTATTTGACGAAGATGAGGCCGAGCACCAGGTGCTTGTATTCGGCGGCGTCCATGTTGGCGCGGAGCTTGTCGGCCGTGGCCCAGAGTGTCTTTTTGATGTCGTCGAGCATGCCGTGGCGTCCCTGTCCGATTATTTTTGATTAGCTTCCTCGGATTATGCGACGCGAAAAAAAGCGACCAGTTCGCGCTTGTTGCAGACAGGGTGAAACTGAGCCGGGACGGCAATGCGAAGAGGGGAAATGCCCGGCGGGCAGAGGGAGAGACTTGGAGCGGGTGAAGGGAATCGAACCCTCGTATGAAGCTTGGGAAGCTGCCGTTCTACCATTGAACTACACCCGCAGTGGCACGGATTATAGAAGCACTACGCCGACAAACATTGAATCAGCCCTTTCATTTCAGGATGTCACCAATGCAGAGATATTTGATCTCAACATAGTCATCCATGCCGTGGTGCGAGCCTTCGCGGCCCAGTCCTGACTGCTTGACGCCGCCAAAGGGCACGTGTTCAGTGGCCAGAATGCCGACGTTGATGCCGACCATGCCGTATTCCAGCGCCTCGGCCACGCGGAAGATGCGGCCGACGTCGCGGCTGTAGAAGTAGCTGGCCAAGCCGAACTCGGTGTTGTTGGCGGCATCGACGGCTTCCTGTTCGGTGGTGAAGCGGAACACGGGCGCGAACGGGCCGAAGGTTTCTTCTTTGGCGCACAGCATGTCAGCCGAGGCTTCCGAAATCACGGTGGGCTCGAAAAACTGGCCCGGCAATTTGTTGCCGCCTGCCATCACCTTGCCGCCTTTGGCGATGGCATCGGCTACATGGCGGCTGACTTTCTCGACGGCGGCGTCTTCGATCAGCGGGCCTTGCAGCACGCCCTCTTCGAAGCCGTTGCCGACCTTGAGCGCTTTGACCTTGGCGGCAAACTTGGCCACAAACTGGTCATAGACGCCGTCCTGCACATAAAAGCGGTTGGCGCAGACGCAGGTCTGGCCGGCATTGCGGTACTTGCTCAGCATGGCGCCTTCGACGGCGGAATCAACATCGGCATCGTCAAACACGATGAAGGGCGCATTGCCGCCCAGTTCCAGTGACATTTTTTTGACCGTCGGGGCCGACTGCGCCATCAGGATGCGGCCCACTTCGGTGGAACCGGTGAAGCTGATGTGGCGCACCACGTCGCTGGCGCAGATGACCTTGCCCACCGCAATCGAGTTATTGCCGTCAGCGGTAATCATGTTGAGCACGCCAGCCGGAATGCCGGCGCGGATGGCCAACTCGGCGGCAGCCAGCGCGGTCAGCGGCGTCAGTTCGGCCGGTTTGATGATGACCGTGCAGCCTGCGGCCAGCGCCGGTGCCACCTTGCGCGTGATCATGGCCAGCGGGAAGTTCCAGGGTGTAATGGCGGCGCAGACGCCGATCGGCTGTTTGATCACCATCAGGCGGCGGTTGTTGTCAAACTGGGGCAGGGTTTCGCCATTGACGCGCTTGGCTTCTTCGGCAAACCATTCGACAAAGCTCGCGCCATAGGCCACTTCGCCTTTGGCTTCGGCAAAGGGCTTGCCCTGCTCGGCCGTCATGATGCGCCCCAGGTCTTCCTGGTTGGCCATCAATAAATCAAACCATTTGCGCAGAATGATGCTGCGCTCCTTGGCCGTTTTGCTGCGCCAGGCGGGCCAGGCGGCATTGGCGGCGGCGATGGCCATTTTTGCCTCAGCCGGGCCCAGGTTGGCGACATCCGCCAGTTTGTTACCGGTGGATGGATCAAGAATGTCAAAACGGCTGGGACCGGCGGCCCCGGCGCCAGGCCCCTTGATCCACTGGCCGTTGATCAGTGCATCGGTTTTCAGCAGTGTCGGGTCGTTCAGCAGCGAGAGGGGAGCGGTTTTAGTGAAATCTTCGATTTTCATGTCCATGGCGGTCAGTGGGGCGAGTTGGGGATGAAGGCAGAAGCAAAGCGTCAAGCGTAGCGGGTTTTCAGCTTGCTCGCAGTGCCGCTCGTGACAGGACTCACAGCGCAACTGGGTTTGCGACATCACCAAGCGAGCTGATGACTTAAAATTGTCCGCTTGAGTGGTCGCTCAAGTGGGTGCATGTCCGTCTTCATGCGCTGCTGGCCCCTACCGCTTCATCACAAGAATTATTCAACCATTCCCCTCTCGCTATGAACTCACCTGTTACTCCCGCTAGCGTTGCCGATATCCGCAAGATATTCCTGGACTTCTTCGAGTCCAAGGGGCACACCGTGGTCCCATCCAGCCCGCTGGTGCCGGGCAACGATCCGACGCTGATGTTCACCAACTCGGGCATGGTGCAGTTCAAGGACGTATTTCTCGGCACCGACAAGCGCTCTTACGTGCGTGCCGCCTCGGTCCAGGCCTGCCTGCGGGCCGGTGGCAAACACAACGATCTGGAAAACGTGGGCTACACCGCGCGCCACCACACCTTTTTCGAGATGTTGGGCAACTGGAGCTTTGGCGACTACTTCAAGCGCGACTCGCTCAAGTGGGGCTGGGAGCTGCTGACCCAGGTCTACGGACTGCCGCCTGAAAAACTGCTGGTCACCGTCTACATTGACGACCAGGAAGCCTATGACATCTGGCACAAGGAAATCGGTCTGCCAGCCGACCGCATCGTCCGTATCGGCGACAACAAAGGCAAGAAATACGCGTCCGACAACTTCTGGATGATGGCTGACACCGGCCCCTGCGGTCCCTGTTCGGAGATTTTTTACGACCACGGCGAGCACATTCCTGGCGGCCCCCCGGGCAGCCCGGGTGAAGACGGTGACCGCTTCATCGAAATCTGGAACCATGTGTTCATGCAGTTCGACATGCAGCCTGATGGCAGTCTGGTCAAATTGCCAGCACCCTGCGTCGATACCGGCATGGGCCTGGAGCGGCTGGCGGCGATTTTGCAGCACGTGCACAGCAACTACGAAATCGATATTTTTGATGCGCTGATCAAGGCGGCGGCACGTGAAACCGGCTGTACCGATCTGGGTAACAAGAGTCTGCGCGTGATTGCCGACCACATCCGTGCCACGGCGTTTTTGGTCAGTGACGGCGTGCTGCCAGGCAATGAAGGGCGTGGTTATGTGCAGCGCCGCATCATTCGCCGCGCCATCCGTCATGGTTACAAGCTGGACAAAAAGACGCCTTTTTTCCACAAGCTGGTGCCTGATCTGGTGGCCCTGATGGGCGAGGCTTACCCCAAGCTCAAGTCGGAAGAGAAGCGCATCATCGAAGTGCTGAAGGCCGAAGAAGAGCGTTTCTTTGAAACACTGGAAAACGGCATGCAGATTCTGGACGCCGCGCTGGAAGGCGACGTTAAAGTGCTGCCCGGCGATGTGGCCTTCAAGCTGCACGACACCTTTGGCTTCCCGCTCGACCTGTCAGCCGATGTGTGCCGCGAACGTGGCCTGAGCGTGGACGAAGCCGGTTTCCATGCCGCCATGGAGCAGCAAAAGGCCAAGGGCCGTGCTGCCGGCAAGTTCAAGATGGACCGCGCGCTGGACTACAGCGGCGACGGCAACGATTTTGTCGGTTATGACCGCCTGACGCAAGCTACCAAAGTTATAGCGCTCTACGCAGATGGCGTAAGCGCTAGCGAGCTAAAAGTCGGTCAAGCGGGCGTGGTGGTGCTGGACGCCACACCGTTTTATAGCGAGAGCGGCGGCCAGGTCGGCGATGAGGGCGCCATCTTCTGTGACACCGCCCTGTTTGAGGTGGGCGACACCCAGAAAATCAAGGCCGATGTGTTCGGTCACCATGGCACGCTCAAAACCGGCACCCTCAAGGTCGGCGATACCGTGACGGCTCACGTTGACGCCGCTCTGCGTGCCGCGACCGAGCGCAACCACAGCGTGACCCATTTGATGCACAAAGCCCTGCGCGAAGTGCTGGGTGAGCATGTGCAGCAAAAGGGCAGCTTGGTGAATGCCGAGCGCACCCGCTTTGACTTTGCCCACAACGCACCCGTGACCGATGCCGAAATTCGTGAGATCGAAACCCGCGTCAACACTGAAATTCTGGCCAATGCCGCCACCCAGTCGCGCGTGATGGACATCGAGTCGGCCCAAGCGACTGGCGCCATGATGCTGTTTGGAGAAAAGTATGGCGAGTCGGTGCGCGTGCTCGACATTGGCGCCAGCCGCGAACTGTGCGGTGGCACCCACGTTGCCCGCACCGGCGACATCGGCCTGTTCAAGGTGGTGGCGGAGAGCGGTGTCGCCTCCGGCGTACGCCGCATCGAGGCGGTCACCGGCCAGAACGCGCTGACCTATTTGCAGGACCTTGAAGACACCGTGACCCAGGTAGCGGGGGCACTCAAGGCGCCAGTGGTGGAGATCAACGACCGTATCAGCAGCGTGCTGGATCACGTCAAGGCGCTGGAAAAAGAAGTTGCTGCGCTCAAGGGCAAACTGGCCTCCGCGCAGGGCGATGAACTGGTGACTCAGGCGGTCGTGGTCAATGGCGTCAAGGTGCTGGTCGCCATGCTCGAAGGCGCGGACACCAAGACCCTGCGCGACACCATGGACAAGCTGAAAGACAAGCTGAAAACCGCCGTCATCGTGCTGGCGGCCGTGGAGGGCGACAAGGTGCAGATCGCCGCTGGCGTTACGCCCGACACCACGGGCAGGGTCAAGGCCGGTGAACTGGTCAACTTCATTGCCGCCCAAGTGGGGGGCAAAGGCGGTGGCAAGCCCGACATGGCCATGGCCGGTGGCACCGAGCCGGCCAAGCTGCCCGCCGCACTGAGCAGCGTGCTGGCCTGGGTCACCGCCAAAATCTAAACTGAGCTACTTGCTGAGCGCAGTCTTGGACCGCGCTGGCTTTTTTGCCACCGGTCGTTTGATCTCGCTCACGGATACCCGGCTGACACTGCGGCTGCCGGGAAGCTGGCTGGAGGAAGTCGGGCGAGTGACGTCGGCCAGCGTCACCTTGTCCAGCTCAGTCAGATAGCTTTGCAGCGCCGTCTTGAAAACCTGCTTCAACTGACAGTGGGCGGTGAGGGTGCAGGCGTTGTGGCCGGCGTCAAAGCACTCCACCAGCCGAAAATCTGTTTCTGATTGGCGCACCACATCACCGATACGGATATCAGACGCGGCCTTGAGCAGTCGCAGGCCGCCGCCGCGCCCGCGCGTGGTCTGCAGCAAGCCCTGGCGCGCCAGATCGTTGACGATCTTCATCAAATGATTTTTGGAGACGGCGTGGCTTTCAGCCAGCTCGGCAATGGTGACCGAGCGCTCGGGGTGGAGGGCGCAGAACATCAAAACCCGCAGCGTGTAGTCGGTGTAGTCCGTCAGTCTCATCGGGGTCTTTCAAGGTGTGCGTCGCCGGTTATTTTTTGCTGCATAAATTTTAAGATGTATATAGAATGCATTTATTAAAAATCCTTAACGTGATTGTCATCCCGCCACCATGAAACCAGATTCCTTGCCCATCTTCACCGAGGTCAAAGCCGCCGCACGGGTGCCTCAAGGCCTGCCTTTGTTGCGACTGGGTTTTCGGCCTTTTTATGTCGGTGGTGCGCTGCTTGCCGCATTGATCGTGCCGCTGTGGGTGGCCATGTTTCTCGGTCAGGTGCAGTTGACACCGAGCGTGCCGCCCCTGCTGTGGCATGCCCATGAGATGTTGTTTGGCTTCGCGGTCGCCATCATCGTGGGCTTTCTGCTGACGGCTGGCAAAGCCTGGACCGGGCTGGCCACACCGCACGGCTCCTGGCTGGCTGCCCTGGCCCTGCTGTGGCTGGCAGGCCGCGTGACCTCGGTGGTGGGGCCTTACGCCGTGTATGCCGTGCTGGACCTGGCGCTGTTGCCGCTGGTGGCTGCCATTCTTGTCACGTTGCTGCTGCGGTCGCGCAATTACCGCAACCTGCCGCTGGGCCTGATTCTGGCGCTGCTGGCGGCCGCCAACCTGATGTTTCATCTGGCGGTGATGGGCGTGCTGCCGGTGCCTGCCAACACGTCCCTGTATGCGGGTCTGGCGCTGATCGTGATGATTGAATGTGTGATCGCCGGGCGCGTCATTCCGGCTTTCACCATGGCGGTCACGCCGGGTTTGAAGCTGACCGCCACGGCCTGGATCGAACGGGTGACGCTGGGTGCCACCGGCTTGGGTTTGGCGCTGTGGGTGTTCGCGCCACACGGTGTGGTGAGCTTGTTCGCGCTTGCGCTCGCCAGTGGCTTGCATGTCAAACGCTTGCTGGGATGGCGTCCGGCGCTCACCCGCAAACGTCCGATTTTGTGGATTTTGCATGCCGCTTATGCCTGGATTCCGGTCGGGCTGGGACTGCTGGCACTGGCCCAGATCGGCCTGCTGCCGGTCTCGGCCGGCGTGCACGCGCTGGCGGTGGGCGCCACCGGCGGCCTCATCATCGGCATGATCACCCGCACGGCACGCGGCCACACTGGCCGGCCTATCAAGGCATCGACGCCGGAGGTGCTGGCCTACGCGCTGGTGATGACCGCCGCGGTGCTGCGCGTGCTGCTGCCCCTGGTTTCACCTGGACTGCTGGTGGTCTCTCTCATCGGTGCGGCGGCGGCCTGGAGTGCTGCGTTTTTGATCTATCTGTGGATATTCACGCCCTGGCTGATGAGTACCCGGCTTGACGGCAAGGACGGCTGAAGTCAGGTCATCGGCCCCAACACCCGCCGACTTTCAAACTGTCTGATCTGACCACTTAGGGGGTCAATAAATTCAAGTGACTTGGCCAGCAACTGCAGCGGGTGCTCGTAGTCGATTTGCCCCTCGGGCGTCAGTGTCGGGTAGAGGCCATCGCCCATGATGGGCAGGCCCAGAGCCGCCATGTGGACGCGCAACTGGTGGCGTTTGCCGGTAACGGGGCTCAAGCGGTAGCGCGCCAGTGCGCCACGCACCTCCAGTACCTCCAGGTGGGTGATGGCGTTGGGCGGGCCGCTCACCTCGTGTTGCAGCATGAAGTGGCCAGCCTCGACAATCCGGCTCTCGCGGGTCAGGGGCAACGCCAGGTCGGCACGCCAGGGCGCTATGGCTTCGTAGGTCTTTTTGACGCTGCGCTGGCTGAACAGGGCATGGTAGTGGGCGCGGGTTTCAGGCTGCACTGAAAACATCACCAGGCCCGCGGTGTCGCGGTCAATGCGGTGCACCGGTACCAGCGTGTCGATACCCAGCTTCTGCTTGAGCCGCACCAGCACGGTCTCCGCCAGATAGCCGCCGGACGGCACCACCGGCAGAAAATGCGGCTTGTCGACCACGATCAGCTGTTCATCCTGAAACAGGATGACTTCTTCAAACGGGATGCGCGGCTCGTCAGGAACGCTGCGGTAGTAGTAGACCCGCACATGGCCCTGGTACGGGCAGTTTGGCGTGAGGGTGATGCCGTGTTCATCGACCACATCGCCCGCAAGCATGCGCTGGTGCCAGACGTCGCGTGAGATGGCGGGGAAGTGCTCGGCCAAAAAGTCCAGCGTTGTTGGCCAAGCCCCGGCGGGCAGTCCGATGCAGCTTGGCCCCACGCCGTTGCGGGCGGGCGGTACAAAATGACCAGATGACAGGGGTCTAGATGCGCTCAAACACCACGTCCCACACACCGTGCCCGAGCTTGATGCCGCGGTTTTCAAACTTGGTCAGCGGTCGGTAATGCGGCTTGGGCGCGTAGCCGGCCAGTTCCGGGTGGGTCAGCGCGGCCGTGTTCTTCAGCAGCGGTTCGTTGCTGAGAACTTCCAGAATTTGCTCCGCGTAGGGCTGCCAGTCGGTGGCGCAGTGCAGGTAGCCGCCGACCTTGAGGCGCGCTGCCAGCTTGGCAATCAGCGGCGCCTGGATCAGGCGGCGTTTGTTGTGCTTTTTCTTGTGCCACGGGTCGGGAAAGAAAATATGCACGCCGTCCAGGCTTTGCAGCGGTAGCATGTTGTCGATGACCTCGACGGCGTCGTGGGCCACGATGCGGATGTTGTGCAAGCCCTGCTCACCAATGCGCTTGAGCAGCGCGCCGACGCCGGGCTCGTGTACTTCGCAGCACAAGAAATTTTTCTCTGGCATCACCGCCGCGATGTGGGCGGTGGCTTCGCCCATGCCGAAGCCGATTTCCAGGATAACCGGTCGATCTTTTAGATCATTATTGCCGCCAGCCCCCGTCGCACCTGCGTAAGCAGCTGCAAAATCGATAGCGCCGGCCTGATAGGGAAGCAGGAATTGGGGACCAATGTCTTCAAAAGCCTTGGTCTGGCCGGTGGTGATACGCCCGGCGCGCCGCACAAAACTCTTGATTTCTTTGGGGTAGGCCACGCCCTCCGGCACGCTGCCCCGGATGCGTGGGCTGCGCGCGCTCGGTGGGTTCGCGGGGGAAGGGGGAGTTTGGTTTGTATCGTTCACGGGACAGGATTGTAGAGAGGCTGCCAATGCGTCACCCAGGCGGTGAGCGCATCCGCCGTGCTGCCACTGCAGGCGGGCAGGCCCAGCACGCGGGCTGCGTTATTGAGCGCGGCCAGCGGATCGGCGGTATTCAGCGGTTGCGCACCATTTTGTTTGGAGAGTTTTTCGCCATTGGCGCCCAGCACCAGCGGCGTGTGCAGGTAGCGCGGCGTTGGCAGACCCAGGCACTGCAGCAGCAGGATTTGCCGTGCGGTGTTGTCAGCCAGATCCTCGCCGCGAACCACGTCGGTAACGCCTTGCGCCGCATCGTCCACCACCACCGCGAACTGGTAGGCAAAGCAGCCATCCGCGCGCTTGAGCACAAAGTCGCCGACCTCGGTTGGCACATCTTGCTGCTGCTCGCCCAAGCGGCGGTCGCTCCAGTGGATAATGGTTTTTGCTATTGATTCTGTAGCTTCTTGCGCAGATGCGACGGGGGCTAGATGCCTATTTGATGTAAAAAAATCAGTCCGCAGTCGCCAGGCGCGGCCCGCCCGGCCGTGCAAACCGGTGCGGCAGGTGCCCGGATAAATCAGCTCAGCGTGGCGCGGGTGACCTTGTCCCCGGTGCTTCAGCGCAGTTTCAATGTCCTGGCGCGAACAGGCACAGGGGTAAGCCAGGCCGCGGGTCACCAGCTGGTCCAGTGCCTGCTGGTAAAGGGCGCTGCGCTGCGATTGCCACACCGGTGGCGCGTCGGGATGCAGGCCACAGCGCGCAAGCTGTTGCAGGATGACAAGGTCCATGCCCGGCAGGCAGCGCGGTGTGTCCACATCCTCCATGCGAACCAGCCACTGGCCGCCATGAGCGCGTGCGTCCAGCCAGCTGGCCAAGGCTGCGACCAGCGAGCCGGCGTGCAGCGGCCCGGTGGGGGAGGGTGCGAAGCGGCCCACATAGTTGGCCCCCACGCTTGTCGGCCCGTCGACGCTCATTGCGTTAAACGACTGCCAGCGCCAGCTCCAGTCCGGAAATAAATGCGTTCTCCACCCGGTGTCCCAGGCACCAGTCGCCGCAGACGCCGATGCCGGTCTTGGCATCCCACAGATGTGATTTGCCCAGCGGTTTGATGGTCTGGGCGTAACGCCAGCGCTGGGTGTCCACATGGGCGGGCTCGGCCCGGATACCGGTGACTTCGGAAAAAGCCTTAAACAGCTTGGCCTGTACGCGCTCGACATCGTCATTCAGATGCTCTTGCGACCAGGCGGCGCTGGCCTGCACGGTCCAGCGCTCCACCGCGTTGCGCCCCGGCTTGCTTGATTCGCGGGCCAGCCAGGCAATGCGGTGGTGCGTGCTGCGGGCAGCATTCCATTGCGGCCCCAGCGTGGTCAGGCCCGGTTGCATGGCTTGCGGAAACGCCAGTATCAGCGTCCAGCAGGGGACCACTTTCACCTTGTCGATTTGTTTCGCCAGTTTATGGCCCTGTTTTGTTGTTTGCAGCAGCACATATGCCTGTGCCGGAGGCATGGCCAGCAGCACCGCATCGAAACCTGAAAACACATGCTGCGCGTCACCCGGCCCCTCGGTGTGCAGTTGCCATTGCCGGGGGTCTAGCGCATCGCGCTCCAGGTGCGTGACCCGGGTTTCCAGCTCGACGTTGTGCTGCTCCATCAGCGGCAGGGCCCAGCGGCTGGCCAGCGCGTTCATGCCCGGGGTTGGTACCCAGTGGGCTTCCCGCGCGGGCAGGCCGGCAGCAGTTACCTGGCCATGCTCGTCCAGTACCCGCACGGTGTTGGCACTCCAGGGTCTGCACAGGTTCGGCACGGTTTCCAGTGCCCGCATAAATCGCGGGTCGCGCACGGTGAAATACTGCGCACCAAGGTCGAACGTGCCAAATGCGCTGTTGCGCGTGGCCATGCGCCCGCCAATACCGGCGCTCTTCTCGAATACCGTGACCTGATGGCCTGCCTGCACCAGGGTACGGGCGCAGGCAACGCCCGCCATGCCCGCCCCGACGACGGCAAAATGTTTGGATTTGGATTGAGTCATGAACGGTATCTCCAAGGGTTGTTGCATTGATTGCACTTTACACCCCGCGGTGCCGCTCCAGCAAGGCGGCTCGGGTCGCGGGACTTTCCAGTTGGGCCAGCCACCACTGCAGCGCGCGGCCATGGCCCGACCTGGTGACGCTGCGCCACGCGTAATTGAGCCGCACAACACGCTTCGGACGGTCTGTTTGCTTGACCACCAGGCGACCGGTTTCAATGTAGTCGCGGACCATGCATTCGGGCACGAAGCCGCCACCCAAGCCTCGTAGCTGCGCATCAAGCTTGTCCTTCATGGTGGCGACGGTAAAAACATCCTGCCCGCCCAGCAAGCCAAACGTCATACCACCGCCACGCGTGATGGTGTCCGCCACAGCAACCGCCCGGTGTTGCCGGATCAACTCGTCTTTGAGTGGCTCGGGGGCCTTGGCCAGCGGGTGATGCGGTGCCACCGCGTAAACAAAGGTCATGTCGCCCAGAGGTTTGCCATGAATACCAGCGTTGGTGCTGGACTCGGCCACACCCAGCGCCAGATCGGCCTGGCCCGAGGTCAGGGCCGCCAGCGTGCCGGACAGCGTTTCATCGCGCAGTCTGATGCGGGTGGGCGGGTTAAGGGCGAAAAAACTTTCGCACAGTTCCATCACGGTGGCCTTGGAGATGATGCTGTCCACCGCGACGGTCAGTTGCGGCTCCCAGCCGGTCGCCACCCGTTTGACCCGGTTCGCCACCGCATCAATTTCTTCCAGCAGGCGGGCGCCTTCGCGCAGCAGTTCGGCACCGGCTTCGGTCAGACGCGCCTGGCGCGAGCTGCGGTCGTACAGAAGCACGTCCAGTGCGTCTTCAATCTGGCGCACCCGGTAGGTCAGGGCGCTGGGCACCAGCCCCAAGTCGCGGGCGGCGGCCGCAAAGCTGCCGGTCGCCGCGATGGTCTGCAGCATGGCCAAGGCGTCAGGTGTCAAAACATCGCGAGCGGTTTGCACTTGTTTCTCCTTTTGGTTCGAATTATTTGAATGATGCCATCAAACGCCATGGATTGCCGCAGACACGGGAAGCGTCTAAAGTTCAGGGCTTCAAAGGAGGATTTGTCATGTTGACTGTCCGGAAATCAAAAGAACGCGGCTACGCCGACCACGGCTGGCTCAAATCATTTCACAGCTTTTCGTTTGCCGGTTATTACGATCCGCAATACATGGGCTGGGGCAATCTGCGTGTCATCAATGAAGACTGGATTGCTGTCGGCAAGGGCTTTGGCACCCATGGCCATCGCAACATGGAGATCGTCACCTACGTGTTGAGCGGGTCTTTGGCGCACCAGGACAGCATGGGCAACGTCAAGGTTATTCCGCCAGGCGACGTCCAGCGCATGAGCGCGGGTGCCGGGGTGCAGCACAGCGAGTTCAACCACTCGCCAGATGACACCACCCATTTGCTGCAAATCTGGATTGAGCCCAATGTCACGGGCGTTCAGCCGAGCTACGAGCAAAAGACGTTCGCCGACGCCGAGAAGCGGGGCAAGCTGCAGCTGGTTGCCTCTCATGACGGCGCCCAGGGGTCGGTCACGATCCATGCGGATGCGCGCCTGTACGCCGGTTTATTTGACGGCGCCCAAACTGCCGAATTGACTCTGGACCCAAGTCGAAAGTGTTATGTGCATCTCGTGCGTGGCGAGCTCAGCGTTAATGGCGTCGCGCTGACCACGGGCGATGCGGCTTTGATCGAAGGCGAAAGCCAACTCACGCTGAACCAGGCCAAAGATGCCGAAGTCCTGGTGTTTGATCTCACCCCCTAATTTTTTTCACCTCACTCAACTTACTTCAGGAATATTCAAAATGGCAAAAGTAGCCGTAGTTTTTCACTCAGGTTATGGTCACACCCTGCGCATGGCGCAAGCCGTGGCGGAAGGCGCGGGCGCCGAACTGGTGGCCATTGACGCCGAAGGCAATTTGACAGATGCTGGCTGGGACACCCTTAACGCGGCCGACGCGATCATCATGGGTTCGCCCACCTACATGGGCAGCGTGAGCTGGCAGTTCAAGAAATTTGCCGACGCCTCCAGCAAGCAATGGTTCAGCCAGGCCTGGAAAGACAAAGTGTTCGCCGGCTTCACCAACAGCGCCACCATGAACGGCGACAAGTTGTCCACGCTGCACTACCTGTTCACCTTGGCCATGCAGCAGAGTGGCATCTGGGTTGGCACCGGCATGATGCCCAGCAACAGCAAGGCCGCGCAGCGCAACGACATCAACTACGTGGGTTCATCCAGCGGCGCCATGGCGCAATCACCTTCGGACTCTTCTCCGGCCGAAATGTTGCAGGGCGACCTGGATACCGCCAAACTGTTTGGCAAACGCGTGGCCGAAGTGGCCGTCAAGTTCCGCGGTTAACGCGAACCGGCGCTTGTGGCGCCCTTGCTCTGATGGTCGTAATTTGCTATTTATTTAATAGCTTCTTACGCATATTAGATGGGGGCTACAGCCCGTTTTTATACTTATTCTGTAACGGATAAGTCGGCGCTGAGGGCGCGGCGCTCGTCAAACACAAAGCAACTACCTGTGTAATGCGCGTTGCCGGCCTCCTCGAAATATTTGAGGATGCCGCCCTCTAACTGGTACACATGTTCCAGCCCGGCTTCGCGCATCAAAATCGCCGCCTTCTCGCAGCGGATGCCGCCGGTGCAAAAGCTCACCACGGTTTTGTCCTGGAGCTCCGCCTTGTGGTTGAGCAGGGCTTGCGGAAACTCGGTGAATTTGTCAATGCGCCAGTCGATCGCGTCTTCAAATGTGCCGTGGTCCACTTCATACGCGTTGCGCGTGTCCAGGGTGACAACCGGCCTGCCACTGTCGTCATGCCCCTGGTCCAGCCAGCGCTTGACGGTTTGCGCATCCACCGCCGGTGCGCGGCCTGCGGCGGGGTGAATCGCGGGATGGTTCATGCGGATGATTTCGCGTTTGACCTTCACCAGCATTTTTTTGAACGGCTGATCGGCTGACCAGCTCTCTTTGGGGACGATGTCACCGAAGCGCGCATCGGCCTGCAACTGGGCCATAAACCCGCGCACCGCGTCGCCACTTCCTGCCAGAAATAGATTGATGCCCTCGGAAGCCAGAAGGATGGTGCCTTTGAGCTGCAAGCCCAGTGCCCGCTCAAGCAGGCAGGTGCGGAGCTCTGCGGCATCCGGCAGGGCGACGAATTTATAAGCGGAAATATTGAGAGTCGTGTTCACGTCTTGATTTTAGGAGGCCGGGCCAACGCGTAAGCGGGGGCGGGCGGTCGGCAGGGCAAAATCGGCGCATGAAAAAACAAAAAATTAATAAATCATTGTTGCGTCATTCCGTCTGCCTGATCACCACACTGGGCTGGGCCAGCCTGGCCTCAGCGCAAGCACCTGAATCTGTCTCCGAGAAGGATTTTTTGGGCGACATGCCCATTGTCCTGTCCGTTTCACGTCTGCCCCAGCGACTGGACGAGACACCGGGTGCCGTCACCCTCCTTGACCGCGACATGATTCGCCTGTCCGGCGCGCGCGATGTGGCGGATCTGCTACGTCTGGTGCCCGGTTTTCAGACCAGCACGGCGTATGAAACGGGTGCGCCGATCGCTAGCTACCACGGCGGGTTTGACGCTTATTCCGTACGAATACAAGTGCTGGTCGATGGGCGTTCGGTTTACTCGCCTTACTTTTACGGCGGCACGGGGCGCGGCTTGCAGACGGTCGCGTTGGAGGATATTGAGCGCATCGAGGTGCTGCGCGGTTCCAATTCAGCCGCTTATGGTGCGCGCGCCATGCTGGGGGTCATCAACATCGTGACCCGCCACACCCAAGATACGCTAGGTGTGCAGGCGACGCAGACCAGTGGTGAAAATGGCATTAACGATTCGCAGGCGCGCATTGGCTGGGGCAAAGACGATGCCAGTTACCGTCTGACGATGGACCGCCGGGCTGATGGCGGGCTGACAGGGCCAAATGGCCACAACCAGATCAACCGCGTCAACTTTCGTGCCGACCTGCGCAATAACGCGAATGATGAAATTCAGGTGCGTGCCGGCAGTCTTGAAATCAATTCAGGTCGGGGCCAATCCGGCAATGTTAATGACCCTCTGCGGGATGATTTTTTCAGTTCGGGTTATGCGCAACTCGATTGGCGACGCAGTCTCGGGGCGGATGAAGACCTGGCGTTTAGTTTTTCTCACACGGAGGAGACTTACCAGGATGCCTTCCCGTATTCGCTGGTAGATTACAAAAACTTATTCGCAGCTGTTACCAATAAAAATCAGCTTGTACGTTGGTTTCCAACTCTGACTGATGATCAGTTTAAAGTGAAAAAAATTCAAGCTGCAGCTATTGACACCAGCGTTGCCATTGACGATGGTGGGCGCGCGAGCAACGACAACTTGTCGTTGCAGCACACCTTTCGCCATGGCGAGGATTTGCGGGTAGTTTGGGGGGGAGAACTGCGGCGTGAGCAGGTCGTCTCCAAACCGCTGTACAACACCGATGCCGCCCTTATCACCGACTTCACCCGTCTGTTTGCCAATGCCGAATGGCGGCTGGCCCGTGACTTGGTGCTCAATGCCGGGTCGATGTTTGAACACAGCAGTGTGAGTGGCGACAGTGTTGCGCCGCGGTTGATGCTGAATTGGCACTTTACGGAGGGGCAAACATTGCGGGCGGGCGCCTCCAAAGGCTATCGGCCACCGAGTACGTTTGAGCAATTCGGCGATGTTCGTTATTCCTCGAATGGTGTTTTGCTGCAGGTAACCTCGTTATCACGCGGCAACATTCAGCCAGAAAGCGCGGATGTGCGCGAGATCGGCTACCTGGGCGATTTCCCCGCGCTTGGACTCAATCTGGATGTGCGCGCTTTTTACGAGAAGATCAATGGTTTCGTCCGGCAACAAACATATGACCTGCCGTCCCAAGTCGCGCCCTTGCTTCCATTCAGCCCCTATGACTATGCCAATAACGAAGATATTGTTATACATGGGCTCGAATACCAATTGAAAGGTCAGCCCTGGCAGGGTGCACAAGTCATCTTCAACCAGGCTTATACAAGCATCAATTCTGCTAATCCAGGCACCGTCCTGGCCGCGCCGAAACTGGCCAGCTCGATTACTCTGTTTCAGAAATTGCCCGGTAACCTGGACCTCAGCCTGATGCATCAGGACAGCGGCACCGTGACCCTGCAAGGGGCGAATCATGAACGCCCGGTGGCGATGACCCGCACCGATCTGCGTCTGGGCTTGCCGCTGCGCTTTGGTCCCAACCGGGGCGAGCTGGCACTGGTGGTGCAGAACCTGGGTGCGCCGTACCAGGATTTTTCACCGAACTTCCAGTTTCAGCGCCGGGCCTTTGTGACCCTGCGGGTGGAAAACTGATCCGGTGTACATGCTGGTGCGACTGCGTTTCCTGATCTTCAGTCTCTGGCTGGGTGCCTTTGCCGGGGCTTGCGCTCATGCGGCGACGACGGTCGTGATCGTGAGCAGCGAGCGCAGTGCCGCCTACGTGGAAGCCGCAGAGGCACTGATCAGCGAACTTGAACGCGGCGGCCTGTCGCGCTATGACATGCTTCAACTCACCGCCCTTGAATTGTCGAGCGCAGGCCCGTTGACGCCCAAGTTGTTCGTGGCGCTTGGTATGGAAGCCGCGAATGCGCTGGCCAAAGCGGAGCCGCGGGCGCCGGTGCTGTGCACGCTGTTGCCGCACAGCAGTTTTGAGCGTGTTCTGTACGGCAGCGGGCGCAAGTCGTCGTCGCAGTTTTCAGCCCTTTATCTCAATCAGCCCTTAAGCCGTCAACTGGAACTGATCCGCCTGGCCTTGCCTGCTGCACGTCGCATTGGCGTGTTGTGGGGGCCTGAATCGCAAGTCCATGCAACGGCTTTGAAAGCACTTGCCCAGGCCGGTGGACTGGAACTGGTAGAGGCGACCGTCGGTCGCGATGAGTCGCTTTTTACCAGCCTCAAAAAAGTCCTGCAGGATGCAGATCTGTTGTTGGCGGTGGTGGACCCTCAGTTGTACAACAGCAGCAGCATCCAGAATATTCTGCTGGCCTCCTTTCGGGCGAAGGTGCCGATGGTGGCTTTTTCACCCGCCTATGTGCGCGCGGGAGCCTTGTTGGCCTTGTATGTGACGCCAACTCAAATTGGCCGGCAAGCCGCCGCTATTACCCGTGGCGTACTTCAGGGAAAGGGCTTGTCGGCAACGCCACTTTACTCGCAGGAATACAGCGTTGCCGTGAATGAGCACGTTGCCCGCTCGCTTGGATTGAATCTTGATGCTGATGCCTTGCGCGAGCGCTTGCGAAGCCGGGAGGGCACGCCATGAAAATGGTCAACATTCGCAGCCGCATGCTGCTGGCCGCCCTTTTGCCGGTGACCCTGATCGCCGTGTTGTTGACTGGGGTGTTTCTTGCCGTACGGTTCGGTGACATTGACGAGGCGCACAGCCAGCGTGCCAGGTCACTGGCCCGTCAGCTGGCAATGGCCAGCGAATATGGCCTGTTTTCGGACAACATCACCCATTTGCAAACCATTGCCAACGGCGCGTTGCGAGAGCCAGCCGTGCGCTCGGTAACCATCGTGGATGCGCAAGGTCAAATTCTTGCCATCGCGGGCAAGCCGGCTTACATAACACCTCCGGCGCTGACCCGGCAGGAAGACGAGAAGCTTGATCCGTCGACGCACACGAATTTGTTGTTGCAACCCATTGTTGAAAGTCAGGTCAAACTGGACGACCTGTTTGAAGGCAAAGCGACGGATGCTGCGGCACAGCCGCAACTGCTGGGCCATGTGCTGATCGAGTTTTCACGGGATACGCTACTTCAGCGCGAGCGCGACATGCTGCTGACGGGCGTCGCCATCACCTTCGGCGGTCTGCTGTTTGGCGGCTTCCTGGCGGTGTATCTTGGGCGCGGGGTCATTCGCCCCATCTTGCGTGTTTCCAGCATGATTGAGCGCATCGGACACGGCGAATTGTCAGCGCGTGGTGAGGTGTTGCCGGATGACCCGCTGCGCGATGTGCAGCAGGGCCTGAACCAGATGGCTGAACGTCTTGAATCAGGACGTGACGAACTGGAGCAGCGCATTGCCATGGCGACACTGGAGTTGCGGGAGAAAAAGGAAGAAGCCGAGACGGCGACGCTGGCCAAGTCACGCTTTCTGGCTGCGGCCAGCCATGATCTGCGGCAACCGACCCATGCGCTGGGGATGTTCGTGGCACGGCTGGCGCAATTGCCGCACGATGCGCAAACCAGGCGGTTGATTGAAAACCTGGAGGCTTCGGTGCGTGCCACGCAGGATTTGCTGGATGGCTTGCTCGATATTTCCCGGCTGGATGCACAGGCCGTGCAGGTTCAGCTGCGCCCCTTCGCGCTGGCCGAACTCTTTGAGCAGTTACGGGGTGGATTGACATTGACCGCCGTAGAAAAGGGTCTTCGCCTGCGCGTTCGGCCGACCGGGGCCTGGCTGATGAGCGATCCCACGCTACTGCACCGCATCTTGCTGAATCTGGTGGTCAATGCCTTGCGTTACACCCGGGAAGGCAGCGTACTGCTGGCTTGCCGGATGGCGGGTGACGGCAAGCACGCCCGCATCGAAGTGTGGGACAGCGGAATCGGCATAGCGCCAGAGCATCATCAGGCGATCTTCAAGGAGTTTTACCAAGTCGCCAATTCCGAGCGAGATCGCGGCAAGGGTTTGGGGCTGGGTCTCAATATTGTCGAACGCACCGCGCAACTGCTGGGACACCGGTTGCAATTGCGCTCCCGCCTGGGGCTGGGAACCCGGTTCAGCGTGCAAGTGCCGCTGGCGCCACTCGGCGCCGCTTTGGATATGCCAAGCCCGTTTGATGTCAAGACATTTCACAATCTGGCAGGACGGGTCGTGCTGGTGATTGAGGACGATGCCCTGGCGCGTGAAGGTCTGGTGAGTTTGCTCGAGTCTTGGGACGTCCGTGTGGGCGTGGCCGAAGGTCTGTCAACGGCGCTGTGGCACTTGAAAAAGGGGCTTGTTCCTGATGTGATCGTGAGCGACTACCGTTTGCGTGACGGCGAAAATGGCATTGATGTGATCCGTCAGCTGCGTGTAGCAACTGGTCGGTCGATTTCTGCCTGCCTGATGAGTGGCGATACGGACCCGAACCTGATGCAGGCCGCCCGGGATGCTGGCTTGACCTTGCTGCACAAGCCCGTGCGTCCGGCCAAACTGCGCAGCCTGATTCGTCGATTGGCCGTTGATCCTCAAGCAGACGGCATTGATTTGGTGTAACCGTGGCGGCCCGCCGCTAAAACCGCCTGAATACGGGTTTGCACACCAAAGGCGCGCAAAATCCCGGTCACATGACTCTTGGTGGTTTCATCCGCGAGCTGTAATGTTTGACTGATGTCCTTGTTGGAGCGGCCATCCAGCAGCAGATACAGCACTTCTTCCTGGCGCGGCGTGAGTTGTGGGGCCGTATTCTCTGCGTCTGCCCCCTGCGCCGCAGGAATACCGGGCGTCGCGAGCAACTCTGGCGGCGCATACACCTCACCTGCCAGCACCAGACGCAAGGCCGACAGCAATTCGTCGCTCAACCCGGATTTGGCAAGAAAACCAGCCGCGCCTTTGGCCAATACCTGCCGCATGATCTGGGGATTGACCGAGCCGGAGAGCATGACGATGGGGAGTTCAGGATGCTTTTTGCCAAATATGGCGAGTGCGTCCAATCCGTTCATGTCAGGCAGGTGGTAGTCAAGCAGCACCAGATCGAGATCGGCGTGCAGGACGGCCAGCTCAAAAGCGCGGGCACAGTGCGGTGCCTCCAGCACCTCGACCTGTTCATCCAGGCCTTTGAGCACCTGGCGTAACCCTTCGCGCACCAAGGCATGGTCATCGACAACAAGTATTTTCAAAATCTTTACCCTGGCGCTTTCTTTTAATCAGTTGGGGACAGAGCGGGTGCACTCAGCGCTGCCACCTGTCCCGCAGACTCAATCAGTTGGGGACAGAGCTTGCGCACTGCGTGTCGCTGCGGTCTTTCCCTCAATTTACAATGGTTTATGTTTGTACACCTGCGTCTCCACACCGAATTCTCCGTCGTCGACGGCACCAACCGCATTGATGATATCGTCAAGTCCGCTGCCGCCGATGGGCAGCCTGCGTTGGCCATTACTGACCTGAGCAATTTGTTTGGCACGATCAAGTTTTACAAAGAGGCCCGCAAGCGGGGCGTCAAACCCCTGATTGGCACCGAGATCTGGCTGGAAGGGCTGGGCAAAGACGATGGCACCCTGTCGCGCCTTGTGTTACTGGTGCAAAACAAGCAGGGCTACCTGAATTTATCGGAATTATTGGCACGGGCCTGGACCCAGAATGCGGGCAAGGCGCAGGCTTCTGTCAATTTAGCCTGGCTCACAGAGCTCAACGAGGGTTTGATTGCGTTGTCGGGTGCGCAGGCCGGGCCGGTGGGGCAGGCACTGGTGCAAGGCGACGAGGCGCGCGCTTTTGACGCTGCGCTCCAATTGGGCAGCCTGTTTCCGCACCGTTTTTATCTGGAACTGCAGCGCGCCGGGCGTGTTGATGACGAAGCCCATGTGATCGCGACGGTGCAACTGGCCGCCCGCATGGGCCTGCCCGTGGTGGCCACGCACCCGGTTCAGTTCCCCGACCCGGACGACTATGAGGCGCATGAAGCCCGCGTCTGCATTGCCGAGGGCGAAATTTTGGGCAACCAGCGCCGGGTGCGCAAGTTCACACGCGAGCAGTATTTCAAGTCGAGCGCACAGATGCAGGCCTTGTTTGCCGATGTGCCCTCCGCGCTGGCCAATACATTGGAGATTGCCAAGCGCTGCAATCTGACACTGGTACTGGGCAAGCCCCAGTTGCCGGACTTTCCGACGCCGGAAGTCAACGGCCAGCGCATGTCGCCGGATGACTACTTTCGCTACATCTCCCATGAAGGGCTCAAGGAGCGATTGCTTCACCTGTACCCGGACGAGGCCAAGCGCGAGATGGAGCGGCCGCGTTATGTTGAGCGGCTGGAGTTCGAGATTGACACCATTCTGAAAATGGGGTTTCCGGGTTACTTTTTGATTGTGGGCGACTTCATCAACTGGGCCAAGAATAATGGCTGCCCGGTCGGACCGGGCCGGGGTTCTGGTGCCGGCTCGCTGGTGGCGTATTCAATGAAGATTACCGATCTGGATCCGCTGCAATACAACTTGCTGTTCGAACGGTTTTTGAACCCCGAGCGGGTTTCCATGCCCGACTTTGACATCGACTTTTGCCAGACCAACCGCAATCTGGTGATTGATTACGTGAAGGATAAATACGGCAAGGATGCCGTCAGCCAGATCGTGACCTTCGGCACCATGGCCGCCCGCGCAGCGGTGCGCGACGTGGGCCGCGTGCTCGACATGAGCTACACCTTTTGCGACGGCATCAGCAAGCTGATTCCCAACAAACCGGGTGTCAGCGTCAGCCTGCAGTTGCCGCCGCCGGACCGCAAAAAAGACGACAAAACCGTGTACGCGACGGATGAGCCGATTCTGGCCGAGCGCGAAAGCAAGGAAGAAGACGTCAGGACCCTGCTGGAACTGGCGCGCAAGCTGGAGGGCATGACCCGCAATGTCGGCATGCACGCCGGCGGTGTGCTGATAGCGCCGGGCAAACTGACCGACTTTTGCCCGCTGTACCAGCAGCCGGGCAGCGATTCGGCGGTGAGCCAGTACGATAAAAACGACGTGGAAGCCGTTGGCTTGGTGAAGTTCGACTTTTTGGGCCTGGCCACACTCACCATTCTGGAAATTGCGCGCGAGTTTATCGTCAAGCGCCACAAGGGCCAGGAGAACTTTGCCTTTGAGAACCTGCCGCTGGACGATGCGCGGGTCTACAAACTGTTTTCAGACGGCAAGACCGAGGCCGTGTTTCAGTTTGAATCTCGTGGCATGCAAGGCATGCTGAAAGACGCCAAGCCGACCCGGCTGGAAGACCTGATTGCACTGAACGCCTTGTACCGGCCCGGCCCGATGGACCTGATTCCGAGCTTTGTGGCACGTAAACACGGCCGCGAAGTGGTGGAGTACCCGCACCCGCTGGTGGCCAATATGCTGTCGGAGACCTACGGCATCATGGTCTACCAGGAGCAGGTGATGCAGACGGCGCAGATTCTGGGCGGCTACTCACTCGGCGGCGCGGACATGCTGCGCCGCGCCATGGGTAAAAAAGATGCGGACGAAATGGCCAAGCATCGCCAGATCTTCCGTGACGGCGCCCTGAAAAACGACATCAACGAGGCGAAGGCCGACGAGGTGTTCGACTTGATGGAAAAGTTTGCCGGCTACGGCTTCAACAAGTCGCACGCCGCGGCCTATTCGCTGCTGGCCTATCACACGGCGTGGCTCAAGGTGCATTACACCGCCGAGTTTTTCTGCGCCAATATGACGGTGGAAATGGGCGATACCGACAAGCTCAAAGTCTTGTATGAAGATGCGCTGAAAACGGGCCTGACCTTCGAGCCGCCTGATGTGAATCGGGGCGTGCCCCGCTTTGAGCCGATTTCCGACAACATGATTCGCTATGGACTGAGCGCCATCAAAGGTTCGGGCCAGCAGGCCATTGAGGCGATTGTGGCGGCGCGTGAAGGCCGGGGTGCCGGCCCGTCGGGCGATGTTGTGGGGCCGTTCAAGAGTCTGTTTGATTTTTGTGTGCGGGTGGACCGCAGCCGGATCAATAAGCGCACGGTGGAGGCTTTGATCAAGGCTGGTGCGTTTGATTCGATTCAGCTCAACCGTGCCAGTCTGCTGGCCTCGGTGGACCGGGCTTTTGAGTTTGGTGCGGCGGCGCTCGCCAACGCCAACCAGGGCGGCTTGTTTGACATGGGCGGCGACGATGACCATGGCTCCAGCACGCAGGAGCCCGATCTGGTGGAGGCCATGCCGTGGGGGGTGAAGGAGCGGCTCACCTATGAAAAAACGGCGGTCGGCTTCTATCTGTCAGGGCACCTGTTTGACGAGGTGGTGCTGGAAGTGCGCCGCTTTGCCAAGCGCCAGATCGAAGACCTGATTGACACGCGCGAACCGCAACTGCTGGCTGGCATCATCACCGATTTCCGGGTCATCAATGGCCAGCGTGGCAAGTTGGCGCTGTTCAAGCTGGACGATAAATCCGGTGTGATCGAGGCCCGTGCCGACGAAGCCCTGATCAACGCCCACCGCAATCTGCTGAAAGACGATGAACTGGTGATTGTCATGGGCAAGCAACAGCCGGATCGTTTTTCAGGCGGCATGCAGCTGACCGTGACGCAGATCTGGGACCTGGACCAGGCGCGTTGCCGTTTCGGTAAATACCTGCGGGTGGCTGTGAGCTCGGATGCGGCGGGCAAGGCGCCCGATGTGGCCCGCATGATCAAGGAATATCCGGCTCAGCGCGAGGTGACGGAGCAGGGCGAGGTGGTTCGCGGGCTGGCGGTGCGGCTGGCGGTGGCGTGTCAGGGCGAGGCGGGCGCGGCCTCGGCTGAACTGCAACTGGGTGAACCTTTCAAATTTTTCCCCACCAATGCCGCCCTGGCCGGCTGGCGGGTGCAGGCCGAGCAGGGCAAGTCCGACATCGTTTATGAGTGAAATCAGGCGCTAGCCCCCGTTGAATATTCGTGGGTAGCTATTAAATATGTAGCATCTTCACCACCGAACCGCTGTGGCTCGCTCATCGCTAGTCTTTTGGTCCGAAATTCACCGGGAAAACGGGGACGAAGTTCCCATTCTCGTCAGCCGGGATGCGCTCAGTCTTTTCCACTGCGCGCAGAGCAGCAGTGTCCCAACTGGGAACACCGCTGGACGTGATGAGACGCGAGCTCATGATCAGGCCTGAGGCCGACACCCGAACTTCCACCGTCGCTTTGGGATTACCGCTGATGCTCTCGGGGTTAGGGTAATTTAAGTTTTTCTTGAATAGTGCCGCTAAGCGCTGGCCATAACTGACCGAAGGGCCGGTGGAGCGCCGGGCAGTGCCCGTGGAGTCGGATGGGCCTGTGGCACCAGCAAGACCAGTCATACGCTTGATGTTGGCCTGACGCTGGGCTTCAATTTTCTGCGTCTCTTGCTGGGCCTGGAGTGCTTCTTTGCGCTGGGTAGCCTGGTCAGGCTTTTTCTTGTCTTCAGCAACTTTCCTGTCTTGATCGCGTTTGTCTTGCAGGCGCTTTTTCTCAAGCAGCAGTTTTTCCTGATTCGATTTCTCCAGCTTCAGCTTTTCAAGCTTCTCCTGCTTCAGTTTCTCCAGGCGCAGGGTTTCCAGGCGCTGCTTCTCCAGTTCTTGCTGCTTTTGCAGTTCCTGCTGCTTTTCCTTCTTCAGCCGTAGCTTCTCCCGCTCCAGCGCAATGTCGGCGTCTGGAAGTTTGGGTTGGACCTGCGGCGGCGCGGCTGGGGTGGGGGGCTTGGGTATGGGTTTGGCTACCGGTGGCTTCGGTGTTTCAGGTGGCTCAGGCGGCACTTCGACCAGCTTCGGTGCGGCCAGCTGAGGTACGGTCGACCACAACTCAGCCTCGGCGGTGACGGTCACCGCCTCACGCTTCCAGTGCACCCCCCAAGTCAGGGCCGCCAGCAAAAAGAAGTGGGCCAGCACGGCCAGCCCGAGCGCCCGTAGTAAGCCCGGCGTGGGCGGCGGCGCGAATTCAAGGCGATCGGTCGCAGCGTGCATGCTCCGCCTCTAGTTGGTCAGTTGCACCGACAAGCCCACGCGCTGCACGCCCGCGCGCTGCAGGGTGTCCATGACCTTGACGACGGCCTCGTACTTGATGTTTTTGTCGGCGCTGATGACCACTGCGGAATTGGTTACGCCAGTTTGGGCCTGCTTCACCGCGCTGGCGATGTCTTTGAGCCCCAAGGCGGTGGATTTTTCCTTGATTTTCATCTCGATCGATTCATCTTTGCCGATGACGATTTGAATCACCTGGTCCGGTTGCTTGGCGGCCTTGCCGACACTGGGTAAATCGATCACGCTGGGCGTGATGAGCGGGGCGGTCACCATGAAGATGATCAGCAACACCAGCATCACGTCGATGAAGGGCACCATGTTGATCTCGTTGATGGTGCGGCGTCCGCGTCCGCGGCTGACCAGGGAGGGCATGCTCAAACTCCTTTCAGTGGCCAGAGGCCGACTGCGCGCCTACATTGCGCTGCAGGATGTTGGAGAACTCTTCAATGAAGGTTTCCAGTCGGATCGAGATGCGGTCAATATCACGGGCAAACCGGTTGTAGGCCACCACGGCCGGGATGGCGGCAAACAGGCCAATGGCGGTTGACACCAAGGCCTCGGCGATGCCGGGGGCCACCGTGGAGAGTGTGACCGACTGCAGCGATGCCAGTCCGTTAAATGAATGCATGATGCCCCACACGGTGCCAAACAAGCCCACATAAGGCGAGACTGAACCGACCGAGGCCAGGAACGACAGGTTGGTTTCCACCACATCCATCTCGCGCTGAAAACTGGCCCGCATGGCACGACGGGCACCGTCCATCAGGGTGCCGGCATCCGTGATGCGTCGCTCGTGCAGTTTCTGGTATTCGCGCATGCCACTGGCAAAAATGCGCTCCATCGGCCCCGAGTCGCGGGCGTTTTTGGTGGCGGCAGCGAACAGATCATTCAGGCTGGTACCGGACCAGAATTCGCGCTCGAAGTCGTCATTGAGCGATTTCACCCGGTTCAGCGCAAACAGTTTGCGAAAAATGGCGGCCCAACTGGACACGGAGATGACCACCAGCAACAGCATTACCAATTGCACGACCAGACTGGCGTTTAACACCATGTGGAGGATCGACAGGTCTTGGTTCATTTCATGATTTCCAGAATGGTTTGCGGGATTCTTGCGGGCTTGTAGGTGGAGGCATCCACCCAGCCGATGCGGATGGTAGCTTCACACAGCAGGATATTCTCTGCTGGTGTTTTCAGGAAGGCCTGTTGGCGTATTGTCATGGATGCCCGCCCGACATCCAGCGGCCAGGCGGTAACAAAAAGTTCGTCATCCAGGCGGGCCGGCCGGTGATAGCGGACCGTGGTGTCGCTCACCACAAACATGCCGCCCGTGCTGTCACGCAGAGCGCGCTGTTCAATGCCCAGCGACCGTAGCCATTCGGTGCGGGCCCGTTCAAAAAACTTCAGGTAGTTGGCGTAGAACACGATGCCACCGGCATCCGTGTCCTCCCAGTACACCCGCACGGGCCACGTAAATGTCCGTTCGGCTGGAACGGCGCTTTTCATGAAAGCAAGGCTTTCAATCGCTCGATGGCTTGCTGCAACTGCGGCATCGAACTGGCGGTGGAAAAGCGGATGAAGTTGTGCGTGTCGGCAGTTCCAAAATCGCGTCCCGGTGTGACGGCCACATGGGCTTGTTTCATGAGCTCAAACGCCAAGTCCCAGCTGTCTTTGATAGCCAATTTTTTGCAGGCTTGCGAGCAGTCGGCCCAGGCGTAAAAAGCGCCATCGGGCATCACCGGCACGCTCAGGCCCAGGGCATTGAGTGCGGGGATAAAGTAGTCACGCCGGGCTTTGAATTCGGCGCGCCGGCGCTCGTATTCGGTGATGCTGTCCGCTTCAAAACAGGCCAGGGCGGCATACTGTGAAATGGTGCTGGGGCAGATAAACAGGTTTTGGGCCAGGCGCTCGATGACGGGCACGATGCGTTCCGGCACCACCATCCATCCCAGTCGCCAGCCGGTCATGTTGAAGTATTTACTGAAACTGTTGATGCTGATGATGTCGTCATCCAGTGCCAACGCCGTCTGGCCATATTGCGGGTCGTAACTCAGGCCAAGGTAGATTTCATCCACCAGCGTGATGCCGCCCTGATGGCTGACCACCTCATGAATGCGGCGCAGCTCGTTCGGGTGAATGGAGGTGCCGGTGGGGTTGGAGGGCGAGGCCAGCAGAACCCCTTTGGTTTTCTCGCCCCAGGCCGATTCCACCTTGTCCGCGCTCAATTGAAAGCGTTCCGCGGCCGTGGTCGGGATCAGCACCGCGGTGCCGTCTGCCGCACTCACAAAGTGCCGGTTGCATGGGTAGCTGGGGTCGGGCATCAGAATCTCGTCGCCCGATTCGATCAGTGCCAGACAGGCCAGTTGCAAAGCGGCCGAGGCGCCGGCCGTGACCACAATGCGGCTGGCCGGAACCTTGACGTTAAAGCGCTGCCAATACCAGTCGCTGATGCGTTCGCGCAAATCCAGCATGCCGGTCGCCTGCGTGTAATGCGTCAAGCCGTCGCGCACTGCTTTGCAGGCGGCTTCCTGCACCAGAACCGGGGCGGTGAAGTCAGGCTCGCCAATGTTCAAAAAGATCATGGGTGAGTCAGTGTGCGCCACCTCAGCCGCCAGTGCGGACGCCGCCTTGGCGACCTCCATCACATAGAAAGGCTCAATCCGCTGCGCACGGCTGGAAATTTTCATGGGCGGGATTTGCCCCGGTCTGCACCCACTTCTGCCGCACGCAGGCTCGGGGCCAGTCCGTTGAGCACCGCGTTGACGTACTTGTGGCCGTCGGTACCGCCAAACTCTTTGGCCAGCTCAACGCATTCATTCAGCACCACGCGCCACGGCACATCCAGGCAGTGTTTCAGCTCGTAAGCGCCAATCCACATGATGCCGTGCTCAATCGGTGAAATTTCAGCGAGCTTGCGGTCCAGCAGGGGCAAGAGCAGGGCGTCCAGTTCAGCCGCTTCTTCGGTGCAGCCGTGCAGCAGCGCATCGAAGTGCACCGAGTCGGATTTTGAAAATCCCGCCAGATCGCGGGTGAAGGCGTCAATGTCGGACACGGCGTTTTTGCCCACCAATGTTTGGTACAGCGCCTGCAATGCAAACTCGCGGGCGCGCGAGCGCTCCGACTTGCTGCCGGCCTTGCGCGCACCGGTGCTGGTCACCCCGGTACGGGGCTGACGGGGCGGGCGGCTACCCATCGGTTTGGGATTCAGTTCATTCATCAAATTTCTTCCAGCAGGTTGGCCATTTCCACGGCGACGCGGGCGGCATCACGCCCCTTTTCGGTTTTTCGGGCAATTGCCTGTTCCAGATTCTCGGTCGTGAGAATCGCGTTGGCGATGGGCAACTGATAGTCGAGTGCGACCCGGCTCACGCCTGCACCTGACTCATTGGCGACCAGTTCAAAGTGATAGGTTTCGCCACGAATAATGCAACCCACCGCTACCAGGGCGTCATACTTCAATTTTTCAGCCATGGCCAGCAAGGCCACGGGCACTTCCAGCGCACCGGGCACCAGCACCAGGTCAATGTTTTTCTCCAGCACGCCCAGCGCGATCAGTTCGGCCTTGCAGGCCTGGGCCAGTGCGTTGGTAATGGGCTCGTTAAAACGGGCCTGCACGATGCCAATGGTTAATTTTTTGCCGTTCAAGCGGTTGTCGGTGGAATCCAAAGTTCCTTTATCTGCACCAAACATAATTTTCTTTCTTAAAGTGTTGAGGACAGAGCTTGTTCACTGCGTGTAACTGCGGTCTGTCCCTCAAGTTATTTATTTTGTGATGTAGCCGGTAATTTCCAGCCCGTAGCCTGCCATGCTGGGCATGCGGCGGGGGTTGCCCATCAGATTCATTTTGTGCACGCCGCATTCGCGCAGAATCTGCGCCCCAATGCCATAACTGCGCAAGTCCATGCGACCCCGCTCAGGGCCATGGCTGGCGCGGGCGGTGCCGTCAAACTGCGCCAGCAATTGCTCGGCACTCTCGCCGCAATTGAGCAATACCACCACGCCTTTGCCTTCCGAGGCCACGCGCGCCAAGCTGGCATCAAGACTCCAGGAGTGCATGGCGCGACCCACTTCCAGTGCGTCCAGCACCGATAGCGGCTCATGCACGCGGGCGGCTACCGTGTCGCCGGGGCCCCACTGACCTCTGACCAGTGCCAGATGCACGCCCTGGGCCGGTTTGTCCTTGAACGCATGAATGGTGAATTCACCGAAAGCGGTCTGGAGGGTGCGGGAGCCCATTTTTTCAACCAGCGATTCGACCCGGCTGCGGTAGGCGATCAAATCGGCAATCGTGCCAATTTTGAGGCCATGCTCGGCTGCAAACAGCTGCAGGTCGGGCAGGCGCGCCATGGTGCCGTCATCCTTCATGATTTCGCAGATCACCGAGGCGGGCGAGCAGCCTGCCATGGCGGCCAGGTCGCAGCCGGCTTCGGTATGGCCAGCGCGCATCAGCACGCCGCCTTCAACCGCCTGCAAGGGAAAGATATGGCCGGGTTGCACCAAGTCGGAAGCTGTGGCATCTTTGGCCACGGCGGCTTGCACGGTGCGGGCGCGGTCTGCCGCGGAGATGCCGGTGGTCACACCTTCAGCGGCTTCAATCGATACCGTGAAAGCCGTGCCCTTTTTGTCGCCATTGCGCACGGTCATGGGCGGCAGTTGCAGCCGTTCACAGCGCTCGCGGGTCAGTGTCAGGCAAATCAGTCCCCGACCGAAACGCGCCATGAAATTGACAGCGTCAGCGGTGACGTGGTCGGCTGCCAGCACCAGGTCGCCTTCGTTCTCGCGGTCTTCTTCGTCGACCAGTATCACCATGCGACCGGCACGCATATCAGCCACGATGTCTTCAACCGGAGAAATTGCCACAGGGGAGGAGGCGGTCATGCGAGTGTCTTTCAGGAGGTATTGGGAGTGGATTGGTAGGGGGCGAGGCGTTAAAGCGCAACCGGGCTGGTCTGCTGCGGGTCAAGCTTAAGCATCCGCTCGACATAGCGCGCGATCAAATCAATCTCTAAATTCACATGCGATCCAGGCTGAAGCGTTCCCAGTGCGGTATTCTGAACCGTATGGGGAATCAAATTGATACTGGCTTCACACCCTGCCTCAAGATCCTGGATGCGGTTCACCGTCAGGCTGACGCCATTGACGGTAAGGGAGCATTTGTAGGCGAGGTACTTGGCCAGCGCTTTAGGGGTTAACACACGCAGCTCCCAGCTTTCGCCCACCTGCACAAAATGCGTCACTTCGCCGATGCCATCGACGTGGCCCGAGACCATGTGACCACCCAGCCGGTCGTTGGCGCGCAGGGCTTTTTCAAGATTGATGGAGCCGGTCTGGTCCAGCCCGGCGGTCTTGGCCAGCGATTCAGCGGAGATATCAACGCTGAACTGGCGTTGCTCGGTGTCGAGCGTGGTCACGGTCATGCACGCACCATTGAGCGCAATGCTGTCGCCCAACCCCACGTCGTCGAGGTAAGCGGGTGGGCACTCAATGGTGAGGCGCTTGCCGTGGGTTGAAGAGCTGCCTGAGGCGTGAGCGGCGACGATGCGCCCCACGCCGGTGATGATTCCGGTAAACATCCGGGTATTTTCGCAGGGAAAAAGCCCTTGGCCGAACCGAGGCCTAAAACTTGGCCATTAAAACTGGTCACGCCCCGGAATTCGGGCCACGATGCGCAGGTCTGGACCTAGCATGTCCGTCGATTTGAACTCAAGGGGAATGGCTTTAGATAATTCAGACAAAGGTCCGAAACTGGCCATGTCGCAGCCCTGGCCGATCAGTTTGGGGGCCAGATAGACCACAAATTCGTCCACCAGACCCTCTCGAATCAGGGAACCATTGAGTTTGTGGCCGGCTTCCACGTGCAGTTCGTTGATTTCGCGTGCGGCCAGATCGCGCAGCATGGCGGCCAGGTCGACCTTGCCTTCGGTTCCCGGTTCCATGCCGGGCCGGTAGATGACGGTGGCGCCGCGTGCTTCCAACGCGGATTTTTTAGCATCATTTTGCACTGCAGCGTAAATGAAAAGGGCGCGTCCCGCTATGAAAAGATGAGCGTCCAGTGGCATCTCAAGACGACTGTCTACCACCACCAGATGGGGCTGGCGTGGCGTGTCCACTAACCGCACGTCCAGCCGCGGGTTGTCTGCCAGCACCGTACCGATGCCGGTGAGCACGGCGCAGGCGCGAGCGCGCCAGGCATGACCATCGGTGCGAGCTGCTGAGGATGTGATCCATTGGCTGACGCCATTGTTCAATGCGGTTTTGCCGTCCAGCGAGGCGGCGATTTTCATGCGCACCCACGGGGTTTTGCGGATCATGCGGCTGAAAAAGCCAATGTTGAGGTCGCGCGATTCAATCGCCAGGGGGTCGTCAGCGGGCAGCACTTCGACTTCCACTCCAGCCGCACGCAGCCGCGCGAAACCTTGGCCCGAGACGAGTGGATTGGGGTCGGCGATGGAAGCCACTACTTTTTTGATGCCTGCGGCAATGAGTGCATCGCAGCAGGGGCCGGTGCGACCATGATGCGAGCAGGGCTCCAGTGTCACGAAGGCGGTGGCGCCGGCCACGGCATTGCCGCGTGCGCTGGCGTCGCGCAGTGCCATGATCTCAGCGTGGGGGCCGCCGGCGCGTTGGGTGTGGCCTTGGCCCAGGAGTTGGCCGTCTGGGTTGGTGATGACGCAGCCCACGCGGGGGTTGGGGGAGACTAGTAGTAGGCTTTGGCTGGCCAGAGCCAAGGCTTGCTTCATTGTTGAAATCATGTGTCAGTCTATCCAGAATTGTGTCTAGTCTTGCTTGTTCAATTGAGCACGGTAGCGGGGCGGAATAATGGACAAGACGGCATTTCTATAGGCGGGCAGGCTTGCTTTAAGTGCTTCTTGGTATGCGTTCAGGGCTTTGCTTTCATCTCTGGCATGTTCTGAATCATAAATATTGCCCAGCTTGAGCCAGCCATCGACCGCCCGATTCGGCCAAGTCTTGATGCCAATTTCAAGGGCATGAATGGCCAGTGCCGGATTTTGAAGACGCCGGCCCAAAATGTACGCAGTCTGCACCAAGTCACGATCAACAAAACCACTTTGCAGCAACTGCGTAGCTCGCAGGACGGCTTGTTGTTCTTGGCCTGTTTTGCTCAGAAGCATGACCTCCAACGAAGCCAGTGTCGGCGCGGTTGGCTGAATATTTTTGGCGCGGTTGACGTATTCCTGTGCACGGGCAAAGTCGCCTGCCTGCAAGTGGCCGCGCGCCACATTGGCCAGAATGACCACTATGTTGGGGCGCGAGGCAATGACAGACTCCCAGACCCAGGTGGCATTTTTCCAGTCGCCCCAGCCGGCCATGGCGTCAGCAGCAATCGGTGTGAGTTTGCGGTAGTGCGGATTGATCGCAATGCCGTCTTGCAACAACCGCAGTAGTTCGGCTTTGTCGGCTGCCCAGCGTGGGTCATTGGGCTGGTCGGAGCGTGAAATACCAAGTGCAATCTTGGTAGCCCGCACGATATTGGTCTCGCACACAATGGCCTGCTGCGCGATGTAGACGGCAAGCCCGGTGGCCACCGCCGTGGCGCACAAGGCGGCCACCGCGTGGTACGGGCGCCAGACCAGCCCTCGCCACAAGAATGAGGTCCCAGCGCCCAGGCGTATATCGGAGGCGGCAAGTAGCGCCAGACTCATCGCGAACAGCGCACCGGTGCTGGCCAGACGCCACGGAAAACCCGCATTGCTGACCAATAAGAAGACCAGCAGACTGGTCAAAGTGAGGGCGCGCAGAGGTGCCTCACGTTGCCCTGCCTCGCTCTTGTCGGTCCAGGTTCGACTGGCTGCCCAAAGAAGGTACGCCAGCAGACACAACAGAAACAGCCAGCCCACCAGACCATACTCGGTCAGCAGTTGCAGGATTTCATTGTGGGCGTAATAGTCCGTTTCAAGCTGGCTGCCGGCTTCCTGGTACAGCGGCGCTTGCACCTCCCAGGCGCCCGCGCCTACTCCGGCCAGCGGGTGGTCCAGGATCATGTGGGCGGTGGCTTTCCACATCAGGAGGCGCACTGAAAACGAACCCTGGCTGTATTCGGTGCTTTGGGTCATTGAGCGCGCCCGACCGACGGCCCGGTCAATGGCATCGCTTTGGTCTGACTCTTTGATCAGACCAAGGTTGCCAGTATTGATGCTGCCCATTACCCCGACGGCCGCGATCAACAACGCCACCAAGGCCACGATGTGCCCACTTCGCCAGCCCGTTGATGCCACCTGCCGATGGTACAGCCAGACAATGCCCGGCAACAACAGCGTCAACGCCAACAGACCTGTCAACGCCGACCGGGTGCCGGTCATCATGAGCGCCACCACGTTGAAGCCGAGCGAAAAGGTCAGCAGAAAGACCGAGGTTTTGTCACGCAAGCGCATCAGCAGCAGCACAGAAAAAGGAAGCGTGCAAACCAGAAATTCGGCAAAAAAATTGCGGTTCACAAAGGTGGACGCCGGATTCGGTCCCTGGGCGAAAAAATGCCAGTCAAACCAGAACTGCAGCGCTGCCCACAGGGCGGCCAGCACCGCGCCCAGGTGAATGCCCCAGGCCAGCAGCGTGACCCGCTCGTGGGTCAAGGCATTGGCGCCCAGGAAAAAGAGCAGGCTGAACACGCACCAGCGCACTGCCTCCACGCCGCCCAGGTAGGTGTGCGACCATGCCATGCTGCCCAGGGCGTAGAGCATCAGGGCCAGCGGCAAAAACAGCAGCCGGTGGACATGAACTGTGGTGTTGGCGCGGCGCTGCTGCCAGAAGAAAGCGAAGGACGCGGCCAGCGCGAAAGCCGAGACCCCTGTCGACTTCAAGGTGTCCTGCAGCAGTTCCTCATACGGCACGCCCATGGCTGGCACCACGACCATCATCAGCGACAGCAGCAGGGCGGTCCAGTTGGGTTTGGCGTTTGTCACTGCCGGTTTTGATTCTTTGAATGGGTGCACGCTCAATCTGGGAGCCATGTTGCTAATCCGCCAGCAGGGACGATGGAGCATTCCCCAGACTTGATAAATTTATGCCATTTCCGGCTGCAGCGCTTATGCAGCATGCGTGAGCAGCTATAAAAAACAGACTACTGAACTCTGCCAAGGTGACTCGTGAGCATCGGTAGCCGTTGTTCCGGTGCTTACTTCCAGCATTCGTCGCGCAGGGCGGTGCTGCCGGCTGTGCCGCCAACTTCAACACCACGCACCCCGGTGGCCGTGAGAGTAAACGAGCCACATTTGTCGCTGGCCATTTTGCCGCCGCTGACAGGATTCATGCGGACAGTGAAAGTCGATGGGGTTGCAGTCGGAATGCTAAGGGTATACAGCGCAGTGCTGTCGGCCGGTGACTGTTTCAAATTCCCAGGCACCACGTCAATCACCTGATTGGGTGTGGCTGCACGATCTTCTTTGTAGCTGTCATTTGCCGCGTAAAACCGTTGCATGAATTGCGCCACCTGCACCAGCTGTGTGCGTGCATCAGCCCGGTGTGCCCTGGCGATATAACTGGTGTAAGACGGCATGGCAACGGCAGCCAGAACGCCGACGATGGCCACCACGATCATGAGCTCGATCAAAGTGAAGCCACGGGAAGAGCCTCGATAGGTGTGTGAGTGGGTATACATATAAACTCCGGTTGCGACAGGTACAGTAGCTCAACAAGCTTGAACGTAAGCGTTTAGGTCAAACTCTTGTCTCGTTGAAACTTTTTAGCGCATGAATAATTGGCGCCAGCTGCGCTTGAGTATTTTGACACTGCTGGCGCAAGTGCCAGACCACTTACATGAAACTGTAGTGTTTGGCAACTGTTGCGTACTCAGTGGCGTAAAGACTGTCGTGTTAGCCGTTGAAAGCGCATCATTTTTAAGGTACCGGGTTCTGCCGTCTGCAGAATTCTCATATCCATTGACTATTGCTGTGGTCAGGAGAACGCCACCATTGTTCGTAAAAACAGGTTCAGTTGGTCCACTGCCCGTCACCATATCGATGACATAGTTCCATGCCTTGCCGCTGCCTGAGGTCTGGCATGGGTTGAGGGAAACGTTTGACGGCGATACCGTATCTACGGCAATAATTCTCCCGACCAATGGTTGAGGTGGGTAGATCACCCGCTGCCCAGTAAAGGGCAGGTCAATGTACCAGCCACGAGACGTCGTCCAGTCGATCGGATTTTTTGACACCGCGTAGTAGTTGAGCGTCACGGTTGTTTTCGTCAAATCGATGTTGGTTATGACGGTAGTGCCTGCAATTGCAGAGGAGATGGTTTGTTGTACCAAATTGATTCGGTCAACTTGAGTTGTGGCTGCAGGAGTCACGCTGTCCCACACACCGTAGAGTGATTGGACATCTGTGTTGCCCAGGTCGGTCATATCCGATTCGAACAGTTTGCCAGTACCAAAAGCCACAACGTAACCGTTTGTGGGATGCGCAATCACGGCTGGGGCGGCAGTGATGGGCTTTATTGGGCTCGTTGTCGTTTTAAACAGCGGCTGACCACTGAGTCCAACAGCCCAACTGGTTGAGGCGGTGCTGGAAAGATCGAACTTCCATAGGCTGCCATTCAAGTCCCCAGCATACGCTGCAATGATGCGCTTATTGGCATCACGCAGCAGGGTCACACCACCCAAGCCGTTGCTACCTGCTACGCCAACTGGCAAATCCTTGATCAAGGTGCCGGTATTCAGATCAGCGATGTACAAGTGCGCTTTGCCGTCCGCCGCCAAATAGCCATTACCAAATACTGCAACCCATTGGCCGCTCATGGTCAACCCGGTTTGCACGTCACTTAGGACATGCCCAAGGTTTGCATAGTCGGTAGTATTGGTGTTAGCTGTAGCAGTTGAGACTGAGTTTGGTGTGATCTCCCATTTCACGTTGCCAGCTGTCATGCTCATTGGGTTTGTGACATCCAGCGCAAATACTGTCTTTGCACCAGCTCCGGCAGTACCGATGAGCAGGTTGCTCCACGTCGTGCAACCGGATCCGCCACTTAAGCAGGCATCAGCCTCGACGGTAGGTCCATCCACATAGTATTTGTGGCTGTAGCTTCTGCTTGCGAGTAGACCCATTGTGGGGATGACGGCACGGGGCACGAAGGCAAACACCTCCGCGCCAGTGCTATCCTGAAAACCATGCAAGATCCCATCATTGGCACCTGCAAACAGCACACCCTCAGTACGAGCAGCCTTGGTAGCCAGAAATGTCGTGTAGTAGCCTTGACCATACGTGCCTGCAACCAGCTTGTCGTAATTCATATTCAGCGCACCTTTAACGAAGGTGGGTGTTGAATTGACAATATCGCCCAAGACAGTCTGCCGATTACGGTACAGATTGGTGCTGACTATGCCGCGTGCGTCCACGACGTCCTCGTTGCTCTGATCTCCACGCAAATAATTGACCAGGCTAGCACTAGCCGGCAGGCCAGAGGCAGAGCCGCTGGCGTTGATGCTGGCAACGCCGGTGGTTGAACTTGTCAAATAGCTGTTGGCACTGTCAAAATCTCCCACCGCAGAGCCGTTCCATGCAAATATTTTGCGTCCGGTAGAAGTTACATTGTTGTAGCTGGTTGGGGTGCCTGCACAGGGTGGCAGGTCAGGCGTGCCATCCCACTTGTTCGCAATATGCCAGCGGTTCTTTGCCGTTGTTCCACTCGGGGGCGATGGCTCCAGCATCCAAGTGCCATTGACCCGCCACCGGGTACACAGATCAGCACCGCTGAGGGGCTCCAGATCCGTCGAGATCACGTTGCCGATCCATGAGCCGGTTGTGTAATTGGGCGTGTATTTTCTGGTTGTGGTCGTCAAGCTCAAACTCGATGCGGCAACGCCCGATTGGGATGATTCAATCTTGTTGATTTCCGACAGCATGCCCTCCACGCCGTCACTCAATGCATCGGAATTTTGAGCACTCAAAAAACGCCCACGGCCATTGATGGTGGCGTGCCACATGTCATCAATGGTTTTTGCGTTATTGCCGCTAGAGGGAGGTACAGGCCAACTCATGGTGCCAGCTGTCAAGCTGTCGTAAGTCGTTTGCGTCTGTGGAATAGTGCCGAAAATCCCCAAACCTACCCCATAAAACCCCATGTTTTGCCAAAACGAGGGGTTGGTGGCACTGGTGGGTACGTTGTTTTTCAAGTCGCTACGGAGATCGGTAATCCAATACTTCATGGCGACATCCGCTAAAGTGTTGGATGTTGCATCCGCATAGGGTTTAGTTGTTCCGTTATAGCTGAATGTAAGCGCACTGCCAGACGGCGTTTCCCCCGTGATAGCAGTAATCGCAGTGCCATCCACATTGCCTACAGAGGGGGCAGAGTCGTTGTAATAACCGTCCGTGGTCATCATGGCGTAGGAGCGGCGGCACGATGCGTGTGCTTGGCGAATGGCAGTTGTATCTGTGGTGCTAGTTGCCAAAGTTGAAGTGCCGGTGGACGTAGGGTCTAAGTTTGCGTCGTTTGCCCATGGCCCTTTGTTGTCGGCGCGCTTGAAGTATTCACCTACCGTGATCAACGAATTGCGCAAAGGTGTGGAACTGGTTGCGTCCTGGGAATAGAGCCATGAGTACAACGCGTCTTTTCGTGTTTGCGTCAGTAGTCCAACACCTGAACCTGTGGCACCTAAATTCGCATTGGGCGTCCCGTTACCCAGCTCACTGATGCTGCCCCAACCAAGGCGCAGTGTGCCAGTCATGTTCTGGAATGCGTAACCCAAGCCGGTTTTTGCCAAATCCAGGCGGTTGCTGTGATACTTCGCCCAATTGGCGTAGTTTTGCTGCTCTTGTAGCAGTGTGCAATCATTGCCCGTATTACAGTCCGTGCGCCCCGTAAATTTTGGAAATGGCCCGCTGCGATTGGTAACCGTTGCAGGACAGCTGGTGCCAATGCAAACCGGGTAGCTAAGGCCGGTCGTTGCACCAGTGGCCAGTACCGATGCAGCCGGCGTGTAAGGCGCGGAAGCAGAAAAATAGCTTGCTTCCTTCGTTGGATCCAGCTCTGCTGGTGTGGTCGTAGGCGTGCCACCTCCCCACACCTTAGGGTTATTGGCAGAATCCTTGTACAAAAATACGTAAAAAGGCGCAGTAACTGGGTCTGGAACGGTGGCGACGACACCCGCCGTACTGCTTAGTCGTACCTTATAGCGAACTCTGGGGTCGTAGTAAATGCGATTGACATCCGGCGATGCCGCCCAGTATGCACCCGCGGATGCCGTGCCACCCGAAGCACTAGTAAAATTATCCCAATTAGGTGACAGACTTGGGTCTACAGTGGTAAACGAACCAGTACTGCTGCCAAATGTGGAGCAACCACTTCTGCTGCCGCACTTATAAATTTTATTATCTACTGAATATAGAACAAGATCATTTCTGCTATAGCTAGTGCCGCTGACCCAAGTGGTGAATGAATAAGAATCCCACCTACTGCTGCTACTGGGAGCTGTAGTGGACGCCGGGCAACCCCAAGATCTCGTGCATTTATAGTAGGAGCTACCATATTTAACGATGGTATTAGTGTTGTAGTCAGTTGTATTATCCCAAGTACTGTAGGTTTGAAGGCTCCAGTTGCTAGAAGTGCCACCACTACTGGTTGCATTGCAGCTAGTTGCGGTGCATTCATAAAGCGTTCCATCAATCGAGGATCTAACGACGTCACCTTTACTGTAGTTCAAGTTATTTGCCCAAACGGGGTAGGAACTTGCAGGTGGTCCGGCGGTGGCTGGGGTGCCCAGGACAATGCTGATGGTTGTCAAAGAACAGGTGGTGTCGATGTCCAAACCGGTAGGACAATTGGCGACCAGGTTACCACCCGATCCAGGCCCTGGGTATCCATAACTGCCAGGAGTGCCACCGTATTGGTACAAATACTGCCGATCCATGGAGCCCGAATCATCAAAGATAAGCATCAGATTCGGCGTAATTTGCCCGCTCTGGGTTAATAGCGGCGACTGCGACATGGTGACTGCCTGGGTGGAAAAAATAACGCCCGCCGCCAGCGCACCCAATAGCACTTTGAGTATTTGATTGAGATTAAACATGGTGTTAACTCCTGAAATGTATTTCAATCGCCGAGCTCAATGCTGGATTGCATCCAGACTTCGCTACCAACGGGTCGAATGCGTGCAGAACCCGAGGCGACCGCTGGCACTTCCGGGCCGAACCCGCGCGCAGTGATGACGTAAGATGAATTAGTGGTAACTGTTGTACTGCCAGTTTTTACGGCGGGCATCTGCTCAATCATGCATTCTGGGGCGCGTCTGTAAGTCGACATGGCCATGCCAGTTTGATTAACCAAAGTAAGTGCCAGCGCAAAAGTCATCGTTGAACTGCTGGTGGCAGCATCCCATGCGGCGACGTTTTGCCAGTTCGCAGGCGTGGCTGCAGCCAAAATATTGGTGGCAGGAAAGGTTGTTGTGTAGGGGCCTGTGCTAGAAGCTATCTCCACCGCGGCGGCTTCGCAATAGCGCAGCGCAATCTCAGCTGCCTGGCTCGCCAATTCAGTAGTACGCACGTTGCTCGATACGCTCTCAGAGGACCCGGCGTTGCGTAAACTGGTGACAGCCAGCAGCGAGATCACGATCAGCAAAATCAAGGCAATGATCAGCACCACGCCGCTTTGCTGACGCGCCAGGGGCGGTCGCGTCTGAAGTCGTTCTGGCGACAGGAAGTTGGCAGATTGGACTTGCATGATCATTGCTGGTATTAATAAAAAGGCTAGAGCCGCCGATTGCGTAGTACCACCGTGGTGGAGTAAGCTCGCCGCAAATAGCGGTCAGAGGGGCTGAGCAAAGTACCCGCACAGTTGTAGTACTTGGCTGATGCTGTATCGCTCACAACTTGGCTCGCGCTGCGCACCAGTATGCAGATGCGCACGGTCAGGACTTTGCTCCAGCGCGTAGCAGCATCAGCCGGTGTCGTGCCGAGCCCATCCACCTCGTCTGCGCGCAAATAGCCGGCAACCGTTGCCGTGGTGGATGTGGTTGTGGTGCTCATCGTGCCGTAAGTGAACTGCATGTCCTCGACATTTTCAACCAGGGGCTGCTGCGCGTTTAATCCGCCACCGCCATTGCCTTTGCAGTAAAGACTGGGGGTGACAATTGCGGTCGAGGTGCCAATAAAAAACCGGTTTTCGGCGACGGTGTAGGTGACCGCTGTGGTGGAAGTGGTTGCGGTGGTTGATGGGCTTACCACCACAAAGGTTGGAACGGTGGCAGTGACGGTCGTTAACCCACTGCCAAGACAATCGGTTGGCTTGTTGCCTGTGTCGGTAGGCAGGGTATTGAATTGATCTGCTTCGTAATTGATGGCAATGGAATCAGTCGGCAATGTGCTGGTGCCACTGACACAGGAACTGGCATCCAAGGTGTCCAAGGTCGATGTTGTCGATGTGATGTTGCTGAATTTTCCATCACAGCCACGGATACTGAAAGCGGCAAGGGTGAATGACGTTGGCGCCAACGTAAACCCGGCATAAGTCGGTGTCGGAAGATAGACCGGGTTATGAGAGCTGGAAAGTGAGGGCGTTGCATCCATGACACGATTGGTCTGCCCAGGGTTGTTTCCTGCCATCCGTATTTGTTGGGTCAGAATGCTCAGGGCTGCCTGCGCATCTTCATTCATGCGGCTTTGTGCCTCAGACATTTTCCCGGCACCTGCCGCCCCCAAGTAGGCAGACATGGCTGCCACCACAATGACCAGCCCGATGGTCAGCGAGACCATGAGTTCGATCAGCGAAAACCCCTGGATTTGGTGCAAACCCTTTGAGCGACGGAGGTGTGTCATGGTCTGCGGTTCACTGAATTTTGAATCTGATGTAGAGGCAACGAGGTGCGGGACTGGTGTAGGTGTCCGTTACCTCGCTCGGGCAGTTGTCCGACGATGTGGGGTTGAGGGATGCCATAGTGCTGGGCTCCTGCCACACAATCCATAGATTGCCATAAGAATCATGGGTGCAAGTTGTTGGCGTATCACATTTCATGATCATGCCGCCCGCTGGGAGTTCGCCTCGCACTGCACGGTTGGTGGCGGCATTGTCCATGGTTGCTAATGACGTGGGTGTGCAATCGGGATGAGTGCAGTCAGCCAAGGCGGGATTAGTCGGGGTAAATGTAAATGTGCCGTCATAACTCAAAGCCGAGGTGTAGGCATCAGTTGCAAAGCCCTCCGGGTTGGCCCGAATCCGTTCAATATGACCGGCTGCCAGCATGGAAGCCATAGCGCGGTTGTTAGACAGTTTGGGTGCTTGCACGGCATAAGACAGCATGGCGCCAAGCGCCAGCATGCCAAACGACAGCAATAGTATGGCGACCAGTACTTCGATGAGCGAAGCCCCCGATTGATGAGAATGATGATGGAATTTCATTGATCAGTACCACAATCTGCGTCGCCAGTCGTTTTGCCTTGACTGTCAAGCGCAATCCGTGCACGGCCACCCACGTTCACACAAACTATGCGTTGAGCATTGGTGGCGTAGACGGGTGGGCTGCCGAAAGTGAGGTGTGTTAACCCTCCAGATGTCAGTCTACCTGTGGCTGTGAATTTGAAGACTGTTGCAGCACCAGTTTCGGCAATCGTGTTAACTGAGCTGATTGGCCCCTGCGCGCGCAACAAAGGCTCTATCGAACTGCCGGTAGTGGTTCTTGTACCCGTGTTGTTCAAGTCGTGAAAAATAATCCAACCACTTTCCCATCCGACCGTTGAGCCAGAGTCGCAATTTGCTGTGCTGGCCTCGGGGTTGTCGCTACGGCACATCACCACACCGCCACCGCGCCTTATCGACTCACTGCGTGCAAAGCGCATGTCTGTCAAGAAAGTATTGACAGTACTGGACATGCTGTTCGACTGGATCAGGCTCTTGAAAGACGGTGCAGCCAGCGTAGTCAGGATCGCCACAATGGCAATCACCACCAACAGTTCAATCAGGGTAAATCCGCGGGACTTGTGCATAGGTGAACAATTCTGAGCAAATCCTCACAATAATGCTGATGCAAATTGACAAGCGGTTGCCTTGGATTGACCAGTGGTTCAGGAGACTACCGCCGCACCTCATCCACCAGCGTCTTGAACTCGTCAATATCCTCAAAACTGCGATAAACGCTGGCAAAGCGTACGTAGGCGACCTTGTCGAGCTTTTTGAGCTCGCGCATCACCAGTTCGCCGATGCGGGCCGACGGCAACTCTCGTACCCCTAAGCTCAGTAGTTTTTCTTCAATCCGCTCAACGGCACCATCCACCTGCTCGGTGCTCACCGGGCGCTTGCGCAAGGCCAGTTTCATGGAGGCCAGCAGTTTGGCGCGCTCGTACTCAATGCGCCGGCCATCTTTTTTGACGATGGCCGGAAAGGTGACGTCCGGGCGTTCGTAGGTGGTAAAGCGCTTTTCGCACGAAGCGCACTGGCGGCGGCGGCGGATGGAGTCCCCGTCTTCAGAAATCCGGGTTTCCACCACTTGGGTTTCGGAATGACTGCAGAAGGGGCATTTCATTTGGCTGGCTTAACCGTAGACGGGGAAGCGTGCGGTCAGTGCGTTGACTTTCGCGCGTACAGCATCAATATTTGCTGTATCCCGCGGATTGTCCAGCACGTCTGCTATTAAATTTGCAGTGATTCGGGCTTCCTCGTCCTTGAAGCCACGGGTGGTCATGGCGGGGGTGCCGATGCGCACACCACTGGTGACCATGGGTTTTTCGGGGTCGTTCGGGATGGCATTCTTGTTGATCGTCATGTGGGCTGCGCCCAGCACGGCCTCGGCCTCTTTGCCGGTGATGCCTTTGGCGCGCAGATCCACCAGCATGACGTGGCTCTCGGTGCGGCCGCTGACGATGCGCAGACCACGACTGGTGAGCGTTTCAGCCATGATCTGTGCATTTTTCAGCACTTGTTGCTGATAAATCTTGAATTCAGGCGCCAGCGCTTCCTTGAAGGCCACGGCCTTGGCTGCAATCACATGCATCAGTGGGCCGCCTTGCAGGCCGGGGAAGATCGCACTGTTGATGGCCTTCTCGTGCTGCGCTTTCATCAAAATGATGCCGCCGCGTGGGCCGCGCAGGCTTTTGTGGGTGGTGGATGTCACTACGTCGGCGTGCGGCACGGGGTTGGGGTACACGCCGGCGGCAATCAGGCCAGCGTAATGGGCCATGTCCACCATGAAGATCGCGCCCACGTCTTTTGCCACTTTGGCAAAGCGCTCAAAGTCGATGCGCAGGCTGTAGGCTGAGGCGCCGGCGATGATCAGTTTGGGTTTCGATTCATGGGCCTTGCGTTCCATGGCGTCGTAGTCGATCTCTTCCTTGTCGTTCAGGCCGTAGCTGATGACGTTGAACCACTTACCGCTGATGTTCAGAGGCATGCCGTGGGTCAGGTGGCCACCTTCGGCCAAGCTCATGCCCATGATGGTGTCGCCGGGTTTCAGGAAAGCGAGGAAAACCGCCTCGTTGGCCGAAGCGCCGCAATGCGGTTGCACATTGGCGGCGTCGGCGCCAAAAATTTGCTTGACGCGGTCGATTGCCAGCTGTTCGGCGATGTCGACGTATTCGCAGCCGCCGTAATAGCGTTTGCCGGGGTAGCCTTCGGCGTATTTGTTGGTGAGCTGCGTGCCCTGCGCGGCCATCACGGCGGGTGAGGCGTAGTTTTCGCTGGCGATCAGCTCGATGTGTTGTTCCTGGCGGGTGTTTTCAGCCTGGATGGCGGCAAAGATTTCGGGATCGGTTTGCTCAATGAGAATGTTACGGTCGTACATGGCAGTCCTTAAAGACGATGGGCCTGGGGGTCATGTGAGATGAATCCAGGGCTGCCCAGGCGAACGGCTAAACACATTTACCACCTCGGCAATGCGGTACGCTCCCCCGTGGTGTTCCCACTTCAGCGTCTCACGCCCTCAAGGGGTGAGCGCCTATCGCCAGTCGCGTACGCCTTGAGTTTAACTGACAAGGCGCGCCACCAGCCTAGCCTGGAAATCAGGAGTAGGACAACGCAGCAACTTTTTCAGAACTGCTATCCGGCTTGACGGGGGCCGCCAGTGCAGGAATGATTTGTGGGGCGCTCAGTTGCACTGATCGACCTTTTGCCACCATTTGCAGGCGGGCATGCTCTGCCATCACCTTGCTCGCGTAGCCGCCATCGTCTTCAATATTCGCTGCACCCACGTAATACCGCAGGCCACCCTCCATGGAGCCGGCGCGGGTGATGCATTCCTGCAGTACCTTGACGCCTACCCGCAGGTTGGTCAGCGGGTCAAAGGCCGCCAGTTTGCCGCCAAAACTCTCGTATTTGTCGCTGTGGACCTTGGTCATGACTTGCATCAGGCCCTGGGCACCTACCGGGCTTTGGGCGAATGGGTTGAATCCGGATTCCACGGCCATGACCGCCAGAATCAGGGTCGGGTCCAGCTTGGTGCGGATGCCAATCTCATAGGCTTCAGCCACCAAGGCACTGAGTGGCTCGGGCGCCACCCGGTATTTTTTGCTCAGCCAATAGGCGATTGCCGCCTGTTGTTTGGGCAAATCTTGCGGGTTGCTCGCGGTGGCGCGATCAATGGCGTCGATTTCGCTTGTCGATCCGGTCACTGCGATCTGGCGGGTTTGAAGCCAACTGAAAAGTTTGACCTCTCCGATCTGACGCAGTTCGGGGCGGGCCGTCAATGCGATGACGGCAAACATGACAGCCAGCCCGACGAGGGCAAAACCGTTATGTGTAATTTCAAAGAAGCCCTGGGCAATGTCGGATGCGAAAGTTCGCAAGCCCCGGGTGAATTTTTGTGACGCTGTCATAGCTATCCTTCGTTCGCGCGGGCTTGGATGTTTCACTGCATGCAGTTCAACATTCGCGGCCCTCGTTTGGGTTGGTACGCTATCAATATCCTGCGTTGTCTTTCGTGTGCGTTTTGCAGAGATTTGAATATGCCGGGTTCGGCAGCGGATGCGGGTTATCCCTGTATTTTTGCAGGGACCGCGGATTCTAGGTTGACTTTATATATCAAGTCAACAATATCAAATTGATTTGTTATTCTTAATTTGGTTCTATGAATGCCATAAATGAGGCCGTAAACCGCTCTGAATCGTACTGTGTTAGGCCAAAATTTGCTTGTCTTTGCGCGTGTTCAGGCAATCAATAGCCGGTTTCCGATTAAAAATTTAATTTGAATTTGCGGCGGCGCTTGCCTAGACTGAAGTTGCCTGTCACATGACAGGTAACAAGCCGGCAGTAGCCAGTCCCTACCTTCGGGTAGCAGTGATAAAGCGGCCCCGGCAATTTGTGGAGGTAATCTTTTACCTCCCCAGCACTTTGGGACTTTATCCTCCCATCGTGCGAGCCCTGACGGCATGGACTTTATGTCCGCCGTCAAGCCCGGCGGACTGGATTGGGCCAGCCGACCGGGCTTTCTTGTTTTTTATCATGTCATCGTCGTTTTTGTTGCGTTGGCATTGACGTTTGTGTCGGCGCGTTGAAAACTCGAGGCATGGCCATCAATTTTTTTCAACAAAACAAGTGGATCAGTCGCTCTGTCTGGGCGGTGGGCAGCGTTTTGGCTTTGTGGGGCGTGGCCTGGCTGGTGGTGCCACCCATTGTCAAAAGCCAGGTTGAAAAGTTCGCCGGCACGCAACTGGGGCGCAAAGTTACGCTGGGTGAGGTGGATTTCAAGCCTTGGTCGCTGGAGCTCACGGTTCATGACTTGGCCGTGGCCCGCGCCGATGGTGTTGCCGATGCATCTCCCCAGCTGTTCGTCAAACGCTTCTATATAGATGCAGCGCTGCAGTCTCTGGTGCGACTGGCGCCCGTGTTTGACGCGATCGAGGTGGAAGCGCCCTATTTGAGCCTGACCCATCTGGGTGATGGTCATTACGATGTGGATGACATTCTGGGTCGATTAAGCAAGTCCACCGGCAAGCCCGACGGTGCAGCTTTAAGGTTTGCACTCTACAACCTGGCGCTGTCGGGTGGTGCGATGGATTTCACCGATAAACCGGTGGGCAAGACACACGCGTTGCGGGATTTGCAGATTGATGTGCCTTTTTTGAGCAATCTGGCCTCGCAACGTACTGTGCTGGTTGAGCCGAAACTGGCGTTTCGCCTCAATGGCAGCCGGTTTGACTCGAGCGCGCAGGGCACACCATTTGCCCAGACACGCAAGACGGATGCAACTTTCAAGCTCACCGAGCTGGATGTGACATCCTACTTGGGGTACGTTCCCGCCAGTCTGCCGGTGAAGTTGAGATCGGCTATTTTGAACGCGGACTTCAAAGTGGCGTTCGAGCAGTCGCCCAAGCTGGCGAGCGTCAAGTTCAGCGGCACACTGCAGGCGGCCAAGGTCAGGCTTGTGGGTGCCGGGTCCAAGGCGAATGCTTCTAACGCCGCCAAGCGGGAAGACCCTGAATTGCTGGATTTAGACCTGCTCAAACTTACCCTGCTGGATGTGCGTCCGCTGGAGCGGGTGGCGCATTTTGGGGTGGTGGAGTTAAGCGGGCCTAGCTTGAGCGTGCGCCGGAACAAGTCGGGTCAGCTCAATCTGGCGCTGTTTTCCAAGTCTGAAAATGCTACTGAAAATATAGCTGCTGACGCAAGCGAGACGGGGGCTAAGGCCGTAAATGATGCGAAAGATAGTGCCTGGAAGGTGGACCTCGCCAAGCTCGTCGTGCGCAGCGGGGCGATCAACTGGACCGATGACGGCACAGCGCCCGCGGCCCGCTTGGACCTACGCGATGTCGCTCTGGAGGCTTCGGGCATCGCCCTGCCTTTTGTGCAGCCGGTGCAGTTTGGTGGCTCGGCCAACCTGGCGCCCGGCGCTGGCGGCAAGGCTGATAAGCCGGCGGGAGCGGCCAATGTGTTCTTTAAAGGCAGTGCCTCCGAGCAAGCGGCCAACGCGACGGTCACGCTGGCTGATCTGCCGCTGGGTTTGGCGGGGCCGTATCTGGTTCAGTTCATGACGCCCGCTCTGGCTGGCACGCTGAATGCTGAATTCGACGTGAACTGGAAAATCAGCCCAGACCCCGTCAAACCTGCCGCGTTATGGCTGGAAGCCCGGCAACTGACACTGGACGGCGTGGCGTTAACGCAGGGCAAGACCAGTCTGGTCAGCGTCAAGCAGCTGCAACTGGAACAGGCACAGGTGGACCTTGAGCGCCGACGTTTGACTGTGGGCAAGCTGAGCGTGACCCAGCCCAAAGCCTCGGTGGGGCGCGGGGCCGGTGGCCGCTGGATGTATGAGAACTGGCTTAAGACCGGACGCAAGACCGCATCGTCCAGGGCCACCCCGGTGAAGGCGTGGGCTGTTGCCATTCAGGACGTGGCGCTGGATGGCGGTGCGGTGACTTTTGTGGATAAATCAGTCAGCAAGCCGGTGGCATTTGACCTGGCGGCGCTCTCGGTGCAGCTGAAAAATTTCTCGACCACCGGCAACAAGACTTTTGTGGCGAATGTTTCAACCCAGATTCGTGCCGGGCGAACCGAAGCGGGGCGCGTGGTTTGGCGCGGCAGCGCGGGTCTGCGTCCACTGGCTGGGCAAGGCCGGCTGGAGGCGGTCAGAGTTCCGGTGCAGGCCTTTGAGCCGTATCTGGCGGATGCCTTGAACATCGAATTGCTCCGGGCAGAAACCAGCTTCAAAGGCCGGGTGAGCTACGCGCAGACGGCGGCAGGCCCGGTGCTGAAGCTTAGCGGCGACAGCACCATTGAAGATTTTCAGGCCAGCTCGGTGCCCATTCACAATACCGAAAACGCGTCATCCGCTGGCACGGCGGCGACGAAGAGATCCGCACTGGCGGCGCCTGGCCCGCGCCAGATCGGTGACGAGCTGTTGAGCTGGAAGGTATTGAGTTTGCGGGGTCTGGAGGCAGCGATGGCACCCGGGACGGCCACCACGGTCAGCGTGAAGGAGACCGTGTGGAGTGATTTTTTTGCCCGAGTCAACCTCAATGAGGCGGGACGTTTTAATTTGCAGGATGTGATCAAATCGTCGGCGCAAGACACCGCAGCTGCTCCCGCACTGGCCCCTGTGATCAGTTTTGGGCCGGTCAGCTTTCTGGGCGGACGGGTCCATTTTTCGGATCACTTTATCCAGCCCAATTACGCGGCCAACCTGACCGAGTTGACGGGCAAGCTCAGTGCCTTTTCCTCGGTGTCGCCGCCCGGCGCGGCCAATCTGGCCGATCTGGAGTTGCGGGGACGCGCCGAGGGCACGGCATCGCTGGAAATTCTGGGCAAGCTCAATCCGCTGGCCACTCCGCTGGCGCTTGATATCCAGGGCCGGGTGCGCGACCTGGAGTTGCCGCCGCTGTCGCCGTATTCGGTCCGCTACGCCGGTTACGGCATTGAGCGCGGAAAAATCAGCATGGATGTGCATTATCTGGTGCTGCCGAATGGGCAACTCACGGCCAGCAACAACATCGTGCTCAATCAGCTCACCTTTGGTGACAAAGTAGAGGGTGCGCCGGCCAGTTTGCCGGTGAAGCTGGCGGTGGCGCTGCTGGCCGACCGCCATGGCGTTATCGACATCAACCTGCCGGTGAGCGGCTCACTGAACGACCCGCAGTTCAAACTGGGGTCCGTCGTGTTCAAGCTGATCGTCAATTTGATTGGCAAAGCCATCACCTCGCCGTTCAGTCTCTTGGCCAGCGCGTTTGGTGGTGGCGCCGACGAACTCAGTGTGGTGAACTTTGCCCCTGGTTCCGCCGTGCTGAGTGCTGAAGCCCGGCCGGGCCTGGACAAGGTGGCCAAAGCCATGATTGAGCGCCCCGCGCTCACCATGACGGTGGTGGGCACCGCCAGCCTTGAGGTGGAGCGCGATGCTTTCAAGCGCGAGCAGCTCAAAGCGCTGGTGCAGGCCGAGAAGCGTCGTGCTGCGGTCGTCAACGGCTCGTCCACGGGCGCGCCCGTCCAGCGCGAAGGGGCGGGCGGTGAGACCGGGGCTGTCACGGCTGACGAATACCCGGCGCTTCTTAAAGCGGTGTACCGGCGCGCTGATTTTCCCAAACCACGCAATCTGCTGGGCATGACCAAAGACATTCCCGTCAATGAAATGGAAGCTCTCCTGCTGGCCCATCTGGCGGTCACCGATGACGCCATGCGAGAACTGGCTGTGCAACGTGGCGTGACAGTGCGGGATTACCTGGCCTCACAAAAATTGCCTTTGGATCGGTTGTTTTTAGGTGCCGCCAAAGAGGTGCCGTCCGAGGCAAAATGGAGTCCCCGTGCAGAGCTGAATTTGACCACCCACTAGGGCTCGGAATAGACTTTTTGCCTAACCGGAAAAATACGGCGAAAATAGCGGTTCAGCCCTGTCAGTAATGCGGTGGGGATCCTCCTCCTTGCTCGTGTGATTCATGTTCCCTTTCTCTGCCCTTAACAAAACTGCTGTAGCCCCCGAAGTGACACAAACCCCAGCCAAAACAAACGAACCCCATCCGCTGGACGCGGTGACGGGCGGGGCATTTTCTGCCCATACCTCGACTGAGCGCACGGCACGCATCCGTGACTGGCTGGCCAGTGCGCCAAGTGCAGAGCAAATGCAGGCCGTGTTCAAGGAACTCAGTGGCAAAGACAAAGGTGCCGCCAAACTGCTGCGCGAAAAACTCGATGAGATCAAACGCAGCAAGGGCCAGGAATCGATTGCGCAGGAATGGGCCGACAAGGCACAGGCGCTGCTGGCCGTGGCCAAACTCAACATTGCCGATGCCATGGCCTGGCAGCGTGATGCCGCCAAGGCAGGCGCACCCTTGAGCCGGGAGCCCCTGGCCACGCTCCGGGGTCAGCTCAGCGACCGGGTCAAGGTGATTGAAGACCTGCAGCATCGGGTGCAAGTGCAGCGTGAAGCCGCTGTGTTGCTGGCCCAGCGCATTGAAGTGCTGTCCACCAAGTCATGGCGCGATGCGCAGGCGGTGGTGGACGCCTTGCACGCCGATGTGGACCACTGGCAGGCACAGGCGACGGCCCTGCTGGATGATGCCAACTGGGCCAGCGTCGAAGCCAAGTTTCCGCCGCTGCTGGATGCCTCGCGCGCCCAGTTGCTGGTGGTGTGGGAGGCTTTCAAGGGTGCTTTGGCGCAAGCTTCTGCTGCCGCCACGGACCCCGCTGCCGCCTTGCCGCCCGTGCCGGTGTGGGCCGATGAACTGCGTCTGGCGCGGGGCGTGCCGGCCGAAGTGCTGAACAAGCCGCAAAAACCCAGAATTGACCCTGAAATCAAGGCGCAGGCCTCGTCGATAGTGCGTGAGGCGCTATCAAAATTAGAGCTAGAAGTGGCCGAGGGACATGGCAAAGCCAGTGCTGGTGCCGCCAGCGCCCTGCGCAACGCGCTCAAGGAATACGGCAAGGTCATCGACGACAAGCTGGAGAACCAGGCCCATGCCGCGCTGGCCGCTGCCGGTGAACTGGAAGGTTGGCAGCGCTGGCGCGCCGACCAGTTGCGCGAAGAGCTGGTGGCTAAAGCCGAAGGCTTGCTCAAGCGCCCCGAAGGTCAGGCCATGGGCGGGCGCAAGATGCAGGAAAGCCTGCGCACCCTGCGCGACCAGTGGAAACAGACCGACCAGGGCGGCGTGCCCAATCACGGTTTGTGGAAGCGCTTTGACGACGCCTGCAACGAAGCCCATAAAGTGGTGGAACTCTGGCTGGAAAAAGTCAAAACCGAGTCAGCGGAGCACCGGGCGCAGCGCCTGGCACTGATTGAAGAAGTCAATGCCTGGGCGACTGCCAACCCGGTGGCGCTGGACGATGACTGGAAAGGCTTCAACCGCATCCTGCACCAGTTTGGCGATCGTTGGCGCGATGGTGGCCACGTCGGCGAAAAGGCTTTTGCCGAGTTGCAGCCACTCTGGAAAGCCGCCATTAATGCGGCCGCCGCACCGCTGGAAGCCTTGCAAAAGCACAGCCTGGCGACGCGTCAGGCCATGATTGAAGAAGCGAAAGTGCTGGGTGCCGCGCCCGAGCTGCGCATTGATGCCGTCAAGGCCTTGCAGCAACGCTGGCAGGCCGAGGCCCATGTGGTGCCGATGGAGCGCCGCCAGGAACAAAAGCTGTGGGACGCTTTTCGCAAACCGATTGACGATGCCTTTAACCGCAAGACGTCGGAACGCGAGAAGGCCGATGCGGCCTTGGGCGAACGGGACCGCACGGTGTTGGACGCGGCCAAGGCACTGGAAGCGGCCAATGCGGCTGGCGATGCCCAAGGCATTCGCAGCGCCATGAATGCGCTCGAAGCGGCTTTGCGCGGTCAGGCCCAGGCTCAGGCCGCTGTTCAGGTTGCCACTACAGAGGTAAATACCGCTGTAGCCCTCGTGGAATCAGCACAAACAGCTACTGAAACTGTAGCGACTACAGAAGCGGCAGAGCCAGTGGAAGAGGGCGTAACGATCGAACCGGCGGCTTCGGCAGAACCTGTGGTAGCACCCAAGCCGGCTCCCAAACCGGTTGTGGCGGTGCGCGGTGATGATCGCCCCGGCATGAAAAAGACCGAACCCGCACCCATCGGGCGTGGCGGCAAGTTTGGCGACCGCAAAGATGGCGGCCGGGACGGCGCACGCGACAGCAGCCGCGGCCCGCGCGATGCCAATTTTTCCGCTCGCCCGGATGATCGGTCCCCACGTCGCGATGGTCGGGATGCCCGCACTGGCGCCTCCGGCTCCTGGCAAGAAGCGCCACGTTTGGGCGACACCGCATTTCGCGCCCAACGTGACGCCCTGGAACACGCCCAGTTTGCTTTGCGCAAGCTGGCGGCACAAGCGCATGGTGAGGCGTTGACCCAACTGCTGACTGCATGGGAGCAGCGCGATGCCGCCCAGGTACCCTCGGCGCAAGAACTGGGTAACCGCGTTACGGCAGCCTCCCGTAGCGCCTGGACCAAAGCACTGGCGCAAGTGCCTGCCGGCGATGCCAGTGTGGCCCTGTTGCGTCTGGAAATGGCGGCTGAAACCCCGACGCCTGCGGAACACCTGAGTGCCCGTCGTATGTTGCAGTTGCAGCTGTTGACCAAACGTAATGATCCAGCACCGGCGCAAACCTGGGGCCAGGATGCCGCCACTGTGTTGGCCAGCGGCTTTGACGCGGGCGTGGCGCGGCGGGTGCAAAACGTGCTGAAGGTCTTGCTCAAACCGTAATCGGTTGTCATCCCGGCGAAGGCCGGTATCCATGTACGCGTCAAGCGGCTCCCGGATCAAGTCCGGGAGCCAGCATTGTTTGCGCTGTTGCTAAGCCGCCAGAGCCGCTGCTATGCGTTGAACTGTACTGCCCTTGTCCTCATGGGTCATGTTCACACTCAGCCGCAAAATCTCAGTGCGCGCTGGCGTGGCGCTGGCATCCCAATCGCTCAACACAATGCGGTGCCGACCGTTTCCCAGATCATGGTCGGCTGGCTGGTGGGTGTGGCCGTGAATCAGGGTGCTGGCTTGGCCGGTGTGCAGCCAGTCACGGGTCGCCTCGAAGTCGACATCGGCGTAGGTCACACCGCTGCGTTTGCGGGTTTCGCTTTGCGTGCGAAGCGCGCGCGCAATTGTCTGACGCTCGGTGAGCGGTTTGGCCAGAAATTCCTGCTGCCAGTGCGCGCTACGTACCTGGGCCCGAAATTGCAGGTAGTCAGTATCAGACCGGCACAGGGCATCGCCGTGCGAGAGCAGCCAGCGTTGTCCGGCAAAGTCCAGCACGGTCGGGTCGTCCAGCAGGGTCATGCCGCAGGCCTTGGCGAACGCCGGACCCAACAGGAAGTCGCGGTTGCCGTGCATAAAAAAAATGTCGAGGCGATGGGCGGCGGCTTTGAGAACCTGGGCGCAGCGGGCTTCAAAGCCCGAGGCTTGGTCAGAGCCGACGGCAACGCCATCAATCACATCGTCACCGACCCAGACTTCAAACAGATCACCAAGAATGAACACGGCATCAGCCCGGGTGCTCTGCATGAAGTCCTGCCAGGCAAAGAAAGTGGCAGCCTCGCTGGCCTGCAGGTGCAGGTCGGAGATGAAATCGACATGGCGCCAATGAGATGGCGCTTGCAGTACCGGCCAGGACGGCGCAGTGGTCTGCGCCTTGATCGGCGGTACTGCAGGGTTCATGTCAGAGTGCCACGGCCTTTTCGATGATCACGTCCTCGACGGGCACATCATCGTGATGGCCCTTGCGGCTGGTTTTGACGGTTTTGATTTTGTCGACCACGTCCATTCCCCCCACCACTTTGCCAAACACGGCATAGCCCCAGCCTGAGGCTGAAATGGCGGTGTGGTTGAGGAACCCGTTGTCCGCCACGTTGATGAAAAACTGGGCGGTAGCCGAGTGCGGGTCGCCGGTGCGAGCCATGGCCACGGTGTAGTTGAGGTTTTTCAGGCCGTTGTTGGCTTCGTTGGCGATCGGCTGGTCACCCTTCTTTTCCTTCATGCCTGGCTCCATACCTCCGCCCTGCACCATGAAGCCGGGAATGACACGGTGGAAGATGGTGTTGTTGTAATGGCCCTTGTTCACGTAGCTCAAAAAGTTGGCGACCGTTTTAGGTGCCTTGTCCTGATCGAGTTCAAGCGTGATGACGCCGTAGTTGGCAATGTGAAGTTCGACTTTTGGGTTGCTCATGATTTATTTCACCAGGGTTGCAGAGTTGATAAGAATGGGGGTCTTGGGAACGTCGGACGGGAAGGGGCCACCGGCGCCGGTGGGTGTGGTCTTGATTTTCTGGACCACGTCCATGCCGCTGACGACCTTGCCAAACACCGTGTAGCCAAAGGCCTGCGGGCTGGGGTCCAGAAACGCATTGTCTTTGACGTTGATGAAAAACTGCGCGGTGGCAGATTGCGGGTCGTTGGTGCGGGCCATGGCCAGCGTACCGACGACGTTTTTCAGGCCGCCTTTGGCCAGCGCTTCCCGGCCTTCGTGGGCAACCGGCGCGCGGGTTTTTTTCTCGACGTATTTGGCGTCAAAGCCGCCACCCTGGATCATGAAGTTGTCGATCACGCGGTGGAAAATAGTGCCGTCGTAGTGCTTGTCTTTGACATACTGCAAAAAGTTTTCAACGGTCTTGGGGGCCTTGTCAGGGTAGACCTCAACCATAAAGTCGCCGGCGGTGGTGGCGAACTTGACCCGGGGTGCCTCCTGCGCCAATGTGCTTGTTGCTATAGAAAATATAGCTGCAGTCGCAATAACGACGGGGGCTAGGGCTGAAAATCGTATAAATTTCATCCGATGACTCCTTCAAAAAATATTTTCCACTGACTGCCTTGTCGGCCCCAGTACTGGCGCTTGGTCGGGCCGCTGCGGGTGCCATCTGCCACCTCACCAAACGTGACGACCATGGTATCAGCGGCATCCGTCCAGCGCAGGAAGGACAGGTCCTTGAGCTGAATGGCGTGTCCTCGCACCTTGTCCAGCTCACTGCGCAAGGCCGGCGTCCATTCGGTCAGTGTCTTGCCGTTGCTGTTGAAATCCGGGCTGTAAAAACTCAGCAGCCGGTCCATATTGCCGCTGGATTTGGCGTTTTGCCAGGCCGTCAATGCCTCTTCAAAGGGTTTGCTGGCGGAGCGGGCACTGTTCGGTGTCACCCAGTTCAGGCGCTGCGAAATGACGACCGGGGTGGTGAGTATCTCGACGGTCCGGATGACCTGGTCGAGGTCCGGGTTGGCTAGCACGACGCAGCCGTCTGTGGCCTGCGGTGGACGCGAAAACTGGCTCGGTGGCGTGCCGTGCAGCCAGATGCCGCGGCCTGTTTTGCCGCGTTTGCTGTCGAGCACATTGGGGTAGTTGATGGGCAGGGCGCCCGAGCCGTAAAAGTCTTTCAGCGATTTGGGGTCGAGATTGCTGGTGATGAAGTACACGCCCAGCGGGGTGCGCAAATCACCCTCGGCATTTTTCTCCAGACCGGATTTCCCGATCGAGATGTAATAGTCGGCGACCAGCGCCAACCCGGTCGGCCGGTTTTCAAACAGGTACAGGCGCGAACGGGAGGCATCGACTGCAATGGCGTGCTTGTTGCGCGGTGACAGCGCCAGAAATTGCGAGGGGACGGCCCCTGGCGGGGGGCGCTCCCGTAGCGCCTTCAGGCGCATCTGGGACTCATCACGCAGTTCGACCAGGACGGGTGCTGCCGCTTTGAGCATGGACTCCGGTACATCCCCCAAAATGCGAATTGGGCGTGTGCGCGCTGCCAGCAGGTCGCCATAGACCAATTGGGCCAGTTGAAAGTGGGGATAGTCCTGCACCAGGCTTTCGGCCTTGGTCAGGGCTTCGCGGCCCTGAGCTTGGGCTGCGAGTTGGTAAACTTCGATTAGCCGGGCCTCAGCCAAGCCTGCTTCAGCCACTTTTTTCGGTTTGACGGGGACTGCGTGGGCGGTTTTGATGCTGGCTTTGGCTTTCTTGCGGGCGACAGCGTCGCCTGTCGTCGCCAGACAGACAACGGCAGCAATAAATAGCGTAAAAATAGGCCGTTTCATAACGGCATCAGGCGAAGAATGAAAGCACTACCGCTAGCTGTGACCCGCAATCGGTCATCAGTTTCCCGTGGATTCCTTGACGATCAACCATTGGTCGCCGGTTTTGAGCAGCTCAAGCGTTTTGCGACTGGACACCGCCAGTGCATTGGCCCGGTAGTCCTGCCGGAATTTGGCGACGGCTTTATTTCCGTTGACCGTGACGTTCAGGTTCTCCAGCTTGACGCTGATGCTTGCCTTGCCAACAATGCGTTTGCGGCGTTCTTGTTCCCAGACGCTGCGCGATTGTTTGCCGGGTGGGTCAAATTCTTTGCCATAGGCGCCCAGATAAGCCGACATGTCTTTGGCGGCCCAGGCTTTTGCCCAGGCATGTACAGCCGCCTCAGCCTCTTTGACCGAGTTGTCGCTGACAGCCGGTTTGGCGGGCGCAGCGCTTGCGGCTGCTGCTGTGGCTGGTTTGGCAGCGGCCACCGTCGGCGCGACAGATGTCACGGGCGCGGTCACCGGGGCTGGTGCAGCGGCAGGAGCGGGCACGGCAGCCGGTGGTTTGGCAACTACGGTTGCCGGGACTGCTGGGGCCGCAGGCGTCTGACTCTTGAGGTTGGGTTTGAACACCTCACGAATGAGGGCCAGTTTGGGCGGAACGGCCGCATTGGCGCCATCAAGCTGCAGCGCCTTGTTATAGGCCTGGCTGGCGAGTCGGGCATACACGTCGCCCAGGTTCTCGTGTGCCGTGGCATAGCTTGGGTTGGTACGGATGGCCATTTCCAGCGCCACGCGCGCCTTGTCAAACTGGCTCTGCCCGGCGTAGAGCACGGCCAGATTGTTGTAGGGTTCGGGCAGCTCGGGGTAGTCTTCTGTGAGCTTGGTGAAGGTTGCGATGGCCTCGGCCTGTTTGCCCGCGTTGCGTTGAATCACGCCTTTGAGAAAGCGCATCTGCGGGTCGGTTGGTTTGGCTGCGAGATAAACGTCGGCCTTGATCATGGCCTCGGTCAGCTTGCCGGAGCGCAGCAGTTGGCTGACATCGCCATACTCGTCAGCATGGGCTGCAGTCGTTGTGCAGGCGGCCGCCAGAGTCAGCAGGCGAAGGGTGGCGAAAATGGTAGAGCGAGTGTGCTTCATGAAGCCTTTTGATTTCTACAAGGTGAGCGCCTGCCGCAGGAGGCTGGCTGGTAGGGCTATATACTGAGCTGAATTGTATAGCCCAAGGGGTGCTTTTCAGTGCCCCCATAATTACCCACCCATCAGCAGTCTTTGCCGAGGCCACCACCCGGTTGAATACCCCGACGCCGCCGTTTGAAACACCCATGAGTTTGCGCATTTACAACACGCTGTCGCGTGCCTTGGAGCCCTTGTCACCGCTGGAGCCCGGCCATGTCCGGATGTACGTCTGCGGCATGACCGTTTACGACCTCTGTCACCTGGGCCATGCCCGCTCCATGGTGGCGTTTGACGTGGTGCAGCGCTGGCTCAAAGCCAGCGGCCTGCGGGTGACCTATGTACGTAACGTCACCGATATTGACGACAAAATCATCAAGCGCGCCCTGGAGAACGATGAAACCATTCGTTCCCTGACCAACCGCATGGTGGACGCACTGCACCAAGACGCTGACGCCCTGGGGATTGAGCGCCCCACCTTTGAGCCCCGGGCCACCGAGTTTGTGCCGCAAATGCTCAGCCTGATTGGCCAACTGGCGCAAAAAGGCCTGGCCTACCAGTCGCCCACTGGCGACGTGAATTACGCGGTGCGCAAGTTCCCGGGTTATGGCAAGCTCAGTGGCAAGTCGCTGGACGAGTTGCGCTCGGGCGAACGGGTGGCGGTGCCAGACGGCAAGGATGATCCACTGGACTTTGTACTGTGGAAAACCGCCAAGCCGAGCGAACCGATGGATGCCCAGTGGGACAGTGTTTACGGCAAAGGCCGCCCGGGCTGGCACATTGAGTGCTCGGCCATGTGCGGCCAGATGCTGGGTGAGACGGTTGACATTCACGGCGGCGGCGCCGATTTGCAGTTTCCGCATCACGAGAACGAAATCGCCCAGAGCGAGGGCGCCACCGGCAAACCGCTGGCCAGCCTCTGGATGCACAACGGCTTTGTGACGCGTGACAACGAGAAAATGTCAAAGAGTCTGGGCAATTTCTTTACCATTCGTGACATTCTGGCGCGCTACGATGCCGAGACCACGCGGTTTTTCATCATCCGGGCGCACTACCGTAGTGCCCTGAATCACAGCGACGCGCATCTGGATGATGCCCGTAACTCACTTAAACGTCTCTATACGGCGCTGGATCTGGTAACCCCGGTGGCAACGAGCATCGACTGGATGCAGCCCTTTGCCGCGCGCTTCAAGGCGGCGATGGATGAAGACTTTGGTACGCCCGAGGCGGTGGCGGTGCTGTTTGAGCTGGCCACCGAAGTCAATAAAACCCGTTCTGCCGAACTGGCGGGCCTGCTCAAGGCGCTGGGCGCTTGCATTGGGCTGCTGCAAGGTGATCCCAAGCTGTTTTTGCAGGCCGGCGCCACGCTGGATGAAGCGGCTATTACCACCTTGATTGCACAACGTGCTGCTGCCAAAGCGGCCAAGGATTTTGCCGCGGCGGACCGCATTCGCCAGGAACTCCTGGCTAAAGGCATTGTCCTCAAGGATTCACCTGCCGGCACCACCTGGGAGGTTGGGCAATGATTTGTTTCGCAATCATTTTGGCATCCAGCCCCCGAAAGCAGAGCGATGGCAGCTACTAAAACTATAGCGACCGTGATCGCCACCCCCGTCTATTGGGAAGACGCCTGCAAGCACCTGATGAAAAAAGACCGGGTAATGAAGCGGCTCATCCCCCAGTTTGGCGACGCCTGCCTGCAAACCCGGGGCGATGCCTTTGTCACGCTGGCGCGCAGCATTGTGGGTCAGCAAATTTCGGTCAAGGCGGCCCAGACCGTGTGGGACCGCTTTGCGCTGCTACCCAAAAAAATCACGGCCGGCAATGTGCTCAAGCTCAAGGTGGACGACATGCGCGCGGCCGGTTTGAGTGTGCGCAAGGTCGAATACCTGGTGGATCTGGCCCTGCACTTTGACAGTGGTGTCGTGCACGTCAAGGCCTGGGAGACGATGGACGATGAGGCTATCATTGCCGAGTTGATCGCCATTCGTGGCATTGGCCGCTGGACGGCCGAGATGTTTTTGATCTTTCACCTGATGCGCCCCAATATATTGCCGCTGGACGATGTGGGCCTGATCAACGGCATCAGCCAGAGTTATTTTTCGGGCGATGTGGTCAGCCGCAGCGACGCCCGCGAAGTCGCCGCTGCGTGGGCGCCTTATTGCAGCGTGGCAACTTGGTATATTTGGCGCTCGCTGGATCCGGTACCGGTGGAATACTGAGACCTTGTGGGACAGACCGCAGCGACACGAAGTGCGCAAACTCTGTCCCCAACTGATTAAGAATTTGTGGGACAAGCCGCAGCGCCTCGGCGCCAGGCTCGGTCCCCAACTATTTAGGAGCATCTGTGGCCAAAAAAACATTCCTCGATTTCGAGCAACCGATTGCCGATCTCGAAAACAAGATTGAAGAGCTGCGCTACGTGCAGACCGAGTCGGCCGTTGATATTTCGGCCGAGATTGACCAGCTGGCCAAGAAAAGCCAGCAGCTCACCAAAGACATCTACAGTAATCTGACGCCTTGGCAAATTACCAAAATTGCCCGTCATCCCGAGCGTCCGTACACGCTGGATTACGTCAATGAACTGTTCACTCATTTCGTAGAACTGCACGGCGACCGGCATTTTGCCGATGACCTGAGCATTGTGGGCGGCTTGGCGCGTTTCAATGGCACACCCTGCATGGTGCTGGGCCAGCAAAAAGGACGCGACACCAAAGAGCGTGGCCTGCGCAACTTCGGCATGAGCAAACCCGAGGGTTATCGCAAAGCGTTGCGGCTCATGAAAACCGCTGAAAAATTCAAGCTGCCGGTCTTCACCTTTGTCGACACGCCCGGCGCCTACCCCGGCATTGACGCCGAAGAACGCGGCCAGTCGGAGGCCATCGGCCGCAACATCTTCGAGATGGCGCAGCTTGAAGTGCCCATCATCACTACCATCATCGGCGAGGGGGGCTCGGGCGGTGCCTTGGCGATTTCGATTGGCGACCAGGTGCTGATGCTGCAGTATTCGATTTATTCGGTCATCAGTCCTGAAGGCTGTGCTTCCATCCTCTGGAAAACCGCCGACAAGGCGCAGGAAGCGGCGGACGCGCTGGGCATTACCGCGCATCGCCTCAAGGCGTTGGGCGTGATTGACAAGATCGTCAACGAGCCGGTCGGCGGCGCGCACCGCGATTACAAGCAGATGGCCGCTTTCCTCAAGCGTGCCCTGAACGACGCCTTCCGTCAGGTCAGCGACCTCAAGGTCAAAGAGCTGCTGGACCGGCGCTACGATCGCCTGCAAAGCTATGGCCGCTTCACCGATACCAAGGCGGCGGCCAAGTAGCGTGTTGGCAAGTAACGTGTGACGACGACGCTGGCCGACGCTGTTTCCGCCTTTTCGCCCGCCTTGCCGCTGGCGGTGGCTTTCAGCGGCGGCGCCGACTCCACCGCCTTGCTGCTGGCATGTGCCGAAAAATGGCCGGGGCAGGTGCATGCGGTCCACATTCACCATGGTCTGCAGGCGGCGGCTGACGATTTCGAGCGGCATTGTCAGGCCTTTTGCGCGCAGCTTGATGTGCCGTTGACGGTCAGAAGGGTGGATGGTCGTCACCTGCCCGGCCAAAGCCCGGAGGACGCGGCACGTCGTTCCCGTTATAAGGCTTTTGAGGCTGTAGCCCTTGTTGACTATGCGCAAGCAGCTATTAAAAATATAGCAATTGCGCAGCACGCCGATGACCAGGTGGAGACGCTTTTACTGGCCTTGAGCCGGGGCAGTGGTCTGCCGGGCTTGAGCGCCATGCCCGCCAGTTGGCTGCGTGCGGGTATCACCTACCACCGCCCGTTGCTGCGGGTACGGGCCTCCGACATCCGGGCCTGGCTGGTCTGCCGTGGCGTGGGCTACATCGAAGATCCGACCAATGTCGATGAGCAGTTCACCCGCAACCGCATCCGTGCGCGGCTGTTACCCGCACTGGAAGCCACGTTCCCGCAATTTCGCGACACTTTTGCCCGCAGTGCCGCGCACGCGGCACAGGCCCAGGCGGTGTTGCTGGATGTGGCCGAGCAAGACCTGGCGCTGATTGGCGCCCCCCCGCTGATTGTTCATATTCAACGCCTGAGCCGTCCCCGGCAGGCCAATGTGCTGCGCCACTGGCTCAATACCACGTACAACGTGGTGCCCAGCGCGGCGCAGTTGGCCGAGTTGCTGGATCAGATTGCCGCCTGCACCACACGCGGGCATCAGATCCGCATCAAGGTCGGCACCGGCTTCTGTGAGCGCCGGGGGCTTGTGCTGCATTGGTACAATCCTGCGGTTTTGCTCTAAAAAATTCTTCCAATGGCATTGATTGTTCACAAATACGGCGGCACGTCGATGGGTTCTACCGAACGCATCCGCAATGTCGCCAAACGCGTTGCCAAATGGGCGCGCGCTGGCCACCAGATGGTGGTCGTGCCCTCCGCCATGAGCGGCGAAACCAACCGTTTGCTGGGTCTGGCCAAGGAGTTGGCCCCAAATAAACCCGCTGACGCCTACAGCCGCGAGCTTGATATGCTGGCGTCCACCGGCGAGCAGGTGTCGAGCGCGCTGTTGGCGATTGCGCTGCAGGCTGAAGGCATGGACTCAGTCAGCTACGCCGGCTGGCAAGTGCCTATTCGCACCAATAGCGCCCATACCAAAGCCCGCATCGAATCGATTGACGACACACGCGTTCGCGCTGATCTGGAGGCTGGCAAGGTGGTTATCGTCACCGGTTTTCAGGGGCTGGACGAGCTCGGCAACATCACCACCCTGGGACGCGGCGGCTCGGATACTTCCGCCGTGGCCGTGGCCGCTGCCATGAAGGCCGCAGAATGCCTGATCTACACCGATGTGGATGGCGTCTACACCACCGACCCGCGTGTGGTGCCCGAAGCCCGTCGCCTGCAAACGGTGAGCTTTGAAGAGATGTTGGAGATGGCCTCCATGGGCTCCAAAGTGCTGCAAATCCGTTCGGTGGAGTTTGCCGGCAAATACAAGGTGAAGCTGCGCGTTTTGAGCAGTTTCACCCCTTGGGACATTGATATCAACGAGGAAGCCGCTTCCGGCACCCTGATTACTTTTGAGGAAGACGAACATATGGAGCAAGCCATTGTTTCCGGCATTGCATTCAACCGCGATGAAGCCAAAATCTCCGTACTGGGCGTGCCCGACAAGCCCGGCATTGCCTACCAGATTCTCGGTGCCGTGGCCGATGCCAACATTGAAGTCGATGTGATCATCCAGAACATCAGCAAAGACGGCAAGACCGATTTCAGCTTCACCGTCAACCGCGGCGAGTATGCCAAAGCGGTGGATTTGCTGAAAGAAAAAGTGCTTCCCAGTCTGGGCGCACAAGAGGTGGTGGGCGACACCAAGATCTGCAAGGTCTCCATCGTCGGCATCGGCATGCGCAGCCATGTGGGTATTGCCAGCAAAATGTTTCGTGTCCTGAGCGAAGAAGGTATCAACATCCAGATGATTTCCACCTCTGAAATCAAGACTTCGGTCGTGATTGACGAGAAGTACATGGAGTTGGCAGTGCGTTCATTGCACAAAGCTTTTGATCTGGACCAGCCGCCGGTCTAAAAACCGGGCCGAGTCGTGAGATAATCTAGCTTCTGATTTTTAGGAAACGTGACCGAGTGGCCGAAGGTGCTCCCCTGCTAAGGGAGTAGGGGGTGTAGAGCCTCCTCGAGAGTTCGAATCTCTCCGTTTCCGCCAGATAGTGAGTTTGAAGACTTTCAAGGAAGTCAAAAACCAAAAAAACCCCGTAATTCAACAGATTACGGGGTTTTTTGTTTTTAACGACTAGCAAGCAGCATTGATCGTCAATCCAAAACGCTGTGCCCTATACGGGGGAACTCGGGATTTACCGATACCCCCTGTGATCGACACCGCATGCCAGCAGGCCGACTGTCTCCATCTCACAAAATAATAGCCACCTACCCTCGCAGGCCGAGGATAGGTGGCTTTTTTTCTTGGTGATTACAGATTGTCAGTAAAGCTGCGCAGCTTGTCAGAGCGCGAGGGGTGCTTGAGCTTGCGCAGCGCCTTGGCTTCGATCTGGCGAATACGCTCGCGCGTTACGTCAAACTGCTTGCCCACTTCTTCGAGCGTATGGTCGCTGGTCATCTCAATGCCGAAACGCATGCGCAGCACCTTGGCTTCGCGCGGTGTGAGGCTGTCCAGAATGTCTTTGACCACATCGCGCAGACCGGCCTGCATCGCGGCTTCCATGGGCGCGGTGTTGGCGGCGTCTTCAATGAAATCTCCCAGATGGGAGTCGTCATCGTCGCCGATGGGCGTTTCCATGGAGATCGGCTCTTTGGCGATCTTCATGATCTTGCGGATTTTGTCTTCCGGGATCTCCATCCGTTCGGCCAACACGCTGGCATCGGGCTCAAAGCCGAACTCCTGCAGATGCTGGCGGCTGATGCGGTTCATCTTGTTGATGGTTTCGATCATGTGCACCGGGATCCGGATAGTGCGAGCCTGGTCAGCGATCGAGCGCGTGATGGCCTGACGAATCCACCAGGTAGCGTAGGTCGAGAATTTGTAGCCGCGGCGGTATTCGAATTTGTCCACGGCCTTCATCAGACCGATGTTGCCTTCCTGGATCAAGTCCAGGAATTGCAGGCCGCGGTTGGTGTACTTCTTGGCGATTGAGATCACCAGGCGCAAGTTGGCCTCAATCATTTCTTTCTTGGCCGCGCGTGATGAATACTCGCCTTGGTTCATGCGCTTGTTGATGTCCTTGAGCTGGTCGAGCGGCACCACCACGCGCGATTGCAGATCGGTGAGCTTTTGCTGCAGGTCCTGTACCGGCGGGATATTGCGGCCCATGACCGTGCTCCACGGTTTGCCGGCTGCTGCTTGCTTCTCGATCCATTTCAGGTTCAACAACTGGCTGGCGACCTTGTTGCCATGCTTGTCGCGACCACTGAAATCGGCAATGAAGTTTTCTTGCGGGTAGCCGCATTTGTCCACAATGATGCGGCGCAGTTCGCGCTCTTTCTTGCGAACATCGTCCACTTGAGAACGCACCATGTCGCACAGCTTCTCAATGGCTTTGGCGGTGAAGCGGATCGACATCAGCTCTTCAGACAGGGCCTTCTGCGTCTTGATGTAGGCGGGGGTGCCGTACCCTTCCTTGTCATAGATTTTGTGGATTTTCTCAAACAACTCACGCATTTTGTCGAAACGGGTGAGCGCCTCGCGTTTGAGTTCTTCCAGCTTTTTGGTTAGTGCTTTGGAGCCGCCTTTGCCGTCGTCATCGTCGGCGGCATCGAATTCGTCGAAATCTTCCTCGGCCACGTAATCGTCGGCTTCATTGGGGTTGGAGAAGCCGTCCACAATAGTGGTGATAACGACTTTGGCTTCGCGGATGTCTTCGCCCAGGCGCAAGATTTCGGCAATGGTGGCGGGGGAGGCCGAGATGGCCTCCATCATGGCCATCAAGCCGCCTTCGATGCGCTTGGCAATTTCGATTTCGCCTTCGCGCGTCAACAACTCCACGGTACCCATTTCGCGCATGTACATGCGCACCGGGTCGGTGGTGCGGCCAAACTCGCTGTCCACGGTGGAGAGTGCCGCTTCAGCTTCTTCTTCGGCTTCTTCTTCGGTGGCGGCAGTCGAGACATTGTTGTTAAGCAGCAGTGTCTCGGCATCCGGCGTTTGCTCGTAGACGGCCACGCCCATGTCGTTGAGCATCGCGATCACGACCTCAAGCGTTTCGGCATCAACCAGCTTGTCGGGAAGGTGATCGGAAATCTCGCCGTGCGTCAGGTAGCCGCGCGTCTTGCCCAGCTTGATCAGGGCCTTGAGGCGCAGGCGGCGTTTAGCGATGTCTTCTTCGGACAGCACCGTTTCGTCCAGGCCAAACTCTTTCATCAGCGCGCGCTCTTTCGCTTTGCTGATTTTCATGCGCAGAGGTTTGACTTTTTCGCCTGTAACTATCGGCTCTCCCACCAAGTCGGCTTCGATGTCCGACATATCCGCATCGTCCCCACCGCCCGAATCGGCCGCAGCTTTGGGTTTACGGCCGCGCTTGGCCCCGGTTTTGGGGGGCGCGTCTGATTCCGCTGCGGCAGCTTTGGGTGGGCGACCCGGTTTTTTCTTGACGGCCTGACCCGCCTTGAGGAGGGCGTCCGCCGCTTCCTGCAATTGAAGGGCAGACATTTTGGCAGGAGACTTGGATACGGGCACTGTTTCGACTTTCTTCTCGGGCTTTTTAATAGCGGTCTTGGTCGCCACTTTGACCACGGCCTTCGGGGGCGTAGTCTTGGACGCCGGTTTGGCGGCGACCTTGGTAGCGGGCTTTGCAGCGGACTGGACAGGCTTCTTGGACTTTTGAACAGGCATGTAAAAACCTCAGAATTTCAAAAAACAAACAGAGTGAACAGGCGCCGCAAACGACCGACGCAGTTTTTGTGACAGAGGAAAAAATCCTCAACGGCAAGATGTGAGGGCGAACATTTGGTGTGCAGTCCTTGCGGTAAGGTAGCCGGTCGTGAACAGTGTCATCGTTTGGCTGGACCCGGAGGTGCTGCTGTCGCTCTTGCCAGAAATCAAGTTTTGGATTATACCTCGAGTTTCCAAAAAATCAATTTCGAAAACTCGAGCTTTCAGTTTGTGGCCATGCCGAGCTGTTTCAACCTGGCGGATTCAATCAGCCTGCGAAAGTGCTGATTCAAGTTGCAGCCTCCGGGACTGGAGCTCGCGGTAGAGGAGTAGGGCGGATGGATCGGCCTTGGAGGCTGCGATGGCCTCGGTTTGTTGAATTTTGATTCGCTCGACCAGCATGCGGTTGAGCAGATTGCGCAGTTCGGCGGCGGATTCGGCCGCTTCTTCTGCGTCGCCGAGTTCGTGATCGGCCATGAGCCGAACCGCGAGGTCTTCTCCTTCGTGCTCTCGCAGACCTTCACGTAAAGCTACCCATGTCTGCGGGCCGTGTTCATGCAGCTGGCTTTCCAGCCAGACAAACAGGAGGCCGTGTGGCGCGGGTAGCTCGCACAGCATACTGTGGTCTTCGGCCGTCAAGACTTCGAGCGCCGCCATGTCACCCAGCAAAATCCGGGTGGCATGATCGGCCCGGCTGGCTGGCATTGAGCGTCCACCCAAGCGCGGGCGTGGCGTAAATTTCTTTCGTAAATTACCGCTGTAGCTCCCGAATTCATTGCGTGACTCGCTATCTTTTGAATAGCGTTTTAGCTTTTCTTCGCTGCTGCCCGCTGGTTTGGGGTTCCACACCTCGGTCAATTCGCGGTTGGACAATTGCACCTGGTCGGCAATTTCGGTTAACAACTGTCGCTTCAGCGCGCCATCGGGCAGCAGCATCCACAAGGGCTTGGCGTTACTGGCCATGTGAGCACGGCCTTCCGCGGTGTTCAGGTCGCAGCCCTCACGCGCAGCATCGATCAAAAAGCGGCTTAATGGGACGGCTTCGCTCACATAGCGTGCGAAGGCCTCGCGGCCGTTTTCGCGAATGAAGCTGTCCGGGTCGTGCTCCGCTGGCAAAAACAGAAATTTGACGCTGCGCACATCGGTGGCAAAGGGCAGGGCGGCGTCCAGCGCCTTGCGCGCGGCACGCCGGCCTGCGGCGTCGCCATCGAAGCTGAACACCACCGCATCGGTAAAACGAAACAGCTTTTGCACATGCTCCGCCGTGCAGGCGGTGCCCAGCGTTGCAACGGTGTTGGGGAAGCCAAGCTGGGCCAGCGCCACCACGTCCATGTAACCCTCGGTCACCAGCGCATAACCCTGCTCGCGCAAAGCGTGGCGGGCTTCAAACAAGCCGTACAGCTCGCGCCCCTTGCTGAAAACGGGGGTTTCAGGGGAATTGAGGTATTTGGGCTTGTCGTCACCCAGCACCCGACCACCAAAGCCAATGCATTCGCCCTTGACGTTTCGGATGGGAAACATCACCCGGTCGCGAAAGCGGTCATAGCGTTTTTCTTCGCCAGAAGCGTCGTCAATATTCAGGATGACCAACCCGCTTTCCACCAGCAGAGGGTCGTCATAGTTGGGGAAAACGCTGGCCAGACTGCGCCAGCCCTCGGGCGCGTAGCCCAAGCCGAACTGTTTGGCAATTTCACCCGACAGGCCGCGACCCTTGAAGTAATCCTTCGCTTTGCTGGACTCTTTCAGATGTTTTCTGTAGGCCTCACCGGCTTTTTCGAGTACATCGTTCAAGGTGGTCTGCTTTTCCCGCTGCTCGGCCGCGCGGGCCCGGTCTTGGGGGCTGGCGTCATCTTCGGGCACCTGCAAACCGTATTGCTGGGCCAGGTCTTTCACCGCTTCCACAAACGTCATACCCGCGTGGTCCATCAAAAAGCTGATGGCATTGCCGTTCTTGCCGCAGCCAAAGCAGTGATAGAACTGCTTGGCAGGACTGACCGAGAATGACGGTGATTTTTCCCCATGAAATGGGCACAGGCCCATGAAATTGGCGCCGCCTTTTTTGAGCTGCACATAGCGGCCCACGATCTCCACCACGTCAGCGCGCGCTATCAGCTCCTGAATGAATGTTTGGGGAATGGACATGCAGTGATTGTAGAAACCCGAAGATCCGGCTGGCGCTCAGTCGCCGATCACCACACCTTCACGCCGCGGATCGGCGCCACCAAAAAAGCCGGTGGGGGTGCGCTGGATGGCTTGCAGGCCGCTGGTCATGTTGACCTCCCGCACCTCATGGCCACGGGCTTTGAGTGCTTCAATGGTCGCTGGCGGAAAACGCTTTTCTTCCAGCAGGGTGGGGCCGTTGAGGGACGCGAAATTGGGCAGGTTGATGGCTTCCTGGGTGTTCAACCCCCAGTTCAGGACACCGTAAAGCGTCTTGGCCGTGAAGTGAATGATGAGTGCGCCACCGGGGCTGCCCCCGCTCATGACGAACTGCCCGGTTGTTTTGTCAAATACCAGGATGGGGGCCATTGACGAGCGGGGGCGCTTGCCGCCCTGGACGCGGTTGGCAATCGGGGTGCCGGTTGCGTCAGTCGGGGCAAAGCTGAAGTCAGTCAATTCGTTGTTCAGCAGAAAGCCGCCGGAGAATCCGGCACCGCGGTTGACCATCTGGCGCGCCCCCCAAGCGTCTTCAATGGTGCTGGTCATAGCCAGCGCGTTGCCCCAGGCGTCGACGATGGAGATGTGCGAGGTGCCGTATTCGGGTTGTTCAGGCATGGGCGCGAAGCTGGTCTTGACGCTGCCAGGCACGCCCGGCTGGGCTGTTTTCATGCTGGGGGCGTCAGCACCGCTGGCGATCAGCTGGCTGCGCCTGGCCAGATAGTCCGGTGCCAGCAGACTCATCCAGTCGCCCGCCGGGGCGCTTACAAAATCCGGATCGGCCAGGTACTGGGCCCGGTCAGCAAAGGCCAGCCGCGAGGCTTCGGTGTACAGGTGCAACCAGTCGGCACTGGGTATGACGCCGGGCAAAGCAGGTTCCGGCGCGAGGCTTGCAGCGGCGGTGTTGTTCAAAATACCCAGAATCTGAGCAATGGCAATCGTGCCTGAACTGGGTGGCGGCATGCCGCAGATTCGGTAGTCTTTACGCTCAGGCGTTTCGGGTCGGGATGTCTGGACCGTGTAGTCAAAGCAAAGCGGTGTGCGTTTTTTGGCCTGATAGTGGGCCAGGTCGCTCAGGGACAACTGGCCGGGATGCGTGCGGTGTTGCTGGACCTTGTTCACCATGGCCTGCGCAATGTCTCCCTCCATCAGTGCCTTGGCGCCGCCGCTGGCGATGCGTCTGAGAACGGCGCCCAGTTCCGGGTTTTTCAGCAGATGCCCGGTGGGCCAGGCCTTGCCGGCGGCATCATAAAAATAGGAAGCAGCCACCGGGTCTTTTTTTAGGTGTTGTTCGCTGGCCAGCAGTGTGCTCATGCGGGCGCTGACCCGAAAGCCGCCCTCGGCCAGCGCAATGGCCGGCTCGAACAGTTTGGCCCAAGGTAATTTGCCGTACTGCTGGTGGGCCATCTCCAGCATGCGAACCGTGCCCGGTGTGCCAACAGAGCGACCACCCACCACGCCCTCGATAAAGGGAAGCGGTTTTCCGTCAAAGCCGATAAAAAGTGTCTCGGTCGCGGCTGCGGGGGCCGTTTCACGGCCGTCAAAGGCTTCGGTCTCTTTGCCGTTGTAGTGCACCAGGAAGGCGCCGCCGCCGATGCCACTGGATTGGGGTTCAACCAGCGCAAGCACCATCTGCACCGCGATGGCCGCATCCACGGCGCTGCCGCCGGCCTTGAGCACCTGATCGCCTGCGTTGGTGGCCAGCGGGTTGGCGGCGGCAACAGCAAATTTTGAAGTGGTCCACCCCGGCTTTTCGGAATAGCCTGATGCGCCTTCAGGCTGGTCTGGAATGATGTAGTTGAAATGGCCCTGGCTGGCACAGCCTGCGGCAAACAGTGCCGCCAGCAGGGACAGGGTGACAACTTTCATGGACGGCTCCTTGTGGTGGGAGCGTCCATGGTATTTCAGTTTTAATTAGGGCCTCCACACTCGGCACTTCGTGTCCTCGCTGCCCCCCAAGGGGGTTGATCCGTCTTGGGGCGGCCCGGCGCCGGATTTAACGCGGGGCCAGGCGAATCGCGCCGTCGAGGCGGATCACCTCACCGTTGAGCATGTCGTTCTCAAAAATGTGCTGCGCCAGCTTGGCGTAGTCCTGCGGCGTGCCCAGGCGCGAGGGAAACGGCACGCTGGCGGCCAGCGAGTCCTGCACTTCTTTGGGCATGCCGAACATCATGGGCGTACCGAAAATGCCGGGGGCGATGGTCATGTTGCGAATGCCGCTGCGTGCCAGATCGCGCGCGATGGGCAGCGTCATGCCGACGATGCCGCCTTTGGAGGCGCTGTAGGCCGCCTGGCCAATCTGGCCGTCATAGGCTGCCACCGATGCGGTGGAGATCATCACGCCGCGCTCACCAGTTGCTTCGGGCTCGTTCTTGCACATGGCGTCGGCGGCCAGGCGAATCATGTTGAAGCTGCCGATCAAATTGACCGTGATGCATTTGCTGAACACACCCAGGTTGTGCGCACCATTCTTGCTTACCGTTTTCTCGGCCGGCGCAATGCCCGCGCAGTTGACCAGACCCATGAGTTTGCCCATGGACACTGCCTTGGCTACAACCGCCTGGCCGTCCGCTTCGTTACTCACGTCGCACTTGACAAATGCGCCGCCAATTTCCCTGGCAATAGCATCACCTTTTTCGGCTTGCATGTCGGCGATGACCACTTTGCCACCTTTGGCCGCCAGCATGCGGGCGGTGCCTTCGCCCAGGCCGGATGCGCCACCTGTAACGATAAATACTTTGCCTGCGATGTCCATATTGATCTCCAAAAACAATTGACGTTAACGTAAACGTCAATTATGGCGCATCAATCTCTTTTTCTTTTGATTGTGAAGCGAGTGTGAGTGGATCGCTGCTACAATTAAGGCTCTCGGACAAATCCTTAGGCGCGTAGCTCAGCTGGTTAGAGCACCACCTTGACATGGTGGGGGTCGTTGGTTCGAGTCCAATCGCGCCTACCAGCATTTCCCTCTGAAGATGACCAGTCTTCAGCAGCACAGGGAAATGCTAGAAAAATGAAATATGCTTAGCCGAAAAACCATTCGCTCAAATGAATGGTTTTGGTCCAAGCCAGAGGAGTCCCCATGCAAAACAAAAAATCCGCTGAGACAAAGGTCGCTCAGCGCGTTATAAAAAAATACCCCAATCGGCGTCTTTACGATACTGATACGTCGAGTTACATCACGTTGGCGGAAGTCAAGCGTTTGGTGATGGACAGCGAGCCTTTCGTTGTGCTTGATGTCAAAACCGGGGAAGATCTCACCCGCAACATTTTGCTTCAAATTATTCTTGAAGAAGAGGCCAATGGGTCCCCCATGTTTACCGCGCCGGTACTGGCCAGTGTGATCCGGTTTTATGGACATTCCATGCAGGGCTTAATGGGTGGCTATCTGGAAAAAAATATCCAGTCCTTGATGGAGGTTCAGGCTAAATTTTCAGAGCAGTCCAAGGGATTGACACCAGAAATGTGGACGCAGTTGGTTGCCCTGCAGTCCCCTGTGTTGCAGGGGATGATGGGCGGTAATCTGGAGCAGTCCAAGAATATGTTGGCACAAATGCAGGAGCAGATGCAAAAACAGACCGGCCAGATGCTAGAGGCTTTCGGGATCAAACGCTAACCAGAGCGAATGCTGGAACAATCAATATATGAGCGAAGTTATTTCAAAAAGCAACACTGCACCCAAAGTCGGTTTCGTTAGCCTTGGTTGTGCCAAGGCGCTGACAGATTCCGAGCTGATCCTGACGCAACTGAGTGCCGAAGGTTATCAAACCTCCAAAACGTTCCAGGGTGCCGATCTGGTCATCGTCAACACCTGTGGCTTCATCGATGATGCGGTCAAGGAAAGTCTGGACACCATCGGCGAGGCGTTGGCAGAAAACGGCAAGGTCATCGTCACCGGTTGCCTGGGCGCCAAAGCGACTGAAGGCGGTGGCAATCTGGTTCGGCAAATGCACCCCAGTGTGCTGGCCGTGACCGGCCCGCAGGCGACGCAGGAGGTGATGGATGCCGTGCACGCCAATTTGCCCAAGCCGCATGATCCTTTTCTCGACTTGGTGCCCAATATATTCGGTGTGGCCGGCATAAAGCTGACACCCCGACATTACGCCTACATCAAGATCAGCGAAGGCTGCAACCACCGCTGCACGTTTTGCATTATCCCGTCCATGCGCGGGGATCTTGTGTCGCGGCCCATTGGTGATGTGCTCAATGAAGCGCGCGCCCTGTTTGAAGGAGGCGTCAAGGAGTTGCTGGTGATCAGCCAGGATACTTCTGCTTATGGCGTCGACGTCAAGTACCGCACCGGATTCTGGGATGGCAAGCCGATCAAGACACGCTTGCTGGAATTGGTGCAGGCGCTGGGCGACATGGCGGAACCTTATGGTGCCTGGGTGCGCTTGCATTATGTGTACCCGTACCCCAGTGTGGATGAGGTGATTCCCTTGATGGCGACAGGCAAGATTCTTCCCTATCTCGATGTGCCCCTTCAGCACAGCCACCCGGATGTGCTCAAGCGCATGAAGCGTCCGGCCAGTGGCGAAAAAAATCTGGAGCGCATTCAGCGCTGGCGTGAGGCATGCCCCGATATTGTGGTGCGCAGTACTTTTATCGCGGGTTTCCCGGGTGAGACTGAAGAAGAGTTTTCTCACCTGCTGGATTTCATGCGGGAAGCCAAAATTGACCGTGCCGGGTGCTTTGCCTACAGCCCGGTGCAGGGCGCTGCTGCCAATGACATTCCGGGCATGTTGCCCCTCGAGCTGCGGGAAGAACGGCGTGCGCGTTTCATGGCCGTTGCCGAGGCTGTTTCGGCGGCCAAGCTGCAGCAGCGCATCGGTGCCACCATGCAGGTGCTGGTGGATTCGGCGCCAGCGATGGGCAAAAAAGGTGCTGTGGGCCGTTCCTATGCCGACGCGCCCGAGATTGATGGTGTAGTGAAGCTGCTGCCGCCTGAAAAAATAAGCAAGACTTTGAAAGTCGGTGAGTTCACCAAGGCCCGCATTGTGGGGGCACAGGGACATGATCTCGTGGCGCAGCCGTTTTAAAACTAATCTTTGTAGATCCGGCAGGACACCAAAATAGCCGCTGGTTGCGCAGTAGCCCAATGCGTTTGCCGCGGACTGCTAATTCCAGTGGTTTTGATGTAGTCGAGATGGTTGAGTTCAGGTCAAATAGTCCTGATGACGAAGCCAAGACCTCAGCAGCTTTCGGTAAGAAGACTTGCAACTCTGCAACGATGATTCACCATAGAAAAAGCCTCTTGCAAGAGCAAGAGGCTTTTCTATTTTTGGTGCCCGGAAGAGGACTCGAACCTCCACACCTTGCGGCACACGGACCTGAACCGTGCGCGTCTACCAATTCCGCCATCCGGGCATGGATGCTAGTATAGCATGGCTTTGAAGGCCTCTTTGCCAAGCTTCGATGAAGAGACGCTATACGAGACTGCTTTCTTACTTTAGTATTGCGAGATGTCTTTCACTTACCAAGCCCTTTGATTTTCAAAAGTTTTTTATTGCCAGATGCCGGATCTTTAATCCACTACTAGTTCATAGACACTAGTGCGTCTACCAATTTCGGTGCCTGTAAATACGAGGAAAGAGAGTAGTTCTATCAAAAATAGTAGCCAAACCAGCGGCTTGCTGGATGAAGTTGAAGGAACAGTTCAAGGTCACCGCGATGGTCATGGATTTGTATCCCGTGATGACGGTGAAGCTGACATCTATTTGCCACCCAACGAGATGCGTGCCGTGCTGCACAAAGACCGTGTCCTGGTTCGCATTGTGCGTAGTGATCGCAAGGGTCGGCCTGAGGGCCGTGTGCTTGAAATCATCGAGCGGCCCAAGCAGCCCATCATTGGGCGTCTGTTACAGGAAAGCGGCATCTGGATCGTCGTCCCTGAAGACAAACGCTACGGCCAGGATGTGCTGATTCCCAAGGCAGCCACGGGCGCTGCCAAGCCGGGTCAGGTCGTTGTCGTTGAATTGACCGAGGCGCCGGCCTTGTATGGCCAGCCGGTGGGGCGCGTCATGGAGGTGCTGGGTGAGGTGGACGATCCCGGCATGGAGATTGAAATTGCCGTGCGCAAATACAGCGTGCCGCATGAATTTTCTGATGCCTGTATTGCCTTGGCTCGCACCTTGCCGGATAAAGTGCAACCGCAGGACAAGAAACACCGTGTTGATTTGACGGACGTGGCACTGGTAACGATCGATGGCGAGGATGCCCGTGACTTCGATGATGCGGTGTATTGCGAGCCGACAAAAATTGGCAAGGGTAAGTCCGCCGTCAAAGGGTGGCGCCTGTTGGTGGCGATTGCCGATGTCAGTCATTACGTGGAAACCGGTTCTGCCATCGATATAGATGCTTATGACCGCGCCACCAGCGTGTATTTCCCGCGCCGCGTCATTCCGATGCTGCCCGAGAAATTGTCCAATGGGTTGTGTTCGCTGAATCCGGAAGTCGAACGCCTGTGCATGGTGTGCGACATGATGGTGACCGAAGACGGCGAGGTATCGGCCTACCAGTTTTACCCCGCCGTGATGTGGAGCCATGCCCGGTTCACCTACAACGAAGTGGCGGCGATTCTGGCCAACACACGTGGCCCCGAAGCTTTGAAGCGCAAAGATCGGGTGACGGATTTGTTGAATTTGCACGATGTGTTTCAAGCACTGTTGAAGTCACGCGTGCGCCGCGGCGCGGTGGATTTCGAGACCGTTGAGACCCAGATCGTTTGCGATGAAAGCGGACGCATCGAAAAAATCGTGCCGCGCACCCGCAATGATGCGCACAAGCTGATTGAAGAAGCCATGCTGGCGGCCAACGTCTGCAGTGCAGACTACATTGCGCAGAGCAAACACGCTGGTTTGTTTCGGGTGCATGAGGGCCCCACGCCCATGAAAATTGAGATTCTTCGCAACTATCTCAAAGCCACTGGCCTGGGGTTGTCCATCAGCGATGATCCGGCGCCAGGCGAGTTTCAGGCCATTGCTAACGCGACCAAAGACCGGCCTGACGCGCAGCAGATTCATTCCATGCTGTTGCGCTCCATGCAGCAGGCCATCTATACCCCGGTTAATGAAGGCCACTTCGGTTTGGCGTTTGATGCCTACACCCATTTCACCAGCCCGATCCGGCGTTACCCGGATCTGCTGGTGCATCGAGTCATCAAGGCGATTCTGGCCAAGACCAAGTACCAGTTGCCGGTACTGCCCACGCCGGGCGAAGCCCACGCCAAGCTGTCGCGCCGACTTGAAAAAGGGCTGGCCGCGCGCGTTGCTGAACCGGGGCAAAAGCCCAAGAAATTGAGTCCCGAAATCCAGGCCTGGCAGGCCGCTGGGATGCATTGCAGCGCCAATGAACGCCGCGCCGACGAAGCCAGTCGCGATGTTGAGGCCTGGCTCAAATGCAAGTACATGCACGAGCACCTTGGCGAAGAGTACGGCGGGGTGGTCAGTTCCGTGACCAGCTTCGGAATTTTCGTCACGCTGGACGCCATGTTTGTTGAAGGACTGGTGCACATCACCGAGCTGGGTGGCGAGTACTACCGCTTTGACGAAGCGCGCCAGGAGTTGCGTGGCGAGCGCTCTGGTATGCGTTACGCCATTGGTTCCCGTGTTCGGGTACAGGTCAGCCGGGTTGACCTGGATGGCCGCAGGATTGATTTCCGGCTGATTCAGGAAGGTGAGGGGCTGGTGTCCCGTGCCATGAAAGACAAAGGGGCGCTGAGTGAGGACGGCGGACGTGCCGATATGGACGATAAATCGGCCAGATATTCTGCCAAGCGCCCGACACGAAAAATATCAGAGCCATTGGCTCGCGTTCCGAAATCTGCTATTCAAGGCGTGAAGGCGGTCGCCCGACAGGCCGCCGTCAAGAGCAAGGACAAAGGGAAGAAATCACGCCGCCGCACTTGATGTGATCAGCTACTTTTTTTAGTCAAAAAATAGAAATGACTTCAATTTCAAAAGTTGCCATCGTGACCGGTGCTGGCACGGGCATTGGCAAAGCGGCCGTGCTGGCGCTGCTCAAGGATGGCTATCGGGTTGTGCTCGCAGGCCGGCGTCCCGGACCTCTGGCCGAAGTGATTGCGCTCAGCGGTGTGCCTGATCGGGCGCTGGCGGTGCCCACCGATGTGTCTGACCCGGACTCGGTGCGGGCACTGTTCGATGCCACGGTGAGAGCGTTTGGTCGGGTGGATGTGCTGTTCAACAATGCCGGAGTCAGTGCACCGGGCATACCCCTGGAGGACCTGACACTGGCGCAATGGAAAAACGTGGTGGACATCAACTTCACCGGCATGTTCCTGTGCATTCAGCAGGCGTTCCGGGTGATGAAGGCGCAGACGCCGCGTGGCGGGCGCATCATCAACAATGGCTCCATCTCGGCCACCACGCCGCGTCCCAACTCCATTGCCTACACCTCAACCAAACACGCAGTGAAGGGGATGACCAAAGCCGCCTCTCTCGATGGCCGCAAGTACGACATTGCCGTGGGTCAGATCGACATTGGCAATGCGGCGACCGAAATGGCCGAGCGCATGGCCACCGGTATTCTGCAGGCCAATGGTGACATTGCGATTGAGCCTTTGATGGATGTAAACATTGTGGGTCAATCGGTGGTCTACATGGCCAGCCTGCCGCTGGAGGCGAATGTGATGTTCCACACCGTGATGGCGACCAAGATGCCGTTTGCCGGCCGTGGCTAACCAATTAATTAGAGAAATTGGCCTCTAGCCCTTATGCAGCGGGCGTAGATAGCTATTTATTTTGTAGCGAGTACCCAGCCATCCCCGGTGCACGAAGCAGTTGAATCAGTCGCCTGATGGCGCATGCCGGGCAAGTGACCCAGCCACCAGCGTGGCGCCAGTGGGCCAGCGGTCGGCAGCCAGGCCATGCTGGCAGACCGCCTGGCAGGCGGACTCGAAGGCGTCCAAGCCACCAGCCAGGCGTGCGCCGACCATGCCGGCCAGCACATCGCCGGTGCCTGCCGTGGCCAGTCTGGCGTTACCGGTGGGGTTGATGACCGGCGTTTGTCCCGGTGCTGCGATGACCGTGCCCGAGCCTTTGAGTACCACCGTGCAGCTAAAACGCTGCGCCAGTTGCTGGGCGGCCGCCAGGCGGTCGTGTTGCACCTGGGCGGCGGTGCTGCCCAGCAGGCGAGCCGCTTCCAGGGGGTGGGGTGTCAGTACGGTGGCGACAAGACGCTTGCCCCGGGCGATCAGCAAGGTTTGCAGTTGCGTGTCATTTGCTATCGCATTAATAGCGTCTGCATCAATAACGACGTGGGTAGCGGTCGATAAGATCCTTGCAAGCGGGCCGCGAACGGCGTCACCGCCGCCACAGCCGCACACCACCGTCAGGGCCTTGAACTCCAGCGCATGGACCGGTCTGAACATCAGCTCGGGCTGGCAGGTATCAACGGTCAGACTGCCGTCATCGAGCAGTCCCACAAAGACCCGGCCGGCGCCCGCGTGCAGGGCGGCGGATGCCGCCAGCAGGGCCGCACCGGTCATGCCCGGTGCGCCGCCGACCACGGCCACATCGCCATAGCTGCCTTTGTGCGAGGCATGGCGTCGTGCCGCGATGTCCGGTGCGCCCGCTAGCCAGGCCGTGGGCGCGGTGACCTGCTGTTTAAAAGACCGATCTTGACCGGCATCCAGCTCGTCCAGCCAGACGGTGCCGGCGGCATCGCGCCCATGGGCGGTGAACAAGCCGGGTTTGAGTGTGAGCAGGCTCAAGGTGTGGCGGGCTTTGACATGGTGTTGCGCCACAACGCCGGTGTCGGCCTGCAGTCCGGTGGGCAAATCGACGGCCAGCACCGGTGCGGTGCCCGCGTTCATCAGGTTGATCCAGTGTGCCATGCGGCCTTCTGGCGCACGAACATGGGCACCAAGGCCCAGCAAGGCATCAATGCATAAATCGCAGTCGTCAGGCGGTGTTTCGGTAAAGCTGACACCCGCCTCGACCGCCCGCTGGTACGACGCAGCAGCGTCCTGCGGCGCCATGTCTGCACTACCCAGCCAGGTCACCACCGGCAGCTTGCCCCAGCGGTGCAGGTGCAGGGCGGCTTCCAGCCCGTCGCCACCGTTGTTGCCGGGACCGCAGGCAATCCAGATGCGCCGGGCGTGGGGTGCCAGCGCCAGTGCCAGTTGCGCCACGGCCAGCCCGGCACGCTGCATCAGCGTGTGGGGTGGCAGGGTCGCCTGGGCGGCGTGTTCGATGCGGCGTGTGGCATCAACGCTGTACAAAGCCTGGCGCGAGCGGGAATCAATTTTCAGCATAAGGCCTAAAACTCGTAGCTTTCGCCTTCGCGGGCCAGCCGATAGTCCGGGCCTTCGGCTTGCGGTGGGTTATCCAAAAGCACTTGCCGGAAGACCGCATCCAGCGCGTCGTCGCTGCGGGTGGGTTCGTGGTGGGTGCAAAACAGCACCTTGGCGCCGGCGTCTTTGGCGTACTGGATGCTGGAGTTGAAGGTGCCGTGGCCCCACCCCTTTTTGGCCGGGTATTCCTGCTCGGTGTAGGAGCAGTCTGCAATCAGTACATCCACGCCATGCATGGCACGCCGGATGCTGTCGGCTTTTTCATCGACGAAGGTTTGATATTCGGCATACCCATCCTCCCCCGGCTCATAAATGTTCTGGGGCGGCTCATGGTCGCCGGTAAAGAACACCGATTTGCCGTTGGCTTCAATCCGGTAGCCGAAGTCAATGACGGGGTGGTTCATCAGGTAGGGTGTGACGGTGGCGGAGCCGATCTGGATGCTTTGTTCAGGAGCGAGCGTGACGTATTCAATACGCGCTTTCATCTCGGCTTCGCGTACCGGGAAATAGCTGTATTGCAGTTGAACCGACATGACCTGCTCCACGCCTTTGCCGGACACCGGGTCAAACGCACCATGCAGGCGCAACAGGTTGCCGGGAATGAAGTTGGGGATGAAAAAGGGCAAGCCCTGAATGTGGTCCCAGTGCGAGTGGCTGATGAGCACATTGGCGGTCACCGGCAACTCGGCCAGCAATGTTTGGGACAGGGGGAAGATGCCGGTACCGGCGTCGATGATGATCAACTCGTTGTTGTCGGTGCGAATCTCGATGCAGGTGGTGTTGCCGCCATAGCGCACGGTGTTCGGCCCTGGTGAAGCAATAGAACCGCGCACACCCCAAAATCTGACTTTCATGCCTTGCCCTCAAATTTTTGAAAATATCCTGGCTTCTTCAAACACGGACGTCAAGTCTCCCATAGACACAATGACTTCGTCCAGCGTCCCCCCCAGCCGTTTGGCTATTGTGGGCGGGAGTTCTTCAACGCAGGGATTTCCGCCGAAGCCGAATTCCAGCTTTTTACTGATCTGGTTGGCGGCAAAGACACAGGCGATCGCAGGCGTGTCCTTGAGGTCCGGGCCGTGCTGGTGACGAATGGTCTCAATCAGGTCAGCGGGAAAACGCCACTTTTCCACCAGCATCGCACCCACCACGGCGTGATCCACGCCGATAAGCGCGCGCAGGGCCAGGTGCAAAGAGCTTGCATCTGATTGGCTGGTTTCCAGTGCTTTGCGAAACTCCTGCGGCATGAACTGCGCAAACACCACTTTGCCAAAGTCATGCAGCAAGCCGGCAATAAAGCAATCCATCGGGTCGGCGTCATCAACGCGCAGCGCCAGTTGCTTGGCGATGCCGGCGGTGGCCAGCGAGTGCAGCAGGTACTGTTGACCGTCAAAACCGGCCGCATTGTCGGCGGGCAGCATGCCGATAGCGGCAATACTCAAGGCCAGGTTCTTGATGGTGTTGAAGCCCAGATAAACTACCGCATGGTTGATCGAGGTGATCTGCTTGGGCAGGCTGTAGTAGGCGGAGTTGACGACCCGCAGCACCTTGACCGTGACCACCGGGTCTTTGTCAATCACCTGCACCAGATCCTTGGGAGCGCAATTGACGTCACGCGTCAGCTCCAGGATTTTCTGGACGCTTTTGGGAAACGCAGGCATGCCGTCAACCGCAGCGGCCAGTTTTTGGGAGAGTTCGGGGCTCATGGCGTGGATTGTCTGTCAACGTTGCATTGTGCCAACAATAAGTGCACGACTTTAAGCGCGCAGTCGTTCAGTCCCAAACCCGGAGACATCCAGGTCGGGTGCCCGGCCACCGATCAGGTCGGCCAGGGCTCTGGCCGAGCCGCAACTTAAGCCCCAGCCACTGGCGCCATGCCCCAGGTTCAGCCAGAGTCCCGCCATGCCGCTGGCGCCGAGAATCGGCGGTCCGTCTGGCAGCATGGGGCGCGCGCCTTTCCACTCCTGCACGCCACTGGATAAATTGGCCGAGCCGGGAAACCAGTCGTGCAAAACCTTGTAGAGCGTTTGCAGGGCGCTGGCGCGTTTTTTGTCGGGTGATCCGCCGAGTTCGGCGCTGCCCGCCACCCGCACGCGGTTGCCCAGCCGTGAAATGGCAACCCTGTAGTGCTCGTCCATCACGGCACTGCGCGGGGCGTTGAGCGGCTCGCGGATGGCGGCGCTGACCGAGTAGCCGTGAACGGCTGCCAGCGGAATCTTCAGGCCCAAAGCGCCAAGCAGCCGGGCTGAATCCAGACCGGCGCACAGCACGGCGGCGTCATACTGGCGGGGCGTGTTTTCGCCGGCAACGCCCAGAGCCACCCCGCCGGATGAGCGCATTTGCGTGACGGTGGTGTTGAATGAAAATTTCACACCCATCCGCTGCGCCTCGTTTTTCAGCAACAGGGCAAACTGGCGGCAGTTGCCCACTTCGCTGTCCGGTAAATGCACGGCACCAAAAAATGCGGTGTCCGGATTGAGCGCAGTCTCGATCTTGCGGGCTTCCACCGGGTTGAGCTCTTTGAAAGCCACACCGGTATCACGCAGCACTTGCAGGCCAGGCTGCATCACTTTGTTGTCCTGCTCGGATCGCAGCAGCACCATGTAGCCGTCGCTGCGCTCGTATTCCAGTTTCAGATCGGCCGTGATGTGGTGCAGCCGCTCGCGGCTGTAAAAAGCCAGGCGTTGCAGGTGGGCCCGGTTGACCAGATAGGTGTCAAGTTTGCAGGCCCGGTACCACTTCCAGATCCAGGCCAGCTCTCGACCCGAGAGCGGCAACCCCACTTTGACGGGTGCGTAGCGGCTGAACAAGTGCTGGATCACCTTGGCCGGCATACCCGGTGCCGCCCAGGGGGTGACGTAGCCGGGTGCCACGATGCCGGCATTGGCAAAACTGGCTTCCTCGGCGGCGGCCCCGCGCCGCTCCAGCACGGTGACTTCGTGCCCGTCACAGGCCAACTCGTAGGCCGTGGTGACGCCGATGATGCCGGCGCCAATGACTGCAATCTTCATGAATCCCTTTTTCTTGTAAGCCTTGCGAGACAGACCGAAGTGAAGCGGGGTCTGTTCTCAACTGACTATGTAAATGGTCTCTAGCCCCCGCGAAATAGGCGCAAGCAGCTATTGTTTTTGTAGCAATTGTTCGATCTGCAGCGCTATGTTAAGCACCGGGTCGTCGCGCAGGGCGCCAGCCCAGACCATCAAACCCACCGGCAACTCGTCGGGCGCCTGGCAGGGTAGCGAGATCGCGCAGCCATCGAGCATGTTGATCACACTGGTGTTGCGCAGCAACAGGGCGTTGATACGAAAAAAGGCGTCGTCGCGCTCGGACCCGGGTGCGACCTCCGCAATGGGGGGCGCCACCAGCGGTACGGTGGGCGACAGAAAAGCATCGAAGCCCTGCATGGCAGTTTCCATTCTGTTTATCCAACTGCGCCGGGCACCCTGAAGCTCTATGTAATCGCAAGCGCTCATTGTCGCACCCCGCTGGATGCGGGCAGCGACGCGAGGATCGTAGGTTTGGGCTTTGTGTTCGAGCAGATGGTGGTGCCAGGCGTAGCTCTCGGCGGCCGAGAAGCCGCCGCTGGCCTGAATTTGGGAGAGGTCGTTGATCTCGGACAGCGCGATTTCCTCAATTCGGGCGCCGGCATTGCGCAGGGTTGTCAGGGTGCGCTGCCAGGCGCGGGACACGGTGGCGTCCAATCCATCCAGCAGCAGGGTGTTGGCGACACCCAGGCGGTAAGCTGAAAGAGGGGCCGTGCTGCGCGTCACCCGTCGCTGGGCCAATAGCTCATGGGCCAGTATTGCGTCAGGTACGGAGCGGGTGAGGGCACAGACGGTATCCATCGTGGTTGACAGGGGTAGCGCGCCGTCGGTCGGCACCAGCCTGGCGGTGTTTTTGAAGCCAACAATGCCGTTAAGTGCCGCCGGAATGCGGATCGAGCCGCCCGTGTCCGAGCCCAGACCAATGAATGCAGCACCCGTTGCCACAGACACCGCAGCGCCCGACGAAGAGCCGCCAGGGATGCGGGGCACCTCAAGCGAGCACGCGTTGGCCGGGGTACCAAAGTGCGGATTGACGCCAACACCGGAGAACGCAAATTCAACCATGTTGGTGCGACCGATAAAAGCAGCGCCCGCACGTCGCAGCCGGGCGACGGCCAGACTGTCTTGCGTCGCGGGTGGGGCGCCACGGAGTGCGATGGAGCCAGCGCTGGTGGTTTGTCCCGCAACGTCGAACAGGTCTTTGATGGATACCGCCAAGCCAGCCAGCGGCGTTTCACGGATGTCCGGGGTGCTCGCAACGGCGCGGGCCTCGTCAAACGTAGGCTTGAGAAACACATGGTTGCAGCGCGCCGATTGCGCCGCATCAATGGCTTGCTCAATTTCTGCCTGCGAGTGGGTCTGGCCGCTGCGCAGCAAGTGCCGCGTCGTGTGAAGGTCTGGGAGCATGAGGTTACGGGGGGAAGTGGTATACTTTTCGGCTTTACTGGGTAGCCAAGTGGCTATTTGGTGAAAAATTAAGCAAACCAGTTTCATCAAGGTGTTGCGGCTTTTGCAGGCAAATTTAAAAGTGCCTTTAGAAGAAGCAAAAACGAACTGGATTTTAGACCTAACCTTTGGAGTTAAACATGTCAGTTACCATGCGCGAAATGCTGGAAGCCGGTGTCCATTTCGGCCACCAAACCCGCTTCTGGAACCCCAAGATGGCCCCGTATATTTTCGGCCATCGCAACAAGATTCACATTATCAACCTGGAAAAATCGTTGCCGATGTTCCAGGAGGCTGCCAAGTTTGCGCGCCAAATCTCCGCCAAGCGCGGCACCGTGCTGATGGTTGGTACAAAACGCCAGGCGCGTGAGACTGTGGCCCAGGAAGCCCAGCGTGCTGGTGTTCCTTATGTTGACCAGCGCTGGCTCGGCGGCATGCTGACCAACTTCAAGACGGTCAAGACTTCCATCAAACGCCTGAAAGACATGAAGATTCAGCAAGAAGCTGGTCTGGACAGTCTGAGCAAAAAAGAGCAGTTGATGTTTGCCCGCGAAATCGCGAAGCTGGAACGCGACATTGGCGGCATTCAAGACATGACGGTTCTGCCGGATGCCATTTTTGTGATTGACGTGGGCTTCCACAAAATTGCAATTGCTGAAGCCAAAAAACTCGGCATTCCCCTGATTGCGGTGGTGGATACCAATCACTCACCCGAAGGCATTGACTACATCATTCCTGGTAATGATGACTCCTCCAAGGCTGTTATTTTGTACGCCCGCGGTATCGCCGATGCGATCATTGAAGGCCGTGCCAATATGGTTGACGATGTTGCCAAGGCCATGGTTGCTGAAAGCGCTGATGAATTTGTCGAAGTGAACGAGGCAGCTGCCTGAGTTGTCTGCGACCCCAAAAAAGGGGGCTACTGAGCCCCTTTTTTTTAGTCCCTTTTAAAATTTACTGAACTGAGTACGGAGAATCAAAATGGCTGCAATTACCGCAAGCATGGTGGCTGAACTGCGTGGCAAAACCGACGCGCCCATGATGGAGTGCAAACGCGCATTGACCGAGGCTGACGGCGACATGGCCAAAGCTGAAGAACTGCTGCGTGTCAAGCTGGGTAGCAAAGCTGGCAAGGCTGCAGGGCGCATCACCGCTGAGGGCGTGGTCACCAGCTATATCGACGGCAATTTAGGTGCCTTGCTTGAAGTCAACTGCGAAACCGACTTTGTCACCAAAAACGACAGCTTTCTGGCGCTCGCCAATGCGGCTGCCGAGCTGATTGCCAAGAACAACCCCGCTGATGTGGCAGCTTTGGGTGCCTTGCCCTATGCCCAGGATGGCTTTGGTCCGACGCTGGAAGATGTGCGCAAGGGCCTGATCGGCAAGATTGGCGAGAACATGAGTTTTCGCCGTTTCAAATGTTTTGCCGCCGGCGACAAGCTGGCCGCTTATTTGCACGGCACGCGTATTGGTGTGGTGGTCGAGTTTGAAGGTGATGAAACAGCCGCCAAGGATGTGGCCATGCACGTCGCCGCCATGAAACCGGTGGCGTTGTCCAGTGCTGATGTGCCCGCCGAACTGGTGGCCAGAGAGCGTTCCGTGGCGGCCGCCAAAGCGGCTGAGGACGCGGCAATTGCGATCGCTGCGGGCAAGCCGGTTCAGTCGGCCGAGATTGTCACCAAGCGTATTGAAGGTGGCGTGCAGAAATACCTCAAAGAGGTGTCACTGTTTAACCAGTCATTTGTGAAGAATGACAAGCAGAGCGTCGAGCAGATGCTCAAGGCGGCTGGTACGACCGTGAAGGCCTTTACGCTGTATGTGGTGGGCGAAGGCATTGAGAAGAAGGTTGACGATTTTGCGGCTGAGGTGGCGGCTCAAGTGGCGGCTGCCCAACAGGCGAGCTGATCGTCCCCCCGCCGTCGACAACCGGTTATCCCCCATGTCCAAATTCAAATCGAGATCATCGGGCTGAATTTGGATTTATCCCGCCCAACATTCATCACATCAAGGAGTTCATCATGTCCGTCGCCAAACCAGCCTACAAGCGTATATTGCTAAAGCTGTCAGGCGAGGCCTTGATGGGAGACGACCAGTTCGGCATTAACCGCGACACCATTGTCCGGATGGTGGACGAGGTGGCCGAGGTTACGCGTCTTGGTGTGGAAGTGGCGGTGGTGATTGGCGGCGGCAATATTTTTCGCGGTGTGGCCGGCGGCTCGGTCGGTATGGACCGGGCCACAGCGGATTACATGGGTATGCTGGCCACGGTCATGAATGCCCTGGCCTTGGGCGACGCGATGAACAAAGCGGGCCTGATCGCGCGTGTTATGTCGGCCATTGCCATTGAGCAGGTGGTGGAGCCCTATGTCAGGCCCAAGGCGCTGCAATACCTCGAGGAGGGCAAGGTGGTCATTTTTGCCGCAGGTACCGGCAACCCATTTTTTACGACCGATACCGCCGCCGCTTTGCGTGGTGCTGAAATTGGTGCTGAAATTGTGCTGAAGGCCACCAAGGTCGATGGGGTTTACACGGCCGATCCCAAGAAGGATCCACTCGCCACCCGGTACAGCAAAATTTCATTTGATGAAGCGATGTCGCAAAACCTGGGCATCATGGATGCCACCGCGTTTGCCTTGTGCCGCGATCAAAAGCTGCCAGTCAAGGTTTTCTCCATTTTCAAGCACGGCGCACTCAAGCGCGTGGTGATGGGGGAAGATGAGGGTACCTTGGTCTATGCCTGAACATGTCAAAATTGCACTGGGTGCATAGTGCCGTTAGAACAGTCGAGTAAGGAATGAGATATGCCGATTACTGAGATAAAAAACACGGTTGAAGTCAAGATGGATCAATCCATCGCTGCTTTCAAGAACAATCTGACCAAGATTCGCACCGGCCGGGCCAACCCTGCGCTGCTGGATTCAGTCCAGGTTGACTATTACGGCTCAATGCTGCCGATCAGCCAGGTGGCCAATGTGTCTTTGTTGGATGCCCGCACCATCAGTGTCCAACCTTGGGAAAAGGGGATGGGCGCCAAGATTGAAAAAGCCATTCGCGACAGCGATTTGGGACTCAACCCGTCGTCCATGGGTGATTTGATTCGCGTCCCCATGCCTGCCATGTCGGAAGAGCGTCGTAAGGAACTCACCAAAGTCGTCAGGAATGAAGGTGAAGGTGCCAAGATCGCCGTGCGCAACCTGCGTCGTGATGCCAATGATGCTGTCAAGAAAGCGGTTAAAGACAAGCTGGCCTCCGAAGATGATCAGAAGCGGTCTGAGTCAGAAATCCAGAAAACGACGGACCGGCACATCGTTGCGATTGACCAGCTGGTTGTCGCAAAAGAGCAAGACATCATGGCGGTATGAGTTGATTGCCCCCACGCTTGTCGCTTCGCGTACTGCGCTGCCTCTCGAGGAGGCTGGCCTCGCTTGGGGCGGCCCGGCGCGGCGGCCTGTTGCCCCCATGCTTGCCACGCCGAGGGCTGCGTTGCCCACCCATTTCAGAGCATGAACCAGATACCTCACCACATCGCCATCGTGATGGATGGCAACGGGCGCTGGGCATCCAAACGATTCCTGCCTCGGGTTGTTGGCCACAAACAAGGTGTTGATTCGTTGCGCCGATGTGTAAAAGCCTGCGTGCAGCGGGGTGTGGGCATATTGACCGTATTCGCTTTTTCTTCAGAAAACTGGAGCCGTCCCGCCGAAGAGGTGTCCGGTCTGATGGATCTCTTCGCCATGGCGCTGACCAGAGAGGTGCCACAGCTCAAGGCGGATGGGGTTCAGTTGCATTTTGTTGGGGAGCGCGCTAATCTTTCGGCAAAAGTTACTGCCGGCATAGAGCAGGCCGAGTTGGCGACGGCTAGCAATTCACGCTTGATCTTGAATGTCTGTTTCAATTACGGTGGTCGCTGGGACATCGTTCAGGCGGCTGCAAAATTGGCGGCACAGGGCAAGCCGGTGACTGAACTTGATTTGAGTGGGGCGATGGCTCTGGCGCATGTTCCTGATCCTGACTTGGTCATCCGCACCGGTGGCGAGCAGCGCATCAGCAATTTCCTGCTGTGGCAAACGGCCTACTCAGAGTTTTATTTCAGCGACAAGCTCTGGCCAGAGTTTGATGAAGCGGCACTTGATCTGGCCATCGAGGCATTCAGTCAACGTGAAAGACGGTTTGGTAAAACATCAGGTCAGCTTGCTGTACAGGCAACCACCCCAACAGTTGCTTGAGGAATACAGATGCTAAAACAGCGCGTTATCACGGCCCTCGTCCTGCTGCTCATCTTGCTGCCAGCCTTGTTTTATCACTCGCCCGCACCATTTTGTGCGATTACCCTGATACTGATCGCCGCCGCTGCATGGGAGTGGGCCCGCCTCAACGGGTATGGTCCGGTGGCGTCTCTTCTCACAGGCTTTGTTTGTGTCGTCGCATGTTCTGTGACATGGTGGCTTGGCGTGCTTGAGCAGTCGCTGCGCCTGCTGTGGATACTTGCTGGCGCTGCATGGGTGCTTGCCGGCGCCTGGGTATTGCATCGTGGTGTGTCCGCATGGTCCGGCCATCCACGGGCGGTCCGGCTGGTTTCGGGTCTTGTCGCTCTCTGGCTGGCCTGGCTGGCGGTGGCGCAGGCCAGGGTGATTGGCATCAACTTCCTGCTTTCCATTCTGCTGCTGGTGTGGGTCGCGGATATCTTTGCGTATTTTGCAGGCAGGGCATTCGGCGGCCGTTTTAGTCGAGGCAAACTCGCACCATCCATCAGTCCCGGCAAAAGCTGGGAAGGCGTTTGGGGCGGCATGGCGGGCGTGGTCACCCTGGCGTTTATCTGGCGTTGGGTCGATACCGCATGGGCAATCACGGTTCCCAGTTTGTACAGTCACATCGGCCGACAAGGCGGGTGGTTGCTGTTGATTGCAGTCGTCTTCATGGCGGCGATGAGCGTGGTGGGCGATTTGTTTGAGTCGCTGGTCAAGCGCAGTGCGGGCGTCAAAGACAGCAGTGGCCTGCTGCCGGGACATGGTGGTGTGCTGGACCGGGTGGATGCTTTATTGCCCACGCTACCCTTGGCAATGATGCTTTACTCTGTGTGAAAGCCCTGATGAATGATTCGATAAACAACGTGAAACAGCGCATCGCCATCCTGGGATCGACTGGATCAATCGGGGTCAGCACGCTGGATGTGATCGCGCGGCATCCCCACCGGTTTGAAGTGTTTGCCCTGAGTGCTGCAACACAGATTGACTTGATGCTGCAGCAATGCGTGCAGTTCAAACCGGTATTTGCGGTCATGGCCAGCGAGCCGCATGGTCGCGCCTTGGAGCAAAAATGCAGGGATCTCAATTTAACGACGCGAGTTCTTTGGGGCGAAGAAGCCATCATCATGGTCGCCTCGCATGAGCAGGTTGATGCCGTGATGGCCGCGATCGTCGGGGCTGCCGGACTGGCTTCCTGTCTGGGAGCGGCTCGGGCCGGTAAGCGTTTGCTGTTGGCCAACAAGGAAGCCCTGGTGGTGGGTGGCGATTACTTCATGCAGGCTGTTGCAAAAGGCGGCGCCAAATTGCTGCCGATTGATAGCGAGCATTCAGCCGTTTTCCAGTCGCTGCCCGATGATGCCGCTGTCTGGTCGAGTCAGATTGACAAAATTATTCTCACGGCTTCGGGCGGGCCGTTCCGACAGCGCGAACCCCGCACGCTACGTGATGTGACGCCGGAGCAGGCCTGTGCCCACCCAAATTGGGTGATGGGACGCAAAATTTCCGTTGATTCCGCCACGATGATGAACAAGGCGCTGGAAGTTATTGAGGCACGCTTTCTTTTTGATGTTACGCCTGATCAGATCGAGGTTGTGATTCACCCGCAGAGCGTTATCCACTCGATGGTGCAGTACAAAGACAACTCCGTGGTCGCGCAACTCGGTACGCCGGACATGAAAGTACCGATTGCCTACGGGCTTTCCTGGCCGGATCGCATGGTGTCCGGTGCAGTCGCACTGGATTTCAGGGCAATGGCTGACATGACGTTTGAGTCGCTGGATTCGCATGGACACGAACAACGCTTCCCGGGTTTGAAGCTGGCGTGGTCAGTTTTGAAAGCGCCCTCCGGTTCGACCGCTGTGTTGAACGCCGCCAATGAGGTAGCTGTCGCGGCGTTTCTTGACCGACAAATACGCTTTGATCAGATTCACGCGGTCAATCTGGAAACGCTCGAATCCGTCGCCACTGCCAGTCCGCAGTCACTGGAAGATCTGTTGGCACTGGATACGCTGTCCCGTGACGCCGCTCAGCAAGTGGTGCGGCGTGTTGGCGTTTAACAAAGTCACCCTGGAGCGATCATGCTGACCCTTGCTGCATTTGTGCTCGCTCTCGGACTGTTGATTGCTGTACATGAGTATGGGCACTACCGCATGGCCGTGGCCTGCGGTGTCAAAGTGCTGCGTTTTTCCATCGGGTTTGGACAACCCCTCTTTCGCTGGCAGCCCAAGGGCTCAGCGACTGAGTTTGTCATTGGGGCCTTTCCGCTGGGCGGCTACGTGAAGATGCTCGACGAGCGTGAGGCGCCCGTGGCTGTCGAGGAGCGACATCTGGCGTTCAACACCCAGCCGTTGCGCTCGCGTTTTGCCATTGTGGCAGCGGGTCCGGTGGCCAATTTGCTGCTGGCGATGTTGCTGTTTGCGGTAGTGAACTGGAGTGGTGTGCAACATCCTGCCGCGATTCTGGCAAGCCCCGTGGCTGGATCAATCGCAGAACAGGCTGGATTGATTGGCGGTGAACGGGTTGAGCGTGCCGGGTTTGACGGCGGCGACTTGCAGGCCGTCGAATCCTTTGAAGATATTCGTTGGTTTCTGACCCGGGGTGCTCTCGAAGGGAAGGATGTGCGCTTGGTGCTGACCCTGCCTGCGCGCGCTACCCATGGCGACGTGTTGCTGAAACTCGGCGGCATGGATGCCAGCGAGGCGAATGCTGATTTGTTTCAAAAGATCGGGATTGTGGCTCCTTTTACCCGTCCAGTCATTGGCGAGGTGGCGGTGGGCGCAGCGGCCAATAAAGCGGGTTTGCGGGATGGCGATCTGGTGCGGCAGGTGGGGTCGGTGCCTGTGGTGGACGGGCAGCAGCTGCGTCAGCTTATTCGCGCTTCGGTCTTGAATGGTCAAGCAGCTTCGGCGATCTGGAAAATAAATCGTGCCGGAGCAGAACTCGAGGTAACCGTCAAGCCTGAGATCCGGCAAGAAGGCGAGCTTGTGATCGGGAAAATCGGTGCCTATGTCGGGGCGATGCCGGAGCTGGTGATGGTGCGGTACGGTGCGGCAGACGGTTTGTGGCGCGGCATGGTTCGTACTTGGGATGTATCGGCACTGACGCTCAGAATGATGGGGAAAATGCTGGTCGGAGAAGCGTCCCTGAAGAATCTCAGTGGTCCCTTGACGATTGCAGACTACGCCGGCAAGTCTGCCAGCATGGGATTGACACAGTACCTGTTATTTCTTGCTTTGATCAGCGTGAGTCTGGGCGTTTTGAATTTGCTCCCGCTGCCGGTTCTCGATGGCGGTCACCTGATGTATTATCTTTGGGAGAGCATCACGGGAAAATCAGTCTCTGACACTTGGATGGAGCGCTTGCAGCGGGGTGGCGTTGCGATCCTGTTGCTCATGATGTCGATTGCCCTCTTCAACGATATCACCCGCTTATTTGGCTAACTGTCTGGTGTTGACAATCGGCACCAGCTTGACTACTCAATATTAAAAATGCAATTCAATCGTTTTCGTCTACGCTCCGTATCTGCCGTAGCTTCCCTGGTTTTTGTGGCCAGCTCGGCTTGGGCGGTCAACCCTTTCACCGTGCGCGATATTCGTATCGAGGGCTTGCAACGGGTGGAGCCGGGAACCGTTTTCGTTTCGCTGCCGGTTCGGGTCGGAGATGTCTATAACGACGAAAAGGGATCTTCCGCAATCCGGACTCTTTTTGGTCTGGGCTTGTTCAAGGACGTGCGAATTGAAGTCAGTGGTGATGTGCTGGTGATCGTTGTTGAGGAGCGACCTACTGTCGCTGATGTCGACTTTGTCGGTGCAAAAGAGTTTGACAAGGACGTTCTCAAAAAGGCTTTGCGTGATGTAGGTCTGGCCGATGGCCGCCCTTTTGACAAGGCACAACTTGACCGGGCGGAACAGGAACTCAAGCGGCAGTACATCAATCGCAGCCTTTATGCGGCGGAAGTTGTGACGACAGTTACACCGATTGAGCGCAACCGGGTCAACCTGACGTTTACGGTGGTCGAAGGGGAGCCTGCAAAAATCAGCGAGATACGGATTGTCGGTAACCAGGTATTTGGCGAGTCGACGCTACGTGGCCTGTTTGATCTTGATACCGGTGGCTGGTTGAGTTGGTATACCAAATCGGATCGTTATTCACGTGCCAAGCTCAATGCCGACATTGAATCGTTAAGGTCCTATTATTTGACACGGGGCTATCTGGAGTTCAAGGTCGACTCAACGCAGGTTGCGATTTTGCCAAACAAAACCGACATTGCCATCACGATCAATATCACCGAAGGTGAGCGTTTTGTCGTGAGCGGCGTCAAGCTGGAGGGGAATTTCCTTGGCAAAGACGATGAGTTCAAATCGCTCGTGACGATTCGGCCTGGACAGGCCTATAACGCGGATGAAGTGGCTAAAACCACCAAGGCTTTTACCGATTATTTCGGTAATTTTGGATTTGCTTTTGCGCGGGTGGAAGCGCGCCCTGAAATTGATCGTACCAACAACCGTGTTGCGTTGATTCTGCAGGCAGACCCTTCCCGCCGGGCCTACGTCCGCAAAATCAATGTGGCCGGCAACAATCGGACGCGAGATGTGGTGGTGCGCCGGGAGTTTCGGCAGTTTGAGGCGTCGTGGTATGACGGCGACAAGATCAAGCTGTCACGCGACCGCGTCGATCGATTGGGCTACTTCAGCCAGGTTGGTATCGAGACCCAGGAAGTTCCCGGTTCACCAGACCAGGTTGATCTGACCATCAATGTCGCTGAAAAGCCAACTGGGAGCCTGAGTTTGGGGGCCGGTTTCTCAAGTGCCGACGGGCTTGGACTTTCGTTTGGTCTGAATCAGCAAAATGCATTTGGTTCGGGCAACTCGCTTGGCGTGCAGGTCAACACCAGCAAAGTTAATCGAGTCATCGTTTTCAATACAACCGATCCCTACTTTACAGCGGACGGCGTGTCACGCACGATTGATCTTTACCATCGGACAACCAGCCCGTACCAGGATCAAAGCTATTATCAACTCGTGACCTCTGGCGGTAGTTTGCGCTTTGGGGTGCCATTCACCGAGACCGATACGGTTTATTTTGGTGCAGGCATCGAGCAAACAACCATCGTGCCGGGCACTTTGTTGCCAACGTCGTATCTTGATTACGCCAACCAGTTTGGCTATGCCAGTATGGCTATCCCTTTGACGGTCGGCTGGTCGCGCGATCGCCGTGACAGCGCACTGGCGCCGAACTCTGGCAGATATCAACGTGCGAATGCCGAGTGGTCAGCGGCAGGCGATGCTCGTTATCTGCGCGCTACCTACCAATATCAGGAATTTATTCCCATCAATAAGCAATTCACGGCTGCATTTAATGGAGAATTGGGCTGGGGCGTGGCCCCGGGAGACCGTCCATACCCGGTGTTCAAAAATTTCTACGGTGGTGGTTTGGGATCAGTTCGTGGGTTTGAGCAGGGTAGCCTGGGGCCATTGGATGCGAGTGGAGTCGCAGTGGGCGGAACCAGAAAATTGAATCTGAATGCCGAACTGCTGACCCCGTTTCCTGGGGCAGGGAATGACCGGACTTTAAGGTTGTACGGTTTCCTTGATGTGGGCAGTGTTGCCGGTCCGGACGGAGGTCTGGCCATCAATGAAAATGCGAACAGCCTGCGTTCGTCTGTGGGCATCGGTATCAGCTGGATATCGCCGGTGGGGCCTTTGCGGCTGGCATTCGCCAAGCCCATCAAAAAGTTTGATGGCGATAAAATACAAAGTATGCAATTTCAGATTGGAACCACTTTCTAATGAACTATTTTTTACGTCAATGCTGTGCTGGCATTTGTCTGGGGGGCCTGCTTGTGTCTGCGCAGGTTCAGGCGCAAGAGTTCCGTATCGGTTTTGTCAGTACCGACCGGATTTTCAAGGAGGCGAGTACGGCCAAGGCGGCTCAGGCCAAGCTTGAGCAGGAATTCTCCAAGCGCGAGAAGGATCTCGTTGATCTGGGGGCTGCGTTGAAGTCGAAAGCCGACACGTTCGAGCGTGAAGCGCCGACTTTGCCGGAGGGGCAGCGTGCCAGTCGCCAGAAGCAGCTGGTAGAGCAGGACCGCGACTTTCAGCGCAAGCGTCGCGAATTTCAGGAAGATCTCAATTCCAGGAAAAACGAGGAGTTGCAGCAGGTACTCGAGCGTGCCAATAAGGTCGTGAAGCAGGTCGCTGAAGCTGAAAAATATGACTTGGTGCTTCAAGAGGCGGTTTATGTCAATCCAAAACATGACATTACCGACAAAGTCATCAAGCTTCTGAATTCGGGTAGCGTCAAGTAAGCCCGCACCAGGCATGTGAAGAGTGGGCTTAAGTTTAGGTTCGATTGTTGAGGGACTCGGGGGCGAGTTGCATGGCGATGCTGGCATCCTGATCGACGGGCTGGCTCCCCTGGAGACAGCGAGCCCCCAACACTTAAGTTTTCTCAGCCATCCCAAGTACCAGAGCCAACTGGCGGCATCCAAGGCGGCCTGTGTGATCGTGAGCCCCCAGATGCGCGCCATTGCACTGGCACGCGGGGCCTGCATTGTGGCGGATCAACCCTATCTGTATTTTGCCCGTGTCACGCAACTTTGGAAAAAAAGTCTTCCGCAAGTCATACGGCCGCAGGTGCACCCCAGCGCGGTGATTGATGCAGATGCCTTTATTCATCCGCGGGCTCGCATTGGCGCCTTATGCGTGATTGAGAGAGGCGCCCGCATTGGCGCCGACACCGAGCTCAAATCCCGTGTGACTGTGGGTGAGAACTGCGTTATCGGCGACCGGTGCCTGTTGCATCCCGGAGTCGTCATCGGCGCGGATGGTTTTGGCTTTGCCTCTAATGCGGGTGCCTGGGAAAAAATAGAACAACTGGGTGCTGTTTGCATTGGCAACGATGTCGAAATTGGGTCCAATACCTGTATCGATCGCGGCGCCTTGCAAGACACCATCATCGAAGATGGTGTGAAGCTCGACAACCTGATCCAGATCGGCCACAACGTGCGGGTAGGAAAACACACCGCGATGGCGGGTTGTGTAGGCGTGGCGGGCAGCGCCACCATTGGAGCCCATTGCACCATTGGTGGCGGCGCGATTGTGCTGGGCCATCTCACGCTGGCCGATGAGGTCAATATCTCTGCCGCAACCGTGGTTACCCGGTCGATTCGCAAACCGGGGCATTACACCGGCATGTTTCCCATTGACGACAATGCCGCTTGGGAAAAAAATGCGGCCTCACTCAAACAACTGCACAGCTTGCGCGATCGCATTCGGGCGCTGGAAGATAAATTAAAAACATTGGAACAACTATGATGAACATTCACCAAATTCTCAAGCAACTGCCGCACCGTTACCCGTTCCTGCTGGTCGACCGGGTGCTGGCAATTGAAAAGGGGAAGAGCATCAAGGCGTTGAAAAATGTCACTATCAACGAGCCGTTTTTTGAAGGGCATTTCCCGCACCGCCCGGTGATGCCGGGCGTGTTGATGCTTGAAGCCCTGGCGCAAGCCGCGGCCCTGCTGGCGTTTGACGCGCTTGGTACGTCGCCGAGCGATGAAATGGTTTACTACTTTGCCGGCATTGACGGGGCGCGTTTCAAGCGTCCGGTGGAGCCAGGCGACCAGTTGATTCTGGAGGTTGAACTTCTGCGCATGAAAGCCGGTATTTTCAAGTTCAAGGCGCGCGCCCTGGTGGATGACGAACTCGCCGTGGAAGCTGAGTTGACCTGCGCCATGCGCGCCATCACCTGAGGGTTCGCGGGTGACAGCGATTCATGCCACGGCCATTGTGGATCCCGGGGCCGAGCTCGACAGTTCGGTGACGGTGGGCCCGTACACCGTCATTGGCCCGCACGTCCGGGTCGGTGCCGGCACCACCATTGGTCCGCATTGTGTGCTGGAAGGGCATACCACCATTGGGCGTGACAACCACATTTTCCAGTTCAATTCCCTGGGCGCCATTCCGCAAGATAAAAAGTATGCGGGCGAGCCTTGCGAGTTGATCATTGGCGACCGCAATACCATTCGCGAGTTTTGTACCTTCAACATCGGCTCCCCCGGGGGCGCGGGCGTCACACGGGTGGGCGACGACAACTGGCTGATGGCTTACGTGCACATCGCACATGATTGCATCGTCGGCAACAACACCATTTTTGCCAACAATTCTCAGCTGGCTGGCCATGTGCAGGTGGGGAACTGGGCGATTCTGGGCGGCTTTACCGTGGTGCACCAATTTGTGAAAATCGGTGCCCACAGCATGACCGCGATGTGCACGCTGCTGTTTGCCGATCTGCCGCCGTTCGTCATGTGCCAGGGGCAACCGGCGCAAGCCCGTTCCATGAACTATGAAGGACTGCGCCGTCGTGGTTTTTCAGCCGAACGGGTGTCGGCCGTGAAAGCCATGCACAAGGCCCTGTACCGCGATGACCTGACGCTGCAGGCGGCCCGTGCGCGCATTGCGGAGTTGACTCAGACAAGCCCTGAGTCAGCGCCTGATGTGGAGATGATGCTCTCATTTTTAGAGCAAGCGTCACCCCAGCGCGGCATTGTGCGCTGATCTGGCGCTCTCCGCATGACCGAATCGAGCGTTTTGGCGAGCAACGCAACGCATCCAATGGCCGGCGTGGGGGTGAAGTTCGGCATGGTGGCAGGTGAAACCTCGGGTGATTTGCTGGCGGGTTTGCTGCTGGACGGCCTGCGTGAGCGCTGGCCCGCCATGACCGCCGCTGGCATCGGCGGGCCGCAGATGCGTCGTCGCGGCTTTGAGGCCTGGTGGCCGCATGACAAATTGTCGGTGCACGGCTATGGCTGGGAAGTGTTGCGCCGCTACCGCGAGATTGTCGGCATTCGCGAACAACTCAAAACCCGCCTGTTGCAGCAGCGTCCGGATGTGTTCATCGGCGTGGATGCGCCAGATTTCAATCTTGACCTGGAAGCCGCGCTCAAAGCGCAGGGTATCAAGACGGTGCATTTTGTGTCGCCGTCGGTCTGGGCCTGGCGAGCGGAGCGGGTTGAAAAGATCCGTTTGAGCGTGGACCATGTGCTTTGCATTTTCCCGTTTGAGCCCGCCTTGCTGGCGCAGCACGGTATTCAGGCTACCTACGTTGGGCACCCGCTGGCCAACGTCATCCCGATGGTGCCAGACCGGGCGGGCGCGCGGGCCGCGTTGGGACTGGCAGATACCGACCAGGTGGTCGCCATTTTGCCCGGCAGCCGAAAATCCGAAATTCAGCACCTGGCTTTGAGGTTCTTTCAGGCAGCAGCCCTCGTCAAACAAGCGCGACCAGCTATTAAATTTATAGTGCCTGCGGTACCGGCCCTGAAAATGCAAATAGAACAGGCCGCCCGTGCCAGCGGCATGCTGGGGCAGCTGCAGATCATCGAAGGTCAATCCCACACCGTGTTGGCCGCCTGCGATGTCACCTTGATTGCCAGCGGCACCGCCACGCTGGAGGCCGCCTTGTTCAAGCGGCCGATGGTGATCGCCTACCACATGAGCTGGCTGTCGTGGCAGATCATGCGGCGCAAAAAGCTGCAGCCCTGGGTCGGTTTGCCCAACATTCTTTGCCGGGACTTTGTGGTGCCCGAATTGCTGCAGGACGCCGCCACGCCGCAGGCCCTGGCCGATGCGGTGTTGGCGTGGCTTGATGCCAGGGACGCCGCGCCTGAGAAAATAGCCGCCTTACAACAAAAATTCGCCGAGCTGCATGAGCAACTGCAGCGCGACACCCCTCGAATAGCTGCCCATGCGATCCAGCAAGTACTCCAAGGCTGAACCAGCCGCCACCCAACAAACCTCGCTCGTTTGGCACATTCCGGGCTTGGTTGCCGGGGTGGACGAGGCCGGGCGCGGCCCGCTGGCCGGCCCCGTGGTAGCCGCCGCCGTGATTCTGGATGACTTGAATCCCATCAAGGGTTTGGCCGATTCCAAAATACTGACGGCGCTGCGCCGCGAAAAGCTGTTTGATGAAATCCGCGCCAAAGCCCTGTGCTGCTCCATTGCCGAGGCCAGCGTCGAAGAAATTGAGCAACTCAACATTTTGCAAGCCACCCTGCTTGCCATGCGCCGGGCGGTCGAGGGTCTGCGGCTCAAACCTAATAAAGTGCTGGTGGACGGCAACCGACTGCCGGTGCTGGACATGCTGGCCGAGGCCATCGTCAAAGGCGACGCCACCGTGCCCGCCATTTCGGCCGCGTCCATTCTGGCCAAGGTGCATCGTGACCGCTGGTGCGCCGAGTACGACCAGCAGTTTCCGCAATACGGTTTTGCCAAACACAAAGGGTATGGCACCGCTGAGCACTTGGCGGCCTTGAGAGTGCATGGCGCGTGTCCGCAGCACCGCAAGACCTTTCGTCCGGTGACCGAGGTGTTGCGATGACCCGCCCGCAGGCCCAGCACATCACCTCGCGCGACAACGCTTTTCTCAAAGACTTGCGCCGTTTATCGCAAGACAGCACCGCCTATCGCAAACAAGGGCGGTTTTGGGTCGAGGGGGATCACCTGTGCCGTGCGGCACTGGTGCGGGGTGTGAAGCCTGCCGTGGGCGTTTTTTCAGAGTCTTTTTGGCCTCTAGCCCCCGTGGAATGGGCGCAGGCAGCTACAAAAAGCATAGTAATTTCCGATGCGCTGTTCTCGGACATCAGCGGGCTGGAGTCACCCGCCAGCATGGGTTTTGTGTTCGATCTGCCGCTGAGCGCTGCCTTGCAGCTGGATGTGGCCTCCGTCATTCTGGACCGTGTGCAGGATGCCGGCAATGTCGGCTCCATCTTGCGCAGCGCCTCGGCCTTTGGTTTCAAACAGATCATCGCCCTCAAAGGCACCGCCGCACTGTGGAGTCCCAAAGTGCTGCGCGCCGGCATGGGTGCCCATTGGGGCTTGCAACTCATCGAAGGCGTGGCGTTGCCCGCGCTGGCCACGTTGGTCGTGCCAGTCGTTGTCACCAGCTCGCATCGCGGTTCTTTTTTGCACTTGGCGCTACAAAATAAAGAGCTGCCCATGCCCTGTGCCTGGGCGCTGGGGCACGAAGGGCAGGGAGTGAGCGCCGAGCTGGAAGCACTGGCCCGCCTGCATGTGCGCATTGCCCAGCCCGGCGGCGAAGAATCGCTTAATGTCGCCGCCGCCGCCGCCATTTGCCTGCACGCCAGTGCGACGGCATCTCTGGTGGGGTGAGCGCCGCCGGATCATTCCCAAGGCGCGAAGACCCTCTCGGTGGCAGAGCAGTGTGCGCACAAGCCGCCGCGCCGGGCCGCCCCAAGCAAGGCTAATCCCCTCGGGGGCAGCGCAGTACACGCAGTGACAAGCGTGGGGGTTATATCCCCCTCGGCTATAATGAGGAGCTTCACCGCATCCTGTACGCCTAGAGCCCTCTCAAGCCAATCCCCTCACAAAAGCAAGCCAAGAGTTGTCTCTTGAGCGCGTTTGGGCGTACCCGAAAACCCCATCCGGAGAACCCAGTGCTTTTGTCTTTACAGGGAACATTCCCCCCCGCCATTTTGGCGCTCGCAGACGGCACGGTGTTTGTTGGTAATTCCATCGGAGCCGCTGGCTCCACCGTCGGCGAGGTGGTGTTTAACACCGCCATGACCGGCTACCAGGAAATTCTCACAGACCCGAGCTACTGCCAGCAAATCGTAACGCTCACCTACCCGCACATCGGCAACTATGGCGTCAACGCCCAGGATGTCGAAGCCGCACGCGTGCATGCGGCCGGCCTGATCGTCAAAGACGTGCCGCTGGTGATGTCCAATTTTCGCGCCAGCATGACGCTGCCGCAGTACCTGGCGCAAGAGAAAACGGTCGCCATTGCCAACATCGACACGCGCCAGCTCACGCGCCACCTGCGTACGCACGGTGCGCAAAACGGCTGCATTCTGGCTTTGGCTGCGGGCCAATCCATTACCCAGTCAGCCATCGATCAGGCGCTGGCGCTGGCGCAAGCTGCGCCCAGCATGGCTGGAACGGACCTGGCCCAAGTGGTGTCGGCCAAGGCCGCCTACGAGTGGACGCAGACCGAATGGCAGTTGGCTCATCCGCAGCTGCAGGGCAAGCCCGGTTATGGCGTGCAGACGAGTCCGAAGTTTCATGTGGTCGCTTACGACTTTGGCGTCAAATTCAATATTCTGCGCATGCTTAGCAGTAGGGGTTGCCGGATCACGGTGGTGCCGGCACAAACCAGTGCGGCCGAGGTGCTCAAGCACAAGCCCGACGGCATCTTCTTAAGCAACGGACCGGGCGATCCCCAGCCGTGCGATTACGCCATCGCTGCAGTGGCCGAGTTGATCGAGACCGGCATTCCGACCTTCGGTATTTGCCTTGGTCACCAGATCATGGCACTGGCCAGCGGAGCCAAGACCTTCAAGATGAAGTTCGGTCATCACGGTGCCAATCACCCGGTGAAAGACCTGGACACGGGCCGCGTCAGCATCACCAGTCAGAACCACGGTTTTGCAGTCGATGAAAAAACATTGCCTGCCAAGCTGCGCGCCACCCACATCAGCCTGTTCGACGGCACGCTGCAGGGCTTGGCCCGTACCGACAAGCCGGCGTTTTGCTTCCAGGGCCACCCGGAAGCCTCCCCCGGACCGCACGATATTGCCTATTTGTTTGATCGCTTCACCGCGCTAATGGAAAAGGCCCAGGAGAAGAAGAATGCCTAAGCGCACAGACCTCAAAAGCATCCTCATTATTGGCGCTGGCCCGATCATCATCGGCCAGGCCTGCGAGTTCGACTACTCCGGCGTGCAGGCCTGCAAGGCCCTGCGTGAAGAGGGCTACAAAGTCATTCTGATCAACAGCAACCCCGCCACGATCATGACCGACCCGGCCACAGCCGACGTCACCTATATTGAGCCCATTACCTGGCAGACGGTCGAGAAGATCATCGCCAAGGAGCGCCCCGACGCCATCCTGCCGACCATGGGCGGCCAGACGGCGCTCAATTGCGCGCTCGACCTGTGGCACCACGGCGTGCTGGAAAAATACAAGGTCGAACTGATTGGCGCCAGCCCCGAGGCGATCGACAAGGCCGAAGACCGCCTGAAGTTCAAGGACGCCATGACCAAGATTGGTCTGGGGTCGGCCCGCTCCGGCATTGCGCATTCGATGGAGGAGGCTTGGGCAGTTCAAAAGACGCTGGGTTTCCCAACTGTGATTCGTCCCAGCTTCACGCTGGGTGGCACCGGTGGCGGCATTGCCTACAACTCGGAAGAGTTTGAGGTGATTTGCAAACGCGGTCTGGAAGCCTCTCCCACCAACGAGTTGCTGATTGAAGAGTCGCTGCTGGGCTGGAAAGAGTACGAGATGGAAGTCGTGCGCGACAAGGCCGACAACTGCATCATCATCTGCTCGATCGAGAATTTGGACCCGATGGGCGTGCATACCGGCGACTCGATCACCGTGGCGCCAGCGCAAACCCTGACCGACAAGGAATACCAGATTCTGCGCAATGCCTCGCTGGCCGTGCTGCGTGAAATTGGTGTCGACACCGGCGGCTCCAACGTGCAGTTCTCCATCAACCCGCAAGACGGACGCATGGTGGTGATCGAGATGAACCCGCGTGTGTCACGCTCCTCGGCGCTGGCCTCCAAAGCCACGGGCTTTCCGATTGCCAAGGTCGCCGCCAAGCTGGCGGTGGGTTACACGCTGGACGAGCTGCGCAACGACATCACGGGTGGTGCCACGCCCGCGAGCTTTGAGCCCAGCATTGACTACGTGGTGACGAAGATCCCGCGTTTTGCATTCGAAAAATTCCCGGCGGCCGACAGCCGTCTGACGACGCAAATGAAATCGGTGGGTGAAGTGATGGCCATCGGACGTACCTTTCAGGAGTCGTTCCAGAAAGCCCTGCGCGGCCTGGAAGTCGGCGTCGACGGCATGAACGAGAAAACACAAGACCGTGAAGTGCTGGAGAAAGAACTGGGCGAGCCCGGCCCCGAGCGCATCTGGTACGTGGGAGATGCATTTGCTATGGGTATGAGTGTGGACGAAGTGTTTGCGCTGACCAAAATCGACCGCTGGTTTTTGGTGCAGATCGAGCAGATCGTCAAGATCGAGCTGGAACTGGAAACGACCACGCTGGACGCCATTGACGCGCCGACATTGCGGGCGCTCAAACAGAAAGGCTTCTCTGACCGCCGCCTGGCCCGACAGCTGAAGACCACCGACACCGCCATTCGCGAGAAGCGCCTTGCCTTGGGTGTGCGCCCGGTATACAAGCGCGTGGACACCTGTGCCGCCGAGTTTGCGACCGACACTGCCTACCTGTATTCGACTTACGAGGCACAGAGTCCGTTCGATTCCAGCAGCGAGTGCGAAGCCGAGCCCACGAATAGGAAAAAAATCATGGTGCTGGGCGGTGGCCCCAACCGTATTGGCCAGGGCATCGAGTTTGACTACTGCTGCGTGCATGCTGCCCTTGCCATGCGCGAAGATGGTTATGAGACCATCATGGTCAACTGCAATCCCGAGACAGTCTCGACCGACTACGACACCTCGGACCGCCTGTATTTTGAGCCCCTCACACTCGAAGACGTGTTAGAGATCGTGGACAAGGAAAAGCCATTCGGCGTGATCGTGCAGTACGGTGGTCAGACGCCGCTCAAGCTGGCGCTGGATCTGGAAGCCAATGGCGTGCCCATCATCGGTACCTCGCCCGACATGATTGACGCAGCCGAAGACCGCGAGCGCTTCCAGAAACTGCTGCAGGCGCTGAACTTGCGCCAGCCGCCCAACGCTACGGCCCGGACCGAGCCCGAGGCACTGGAAAAAGCCGCCGCACTGGGTTACCCGCTGGTGGTGCGCCCCAGTTATGTGCTGGGTGGCCGGGCCATGGAAATCGTGCATGAGCAGCGCGATCTGGAGCGTTACATGCGCGAGGCCGTCAAGGTCAGCCACGACTCTCCTGTGCTGCTGGACCGTTTTTTGAATGACGCCATCGAGTGCGATGTGGATTGCATACGGGATGCGGGTTCCGCTGGCGTTGAAGGCAGTACCTTCATTGGCGGCGTGATGGAGCACATCGAACAGGCTGGCGTTCATAGTGGTGACTCGGCCTGCTCGCTGCCACCCTACAGCTTATGCGCTGAAACGGTGACCGAGATCAAGCGTCAGACGGCAGCCATGGCCAAGGCATTGAATGTGGTGGGTCTGATGAATGTGCAATTTGCCATTCAGAATATTGATGGTAAAGACGTGATTTACGTGCTGGAAGTCAATCCGCGTGCCTCGCGCACTGTGCCCTTTGTGTCCAAGGCCACCGGCATTCAGCTGGCTAAAGTTGCGGCACGCTGCATGGTGGGTCAGTCGCTGGAATCGCAAGGCATCAAAAACGAAGTGACGCCGCCGTACTTCAGTGTGAAAGAAGCGGTTTTTCCGTTCGTCAAGTTCCCTGGCGTGGACACGATTCTCGGCCCCGAGATGAAATCCACCGGAGAAGTCATGGGCGTGGGTAAAACGTTTGGTGAAGCCTTTGTGAAATCACAAATTGGGGCCGGTACCAAACTGCCGAAACCATTCAAGCCCACTGGGGAGGCTTCGGGCAAGGTCTTTATCTCGGTGAAAAATAACGACAAGCCGCGTGCGATTGAAGTGGCCCGTGCGCTGGCTGACATGGGTTTTTCCGTGATCGCAACCAAAGGAACAGCTGCTGCCATGAACGCCGCGGGCGTGTCATGTGCGGTTGTCAACAAGGTGACCGAAGGTCGGCCGCACATTGTGGACATGATCAAGAACAATGAAATTGCCCTGGTCATCAATACCGTGGAAGAGCGGCGTAACGCCATCACGGACTCGCGTCAGATTCGCACATCGGCTTTGCTGGCCCGGGTCACCACCTTCACGACCATTGCCGGGGCCGAGGCGGCGGTGCAGGGCATGCCGCACCTGGATCACCTGGACGTGATTTCTGTGCAGGAAATGCATGCGCAGTTAGCTGCTGCTTGATTGTGCGCTGACTATCACGGCATAATCACTCTCTCAAGATACCGCCGAACGGCAACGCTCGGCGGTATCTTTTTGTATAACTCATAATTAGTTGGAGACAGAGCTTGCGTAGCTACGCGATGGCTGCGGTCTGTCCCGCAAAATTTTTATAACCCCAACGGAGCAGTACGTGGCGACCATTCCTATCACCAAGCGCGGCGCTGAAAAGCTAAAGGCCGAGCTGCACAAACTCAAGACGGTTGATCGCCCCTGGGTCATCAACGCCATTGCCGAGGCACGCGCACAGGGTGACCTGAGCGAAAACGCCGAGTATGAAGTCGCCAAAGACCGACAGGGCTTTATTGAAGGGCGTATTCAGGAGGTCGAAGGCAAGCTGTCGGTGTGCCAGATCATTGATCCCGCCGAACTGGATGCCGGCGGTAGAGTCGTGTTTGGTGCCACGGTGAAGCTCGAAGACGAGGATTCGGGTGGTGTGGTGAGCTACCAGATCGTCGGAGAAGACGAGGCCGACATCAAACTGGGTCTGGTTAACATTGGCAGCCCGATTGCCCGTGCCTTGATCGGCAAGGAGCAAGGCGACACCGCAGAAGTTCAGGCACCCGGCGGTATCAAGCACTATGAAGTGGTGGCGGTCAGTTACGTCTAACTTGATGTCACGGATACCGGTCTGGGCGGCCGCTCTGTGGTGGGCCAGCCTGACCACGATCGGGTTTTTGGTTGTGCCATTGCTGTTTGCGCATCTGCCAACACCGGCGATGGCTGGCAGCATGGCTGCCAAGCTCTTCACTGCTCAAACTTGGGTGTCGAGTACGTGCGGCGTTTTGTTGTTGTTGCAGACGCAATCAAATCGGTTGCTAACCCCCGTATCCATTGCGCAGTCAGCTATGATTTTCATAGTGTCAGGGCTGTTGCTGGCCCTGTTGTCCGAGTTTGCTGTCGCGCCCCGAATCGTGGCGCGGGAGAATTTACGTTTGTGGCACAGTGTCGGTAGCGGCATGTATTTGCTGCAGTGGCTGTGCGCAACGGCGACATTCTGGAAATTGACCCGAAGGAAATCAGAAACTTAATCGGGTGAGGGCAGCGCAACCCTATTCGCTACGCTCAGGTGGGTTGGTCTGTCCCTCAAGGTTTCAGGTTTGACTGCGTTTCTTGATGCTGATTTGCTTGGGCGGCTTGGCGCGCTTGACCTGGCCACCTGCTGTGAGGCGCTGATTGCCAAGAACGCGCAGGGTTTTGACTTCTGGACGCTGGCCTGCCTGTTTACTGTATTTGAGTACTTTGAAATCGCGTGGGCCGGGCATGCGATTTTCATCGACAACCTTTTCCCGCTCGGGCATGGGCCGCCAGAGCACCAAGAGTTTTCCGATGTGCTGAATGGGAGCAGCATTGAGTTCGTCAGCCAGGGCCTGGAACATGGCTTCACGGGCTGCCCGGTCGTCAGAAAAGACGCGGATCTTGATCAGTCCGTGGGCGTTCAAAGCAGCGTCGGCTTCCTTTTTTACAGCGGCGGTGAGCCCATCACCACCAACCATGACCACAGGGTCAAGGTGATGCGCTTCGGAGCGGTGTTCTTTGCGTTGGGCAGGGGTCAATTGAATTTGGGACATACCGGTATTATCGGTCACGAAGGTAAAAATGAAAGTCAAAACTAAAAGCAGCAAGGTCAACCGGGCGTGGATAAACGATCACGTCAACGACACCTACGTCAAACTAGCCAAGCTTGAAGGCTATCGCGCCCGCGCAGCTTACAAGCTCAAGGAAATTGATGAAACGCTTCATTTGATCAAGCCGGGTCAGCTGGTGGTTGATCTGGGATCGACCCCCGGCGCCTGGAGTCAGTACGTGCGACGCAAAATGTCACCCAAAACCGCAACCAGTGGCGGGGCGGCAGTGGGGGCACTCAACGGCACCATCATTGCGCTGGATATTCTCCCCATGGAGCCAGTCGAGGGGGTCGTTTTTTTGCTGGGGGATTTCCGTGAACCGGAGGTTTTGCAGCGTTTGACGGATGAAATGAAGGGTCGACAGGCTGATGTGGTGGTGTCCGATATGGCCCCCAATTTGTCTGGCATTGCGTCTGTCGATGCGGCGCGCATTGAAAATCTGGTCGAACTGGCCATTGAATTCGCCCAAACCCATATGAAACCTCAGGGCGCACTAGTGGCTAAAGTCTTTCACGGCGGTGTGTACGATCCGCTGGTCAAGCGATTCAAGGAAACATTTCTGGTGGTCAAGCGAATCAAACCCAAAGCCTCCCGTGATAAGTCATCGGAAACCTTTCTGGTGGGCGTGGGTTTGAAGTCATCCTGAATCCCATGCTTTGTCTGTGGCTGAAAACCAGAAATCGCGCCCGGCACACCTTGAAACGCCTAAAATGACGCCCAACTGTGTCTCGTCTTCTAATTTGCGTCCCTATTGGAGCCTCGCTTGAATAATCAGTGGTTCTCGAAAATTGCCGTTTGGCTTGTCATTGCCCTTGTGCTTTTTACTGTGTTTAAACAGTTTGATACGCGGGGCACGGCGGGTGCCGCTTCGCTGGGATATTCTGATTTTCTGGAAGAAGTTCGCGGCAAGCGCATCAAGAGCGTCATCATTCAGGAAGGTCAGGGTGGTACTGAGATTATTGCTGTAACCAACGACGACCGAAAAGTCAGAACCACTGCCACCTACCTTGACCGCGGTCTGGTGGGTGACTTGATTGCCAATGGCGTCAAGTTTGATGTGAAAGCACGTGAAGAAGGCTCCCTGCTGATGACTTTGCTGGTCAGCTGGGGTCCGATGCTGCTACTTATCGGTGTCTGGGTCTACTTTATGCGACAGATGCAGGGCGGCGGCAAGGGCGGAGCGTTCAGTTTTGGTAAGAGCAAGGCCCGCATGCTGGATGAAACTACCAACCAGGTGACGTTTGCCGATGTGGCTGGCTGCGATGAGGCGAAAGAAGAAGTCAAGGAAGTGGTGGATTTCTTGAAAGATCCGCAGAAATTTCAAAAGTTGGGCGGCAGGATTCCCCGAGGCCTGTTGTTGGTAGGCCCGCCCGGCACCGGTAAGACCCTGCTGGCCAAAGGTATTGCTGGTGAGGCCAAGGTGCCTTTCTTCTCAATTTCAGGGTCCGATTTTGTTGAAATGTTCGTGGGTGTGGGTGCCGCCCGTGTGCGCGACATGTTCGACAACGCCAAGAAAAATGCGCCCTGCATCATCTTCATTGATGAAATTGATGCGGTTGGCCGCCAGCGTGGCGCCGGTGTAGGCGGTGGCAATGATGAGCGCGAGCAAACCCTGAACCAGATGCTGGTGGAGATGGACGGTTTTGAGACCAACGTCGGCGTGATCGTGGTGGCCGCCACCAATCGCCCCGACATTCTTGACGCGGCGCTGTTGCGTCCGGGTCGTTTTGATCGGCAGGTGTATGTCACCTTGCCGGACATTCGTGGTCGCGAACAGATTCTCAATGTGCATATGCGCAAGGTGCCTTTGGGTCAGGACGTCAATGCAGGCGTTATCGCGCGTGGCACACCTGGTATGTCGGGTGCTGACCTCGCCAATCTGTGCAATGAGGCTGCCTTGATGGCCGCACGCCGCAACGCTCGTACGGTGGAAATGCAGGACTTTGAGAAAGCCAAAGACAAGATCCTGATGGGTCCTGAGCGCAAGAGCATGGTCATGCCGGAAAGCGAACGCCGGAACACGGCTTACCACGAGTCGGGGCACGCCCTGATTGGCAAGATGTTGCCCAAGTGCGATCCGGTTCACAAAGTGACCATCATTCCGCGTGGTCGTGCTTTGGGTGTCACCATGAGCCTGCCCGCGCAGGACCGCTACAGCTACGACAGCGAATACATGCTCCACCAGATCAGCATGCTGTTCGGTGGCCGTATCGCTGAAGAGGTGTTCATGAACCAGATGACCACGGGTGCCAGCAACGACTTTGAACGTGCGACCCACATTGCCCGTGACATGGTGACCCGTTATGGCATGACCGATGCGTTGGGCCCCATGGTCTATGCTGAAAACGAGGGTGAGGTATTCCTCGGCCGCTCTGTGACCAAGACGACCAACATGAGCGAGCAGACCATGCAAAAGGTGGACGCTGAGGTTCGCCGCATCATTGACCAGCAGTACAGTTTGGCGCGTAAGCTCATCGAAGACAATCAGGACAAGATGCACGCGATGGCCAAGGCCTTGCTGGAGTGGGAAACCATCGACAGTGACCAGCTTGACGACATCATGGCCGGTAAAGAGCCCCGTCCTCCGAAGGACTGGACGCCACGCATACCGTCCGCGGGTGGTGACAACAACAGTGGCGGTCCACCGGCAGTAAAGCCCGACGCGGCACCTACGGTAGCCTAAAAACGGTATTAATTGACAAAACGGGGCTGGGATAGTCCCGTTTTGCTTTAATCAGCGCCGGTATTGACTACGTTGTCGTTCACAATTTCAAAGCGCCAGGTTCTCCATGAAATGGAACACCACTCGATTCCTTGTTGATTTAACGACACCCAAAGTAATGGGCATTGTCAACGTCACGCCTGACTCGTTCTCAAACGGCGGGCAGCATCCCTCCACGGCGGCAGCTTTGCAGCACTGTGAAAAACTTCTGCTGGACGGTGCTGATATTCTGGACATCGGCGGTGAATCGTCCCGTCCGGGTGCCTTGCCCGTGCCTCTGGAAGAAGAGTTGGCACGCGTGTTGCCGCTGGTGCGTGAAGCCGTCAAGCTGGGTGTGCCGGTATCTGTAGACACCTACAAACCGAAAGTGATGCAAGCCGTGCTGGATCTCGGCGCCGACATCATCAATGACATCTGGGCCTTGCGCTGGACTGATCCAGACCCGGTTGCTGCTCCATTGGATGGGATGCAAGTCGTGTCGCAGCACCCAGGGTGTGGTGTCTGTCTGATGCACATGCACGGCGACCCTTTGACGATGCAGGCCGCCCCCATGGAGGGCGACGTTGTTCCGCAGGTGTTATTGTTTCTGGAGCGAATAGCCCGGGAGCTACAAGGGCAGGGCGTTGAAAAGAGTCGAATTGTCATCGACCCCGGGATTGGTTTTGGCAAAACCGTGGCGCAGAACTTTGCGCTATTGGCACGACAAAGTGAATTGCTGATCAGCGGCTATCCCCTGCTGGCCGGTTGGTCGCGAAAATCATCGTTGGCAGCGGTCACCGGCATCGCAACAGCCTCGGGGGCAACTCTGGATGTTCATGAACGTATGGTCCCCAGCGTGGCCGCCGCTTTGCTGGCGGTGGAGCGCGGTGCGGCCGTTGTTCGAGTGCACGACGTGCGGGAAACCGTGCAGGCAATCAAGGTGCTTAATGCTATAAAATAGATAGCATTAAGTTGAATCAGTTAAAGGGCAGGATAACAAAAATGAACAGAAAATATTTCGGAACAGACGGCATTCGCGGCACCGTAGGGCAAGCGCCCATCACCCCTGATTTCGTGTTGCGTCTGGCGCATGCCGTGGGTCGTGTGCTCAAAAAATATGAAGCGCGACCGACGGTATTGATTGGCAAAGACACCCGCATCTCTGGTTACATGCTGGAGAGCGCGCTGGAGAGCGGTTTTAACTCTGCCGGTGTGGATGTGGTGCTGCTGGGCCCCTTGCCAACCCCGGGCGTGGCCTACCTGACCCGGGCTCAGCGGGCCTCATTGGGTGTGGTCATCAGCGCCAGCCACAATCCCTTCGCCGACAACGGCATCAAGTTTTTCAGTGCCCAAGGCACCAAGCTGTCCGACGCCTGGGAGCGTGACGTGGAAGCGGCACTGGACGAAGCACCAGTGTGGGCTGACTCCGCCAGCCTGGGCAAGACCCGGCGTCTCGACGATGCGGCCGGCCGCTATATTGAATTTTGCAAAAGCACTTTTTCCAATGACCTTACGCTCAAAGGAATGAAAATTGTGGTCGATGCCGCGCATGGCGCGGCGTACCACATTGCGCCCAAGGTGTTTCACGAACTGGGTGCAGAAGTCGTGGCCATCGGCTGTATGCCCGATGGCTTGAACATTAATCACGAAGTGGGTGCCACTCACCCGCAGGCATTGATTGAAGCCGTCAAGGCGCATCAGGCCGATTTTGGCGTGGCACTGGATGGCGACGCCGACCGCCTGCAACTGGTTGACGCCGACGGCCGCCTGTACAACGGTGACGAGCTCCTTTATCTGATGGCGGACGATCGCCTGGGGCGTGACGAACACGTGCCGGGTGTGGTGGGCACTTTGATGACCAACATGGCGGTGGAGCTGGCGCTAAAGGCCCGTGGCGTGCAGTTTGTGCGTGCCAAGGTCGGTGACCGCTACGTCCTGGAGGAACTTGAGAAGCACAAGTGGCTGCTCGGCGGTGAAGGCTCCGGCCACTTGCTGGCGCTTGACAAGCACACGACGGGTGATGGTTTGATTTCGGCCCTGCAGGTGCTGCAAGCCTGTGTTCGAAGTGGCAAAAGCATGGCCGAGTTGCTCTCCGACGTGACACTATTTCCGCAAACCCTGATCAATGTTCGCCTGAAACCTGGCCAGGACTGGAAAGCCAGCGCCAAACTTGCCAGTGAAACACAGGCGGTAGAGGCTGAATTGGGTGCTACCGGTCGACTGCTGATCCGGGCGAGTGGCACCGAGCCCTTGTTGCGGGTGATGGTGGAGGCCCGTGACGCCGCACAAGCCAAGGCGTGTGCCGAGCGGATTGCCAGCACGATCTCGGCCTAACAATGCCCAGCGTGCCTGATATTTCATCCTTGCGTATTTGCCGAGCCGACTACGCCAATCCCGGGCATGCTGCGGCACTGGTGAGCCTGCTGGACGCTTATGCCAGGGACCCGATGGGGGGGGGGGAGCCCTTAAGTGAGTTTGTCAGGACCCATCTTGTAAGCGCACTCGCGGCGCGCCCGCAGGCTTTCAGCGTGCTGGCGTTTGGTGGAGCCGACGATGCGCACCCGGTTGGACTGGTGAACTGCATGGAAGGCTTCTCCACCTTTGCCTGTCGGCCTTTGGTGAACGTTCACGATGTGGCAGTGTTGCCTGGCCATCGGGGGCAGCGCGTCGCCGAGAAGATGCTGGCATTGGTTGAAGAAATCGCGCGCGAACGGGACGCTTGCAAACTCACGCTTGAAGTGCTTCAGGGCAACACGGGTGCCATCAGGCTCTACAACCGTGTCGGATTTGCCAACTATCAACTCGACCCGGCCATGGGTCAGGCCCAATTCCTGCAAAAGTGGCTCAAGTAGCCGCACAGGACGCGTATCGATTGCAGAAATACGCACGGCGCGTACAAAGGGAAGGGGAAATCAACCGTGGTTTGAAAATAGGGCGTCGCCTCACTAAAATATTCCCGCATGAACTGGCTTCGAAAACTCCCCGGATTTCAGCAAACGCCCTATGGGTTTGAGTTGCGTCTGCTGCGCCTGATGCCGACGGTGTGCATGGCTGGCACGCTTTTGCCAGGGGTGATGTCGGTTGCCGTTCGTTTTTTGATCACTGACGGCAGCGCTGCCGAATTGGCCCGACGCATTCAACTGTTTGATTTCATGATGATTGGTTTGCTGATCTTCATCTGGAGTCTGGTTGTGACGGTGACCATTGGCTGTGTCATTGTGTGGCTGATGAAAGGTCCTGCCTACGTGGCCGATGGCTTCGAGGTATCGCACAGCGATGCACCAAGACCTTGATTTCATTTCATAAATAGGGGCTGTGTCGACCCCCTTAACGTGCAAAGGCGTGACAGGTGCTTCACCAAGCCCGACTCCACTGTAAGTCGCCGGCTTGGGCTTGTTCTGTCATCAAACTGCCATGACTTTGCCATGGCGTCGTCATGAAAGGCAGCGAACATCCAGAGACGCAAGAAAAAAGAGCGATCCGGTCGTGCCACTTCGCGCTCACTTGTGCTTGTAAAACCAACTCAAGGAGAAAGAAATGAAAGAACTGCCAAACCCCACCTTCGCTTTGTCCCCGGTATCCTTGCCCAGGGGGTTACTTCACCGACCTCATGCACATCTTCATGGCTCAAATCAAGCACCAGTCCCGCAGATTGAGCGAGGTGGTCTTGCGGTTTCGTGGGCCAGACACAGTGATGAAGTTCGGCAAGCACAGCGCTTGAGGTTCAGGGTCTTCTCCGAAGAGATGGGCGCCCGACTGGACACAACCTTGTCTGGGCACGATGTTGATTTATTTGATAACTACTGCGAGCATCTTCTGGTGCGCGATCAGGTCACCCAGGAGGTCATAGGGACGTACCGGGTTCTCACGCCCGCGCAAGCCAGGAGGGTAGGCAGCACCTACAGCGATATCGAGTTTGATCTCACCCGCCTGCGCAGTCTGCGCGAACGCATGGTGGAGCTGGGACGCAGTTGCGTGCACCCTGACTATCGCCACGGCGGGGTCATCATGGCTTTGTGGGGCGCGCTGGCCGAGTTCATGGTGCGCAACAAGCTCGATACCATGATTGGCTGTGCGAGCATTCCCATGCTGCATAACGGGATTGTCAGCGGTGACGTGGCGGCAAGCATCTGGCACCAGCTCAAGCAAAGCCACATGGCGCCGATCGAACACCATGTGCACGCGCGCCTGCCGTTGCCTGTTGACCAATTGGACAGCAGCCTGGCAGTAGATCCCCCTGCACTGATTAAAGGCTATCTGCGCCTGGGGGCCAAGATTTTGGGGGCACCCGCCTGGGACCCGGATTTCAATACGGCCGATCTCCCCATGATGATGCGCATCAATGATTTGCCGCCTCGTTACCGCAAGCATTTCCTGGGGATGTAATGCGGGCTCCGGGTTGGCATCTGGGCACAACTATGCACTTGTTTTTTCTCCGTTCGAAGCGGAGTCACGGTTGAATAGGGGGCACAGTAACTTGCTGCTGTCACACTATTGACATTAAATTCGTCAACAATGGTCATCTATTTGTAATAAACGGGTCCGGCATGTCATGTCTTCTTCCTTTCGTCAGTCGAAATTGACACAGACCTCTTCAAGTGTGGCGCTTCTTGATCGCGATCACAGCATTCTCGCGTTCAACGAGCGGGTGCTTGATTGGGCCTACCGCAAGGACGTTCCCCTGCTGGAGCGCCTTCGCTTCCTGTGTATTGTGTCTTCCAATCTGGATGAATTTTTCGAGGTTCGAGCTGAGCCCCATTTGGCGGCGAGCCAGAGTAAAGACGAAAAAGGATCCTACACGGTAGAGTCATTCAAAAGACTTGCGGACGCCGCGCACACCTTGGTGGCGCGCCAGTATGCGCTGTACAACGATGACTTGATGCCCGCCCTTGAAAAGCAGGGCATCAGAATAGTGTCTCACGGAGACCGAAGCATCGTACAGCGGCGTTGGGTCAGGCAGTATTTTGAGCGGGAGGTTCGCCCGTTGTTGATTCCAGTTGGGCTGGATCCGTCACATCCGTTCCCGCAAGTTGCCAACAAGTCGCTGAATTTCATAGTCCGCCTGGGCGGGCGCGATGCGTTCGGGCGTGAAAACGACATTGCCATTGTGAAGATACCGCGCGTTTTGCCGCGAATGATCCGCATGCCGGACAAGGTTTCGGGTGGCAGTAATTTTTTCGTATCGCTGTCCAGTGTGATTCGTGCGCATCTGGCTGGATTGTTTCCCGGCCGTGATGTCGGGCAATTTTCACAGTTTCGGGTTACCCGTCATTCGGATCTTGCGGTGGATGAAGACGACGTCAAGAATTTGCGGACAGCATTGCGGCAAGGCTTGCAACACCGCCATTTTGGCCAGGCGGTGCGACTTGAGGTGTCGGCTGGATGTTCTGAATATCTTTCAGCTTTTCTACGCAAACAGTTTGATTTGCCGGAGCAGGCTTTGTACCGTGTCCCCGGCCCGGTCAACCTGGTTCGATTGACGCAATTGGTGGATCTGGTGGATGCGCCGCAGCTGTGCTTTCCTTTCTACAAATCCTGTTATCCGACTCAACTGACGCCTGGTTTATCGTTCTTTGATCAACTCAAACTGGGCGATGTCTTGATTCACCAGCCCTTTGAGAGTTTTGACGGTGTGTTGGCATTTTTGCGTGAAGCGGTAAATGACCCGCAGGTGTTGGCGATCAAGCAGACGATCTACCGCACCGGCAGTGACTCCGGGCTCATGGATCTGCTGCGTGAGGCGGTGCGTCGCGGCAAGGAAGTGACCGTGGTGGTGGAATTGAAGGCCAGGTTTGACGAAGAGGCCAACATCAACTGGGCTGAGATGCTCGAGTCCATTGGGGCGCAGGTCTTGTATGGGGTGGTGGGGCTAAAAACCCACGCCAAGATGATGCTCATCACGCGTCGGGAAGGCAAACAGCTCAAACACTACGCCCACCTGTCCACCGGTAATTACAACCCCCGTACGGCACGCTTATACACCGACTGGAGCCACCTGACGGCCGATGCTTTACTCACCGCTGATCTGGAAAGTGTGTTCGTTCATTTGGCCAGTCACAGCCGCTTGCCCAAACTGAACCGGGTGCTGTTGGCACCGTTTTATCTGCACCATAAGCTGATCGAGAAAATCAATGACCTGGCGGTTGCGGCGGCTTCAGGCGGGGTGGGTCGAATCGTTGCCAAGATGAATGCTTTAACGGATGAGGCGCTCATTCATGCGCTGATCTGCGCCGGACAGAAAGGCGTCAAAATTGACCTCATCGTGCGGGGTGCCTGCATGTTGCCCGCTCAGGTGCCGGGTGTAACAGACAACATCCATGTACGTTCGGTGATCGGCCGTTTTCTGGAGCACTCGCGGGTTTTTTACTTTAGCCGTGATGATGTGGAAGAACTTTACCTGTCTAGTGCGGACTGGATGAACCGCAATATGATGCGCCGGGTGGAGATCGCCTGGCCGGTGACTGACCCGGTACAGCGGCAACGCATTGTTGATGAAGAACTGGTGGCCTATCTGCATGACGGCGTGGACGCGTGGGATTTGTTGCCGGATGGCACCTATGCCCGTGTCAAACCTGATAGCCGTCGTTTGGCGCATGGTGCGCAAGCCGCCTTGATGGCGCGTTACGCGGGCCGAGTTGACGAAAGTGGTGATTGATATGGACCTTGTCTTGTGGCGTCATGCAGAGGCTCAGGAATGGGTCGAAAGCTGCGATGACATGGCGCGTTCACTTACCTCGCGCGGGGAAAAGCAGGCCGCACGCATGGCGAGCTGGCTGGATCGACAGTTACCTGAAGGTACGCGTATTTTGGTGAGCCCCTCGCGTCGTACCGAGCAGACCGCGATTGCACTGGGCCGCAAATACAAGGTAAGACCAGAACTGGCACCGGACGGCAGTGTCGGCCAGTTGCTTGAACTGGTTCAATGGCCGGTCGCAAAAGGGTGCGTGCTGGTGGTAGGTCATCAGCCCACGCTGGGGCAGACCATTGCCCAGTTGATCGGTTTGAACGCCACCGAGTGCGCGGTAAAAAAAGGAGTTGTCTGGTGGCTGCGTAATCGGGAGCGCGAAGCGCATTCCCAAACTGTGGTTGTCACAGTGCAGTCACCGGAAGTGCTCTAGCCAATAAATTGCCGGAGCACTTCCAGGTGCGCTTCCGGGATGAGATCAGTCTTTTGCAGGACGTCCGGTCTTGATCGCTGGAACAGCCTTCAATGCAGTCATAAACGCCACATCTGACATCGCGGCTAATGCCTTGATGCCGGCACGGATCAACTCGCTCTTTTTGGCTGGACGGGTCAGTTTTCCCGCGCGTTGTTTGAGGTCATCCAGCACGGTGTATTCAGCTTTGGGGATGGTGAAGCTGTCGCGCACCAGTTTCTGTTTTTTCACCTTGGCTGGCTTTTCGTCTTTTGGCTTAGCCAATGTTTTGACCAATGGTTTGGCAGGTGTCTTGATCGGGGCTTTGACGGGTGCTTTAACCGCCGTTTGGGCTGGTGCCTTGACGATCAAAGCTGATTTATTTGTAACTGGCTTAGCAGTTACTTTGGAAGCTACTTTCGCCAGCGCCACGGGCGCAGCTGGAGTCGTTGCGACCTTTGGCAGAACGGGTGTCGTTGCAATCTTGGCAGGAACGGGTACGACTGCGACTGCGACTGCTTTCACGGGGTTGGTAGTTACGATTTTCTTCTCTGCTGTCGTCATGGCGAGCTTTCCTTTAAATAAACGGGGTATACAGTTTATATCGTTTCATTGGAAAACCGTCAAGCAGATTTGACTTGTCACACCCATGTCATTCAATGCGCCTAGACTGGACGCAAATAATTCATAAACGTTGGAATTCAATGAGCATTTTTCGCCTGGCGGCTACGACCGCAATGCCCGCGATGGAGTCTTATCCGGCTGATCTGGCGCGCGGGCCTGGTACCAGTGTCAAGTTGATGCCAGTTGCCATGCGTTCAAATGTGGTGCGGCGAGGGCGGGGGCCATTGGCTGGCTTGATGCGCAGCAACGGACTTTACCCCGTATTTCAGCCGATCGTGTCGCTGCGCGATGGGGCCATTTATTCGCATGAAGCCCTGATCCGGGGACCACAAGACACGTTATTTCATACGCCCGATGCGTTGTTGGCGGCAGCAGCACAGGAGAGTTTGAACTTTGAGTTTGAGAACTTTTGTGTCACCGTGGCGCTTGAACGCTGGGGCGCGCTTCGTGAATCAGGGCGTCTGTTTGTGAATATCAGTGCTCAGGTGTTGGTGCAGGTTCTGAAGTACTGCGGACGCGACGCCCTGATGGAGTTGGTCAGTGGTTTTGGTGTTTTGCCACGCCTGCTGGTGCTTGAGATTACCGAGTATGAGCGGGTGTCCGACATGGACTACCTGGCGAGTGTTGTGCGCGAGATCCGCTCTGCGGGTGTGTCACTCGCGCTGGACGATTTTGGTGATGGCCGATCAAGTCTTCGACTGTGGTCACAGCTCAAGCCTGAGTTTGTGAAGATCGACAAGTACTTTACCAAGGACATCAGCCAGCACGCCGACAAGCTCAAAACGATTCAGGCCCTGCAGCAAATTGCCGCGATCTTTGATACTTCACTGGTGGCGGAAGGCATTGAGACGGAAGATGACTTGCGTGTCTTGCGTGACCTCGGCATCACGTACGGGCAGGGTTATTTCCTGGGACGGCCGGCACCGCTGCCGCGTGAGCAGATTGAGGCGAAGGCACTGGATGTGATGCGGGACCGAAGGGTTGCCGTGTTCCCCGAATTGCGGCGGGCGTCCCATGCGGGGTCGCTCAGCCGTCTGGCGGTGGTTGAGGCGCCAGCTGTCGGCTTGTCCACCACCAACGATGAATTGGCAATCCTGTTTTTGGCCCACACCAAACTCCACGCCGTGGCCGTCATTGACGGCACCCGGCCCGTGGGGATCATCAACCGTGCGCATTTCATGGACGAATACAGCAAGCTTTATTACCGGGAGGTGTGGGGCCGAAAGCCGTGCATGGTACATGCCAACCTCGAGCCCCGATTGATCGAGCGGGACCACAATGTTGACGAGTTGATCGGCATTCTCACGTCGGACGACCAGCGCTACCTGGCCGATGGTTTTATTGTGACGGATAACGGCCGTTATGAAGGCTTGGGGACGGGAGAACAGCTGGTTCGCTCAGTCACGGAAACGCGCATTGAGGCGGCACGCCACGCCAACCCATTGACCTTTCTGCCTGGCAATATCCCGATTAGCCAGCATATTGATCGACTCTTGAGCAGTGGTGTTGAATTTGTGGCCTGCTATGCCGATTTGAATAATTTCAAACCCTTCAATGACCAGTATGGCTATTGGCGTGGGGATGAAATGATTCGTCTGGTGGCTCAGCTCGCCTTGGCGCATTGCGATCCCCAGCGTGATTTTGTGGGCCATGTTGGCGGCGATGACTTCATCATCTTGTACCAAAGTGCCGACTGGGAGTTGCAATGCCAGAGAATTGTGACCGAATTTGCGGAGCACGCTATTGAGTTGTTTGACGTCTCGGCCCGCGAGGCGGGCGGCATCCATGCGGAAGATCGGCACGGAGTTTCAAGATTTTTCCCTTTGACCACGATATCGATCGGTGCGGTCAAAATTCAACGCGATGAATTTTCCAGTGCAGAGCAAGTGGCGTCTGCCGCCGCGCTGGCCAAGCACGACGCCAAGACGCATGGTGAGGGTTTGCTGGTACGGGATACCTCGGATTTCAGCATCCGTTAAGGGTCAGCGACCAGGGCGTCTTTTGCCACGCCAGCACCTCTTCCCGCAGCAGATGGGCTGATTGTGGGAAGGCCTGTGCCCATCCGGGCCGGCAGCCGATGGCAAAGCTGTTGGCATTCTCCACCTCACGCGTCAACGTCAAACCATTCAAATCAGGGTCGCGCCGGGCGTGGCACAAGATGACGGCCAGACGCAGGGCGAGCAACTGTTGCACGAATAATTCATCTTCAAAATCTACTTCCAGCTTGCGTAGTTTGCCCCGGTGTCCCAATACCAGCAGACTGAGCTTGTGGAGTTCGGACAAAGCGAAGCCCATGGCATCTGAATTGTCCAGAATGTAGGCCCCATGCTTGTGGTAGTCGCTGTGCGAGATTTGGCTGCCAATCTCATGCAACTGGGCGGCCCATTTCAGTTTTCGGTTCAGGCGTTCATCTGTCAGATTACCGGCCAGATTGTCTGGCGTTGCTGCCTGGGTCTGAAGCTGGGCAAACAAATGCTGGGCGACTTTGCCGACGCGCAGACCATGAACCGAGTCAGTGCCGAATTTGGCGGCGAGCCGTTGGACCGACTTGGAGCGCACATCCGTTTGGTCCGAGGTGTTGCCCATCAAGTCAAATAAAAGTCCGTGTCGCAGACCACCGGTTGCCTGTTGCATTTGATCGATTTGCAGCAGATCGAAAACGGCCCGCAAAATGCTTAAGCCTCCACCGATGACCGCACGCCGCTCATCTTTCATGCCTGGCAGACGGAGTCGATCCACGCTTTGCGCATTGAGCAGCTTGTCCAGCAGCCAGTCCAACCCCTCCCGGCTGACGCAGCCTGCGGGCCAACCGGCAGCGGCCAGGACATCACCGACCGCACCCACGGTGCCCGCCGAGCCATAAGCCACGTCCCAGGCGTCGCGCCGGTAAGCATTAAGGGCTTCGTCCAGCACCGCCTTGGCCGCAATTTCTGCCATTTGAAAGGCGTACTTTGAGAACTGGTTGTTCGGGAAATAGCGTGTGGACCATGCAATGCTGCCGACCCGGTAGGATTCCATCTGCTTGGGCTCGAAACCTTGCCCCAGGATGAGTTCGGTGGAGCGGCCGCCAATGTCAACCACCAGACGGCGCTCGTTGCCCTGGGGTAGCGCGTGGGCGACGCCCTGGTAAATCAGCCGCGCTTCTTCCCGGCCGGAGATGACGTCAATGGGAAAGCCCAGCACGGCATTGGCCTGAACCAGAAATTCGTCGCGGTTACGTGCTTCACGCAAGGTTTGTGTTGCCACGGCGCGCACCTCGCCGCTGTTGAACCCGGCCAGACGTTCGCCAAAACGGGCCAGGCAATCCCAGCCCCGCGCCATGGCGTCAGGTGTCAGGTTGCGCTCTTCATCCAGACCGTTACCCTGGCGAACGGTTTCTTTTAAATATTCGGTACGGTAAAACTGACCGTGTTCAATGCGGCCAATTTCAAGGCGAAAGCTGTTCGATCCCAAATCCACGGCCGCCAGGCGAGTTCCATCTTGCATCAGTTATGTTTCCTGTTTTTCAGTGTCCAGCATAGCATTCGGGCGCAGCCGAATATCCGACCTGCAGTTTCAATCCGCAAGCCGGCTGTCGGGTGTGATCGCATTGAAGCTGATGCGAAACCCGCTTACCTCAACCGTGTGGTGCGGCTGGCGTATTTGAAACTAACCTGGACTTCTTGGGGTGGGATTTCACGAGTTTCCAACGATACGATAGTTTCGTGTCGGTCTTGTGACATGTGCGGCAGGGGATCAAGGCCAGGGGCAGGTTCACAATGTCAAATGCCTTATTCCCGCAAAATCATCTGTCCCCGAACCTCTCCGCCGGGGTGAGCTTCCGTGTGAATACTGACGTACCATTTTCCAGCCAGCAGGTCAGCGGCCTGCGCCGGGGTCAGCGTAGCGCGACCTTCCAACGGGCTCTTGACCGGGCCTTTGAAGGGCAGGGCGATGCTCGCGTTGGCGCCAATGCCGGCCGGGCCATGAAAGTGGCCTGCTGTGGCGGGGCCGCTCAGACCCGTAAACGACATCTTCCAGCGGAACAGCCGGTTGTTTTTATCCAGCACAGCATCCACCCGGCCGGTCGCCGGGGTGGCCACGGACGGCACCTGGTTCAAGCCTGTCATCTGGGTACTGAATGCAGCCAGGTGTGCGTCGGGCTGCAACACACTGCAGCCGGTTATGGCGAAGGCCATGGCGGTGGTGGTAAGTACAGAGTGCACGGAAAAATAAAAATGCATTTTCAACGCCTCCTGATTATTTTTTATGGTCGAAATTCGGGCCTGAGTGTAGGGGGCACCAAGCCCTGTTCGAGGGTTTTGCGATCGATTATTTGTAACAAAATATGCCGTCAGCCTTTGTCATTCAGGCTTCATTAGCTACATATTTAATAGCTGCTTGCGCATGTGCAACGGGGGCTAGAGGCTGATTAGGTCAATTTTTTCTTCTCTTCATACATGGCGGTGTCGCTGCGGTGGGTCAGCGACGCCACCGTGTCCCCCGGCTCAGCGCGTGCCACGCCGACACTGATGCTGGATTGCAGTCGCGCGTTGATGGCTGACCAGTTGAAGTCACGCACAGCGACGCTGATGCGCTGGCACACCTGTTGCGCCAGCTTCAAATCAGCGGTTTTGAAGGCAATAACGAATTCGTCGCCCCCCAGGCGTGCCGCCATGTCGTCCTCGCGCACGTGGGATTTCAGAATTTGCGCAATTCGTTTAAGCACCTCGTCGCCCACCTGGTGCGAGAAGTTGTCGTTGATCTGTTTGAATTAGTCCACGTCCACTACGGCCAGGCAGGGCGGCTGGCCCTGCGCCAGACCCCTTTGCAGCAGCTCTGTGGCGTAGCGTTCAAAATTGCGCCGATTGGGGATGCCGGTCAAAGTGTCTTCCAGCGACAATTTTTCCAGTCGACGTGCGGTGAGCTCCAGCCGGTCAATGCTTTGTTGGTGCAGCCGCAGGTCTACTTGCCAGTCAATCACGTTTTCACGGGTTTCCAGGCAGTCGCAGCGAATGAGCTGCTCCCGCAGTCGCAGGCGGCGCAACTCATCGAGCGCCTGGCCATGCAGGCGCTGCGCTATAAACAGTTGCGACGCCAGCAGATGTCCCAAGCAGGCCAGTTGTTCATGCTCCACGGTCACGGCAATCTCGATCATCTTTGCCGCGTGTCGGGTGGCGCTGGACCAGTCTTGCCGGGCCCAGGCCATCTCGGTCCGCGCCCACGCTTCCAGCGCCGACAGCCAGGTCAGCGTGCCATACCGTTGTGCCCAGCCGCTCAGCGCATTAACGTCCTCCATGGCCTGCTCCAGCTGGCCGTGCCAGCAGGCATCCAGACTGGTGCCAAACAGCAACACCGCCTCGGTCGTGACATTGGTGCCCAGCGGGAAAGCCCCGGGCGGCGCGCTGGCTGGCGCGGTGGGCGCGCCGGTAGCGCGACAGCATGCGGTCGCAGTGCGCCAGACAGAGCAGCGCCTTGGCCTCAAAGCGCTTGCTACCCAAGGTTTGTGCCGCTTTGAGTACTTTGTAGGACAACTCCCGACCGGTTTGCACCTCGCCGCCATCCAGGGCCGAATGCGCGCTTTTGAGCAGGGTTTCCAGGCTTGCTTCGGTCAGTTCATGGTCATCGGCGTTCATGCTGCCATTTTGCTTGAGGAATAAGGCGGTGTAATAGAGGCTATGCAGATCAAACCAATAAAACAAAACATGGGTATTTCTCTTGAGTTCTGACGATCTGGCGACCTTGTCGATGGCAGCCTTTGACCGCGTCGTGACGGCCACCGCGGGCTTTCGTTCACGCCCGGGCCAGCGCGACATGGCGCAACGCATTGCCAGCGTTTTATCGGGCGTGACGCTGGGCGAGCATCCCAACCCCGGCAAAGCCATCACCGTCATTCAGGCCGGCACCGGTGTCGGCAAGTCGGCGGCTTATTTGTCCACCACCGTGGCCATGGCGCTCTCGCTCAAGACCCGGGTCGTCGTCTCGACTGCCACCGTCGCCCTGCAAGAGCAGCTGATGACCAAGGATCTGCCCGCACTGGCCGCGGTGCTGGAGACGCCCTTTGTTTTCGCCCTGGCCAAGGGGCGCGGCCGTTATGTGTGCAAGCTCAAGCTGGAGCGGCTGGCCGGTGCCGGCGGCGAGGCCGGGGATGATCTGTTTGAAGCGGATGAAGACCTGCCGCCATCGCGTGCCGCGTTCGCCAAACAGCTGCAGGGTGAGGACCCCGAAGAGCGCCGCATGAAGCTGTATGAATCATTGGCAGACGCCCTGGCCAGCGGCAAATGGGATGGCGACCGCGACAACCTGACTGAGCAGCCGGAGCAGCGCGACTGGTCTGCCGTGGCGGCCGAGCGCCACACCTGCACGGCCCGGCATTGCCCGCGCTTTCGCGAGTGCAGTTACTACAACGCCCGCACCAAACTGGCGGAGGCCCAGGTCATCGTCGCCAATCACGATCTGGTGCTGGCCTCGCTGGGTCGCAAGGCGCTGCCGGAGCTGGACAACTGCCTGGTGGTGTTTGACGAAGGCCATCACCTGCCGGCGGTGGCGCTGGACCAGTTCGCCAGCAGCATGGATTTGTCCAGCCTGCGCTGGCTGGATAAATTGCCAAAAACCCTGCACGAGGTGAGCGAGAAAATACACCTAACGCTGGCACAGGACGTCAACACGCTGGCGCAACAGCTCAAAACCGCCCTGTTTGATGTGGGCCGGATGGTGATGGACTTGCTCAATGTCACCAGCACCGGTTACGACGGCGTCTATCGCTTCAAGAACGGCGTGCTGCCCGAGGCTTGGCGCGACCCCATCGCCCTGATTCAGGGCCATGCAAGCGGTTTGTCCAAAGCGCTGGAAGCCCTGGGGGCCGAGGTGAAACTGCTGGCCAAAGAAGACCCGTCGCAAGCGGTGAGCTGTTCGCTGCTGTACGCCAAGCTGGGGCAGCTGGCCCCCAAGCTGGCCAGTGTGGTGGATACCAGCAGCCTGCTGCTGGAACATGGCCCGCAACCGCTGGCCAAGTGGCTCAAGTCCGATACCAGTTCCGGGCTGGTCTTTTTGACGGCGCACGCCTGCCCGATCGTGCCGGGCGACCTGCTGCGCCAATCTCTGTGGAGCCAGGTGCGCGGTGCGGTCATTACCTCGGCCTCGCTCACCAGTTGCGGCAGTTTTGATTACTTTCTGCAAGAAGCGGGGCTGGTCAACAACCCCCATGTGTCAACACTGGAAGTCGAAAGCCCCTTCAACTATCAAACCCAGGGCGAGCTAATCGTGGTGGAGACCGAGGCCGACCCCAAAAATGCCGAGGCCTACACCCGCGAGATGGTCGGCGAGTTGCTGTCGGATTTAAGCCAGGTCGCGCATGGGGCGCTGGTCTTGTTCACCTCGCGTGTGCAGATGAAGGCGGCGGTGGATGCGCTGGGTGCCAACTTGCAGGAGGTCGTGCTAGTACAGGGCCAAATGGCGCGTGGCCGCCTGCTGGGCGCCCATCAGGCGCGAATCGAGGCCGGGTTACCCTCGGTTATTTTCGGCTTGCAGTCGTTTGGCGAAGGGCTGGACTTGCCCGGCAAACTGTGCGAAACGGTGTTTATCGCCAAGTTGCCGTTCAGCCCGCCGTCCGACCCGGTGGAGGAGGCCCGTTCTGAATGGCTCAAGAGTGTCGGGCGTGATCCGTTTTCCGAGCTGGTGGTGCCGGCTACGGGCATCAAGCTGCTGCAGTGGACGGGCCGGGCGATTCGTACCGAAGAAGACCACGCCACCGTGATTTGTTACGACCGGCGCCTCTTGCGAATGGCGTTCGGACGGCGCATGCTGCAGGGTTTGCCGCCCTATGCAGTGTCGCGCCGGGTCGGCGGCGTGGCGCTGGCGGTTTGATCGAAGGAGTTTAAAGTTGGATCAAGTGATGAAAACAATTATTGGCCTGATATTTCGGGTGCTGATGCTGTTGGTCGGGCTGGTTTTTATGGCCAGTCTGCTGCTGGCGGCGCTGCTGTTGCTGGCGGTCTGGCTGGTTCAGGCGCTGTGGGCCCGCTTGACCGGCCAACCGGTGCGCCCCTGGACTTTTCGGGTCAACCGGCAGGCGATGTGGAACCGCTTTTATCGGGCGCCGGGGCAGGGCCGCCCAGCCCGGCGCGACTCCGCCGATGTGGTTGACGTGGAAATCAAGGAAATCAAACCGCCGGAGCGTTAGCCTGCTTGGGGCTTTACTGGCTTTGACCCGGTGGGGGTGGGGCGGATGCCGGGCGCTCCGCGTCCTTCGGACTTTTTGATGTCGCGCCCAACATCCGCCCCGCCCCCACCTCACTTCGGTCGCTAATCTGCTACTTTATTGATAGCTGCTTGCGCAGGTGCTACGGGGGCTAGAGGCCTATTTGTCTTGTAAATCTCGAAAGATGTCTTTGGAGAACAAGTCAATGGCGGTCTTGGCTACCTGGGTCGTGTCAAAGTACGCGTAGGCACCGACACCGACGGCGCCGATCAGGGGCACAAAGCGGGCCGCGCTCTTGCCGATGATGTTCTGGGTCACTTTGACGCCCAGCGTCTGCGCTGCCGACTGCATAAAACCCAGCGACGTACGCTGAATCAGATAACGCTCGCCCACACGCACCACCACATCGCGAAAAAGCTGGGCCGAGACGTGTTTGAACAAGCAGTAAATCATTTGCTCACGGCCCAGCGAGGCGCTTTTGCCATAAACCGCAGCGATGTCTGACACCATTTGCGCCTGCAGCCGCCACACCGCCACCAGTTCCGGCAGTATCGTCAGCCAGCCCAGAAAGCCCGGCGGCAAGGCCAGCGAACCAGCCATCAGGCTGGCTTGCCGGGCAGCCGTGCGGCCCAGGGCTTGGGCCCGCGCTTGGGCTTGTTCAACCTGGCTTTCGCTGGAGTCGGGTACGTGCAGCACCAGACCCAGAATGGCGTCGCCTACTTTGTGGCGCAGGTCCTGGTGTGAGTCAACCGTGGCAAGGGCATTTTTCGACATGGTTTGCAATTATGTCGCTGCCCGATAATTGGCCGCATGGCTCAATCCCCGCTCGATCACCAATCCCTGTTTAACGCCCGTTTGCTGACGCGCTCGGTGCAGCCCGCACCGGTGCCGCCAGCGCACCAACAATTGCTCAGTGACTGGGCGCAGGCCATCCGTAGCGGGGCGATTCGCCAGCGTTCCGAACAGCAAATTCGCGGCGCCTTCACGCAAAAGTTTTTTGTCGAATTGCTCGGCTTTAAGGCCTTCGGCAGTGCGCCCGAGTTCACCCTGGCCGATGAAAACTATGTGGGCAAAGGTCGTGCGGACATGGTGCTGGGGCACTTTAGCCCGCTGGGCGACTCGGGCCTGGTGCCGGTCGAGCTCAAGGGGGCGGACACCCCGAACCTGGATGTGATGATGCCCGGGCGCTACAAATCGCCCGTCCAGCAGGCGTGGGAATATGCCATGGACTTGCCCAACTGCAAGTTTTTGCTGCTTTCCAACATGCTGGAAATCCGGCTCTACGCTGTCGGCCACACCCGTCGCGTTTACGAGCGCTTTGATTTGCTGGAGGTGGCAGAAAACCCGCTCCACTACCAGCGGCTGATGCTGTTGCTCGGTGCCGATAACCTGCTGGGCGGCCGCACCCTTGAGCTGCTAAACGAATCCGGCCAGATTGAAAAACAGATCACCCGCGAGCTCTACGCTGATTACAAACGCTGGCGCATCCAGCTCATCACCGCGCTGGCGCAGGCCAACGACATCGAGCCCGGCGCGCTCATCACTCCGGCGCAAAAGCTGCTGGATCGCGTGCTGTTCGTCGCCTTTGCCCAGCAGCGCGGCCTGCTCCCCGCCGATACACTGAAAAGTGTCAATAACAGCAGCGGCTGGGCGGTGGTGCCCAAATACGAGCACTACAAAACCTTGTTCAAGGCCATCGACAAAGGCCTGCCCGAGCGCGGCATTCCCCCGTACAACGGCGGTTTGTTCGCGCCAGACGGTTTGCTCGACAACTTGAGCGTGCCCAACGCCGCCTGTGACATGTTCATGGAGTTCGGCAAATACGACTTTGGCGGCGAAGTCTCGGTCAATGTGCTGGGCCACATTTTTGAACAGTCCATCACCGACCTGGAGCAACTCAAAGAGCTGGCCGACACCGGTGCCTTCACGCTCGAGGCCATTACCCGCCAAGTCGAGCAGGCCCGGGCCAGCAGCACCTCAGTCAGTGGTGCCCGCAAAGAGCACGGCATTGTTTACACACCCGAGTTCATCACCGCCTTCATCGTTGATCAAACATTAGGTAAAGCCATTGAGAGCCGCCGTGCAGTCTGTCTGAGCAGCTATCAAATCAGTAGTGAATCGGGTGGCATTCCAGCCTGGCGCAAACCCACGGCCGAGGAAAAGAAATACGCCAGCAAAGCGCTGGCGCAACCCGAGCGCGTGGTGGAACTCATCTTCTGGCGCGCCTGGCTGGCCGAGCTCATCACCCTCAAGGTGTGCGATCCGGCCTGTGGTTCGGGTGCGTTTTTGGTGGCGGCGTTTGACGTGCTGCTGGCCGAATACAACAACGTCAATGAACAAATTGCCGTCATCACCGGCAGCATGGAAGTGTTCAATGCCGACAAAGAGATTCTGAACAGCAACCTCTTTGGCGTGGACCTGAACGCCGAAAGCATCGAAATCACCAAACTCAGCCTGTGGCTCAAAACCGCCAAACACGGCAAACCGCTGGAAAGCCTGGAAGCCAACCTGCGCGTCGGCAACAGCCTGGTATCCAGCGCCGACGATGGGCTCGACGGCCGGAGTTTTGATGTCAAAGCCTTTGACTGGAACGCAGCCTTCCCCAGCGTGGTGGCGCAAGGCGGCTTTGATGTGATCGTCGGCAACCCGCCTTATGTGCGGATGGAACGGCTCAAGGTGATCAAGCCTTATCTGGAAAAGCGTTTTGCTGTGGCCAGCGACCGGGCTGACTTGTATTGCTACTTTTTTGAGCTGGGCATTCGGCTATTACGCGATGTGGATGGCAGCGGCAATGCGGGTGGCCGCCTTGGCTTTATTTCATCCTCCACCTTCTTCAAGACCGGCTCTGGGGAAAATCTGCGCGCCTATCTGCTGGCGCATGCGCAGATTGAGACAGTGGTCGATTTTGGCGACTTGCAGGTGTTTGAGGGTGTCACCACCTATCCCGCCATCATCACCGCGCGGCGCAGTAGCGCGCCCAACCCAGAGACACCGCTGCGCTTTTGGAAGCTGAAGACTGAGGTGCCGAAAAAATTTGCAGAAACCTTTAAAGAGGTGGCCCAAACGATGCCGCAAGCTCGTTTGAGCGCCCAGGCATGGCAGTTTGAGGGCGATGCACTGTCAAACTTGCGCAACAAGCTGCGTGCAGGGCATCGGACGCTCAAAGACGTATATGGTGCGCCTTGTCGCGGCATCGTGACCGGACTGAACGAGGCGTTTGTGCTGAGCCGGGCTCAGCGCGACGCGCTCGTGGCGCAAGACCCGCGCAGTGCCGACTTGCTCAAGCCTTTTCTGGAAGGCAAAGACCTGAAAAAGTGGCGCGTCGAGCCGCAGGATTTGTGGCTGATCTACATCCCGAAAAACCGCGTCCAGATTGACGATTACCCAGCGGTCAAGGCCCATTTACTGTCGTTCAAGGTGGCGCTGGAAAAGCGTGCCACCAAGCAGGAGTGGTTTGAGTTGCAGCAGGCGCAGGAGGCTTACGTACCTCAGTTTGAGGCACGCAAACTTTATTTTCCTGAGTTTGCATTGAGTTCGCAGTTTTCATACGAAGTGAAAGCACATTTTCCGGGCAACAAAGCGTATTTTGTTTCAGGTGCCGGATTTTGTGAGTTGGCCTTCTTGAACTCACGGGCAATTTGGTTACTTTTTTGCGGGAACTCCACTGCCATTCGTGGTGGGTGGCGTGAAATGAGAGGTGAGTATGTGCAAAGCCTTCCCATTCCGATCATTACAGATGAACAAAAGAAGCAACTCGTCACATTAGCCCAAGCCGCCCAAACCGCCGCCGAAGCCCGTCGCGACGAGATCGCCCGCTTTGGCCGGGCCGCGCTGCGCGACCTGGTGCCCGGCGGTTTGAGCAACCTGACAGCGGCAGGCGGTGCCAAGCTGCCCGCCGCCTGGCAAAGTGCTGTGCCCGAGTTTGGCGACTTCACGGCCGAGCTCAAAAAGCGCTTCAAACGCGAGCTCAATTTGCAGGAGCGCAACGACTGGGACGCCGACGTCACGCAAGCCCGCGCGCAGGTGACCACTTTCACTCAAGCCATCCTGCAGGCCGAGCGCGAGATCGACGCCATCGTCTATCAGCTGTTTGCGCTCAGCCCCGAAGAAATCCGACTGATTGAAGAGAAATAAGCATAAAAAGTTCCTCTAGCCCCCGTGCAGTATGCGCAATAAGCTATAAAAATGGTAGCAAATAATCAACTAATGCAAGGCGGGGGCGGGGTGGATGTTGGGCGCGACATCAAAAAGTCCGAAGGACGCGGAGCGCCCGGCATCCGCCCCGCCTGCGCCGGTTCAAAGCCCAAACCCCGCCAAACGTTTTAGCTCTTATAGCCAGATTCACGTTGGTGTCGCACCGCCAGCACCAGTACGCACTGGCGGCCTGGCAAGAAACGGTAGAGCGCCAAATAGCCTGAGCTGCCGCGAGAAATCACCAGCTCACGGTTCCCAGCGCGGACCTTGCGCCCAATTTCAGGGCTGTGCGCCAAAATATCCAGCGCTTCAAAAATGATCCCGACAGTTGCCAGGGCGGCGGCGGGATCATTGCTCAATAAAAAGTCGGTGAGTCTTTGCAGGTCATCCAGCGCACGCTTGGTGTACTGAACCTCGTTCATGCCTCTGTCATCGGTTTCGCTGGATCAAACGGCACGGGCTTCGGCGCTGTCGGCTTGCCGCCCCGGACACGGGCGGTGATGTAGTTCTTGACATCTTCGGCGCGAAAAACTTTGTTGCTGCGCAAGGTGTCCGCGTAGGCTGCCTCGCCGTCGGCGTAAAACTGTTGACGCGCAAGCGCATTCTCCATGGCCGTTTGCAGCGTTTCCACCATCAGCGCATGCGAGGTTTTGCCTTCGAGCGCTGCCACTTGAGCGATGGTGGCCTTTAAAGTGTCAGGGAGTTTGAGGGAGGTGGTGGATGACATAAAAGCTCCAAAAGTGTCACCATAGTAACACCAGGGCTTAACAAAACATCAGTGCCAGCCAGGCCGGGTCATCAATGACATTGATCAGCAGGTAGGCGCCGATGCGGTAGAGCCACAGTTCGACGAGATCCTTTTTGTCAAACGATGTCGATGACATGAATGGCGTAGTGGCCGGCGCGGCGGTCGGCAAAGTAATGTTCCAGCGTTTCCTTGACGGTTCTGAATGCAATTTCGTCCCAGGGTATTTCATCTTCGGTAAACAGACGGGCCTCGATGGTCTCATAGCCGGGGTTGAACGTGTCGCTCAGGAGGCGAGCCCGGTAGAACAGGTGGACCTGCCCGACGCGGGGCACGTTGACGAGAGAGAAAAAACCTTCCATCTCAAACTGCGCCCCGGATTCTTCCAGCGTTTCGCGCGCAGCGCCTTCGGCCACGGTTTCATTCAGCTCCATAAAGCCGGCCGGCAGTGTCCATTTACCCCGACGCGGCTCGATATTGCGTTTGCACAGCAGCACCTTATTCCCCCAATGCGGCACGGTGCCCACCACGTTGAGCGGGTTTTCGTAATGGATGGTGTGGCAGGTGGGGCAGACCGCGCGCTCTTTGGTGTCGCCATCGTCCGGAATTCGGTAGACCACGGCTGAGCCGCAGTTTTTGCAGTGTTTGATGGGGTTGCGCAGCATGAATACAGTGTAATTCGACCTTAACCGACCGTGATCTTGATTGATTCGAGTCCTGTCACGGCACCCAGCATGGTGTCGCCCGTCATCACTGCGGCCACGCCTTCCGGTGTGCCGGTGTAAATCAGATCACCGGGCTGCAACTCCCACGCGGCTGACAGGTGCTCAATCGTCTCGGCGATGTTCCAGATCAGTTTGGAAACCTGGCTGCGCTGGCGATCCTGGCCGTTTACCTGCAGGTAAATTTCGGCGTTGGTGATATTGCCTGCCGCTAGAGCCGGGGTGATGGGGCCGATCGGGGCCGACTGGTCAAACGCCTTGCCAATGCACCAGGGGCGACCCTGTTTTTTCATCTCGTTTTGCAGGTCGCGGCGCGTCATGTCCAGGCCCACGGCGTAGCCAAAAATGTGTTTGCCGGCGTCGGCCGCCTTGATGTTTTTGCCGCCGGTGCCGATGGCCACCACCAGTTCGATTTCGTGGTGCAGGTTTTTGGTCAGGCTGGGGTAGGGCATGGCGCCGGTTTCGCCGGCGTTGACGACCACCAGTGCATCAGTCGGTTTCAGGAAGAAGAAGGGCGGCTCGCGGCCGGTAAAGCCCATCTCTTTGGCGTGATCCTCATAGTTGCGCCCAACGCAGTAGATGCGGTGCACCGGAAAGCGCAAAGGGCTGCCCAGCACCGGCACCGACACCGGTGGGGCAGGATTGAAAACGTAGTTCATGGGAATTTTCCTTCTGCTCAGGCTGATTTGGCAACCAGGTCAAAGTGCTCAACGACCGGGGCGCCGGCAAAAAACGGTCCCACGATGGCGCGCCATTGGGTAAAACCGGGCGACTGGCGAAACCCCACCGTGTGGTCTTCCAGCGTGTCCCAGAAAATCTGGAGAACGTAGCGCTCGGCGTTTTCAATGCCCTTATTGACCTTGTAACCCTGAAACCCCTTGGCTTCATGGATGACGGTTTTCAAACCGCGCTGAATGGCTTCTTCAAAAGCGGCGTTCTGACCGGGGTGAATGCGGATGTCAGCGAGTTCGAGAATCATAAAAGTCTCCGGGGTGTCGTTTCGTGTTGGCAGGTGCTCAAGTCTAGCGGCAGACCAGCGGCCGTGGCCGACCCGGTTCTGTGCGGTATGCTGCCGGCCATGCAAATTGAAAACTTTATCCCAGGCAAAGACGCCTCGCTCGAATCCACCATCAACACCCTGCAAGCCAGGTTGCAGTCACTCGGGTTTCATATTGAAGAACGCTCCTGGCTGAATCCGGTAGACGGCATCTGGTCGGTGCATATTCGCGACCGTGATTGCCCGCTCTTGTTCACCAACGGCAAGGGCGCCACCCGGCTGGCGTGTCTGGCCAGTGCACTGGGCGAGTTTTTTGAGCGACTTTCCACCAACTATTTCTGGACGCACTATTACCTGGGCCCCAAAGTGGCCGATCGGCACCATGTGCATTACCCGCAGGAGCGCTGGTTTGAGCCGGGTGAAGACGGCAAATGGCCGGTCGATTTGTTGAACCCCGGGCTGCACAAGTTTTACAACCCGGAAGGTCATGTTGACGCCAGCAGCCTGATTGAATTCAATTCCGGCAACGTCGAGCGGGGTATTTGTGCCATTCCCTACGTGCGCGAGCGCGATGGCGTCGTCACCTATTTCCCGGTCAACATCATCGGCAACCTGTATGTGAGCAACGGCATGTCGGCCGGCAACACCCAGGCTGAGGCGCGCACGCAGGCCTTGTCGGAGATCTTTGAGCGGCACATCAAGGGCCGCATCATCAGCGAAGGCATTTGTCTGCCGGACGTGCCTGAAGCGGTGATTGCGCGTTACCCGCGCATTGCCGCCGGCATCAAAGCGCTGCGTGCGGCGGGCTTTGGCATTCTGGTCAAAGACGCGTCACTGGGGGGCCAGTACCCGGTGATGAACGTCACCCTGCTGCACCCCGAAGACCAGGGTTGCTTTGCCAGTTTTGGCGCCCACCCGCGCTTCGAGATTGCGCTGGAGCGCGCGCTGACCGAGCTGTTGCAGGGTCGCGCCCTGGACTCACTGGCCGGTTTTCCGGTGCCGGGGTTCGATCTGGAAGAGGTGGCCAGCTCACCCAATATCGAAATCCATTTTGTCGACTCCAGCGGCGTCATCCACTGGAAGTTTCTGGGTGATGTGCCCGACTACGAGTTTTGTGACTGGAACTACAGCACCACCACCGCCGAAGACTATGCCTGGGCGGTGGACCGCATTCACCGCGAAGGGCGCGAAATCTACATTGCCGACTTCACCCATCTGGGCGTCTATGCCTGCCGCATTCTGGTGCCCGGCATGTCCGAGATTTACCCGGTGGACGACCTGGAGTTCGAGAACAACAGCGTTGGCAACGACATTCGTGAAGCGATTTTGAATCTGCCTGATCTGGACGACGACGAGTGTTCGGACCTGCTCGACACCCTGAATGAATCTGCGTTGGCGGACCAGCGTCCGGTGGCCGCGGTGATTGGCCTGGCGGCCGATGCGGGCTCATTCTGGAGCGACCTGCGCGTGGGCGAGCTCAAAACCCTGCTGGCCCTGGCGATTGGCGATGAAGCTGCCACGCTGGAAGGCTGCGACTGGGTCAGGCACTTCGATCAGCTCAACCCCCAGCGGCGCGCTGTGTACGCCTGCATTGAAAGCCTGATCAACCTGGCCGACATGGGCGGTACCGGGCCCTACCTGGCCTCCTTGCGCCAGCTTTACGGCGCTGGCGCCGTGGCGCAGGCGCACGCGCTCATCATGCAAACTGATCGTTTCATGGGTCTTTCTGCGCCCGGGCTGATGCTGACCGGCTGCGAAATGCACCACAAGCTGCTGGCGGCGTACGACAAGGTTCATGTGCGCGCGGCCTGACATGGCCCCCACGCTTGTCACTTAGCACCGGATCTAGTCATGCAGACCCTCAGGAAAATTCTTCGAGCAATTCTCTTCCCGCTGATCGCGGGACTGTTGCTCTTTGAGGAGTGGGGATGGGCGCCGCTGGCGGCGGCCTTTGCCCGACTCGCCCGTTTGCCGCTGTGGGCCTGGCTGGAGCGAAAAATATCGCAATTGCCGCCGGCTGGGGCGCTGCTGGCTTTTGGCGTGCCAATGTTGACCTTGCTGCCAGTGAAGGTGCTGGCGCTCTACCTGTTTGGCCAAGGCCAGACCACGCTGGGACTGGTCTTGTTGCTCGGCGCCAAGCTGGGGGGCACGGCGGTGCTGGCGCGGCTGTTCCAGCTGACGCAGCCGGCCCTGATGCAGTTGCGCTGGTTCGCCTGGTGGTATCCGCGCTGGAAGGCCTGGAAAGATGGTGTCCTGGCCGAGGTTCGCCGGTCTGCCCCTTGGCGCGAGGGGCAAAGGCTCAAGCGCAGTGCCCAGGCCTGGTGGCAGCGTTTGCGGCGCTGAGCCGTCGCCAGTGCCTGCCCGGAGCGGCTTTCGGTTTATCCTTTGCAGCATGAAGCGTTACAACTACTTTCGTTCCTCTGTCTCGTTTCGGGTGCGCCTGGCGCTGCCCGCCTTCCCGCAGGCGCAGCCGGCCACTTGCCCCGCTAACGAAGGCTGACGGTGAACGCCGACTGGCTTGTGCCCCAATGGCCTGCGCCTGCGCATGTGCATGCGGTGTGTACCACGCGCGCCGGTGGCACATCGATGGCGCCCTACGACTCGCTGAATCTGGGTGACCATGTGGGCGATCGTCCGCTGGATGTCGCTGCCAATCGCGCCATTCTCCAGCAGGCGATGGGTGCGCAGCCCGTGTTTTTGTCGCAGGTGCATGGCGCGCAGGCCGTCTGGCTGTCTGACAAAACCGCACCTGGCACGCAGGCCGATGGCTGCATCACCGATCAGCCCTGCGTGGCCTGCACCATCATGGTGGCCGATTGCCTGCCGCTGCTGTTGACCAACGCGCAGGGCAACCGGGTGGCGGCGGCGCACGCCGGCTGGCGTGGCCTGGCGGGGCAGGGTGGCCAGGGGATTCTTGAAGCAGTTTTGGAACGTTTCAGGGCTCCAGCCCCCGTCGATTCTGTGCAGGATGCTTCAAAAATAATAGCGTGGTTAGGCCCCTGTATCGGGCCGGAAGCGTTTGAAGTGGGCGATGAGGTGCGCGACGCCTTTGTGGTGCATGACCGGGCCGCCCTGGCGCTGTTCAAGCCCAAAGCCAGTGGTAAATGGCTGGCAGACCTGCAGGGCCTGGCACGTTTGCGCCTGGCCGCCTTGGGGGTGACCCAAATCTACGGCAACGATGGCAGTCGCTCCTGGTGCACCGTTAGTCAGCCGTTACGGTTCTTCTCGCACCGGCGCGACCGCGTCAGCGGCCGTATGGCGGCTTGCATCTGGCTGGACTGAATGAGCCTGCGCCAGTTCGGCGGCTTCTCTGGCCTTGATCGCGCGGCGCCGCGCCGGTGCGCGCATAAGGTAAACCACTAATGCCACGGGCCCTAAACCATAGAAAAAGAATGTCATGATTGCACCCAGCACCGAACCATTGGGATGGGTGGCTTCGGCGACCGCCATCATGAGCGCAACATACAACCAGGCAATGGGTACTATGTACATAAATAAGTGAGTTCGTGGACGTTTGAAAAATGTCGGTTTTTCGTAGGGGTAGGCACTGGATACTAGAGCCTATAACGATAAGTAGCTATTGTGAGGACACAGCATGACACAGGATTCTCCCGAATTTTGGGCGCAGTCGGCCCAGCAGTTTCAACATGCTTTGGGTGAGAGCTGGGCCAAAGCCTTTCAGTCCTTCCAGAATATGGATCTGGGTGGCGCCGGTACCGATGGCGTAGCGCCCGTCTGCCAGCCGCCTTCCATCAGCTTTTCGCCGGAGAAGTTGCAGGCATTGCAGCAGCAATACCTGAAGGACGCCGCCGGGCTCTGGGCGCAGGGCCTGCAGGGCACCCCCGAGTCAAATGACAAACGCTTTGCTGCGCAAGCCTGGGGCTCTAATCCGGTGGCCGCTTTTTCGGCGGCTGCCTACCTGCTCAATGCCCGCACCCTGCTGGGCATGGCCGATGCGGTGGAGGCCGATGCCAAGACCCGCGCCCGCATTCGTTTCGCCGTTGAACAGTTGACGGCGGCGGCGGCGCCGAGCAACTTTCTGGCGTTCAATGCCGAGGCTCAAAAGAAGGCGATCGAGACCAAGGGCGAGAGCATTGCCAAAGGCCTGCATAACCTGCTGCATGACATGCGCCAGGGCCATGTGTCCATGACCGATGAAAGCGTGTTTGAAGTCGGTAAAAACGTGGCCACCACCGAAGGCGCCGTGGTGTTCGAGAACGAACTGTTCCAGCTGATCGAATACAAGCCGCTCACGGCCACGGTGTTTGAGAAGCCTTTTCTGCTCATTCCGCCAAACATCAACAAGTTCTACATCCTGGACCTGCAGCCGGAAAACTCCCTGATCCGCTATGCCGTGGCGCAGGGCCACCGTACCTTTGTGGTGAGCTGGCGCAACCCCGATGCCTCGCTGGCCCACAAAACCTGGGACGACTACGTCGAAGACGCTGCTATCAAAGCAATCGCCGTAACGCAAGAAATCACGGGGGCCAAGAGCATCAATGCCTTGGGTTTTTGTGTCGGCGGCACCATTTTGGGCACTGCGCTGGCGGTGCTGGCGGCGCGTGGCCAGACCACGAAGGGGCCTGCCAAGCCGCTGCCGGTGACCAGTGCCACCTTCCTCACCGCGATGCTTGATTTCAGCGACACCGGCATTCTGGATGTCTTCATCAATGAATCCTTTGTCAAATACCGCGAACAGGAGATGGGCAAGGGCGGTTTGATGAAGGGGCAGGATCTCTCCTCCACCTTCAGCTTTTTGCGGCCCAATGACCTGGTCTGGAACTATGTGGTGGGCAACTACCTCAAGGGCGAAACACCGCCCCCGTTCGACCTGCTGTACTGGAACAGCGACGCCACCAACCTGCCGGGCCCTTTTTACGCCTGGTATTTGCGCAATACCTACCTGGAAAATAACCTGGTCAAGCCCGGCAAGGCGCTTGTGTGTGGCGAAAAGGTGGATTTGCGCAAGGTCGGTATGCCGGTCTATATCTATGGCTCGCGGGAAGACCACATTGTGCCGATTGGGGGCGCCTACGCCTCGACCCAATTCCTGCCCGGTAAAAAACGCTTTGTGATGGGCGCTTCCGGCCACATTGCGGGCGTGATCAACCCACCGGCTAAAAACAAACGCAGCTACTGGATCCGCGCCGACGGCAAGTTGCCCAAAACCCATGCCGAATGGCTGGCAGGGGCCACCGAGCATCCCGGCAGCTGGTGGACCGATTGGTCCCAATGGCTTGCAGCCCAGGCCGGTAAACAGATTCCTGCGCCCAAGACCTATGGCAAAGGTAAATACAAGGCCATCGAAGCCGCCCCTGGCCGCTACGTGAAGGCAAAGGCTTAATTAATTTCTTATTCAGGAGACAAAAAGTGGAAGACATCGTTATCGTTTCAGCCGCCCGCACCGCTGTCGGCAAATTTGGCGGAACGCTCGCCAAAACCCCTGCGACCGAGCTCGGTGCCGCCGTCATCAAGAATTTGCTGGCCCGCACCGGCCTGGGCGTTGACCAGATCGGTGAAGTCATCATGGGCCAGGTGCTGGCGGCAGGCGCAGGTCAAAACCCGGCGCGTCAGTCGGTGATCAAGAGTGGCCTCGCAAAAGAAACCCCGGCGCTCACCATCAACGCGGTTTGCGGCTCGGGCCTCAAAGCCGTGATGCTGGCCGCGCAAGCGGTGGCCTATGGCGACAGTGACATCGTCATAGCCGGTGGTCAGGAGAACATGAGTGCCTCGCCCCACGTCTTGCTGGGCTCGCGTGACGGCCAGCGCATGGGCGACTGGAAGATGATCGACTCCATGATCGTCGACGGCCTGTGGGACGTGTACAACCAGTACCACATGGGCATCACCGCCGAGAACGTGGCCAGGCAATACGGCATCACGCGCGACATGCAGGACGCACTGGCCCTGGCCAGCCAGCAAAAAGCCGCCGCCGCCCAGGACGCCGGCAAGTTCAAGGACGAAATCGTGCCCTTCCATCTTGCCCAGAAGAAGGGCGATCCGATCATCTTTGCCGCTGACGAGTTCCTCAACCGCAAGAGCACGGCCGAGGCTCTGGCCGGGCTGCGTCCCGCCTTTGACAAAGCCGGTAGCGTGACTGCGGGCAATGCGTCCGGCCTGAACGATGGCGCTGCTGCCGTGATGGTGATGACGGCCAAAAAAGCCGCAGCCTTGGGGCTCACGCCCCTGGGCCGGATTGCCAGCTTTGCCACCAGTGGCCTTGACCCGGCACTGATGGGCATGGGGCCGGTGTCTGCTTCGCAAAAAGCGCTGGCCCGTGCCGGCTGGAAAGCGGCCGACCTTGACCTGCTGGAAATCAACGAAGCGTTCGCGGCGCAAGCCTGTGCGGTGAACCGGGAAATGGGTTGGGACACCTCCAAAGTCAACGTCAACGGTGGCGCCATTGCCATCGGCCACCCGATCGGCGCGTCTGGTTGCCGTATTCTGGTCACACTGCTGCATGAAATGCAGCGGCGCGATGCCAAAAAGGGCATTGCCAGTTTGTGTATCGGTGGCGGCATGGGGGTTGCCCTGACGATCGAGCGCTGATTCTCCCAATTGGTTGGGGACAGAGCTTGTTCGCTCCGCGTAACTGCGGTCTGTCCCGCAAGGTTTCAAAAATTAACAAAGAGGAAGACAAAATGAGTCAAAAAGTAGCTTACGTCACGGGTGGCATGGGGGGCATCGGTACCGCCATTTGCCAGCGCCTGAGCAAAGAAGGTTTCAAGGTCATTGCGGGTTGCGGCCCCACGCGCGATCATGCCAAATGGATTGCCGAACAGGCGGCGTTGGGCTTCACGTTTTACGCTTCGGTCGGCAATGTCGGCAACTGGAATTCCACGGTGGAAGCCTTCAGCAAGACCAAGGCCGAGCACGGCAGCATCGACGTGTTGGTGAACAATGCCGGCATCACGCGCGACCGCATGTTCCTGAAAATGACGCGTGAAGACTGGGATGCCGTGATCGAAACCAACCTCAACAGCATGTTCAACGTCACCAAGCAGGTGGTGGGTGACATGGTGGAAAAAGGCTGGGGCCGCATTATCAACATTTCATCCGTGAACGGGGTCAAGGGCCAGGCCGGCCAGACCAATTATTCTGCGGCCAAGGCGGGCATGCACGGCTTTTCCATGGCACTGGCGCAGGAAATGGCCACCAAGGGCGTGACCGTCAACACCGTGAGCCCCGGCTACATTGGCACCGATATGGTCAAAGCCATCCGTCAGGAAGTGCTGGACAAGATCATCGCCACCGTCCCCGTCAAGCGTCTGGGTGAGCCCAGCGAAATTGCCTCCATCATCGCCTGGCTGGCATCGGATGAAGGTGGCTACTCAACCGGCGCCGAATTCTCGGTGAACGGTGGTTTGCACATGGGCTGATGCTTTACAGCATGGTCTGTAAAAACCCGCTTCGGCGGGTTTTTATTTGTTCATTTTTTTGCGGCAAATGTGGTTTCCCACAATTGCCGCCGCAATTTCTCCGGCTTAAAGTGGCAGGCGTTCATTCTTTAACTTAACCGGCCCTGCCCATGACCTCCAACCAAGCGGCGAAAAAGCGTCCCCTGTATAAATCTCTTTATTTCCTGGTGCTGACGGCGGTGGCCTGCGGCGTCTTGCTCGGGCACTTCTACCCGCAAATCGGCACCGACATGAAGCCCCTGGGTGATGGTTTCATCAAACTGATCAAGATGATCATCGCGCCCATCATTTTCTGCACGGTCGTCATCGGCATTGCCGGCATGGAAGACATGAAAAAAGTGGGCAAAACCGGTGGCCTGGCCTTGCTTTATTTTGAAGTGGTGAGCACGCTGGCGCTGATCGTGGGCCTGGTCATCGTCAACCTGATCCAGCCGGGCGCTGGCATGAACGTCAATGCGGCCACGCTGGACACCAAAGGCATTGCGGCCTTCACCGCACCCGGCAAGATGGTGGGAACCGTTGATTTTCTGCTGAACATGATCCCCGTCTCGGTGGTGGACGCCTTCGCCAAAGGTGAAATCCTGCAGGTGTTGCTGTTCTCCGTGCTGTTTGGTTTTGCCCTGCATAAATTTGGTGGCCGCGGCACTCTGGTTTTTGATTTGATCGAAAAGATGTCTCACGTCTTGTTTGACATTGTCGGCATCATCATGAAGCTGGCGCCCATCGGTGCCTTTGGTGCGATGGCTTTTACCATTGGCAAGTACGGTATTGGCTCGCTGTTTTCGCTGGGCAAGCTGATGGGCACGTTTTATCTGACCTGCTTTATTTTCGTCTTTGGCGTACTTGGCACGATCGCCAAGGTGCACGGCTTCAGCATCTGGAAGTTTGTCAAATACATCAAGGAAGAGCTGCTGATCGTGTTGGGCACATCCTCCTCGGAATCGGTGCTGCCGCGCATGATGGAGAAGATGGAAAACCTGGGCGCCAAGAAAACCTGTGTCGGTCTGGTGATCCCCACGGGCTATTCTTTTAACCTGGATGGCACCTCCATCTACCTGACCATGGCCGCCGTTTTCATTGCCCAGGCGACCAACACGCCCATGACGCTGCTGCAGGAAGTCACGCTGCTGGCGGTGCTGCTGCTCACCTCCAAAGGTGCGGCTGGCGTCACCGGCAGCGGCTTCATTGTGCTGGCCGCGACGCTGTCTGCGGTGGGCACCGTGCCTGTCGCTGGCCTGGCATTGATTCTGGGGATTGACCGTTTCATGTCCGAGGCGCGCGCACTGACTAACCTGGTGGGCAACGGTGTCGCCACGATTGTGGTCGCCAAGTGGACCGGTGAACTCAACACCGAGCGCCTGCACGCGGGTTTGAACAATGAAACCTGGGTCGAAGCCGATGCGCCAGAAGTGTTGCTGGACCGAAAAGTAGTGCACATGGCCGTCGCCAATAAATAGAATCACTTGCGCCTGGCCGTCTGATGCAGCGGCGGCCGAACGTTAAAAAGCCCGCAACAGCGGGCTTTTTAACGGGCCGCTGCTTGTCGTCAGGCCGACGGTGCTTCCATCTTGCCGGACACGGTGAGCCACTGCTCTTCCAGGCTTTGCAGCTCATCGTTGACGGTTTTCAGGCGTTTGCCGAAGTCGGCAATTTCGGTCGGGTGATGGGCCTTGCTCAAATGACCTTCCAGTGAAGCACCTTCGCCGTTGAGCACCGCCATGCGCGCCTCGATCTCTTCCAGTTGACGCTTGAGACCGGTTGAATTGACTTTGACCTTGGGCTGCGCCGCCGCTGCCGCCTGGGCTTTGCGCTCGGCCTTGGCCGCGGCACTGCTGGCTTCCTTGATGGCCTCGCGCTGGCGTTTGGCTTCGTCCAGCAGGTAGCGCTGGTAGTCGTCCAGGTCGCCGTCAAATGGGGCCACACCGCCGCGCGAGACCATCCAGAACTCATCGCACACGGCGCGCAAGAGTGCCCGGTCATGGCTGACCAGCATGACTGTGCCTTCAAATTCGTTGAGCGCCATGGCGAGCGCTTCCCGCGTGGCCAAATCGAGGTGATTGGTAGGCTCATCGAGCAGCAGCAGATTCGGGCGCTGCCAGACGATCATGCACAGCACCAGGCGCGCTTTTTCACCGCCGCTCATGCTGCCCACGGCCTGTTTCACCATGTCGCCGCCGAAGTTGAAGGTGCCCAGGAAGCTGCGCAGGTCTTGTTCGCGGGTCTGCTGGCCAGCAATTTTGCCGGCAGCCGTCATGTCTTTCACCAAGCGGATCATGTGTTCCAGCGGGGTATCGGCCGGGCGCAGCACGTCGAGCTCCTGCTGGGCAAAGTAGCCAATGTTCAGGCCCTTGCCTTCGGTCAGCTCGCCGCCGATGGCCTGCAAATCACGGGCGACCGTTTTGACCAGTGTGGATTTGCCCTGACCATTGGCACCCAGAATACCGATGCGTTGACCGGCCAGCACCGAGCGGCTGACGTTGTTCACGATCACGGTGGGTGGTGTGCCTTCGGGTGAGCCTTCCGGTGCCGGGTAGCCAAAGCTCACACCCGTCATCGACAGCATCGGGTTGGGCAGGTTGGCCGGTTCCTTGAATTCAAAGGTGAAGTCCGCTTCCGCCAGCAGCGGCGCGATTTTCTCCATGCGGTCCAGCGCCTTGACCCGGCTTTGCGCCTGTTTGGCCTTGCTGGCCTTGGCCTTGAAGCGGGCGATGAACTTTTGCAGGTGGGCAATCTTGTCCTGCTGCTTCGAAAAGGCGTTTTGCTGCAGCGTCATCTGCTCGGCTCGCATGTCTTCAAACTTGCTGTAGTTACCGCCGTAGCGCACCAACTTGCCGCCGTCGATGTGCAGGGTGACGTTGGTCACAGCATCCAGAAACTCGCGGTCATGGCTGATGACGACCATGGTGCCTTCATAGCGCTTGAGCCAGGCTTCCAGCCAGACCAGCGCGTCCAAATCCAGGTGATTGGTCGGCTCGTCCAGCAGCAGCAGGTCGGACGGGCACATCAGGGCACGCGCCAGTTGCAGGCGCATGCGCCAGCCGCCGGAGAAGCTGTTGACCGGGTTGGTGAGTTCGGTGGTCTTGAAACCCAGACCCAGAATCAGCGCCTGGGCGCGGGCGGGGGCATCGTGGGCCCCGGCGTCCTGCAGCGCCATGTAGGCGTGGGCCATGCGGTCGTAGTCGTCGGTGGCCTCAGAAGCCGTGACTTCATTTTGGGCGGCCAGCAGCGAGGTGTCGCCATCCACCACAAAGTCGGTGGCGCTTTGCTCGGTCTCGGGCATATCCTGGGCCACCTGGCCCATGCGCCATTGGCTGGGAATGAAATACTCGCCCCCATCTTCGTGCAGATTGCCGTTGAGCAGCGCAAACAGCGAGGACTTGCCGGCCCCGTTGCGGCCCACCAGACCCACTTTTTCGCCGGGGTTGATGGTGACGGAGGCACTGTCGAGCAGCAGTTTGGCACCGCGGCGCAGTATGACGTTTTTAAGAGTGATCACGGGAATCGTTTCAGTTGGTTAGCTAGTTATCGTTATTCAATAGTGAGACTTTGGGGGACAGACCGCAGGCTGCGAAGCAGGCTAGCGCTGTCCCCAACGCTTTAAGAGCGCTTCGCGGGTCAGCAGCAGCACCTGGTCTTCACCGGCGCTGGTTTCCAGCCAAACCGATTCCAGTCCGGGAAAGGCGGCTTCAAAGTGGTCTTGTTCGTTGCCAATTTCCAGCACCAGCACGGCGTGTTCGCTCATGTGCTGCGGCGCCTCGCGCAGCAGTTGACGGATGAAGTCCATGCCGTCGCTGCCGCCAGAGGTGTTGCCGTCCAGCGCCAGTGCCGGCTCGGCGTGGTATTCGGGGGGCAGGGCGGCCATGCTGTGCGCATTGACGTAAGGCGGGTTGCACAAAATCAGGTCGTAAGGGCCGCTGACGCCAGACAGTCCATCGGACGCCAACAAGCTAATGCGCTTTTGCAGGCCGTGCTTCTCGACATTGATGCGGGCCACGGCCAGGGCGTCGGCCGAGATGTCGGAGGCATCCACGGTCACGTCCGGGTAGGTCATGGCGGCGAGTACCGCCAGGCTGCCATTGCCGGTACACAGGTCCAGCACGCGATGGGTGGTTTCTCTAAGCCAATAATCAATGCCGCCCTCAACCAGCAACTCGGCGATGAAGGAGCGCGGCACGATGACGCGTTCGTCGACGTAAAACGGCACGCCTTGTAACCAGGCTTCGTGGGTCAGGTAGGCGGCCGGTTTGCGGGATGTGATTCTTGCTATTAAAAGAGTAGCTACTTGCGCTTGTTGCTCGGGGGCTACAGGCTGATTGGCTATAAATTCGAGGTCATCCGGCGGGCCATCCAGTGGGGTATCCAGCGGCAGACCGAGTTGCCACAGCACCAGCCATGCCGCTTCGTCAAAGGCATTGGTGGTGCCGTGGCCAAACGCCACGCCAGCGTCTGCGAGCTGCTGGGCACTCGCTTCGATCAGTTCCAGAATAGTCATGGCTTCAAGCGCGTGTTCAGATTTTCCAGCACACGCCGGTAAATGTTTTTGAGGGGTTCGATGTCGGCCAGCGGCAGGTATTCGTCGATTTTGTGGATCGTGGCGTTGGGTGGCCCGACCTCGATCACCTGCGGGCAGATTTGGGCGATGAAGCGGCCGTCGCTGGTGCCGCCGGTGGTGGACAGCACGGTATCGATGCCGGTCTCGGCCTTGATGGCCGTCACGACGGCATCAACCAGCGTGCCCGGTGTCGTCAGAAAAGGCAGGCCGCCGACCGTCCACGTCAACTCATAGTCAAGCCCATGCTGCTCCAGCACCGCCTGCAGACGCGTTTGCAGCGCCTCGGGCGTGGACTCGGTAGAAAAGCGGAAATTGAAATCAATCACCAGCGTGCCGGGAATCACATTGCTGGCACCGGTGCCGCCGTGGATGTTGCTGACCTGCCAGCTTGTGGGCGGGAAAAACGCGTTGCCCTGGTCCCACTCGATGGCTACCAGTTCAGCCAGTGCCGGCGCGACCAGATGGATCGGGTTTTTGGCCAGATGCGGGTAGGCAATATGCCCTTGCACGCCTTTGACGCTGAGCTTGCCGCTCATGCTGCCGCGACGACCGTTTTTGATCATGTCGCCGGTGCGCTCCAGCGACGTGGGCTCGCCGACGATGCAGTAATCGAGTCGTTCACCGCGCTGCTGCAGCGCCTGGCAAACGATGACCGTGCCATCGGTGCCGGGACCTTCTTCGTCGCTGGTCAGCAAAAAACCAATCGACAGGGCGGTGTCGGGCTGCGCCGCCACAAACTCTTCGACCGCGACCACAAACGCCGCCAGCGAGGTCTTCATGTCGCTGGCGCCCCGGCCATACAACCTGCCGTCGCGCTGCGACGGCGTGAACGGGGCGCTCTGCCACTGGTCCAGCGGGCCGGTCGGCACGACATCGGTGTGACCGGCAAACACTATCAATTCAGTAGCTGCCTGCGCAGGGTGGACGAGGGCTGCAGGCCGTTTTGCCCATAAGTTGGTGACCCGAAAGTCAGCCGGGCCGCTGACGATGGTTTCACAAACAAAGCCCAGCGGGGCCAGGCGCGCGGCGATGATGTCCTGGCAGCCCGCGTCATCCGGCGTGAGCGAAGCGCGGGACATCAGCTGTTCGGTGAGGTCAAGGGTGCGTGTCATGGGGCCCTCCGAGGGGGCGCGAGCTGGCTTGAAGCGGTTCTGCGCGGCGCTCATCAGTGGGTCACGTCCAGCGTGATTTCGGTGAAGGATGGCTCATCATCCGGGTCTTCCTGCGGTTGCGCGGGTTGGGCTCGGGCGTTAAAGTCGTTTTGCAGGCGCCACATCAGGTTGGTGGGGGAGTCGGAATTGGCCAGCCCTTCTTTGCGATCCACAATGCCTTCCACGATCAGGCGGGCGATGTCTTGCTCGAAGGTCTGGCTGCCCTCTGCCATGGATTTTTCCATGGCCTCTTTGACGCCTGAAAAATCACCTTTTCCAATCATCTCGGCGACCAGACTGGTGTTGAGCATGACCTCCACGGCGGGTATGAGTCCGCCTGCTACCGTGCGTAAAAGTCGCTGCGACACAATCGCTTTGGTGGCGGCGGCCAGGTCGCCCAGCATGGTCTGGCGGACCTCGATCGGGTAAAAACTCAGGATGCGGTTGAGGGCCTGGTAGCTGTTATTGGCATGCAGGGTGGCCAGGCACAAATGGCCGGTCTGGGCGTAGGCAATGGCCGCCGACATGGTTTCACGGTCACGGATTTCGCCAATCAGGATCACATCCGGCGCCTGCCGCAGCGCGTTCTTGAGTGCCAGCTGGGTTGATTGCGTATCGGTGCCGACCTCGCGCTGGTTGACCACCGAGCGTTTGTTCTTGAACAGGAATTCAATCGGGTCTTCAATGGTGAGGATGTGGCCGGCGGCATTCTGGTTGCGGTGATCAACGATAGAGGCCATCGTCGTGCTTTTGCCAGCGCCAGTGGCGCCCACCATCAGGATGAGTCCCCGTTTTTCCATGACCAGTTCACCCAGAATCATGGGTACCGACAGTGAGGCCAGCGACGGAATGTCCATTGAGATGAAACGGATGACCGCCGCAATCGAGCCGCGCTGGCGCATGGCGCTGATCCGGAACCGGCCCACACCCGCCAGGGGGAAGCCCATGTTCAGCTCATTCATTTCTTCCAGCTCTTCGATGCGCGCCGGTGGCAGTATTTCGGCCAGCAAATTGAGCGGCGCATCGGGGGGCAGAATCTGGCTGTTGATGGGCACGCATTGCCCGTTGATCCGGATCAGGGCTGGCGAGTGGGCCGACAGATAGACGTCCGAGGCTTTTTTCTCGCTCATCAAGCGAAGAATGCGCTCCATCGTGCCCGGTGTGCCGTTGGTTGCCATGGTTCAGCCCCTGTTTCCGTTCTGGTATTTCTGGGAAAAGTATCAGTCGCGCAGCAAGTCGTTCAGGCTGGTTTTGGCGCGGGTTTGCGCGTCGACCCGCTTGACGATGATCGCCGCGTACAGGCTGTATTTGCCGTCGTTCTTGGGCAGGTTGCCGCTGATGACCACGGAGCCGGCGGGAATGCGGCCATAGCTGACGGTGTCAGTGGCGCGGTCATAAATGGGGGTGCTTTGACCGAGGTAAACGCCCATGGAGATGACCGAGTTCTCTTCCACGATGACGCCTTCCACCACTTCCGAGCGGGCACCGATGAAGCAGTTGTCCTCGATGATGGTGGGGTTGGCCTGCATCGGCTCCAGCACGCCGCCGATGCCGACGCCGCCGGATAAATGCACATTCTTGCCAATCTGCGCGCACGAGCCCACCGCCGCCCAGGTGTCGACCATGGTGCCTTCGTCCACGTAGGCACCAATGTTGACGAAGGAGGGCATCAGGATCACGCCCTTGGCAAGATAGCTGCCACGGCGTGCCACGGCTGGCGGCACCACGCGCACGCCGGTGGCTTTCATGGCTTCTTCGTCGAGGTGGGCAAACTTGGTGGGGACCTTGTCGTAAAAGCCCAGGTCGCCGGCTTTCATGATCTCGTTGTCTTTTAGGCGAAAGCTCAACAGCACGGCTTTTTTGATCCACTGGTGCGTGGTCCACTGGCCCACGGCTTCGCGGGTGGCGACGCGCAGCATCCCCGAGTTGAGCTGGGAGATCACATGCTCGACCGCATCGGCGACTTCCTTGGGGGCGGATTTGACGGAAATATTGGCGCGGTCTTCCCACGCGCAATCGATGATGTTTTGGAGTTGTTGGGTCATGAAAAGGCCTCTAGGGTTTCAGTTTCGGGTTCAGGTTCTGGATTTGACAAACTGGACAATGCGTTGGGCTGCCTCAACACATTCGGCGGTTTCGGCCACCAGGGCCATGCGGATCCGCTGCGCGCCAGGGTTCGCGCCGTGACTATCACGGGCCAAATAAGAACCGGGCAAAACCGTCACATTGTAAAGAGTGAACAGTTCACGCGCGAAATCGACGTCATTGCCCTTCACTTTGGCCCACAAATAGAAGCCGGCATCCGGCAGCGCCACCTCCAGCACCTCGGCCAGCAGCGGCGTGACCTGGGCAAATTTGCTGCGGTACAGCGCCCGGTTCTCGATGACGTGCTGCTCATCGCGCCAGGCGGCGATGCTGGCGACCTGCACCACCGGGCTCATGGCGCTGCCGTGGTAGGTGCGGTAGAGCAAGAACTGCTTCATGATGGCGGCGTCGCCCGCCACAAAACCGCTGCGCATGCCCGGGACGTTGCTGCGCTTGGACAGGCTGGTGAAGGAAACCAGGTTTTTGAAATCACTGCGCCCCAGTTGGGCGGCGGCTTCCATGCCGCCCAGCGGCGGCTCCTCGCGGAAGTAAATCTCGCTGTAGCACTCGTCGGAGGCGATGACAAAGCCGTAGCGGTCGCTCAAATCAAACAGTTTTTTCCACTCGGACAAGGGCATCACCGCGCCGGTGGGGTTGCCCGGCGAGCAGGTAATCAGCAGCTGGGTGCGGGCCCAGACGGCTTCGGGTACGCTGTCCCAGTCCTGCGCGAAATTGCGCGCCGGGTCGCTCGGCACAAAGTAGGGCTGGGCCCCGGCCAGGAGTGCTGCGCCTTCGTAGATTTGGTAGAACGGATTGGGGCACACCACCACCGGCGCCTGCCCGGTGCCGCTGCCGGTCGGGCCGGGGTTGACGATGGTTTGGGTCAGGGCAAACAGGGCTTCGCGCGAGCCGTTGACGGGCAACACCTGGGTGGCCGGGTTCACGTCCAGGCCGTAGCGCTTTTTAAGCCATTGGGTAAAGGCGTCGCGCAGTTTGGGTTCGCCGGCGGTGGCCGGGTAAGCCGCCAGGCCACTGGGTGTGCTGACAATGGCATCAATCATCGCCTGCTGAATGAAGGCGGGCGTCGGGTGTTTGGGCTCGCCCATGCCCAAGCTGATAGGGCGCAAGGCCGGGTTGGGGGTGGTAGTGGCGAAAAGTTGACGCAGCCGCTCGAACGGATAGGGCTGTAAATGGGAAAGCAGTGGATTCATGGGGTGCGATTATCCCCTGCGGGTACGCCACCCGGCACGGCGTTGAGGTCTCAGACCCGCAGCGTCTCAACCGGGCAATCCAGGCCCAGCCAGTGGTGCGCGGCATGCTGGAGCGTGGTGCGCTCACCGGTGGTGAGCAGCACGCACTGCCCTGGGGTGTCATTGATGGAGAGGGTCTTCAGCATGCGGCGCGTCTGGCGTGCCACCGGTTCGCCGTTGTCGATCAGGCAGACGTCGGGCCCTACCATCGCGGTCAGGTGGCCGCTGGCAAACGGGTAGTGCGTGCAGCCCAGCACCAGTGTGTCGATCTGCCCCTCTTTAGTGCCAAATTGACCCATAGCCCCCGTGTAATGTGCGCAGAGTGCTATTATTTTCGTAGTATCCTGGTGTTCGATGGCATCGGCCAGGCCGTCGCAGGGCAGGCACACGAAGTCGGCCTGGCCGGCCAGCGACTCGACGAGGGTGCGGAATTTGGCGCTGCCCAGCGTGCCACGTGTGGCCATGACACCAATGCGCCGGGTCTGGCTATGGGCCACAGCGGGTTTGAGCGCCGGCTCAACGCCGACGATGGGAAGGTCGGGGTGCTCCTGGCGCAGTAAATGAATGGCCGCCGCTGTCGCGGTGTTGCAGGCAATCACCAGCGCCTTGATGTCGTGTTCCGCCCGCAGGTGCGCCGTGATGGCGCGCGAGCGCTCAATGACATGCGCGTCGTCACGTTCGCCATAAGGCGCGTGGCCGCTGTCCGACACGTAGACAAAGTCTTCATGGGGCAGCTCGGCGCGCAGCGCCCTGAGAATGCTCAGGCCGCCGATGCCGCTGTCAAACACCCCGATGGGGTATTTGACTAAATTGGGGTCAGAACCCAATTTTTGTCGCCGTTGCTGTTAATTACTGGCGACCGCAATACCCTTGAACTCGCCGGTCGCAATGCGTTTTTGCCATTCGGCCGGGCCGGTGATGTGGGCGCTGGTGCCGCCGGAATCCACGGCCACGGTGACCGGCATGTCGACCACGTCAAATTCATAAATGGCTTCCATGCCGAGATCGGCAAAGCCCACCACTTTGGCACTCTTGATGGCCTTGCTGACCAGGTAGGCGGCGCCGCCCACCGCCATCAAATAGGCGCTCTTGTGTTTCTTGATGGCCTCAATCGCCACCGGGCCGCGTTCGGCCTTGCCGATCATGGAGATCAGGCCGGTTTGGGCCAGCATCATTTCGGTGAAATCGTCCATCCGGGTGGCGGTGGTGGGGCCGGCCGGGCCGACCGCTTCGCCCTTGACCGGATCGACCGGGCCGACGTAGTAAATCACGCGGTTGGTGAAGTCCACCGGCAGCTTCTCACCCTTGGCCAGCATGTCTTTGATGCGCTTGTGCGCCGCGTCGCGGCCGGTCAGCATCTTGCCGTTCAGCAGCAGCGTGTCGCCCGGCTTCCAGCTGGCGACTTCTTCTTTGCTCAGGGTGTTGAGGTCCACTTTTTTGCTTTTGACGTAGTCGGGCGTCCACTGGACGTCGGGCCACAGGTCCAAGCTTGGCGGGTCCAGATAGACCGGGCCGCTGCCATCCATCACAAAGTGGGCGTGACGGGTGGCCGCGCAGTTGGGAATCATCGCCACCGGCTTGCTGGCGGCGTGGGTCGGGTACATCTTGATCTTGATGTCCAGCACGGTGGTCAGGCCGCCCAGGCCTTGCGCGCCAATGCCCAGGGCGTTGACCTTGTCGAACAATTCGAGGCGCAGCGCTTCGGTCTTGGTCAGCGTTTGGCCAGAGGATGATTTGGCCTGCAACTGGTACATGTCCAGGTCGTCCATCAAGCTTTCCTTGGCCATCAGCACCGCTTTTTCAGCCGTGCCGCCAATGCCGATGCCCAGCATGCCGGGCGGGCACCAGCCGGCGCCCATGGTCGGCACGGTTTTGAGCACCCAGTCCACCACCGAGTCGCCGGGGTTGAGCATGACCATCTTGCTTTTGTTCTCGGAGCCGCCGCCTTTTGCTGCCACGGTGACTTCCAGCGTGTTGCCGGGCACGATTTCAGAGAAGATCACGGCCGGGGTGTTGTCTTTGGTGTTCTTGCGGTCAAACTGCGGATCGGCCACAACCGATGCGCGCAGGGTGTTGTCGGGGTGGTTGTAAGCGCGGCGCACACCTTCGTTGATGGCGTCGTCCAGGCTGCCGGTGAAGCCGTCCCAGCGAATGTCCATGCCGACCTTGAGAAACACGTTGACGATGCCGGTGTCCTGGCAAATCGGGCGGTGGCCAGTGGCGCTCATCTTGCTGTTGGTCAGAATTTGTGCAATCGCGTCTTTGGCCGCCGGGCTTTGCTCACGTTCGTAGGCGCGGGCCAGATGGGCAATGAAGTCGGCCGGGTGGTAGTAGCTGATGTACTGCAGGGCGGCGGCGACGGATTCAATCAGGTCGGCTTGGCGGATGGTGGTCATGGTGATGTGAAACCTCAGGTGTTCGGGGTTAACTAGTTGACGACAATGGCGCCAAGTTTAACCAGGCTTGCGCGGTGAAGGACGGAAGCGGCACGCAAGCAACAGGGCTAAAAATCCGGCTCAGGAATCGTTGCGGAATTGGTTGTGGCAGGTCTTGCAACTTTTTTGCACCTCAGTCACAGCTGGCCGAATGATGTCCAGATCGCCGCCTTGTGCCGCCTTGACGAGCTGGCTCACCGTGGCCAGGTACTTTTCCTGCGCCAGCTTGAATTCGGCCGGCTTTTGCCATACCTCGGCTTTGGCATGGGTTGGCGGGTAATTGCCGTCCGGGGTGAAGTAAGCCCAGGGTTGCGTCGCCAGCTTTTCCAATTCCAGGGCGCTGACCTTGAACTCGCGCGGGTTGTAGTCCTTGCGGTCCCGCGCCACCAGGCCCATCGGCTCCAGCGTGCGCGTGAATTGCTTGAAAATGGCCTTGCGCTTGGTGACCAGCTGCTCGGGATGGGTGTCACTTGCTTCGTTGTTGCAGGCAGTTAGCGCCAATACGGCGGCGATGGCGATCAGGGATGACGATAATAATTTGGACATGGACTTATTGACGAGGGTGCTCGGGTGCTGGCTTGCTTGCCGATTGTAGGGATGGCGCGCACAAGGGCCGGCCGGCGCGGTACATTCGGCATGTCGGAGTCCAGTCAGTGGCATGTAAGTGCCAGCCCCGACAGTCGCGCACTGCTTTTATTAGCTTTTATTAATTAGAGGAGACCTATCCATGAGTGCACCATCGTCCGCCATCGAGTCCATATTGGTTGAAAATCGCGTTTTCCCGCCGAGTGAGGCTTTTGTGAAAGCGGCGCGCATTTCCGGCATGGACGGTTACAACGCGCTATGCGCCGAAGCCGAAAAAGATTTCGAGGGTTTCTGGGCCCGGTTGGCGCGCGAAAATGTGATGTGGGACAAGCCCTTCACCAAAACGCTGGACGAGTCCAATGCACCGTTTTACACATGGTTTGAAGATGGCGAACTGAATGCTTCGGCCAACTGCCTGGACAAGCACATGGGCACGCCGGTCGAGAACAAAACCGCTGTTATTTTCGAAGCTGACGACGGCACCGTGACCAAGACCAGCTACAAGGAACTGTTGGCGAAGGTGAGTCAGTTTGCCAACGCGCTCAAGGCGAGTGGCATCCAAAAGGGTGATCGCGTTCTGATTTACATGCCCATGACCCTCGAAGGCGTGATCGCGATGCAGGCCTGCGCCCGCATTGGCGCCACCCATAGCGTGGTGTTCGGTGGCTTCTCGGCCAAGGCGCTGCAGGAGCGCATCATTGACGCCGGTGCCGTGGCGGTGATCACTTCCAACTACCAGATGCGGGGCGGCAAAGAGTTGCCCTTGAAGGCGATTGTGGACGAGGGTCTGGCGATGGGCGGCTGCGAGTCCATCAAGACGGTCTTCGTGTACCAGCGCACCGCAACCGCCTGCAACATGGTGGCGGGCCGCGACAAAACCTTTACCGAAGCCCTGAATGGTCAAAGCACGGAATGTGCGCCGGTGTCCGTAGGTGCCGAACATCCGCTGTTCATTCTTTTTACCTCCGGCTCAACCGGCAAACCGAAGGGCGTGCAGCACTCCACCGGTGGCTTCCTGCTATGGGCCAAGCTGACCATGGACTGGACGTTTGACCTGAAGCCGACAGACGTGTTCTGGTGCACCGCTGACATTGGCTGGATTACCGGCCACTCCTACGTGGCCTACGGACCCCTGGCCGCGGGCGCCACCCAGATCATTTTTGAAGGCGTTCCGACCTTCCCGAACGCCGGTCGTTTCTGGCAGATGATCGAGCGCCACAAGTGCACTATTTTCTATACCGCGCCCACGGCCATCCGCTCGCTGATCAAGGCCGCCGAGAGCGATGAAAAAGTCCATCCTGACCGTTCTGATTTGAGCAGCCTGCGCATCCTCGGTTCGGTCGGCGAGCCTATCAATCCGGAAGCCTGGATGTGGTATTACAAGAACATCGGCGGCGAGCGCTGCCCGATTGTGGACACCTTCTGGCAGACCGAAACCGGCGGCCACATGATCACCCCGCTGCCGGGCGCGACACCGCTGGTGCCGGGTAGCTGCACCTTGCCGCTGCCAGGCATCATGGCCGCCATCGTGGACGAAGCGGGCCACGACGTGCCCAATGGTTCCGGTGGCTTGCTGGTCGTCAAACGTCCTTGGCCATCGATGATTCGCAACATCTGGAATGATCCTGATCGTTTCAAGAAAAGTTACTTCCCTGAAGAACTGGGCGGCACGATTTACCTGGCAGGTGACGGCGCAGTGCGCAGCGCTGACCGCGGCTACTTCCGCATCACCGGCCGCATTGACGATGTGCTGAATGTGTCGGGTCACCGCATGGGCACCATGGAAATCGAGTCGGCGCTGGTCGCCAAGTCCGATCTGGTGGCCGAAGCCGCTGTGGTGGGGCGTCCGGATGACCTGACCGGCGAGGCTATTTGCGCGTTTGTGGTGCTCAAGCGCCCCTGCCCGACAGGCGACGAGGCCCGGGCGATTGCCAAGGAACTGCGTGATTGGGTGGCCAAGGAAATTGGCCCGATTGCCAAGCCCAAAGACATCCGCTTTGGTGAGAATCTGCCCAAAACCCGCTCCGGCAAGATCATGCGTCGTCTGCTGCGCTCGCTGGCCAAGGGTGAGTCGATTACCCAGGATACGTCGACACTGGAGAATCCGGCGATTTTGGATCAGTTGGGTCAAACCTATTGATGCTACGAAAGTGATAGCTGCTGACGCCCGCACTGCGGGTGTCAGCGACTAAAAGCAGCGATAAAAAAGCCATAAAAAAAGCCCGCTTTTGCGGGCTTTTTTTGCGGGTAAACCGGCTGCTCAGTTCAACTCGACAGCACCCAAGCCGCCAGTTTCTTGGCTTCAGCCTCATTGACTTGCACGTTGGCAGGCATGGGAATAACACCCCAAACGCCAGAACCGCCTTTCATGATTTTGGCCGCCAGTTTGTCCACAGCATCTTTTTGACCAGCGTACTTCTTGGCGACGTCTTTGTAAGCGGGGCCCACCAGTTTTTTGTCAATGGCATGGCAAGCCATGCAGTTTTTGGAGGTGGCAAGGGCCTGATCGGCAAATGCTGGAGCCATTGCAGAAACTGCGGCAACTAAAGCAAAGAGAGCACGTTTCATCATTTTTTCCCCAGGTGTTGGTTTACAGTCTGATAACGGCATTGTATTGTTGGCGGTTGACACTCATCACAAGTCGGCCTTTTGCGAAATGACAGGAGACTCAGATGTATTTATTGGGACTTGGGCTGGTTTTGCTGGCCATGAAGTATCTTGAAATCGGTCCGGTAGCCGCCTGGGATTGGTGGTTTGTGCTGGCACCATTTGGTTTGGCTGCGCTCTGGTGGGCTTGGGCAGATAAGACGGGCTACACCAAAAAGAAAGCCATGGAGCGTGAAAACGCACGCCGGCAGTCTCGTATTGACAGAAATCACGAGGCACTGGGAACGATATCCAAAAAGAAGCCGCGTTGAACTCGGTAGCAGTCATGCCGGACCTGATCCGACATCCATGGATGGCGGCTCGTGCACGCCATGGCAGTCCGGTATGACGGGTTGGTTTTTTTCGGAACACCCTCGGGGCCTGCGCTTGCGTGCACAATGCCGTCCATGCTGATTCATCCCGAAATTAATCCTGTCGCCCTGCAACTCGGCCCGTTGGCCGTCCATTGGTATGGGCTGACCTATCTCGCTGCCTTTGGCCTGTTCATGTTTCTGGGTATCCGGCGCCTGCGGCATGAGCCGTTTGCCTCGATCACAGGGGCCGGTGCCTGGTCGCGTAAGGACGTGGAAGACATCCTGTTCATGGGGGTGATGGGCGTGGTGCTGGGCGGGCGCATCGGCTACTGCCTGTTTTACAAACCACTCTATTACCTGATGCATCCGCTGGAGATTTTTGCGGTGTGGCAAGGCGGCATGAGTTTTCACGGCGGCATGCTGGGTGTCATTGCCGCCATGATCTGGTTTGCCCATTCACGCGGCAAGCCCTGGCTGCAGGTTGCGGATTTTGTGGCGCCGTGTGTGCCGACGGGGCTGGCGGCGGGGCGGGTGGGCAACTTCATCAACGGTGAGTTGTGGGGCCGTTTGAGCAGCCCGGACCTGCCTTGGGGCATGGTGTTTCGGGGTGCCGGCGATTTGCCGCGTCACCCGTCGCAGGTGTACCAGTTTTTGGGGGAGGGGCTGCTGTTATTCGTGCTGCTGTGGCTGTATGCCCGCAAGGAGCGCAAACAGGGCCAGGTGGCGGCGGCCTTTTTGCTGGGCTACGGGGTGTTTCGCTTTTTGGCCGAGTTTTTCCGCGAGCCCGATGCACATCTGGGCATTTTGTCGCTGGGCATGAGCATGGGGCAGTGGCTGTGCCTGCCGATGATCGTGGGTGGCATCGGCTTGTGGTGGTGGGCGGATAAAGCGTCTGGGAATGTAAAGAAATAGTGCTCTAGCCCCCGTGCTATATGCGTAACCAGCTATAAAAATAATAGTAAATCAGGATATCAAGATATGCGTGGAACCATCCAGTTTGAGCAGCAGGCAGGCGTGGCGCGGGTCACTATCAGCTATCCACCCCGGTTCAACGCCATGTCGCGCGTCATGTGGCGCGAGCTGCGCTATGTTTTTGAGAGCGTACAAAACAGCACAGACCTGCGCTGTGTGGTGATTGGCGGTGAGAACGGAAACTTCTGTTCGGGTGGCGATATTTCGGAATATGCCGACTTCCGGTTTCAGGAGTCCAGCCTGCGTGACTTCCACGAAAACGATGTATGGGGTGGTTTGCAGGCCATGCTGGACTGCGATGTACCGATCGTGGCGCAGATTGAAGGCAACTGCATGGGCGCGGGGATAGAGATTGCGAGTTGTTGTGATCTTCGCTTGAGCAGCGTTTCCGCCCGATTTGGTGCGCCCATTGCCAAGCTGGGCTTCCCGATGGCACCGCGCGAAGCAGAGTTGGTCGCGCGCGAAGCAGGCTTGGTCACTGCGCGCCAAATGCTGCTGGAGGCGGCGATTTTCAGTGCGGCCGACATGCAGGCCGCAGGCTTTCTCAGTCGGGTGCTGGCGGACGAACAACTGGCCGCCGAGGCTCAGGTCACCGCGCTGCGGATCGCGGCGCTGGCACCCCAGGCGGCCAGACTCAACAAACAGACACTTCGGGCATTAATTAGCCCTCCAGCCCCCGTCAATAGGGCGCAAGGAGCTACTAATTTAGTAGCAAATAACGTCGATACGACTTATGCCTACGCTGACAGCGCTGAACACCGGGAAGGTATTCAGGCCTTTCTGGAGAAGAGAAAGCCCGCGTTTTGAGCATTGACATGCACACGCAGAACATCACCAAGCAGCGCAACGGTAATCTTTTTGCTGCACTTCGCGCCGGATTTCCCGAAGACCTGGACGCCGTAGCGGTCGAAACCGACAGCGGCCTGTTTTACTCCTGGCGCGACCTGGAGCGCGCCACCGCCATGATGGCCAACTTGCTGGAGTCGCTGGACCTGCCCGCAGGTTCCCGCATCGCCGTGCAGGTGGAAAAGTCGGTTGAGGCCATGGTGCTGTACCTGGCCACTTTGCGGGCCGGTTTTGTTTTTTTGCCGTTCAACACGGCTTATCAAAGCGCCGAGATCGACTACTTCATCGGCAATGCCGAACCCGCCGTGGTGGTGTGCACGGCCAAAAACTTTGGCTGGATCAGCAAAATTGCGTTCAAGGCCGGCACACAACACGTGTTCACACTCAATGACGACCGCACCGGCTCTCTGCTGGAGCGGGCCGCACATGGTTCGGACCAACACGTGGTAGCCGTCCGACAAGCCGATGATCTGGCTGCCATTTTGTACACCAGCGGTACCACCGGCCGCTCCAAAGGGGCGATGTTGACCCACGGTAATCTGCTGAGTAACGCGCTGGTGCTGAAAGACTACTGGGGCTGGCGTAGTCCAGCAGAAGGCGGCGATGTATTGATCCACGCCTTGCCCATCTTTCATGTGCATGGCTTGTTTGTGGCCATTCACGGGGCGCTGCTCAACGGCAGCAAGATGATCTGGCTGGCCAAATTTGATCCCAGGCTGGTGATTCAAAAGATGCCCGAGGCCACGATTTTCATGGGCGTGCCCACGCTCTATGTGCGTCTGCTGGCCGAGCCGGGCCTGACTGTCGATGCGGCGCGCTCTATGCGGCTCTTCATTGCCGGGTCGGCTCCTTTGTTGATTGAAACCTTCAGCGAGTGGCAGAACAAGACTGGTCACACCATTCTGGAGCGTTACGGCATGAGCGAGACCGCGATGCTCACTTCCAACCCATATGACGAGACCGAAGGAGCACGGCGCGGTGGCACGGTTGGGTTCCCGTTGCCGGGTGTAGGGGTGCGGGTGCAGGATGACGCGGACCAGCCTGTGCCGGTGGGCGAGATCGGTGGCATCCAGGTTAAGGGACCCAATGTGTTCAAGGGCTACTGGCGCATGCCGGAAAAAACGGCCGAAGAATTCACCGCTGATGGCTACTTCAAAACGGGCGATGTGGGCAGGATCGATGCACTCGGCTATGTGACCATCGTGGGGCGCAGCAAAGACCTGATCATCAGTGGCGGTTACAACGTGTATCCCGCCGAAATCGAAGGCTATCTCAATGAGTTGTCCGGGGTAGCCGAGAGCGCCGTGATTGGCATACCCCATGCTGATTTTGGTGAGGTTGGCGTAGCCGTCGTCACGTCCAAGCCAGGTGCCTCGCTCGACCCCGCTCAGATCATCGCCAGCCTGAAATCACAGCTGGCCAATTTCAAGGTGCCCAAGCAATGTTTTGTGGTCGATGCCCTGCCGCGCAACACCATGGGCAAGGTGCTAAAAAATGTTTTGCGTGCGCAATACGGCTGCTGAAAAGCTATCAATTCGCTATTGAATTAATAGCTTGCTACGACCACTGCACGAGGGCTAAAGGCTGTTTTAGCGTAAAACAAGAACTGGAACGTGGGAGTGCGTCAGCACTTGTTGGGTTTCGCTCCCCAGCAGTAGGCGTTTAATGCCCCGGCGACCATGGGATGCCATCACGATCAGGTCGCACTTGTGTTTTTTGGCCGCGGCGATGACGGCATCCGACACCAGGTCTGACTTGACCGTAATGGCCTTGGTTTTGACACCTTTTGTCAGAGCGGCTTTCTGGACTGCGTCGACGATGGCCTGTCCGTCTACTGCCCATTGCATCTCAACCCGGCTGACTTCAGCCGCCTGCAAGGCCAAACCTCCCTCAAAGTAGCTTTGCGGGTAACGCGGAATTACTTTTAAGGCCACCAACTCTGCGCCGGTCAGCGCTGCCAGTGCAATAGCGCTGGTCACCGCTTTTTTGGACAAGGTAGAACCATCGGTGGCGACAAGAATTCTTTGGTACATGAATTGCTCCTGTTGAGTGAAGAGCTCAAGCTTACTCTGGTCGTCCTGTACCGAACTGATTTTCGTCAAGTAAACTGCGTAGCTTGTCAGGCACCCCTAAACCTAATGTTCAATGACCGATCTGCCGTTAATGTTGCGGCTCCACACAACCGTATCGATGCACGCTACGGGGGCCAGGTAGAGTCGCCAGATGCAGGTGTGGCCACGGAGGACTTGCATTTTCTGGATGATCCACAGGAGTGGTCTGCTTTCAGTCGTCCTGACCCCCGGAGCACTGATTGCTGGGAGTCCAACGTCCTGATCGAAGGCATGCATTGCGCGGCCTGCGCACTGACCATTGAGGACGCACTGCTGAGCGTGCCCGGCGTACTGAAGGCCGAGGTGGGGGCGGCCAGCCACCGTGCGCGTGTCGTCTGGTCTTCTGATGTGGTCCGTCCTTCTGACTGGATGCGGGCGGTTCAAACCGCCGGGTACCGCGCCGTGCCCGCCAATGATGCATTTGCCCGTGAACGCCGCAAAAGCGAAGCACGCAAGGCGCTTTGGCGCATGCTGGTAGCAGGGCTTTGCATGATGCAGGTGATGATGTACGCCTATCCCGCCTATGTGGCGGCGCCGGGGGATTTGACGCCTGAGATGGAGCAACTCCTGCGCTGGGCCTCTTGGGTGCTGACCCTGCCGGTGATCCTGTTCTCATGTGGTCCATTTTTTGGCAATGCGTTGCGTGACGTGTTGCAGCGCCGCGTGAGCATGGATTTGCCGGTGGCTTTGGGCATGCTGATTACCTTTGCGGTCAGTACCGCTGGCACCTTTGATCCCCGGGGAATCTTTGGTCGCGAGGTCTATTTCGACTCGCTCACCATGTTTGTCTTCTTCCTGCTGGCAGGCCGCTGGCTGGAATTGCGCCTGCGTGACCGAACGGCCGGTGCGCTGGAAGCGCTGATGAACCGGCTGCCCGACAGTGTGGCGCGTCTGTGCGAAGACGGCACTTATGAACGTGTACCGGTACGCCGCTTGCTTCCCGACGACGTCATTCGCATCTTGCCGGGTGAGATGTTCCCGGCCGATGGCGTGGTGCTGCAAGGCGACACGATGGTCGATGAGGCTCTGCTCACGGGCGAGTCGCGTCCGGTAGCGCGTGGTGTTGGGGGGATGGTTATTGCCGGTAGCCATAACCTCTCAAATGTGGTTCAGGCGCGCGTGGAGCGGGTCGGTGACAAGACCCGTTTCGCCCAAATTGTTACGCTCATGGAAAGTGCGTCAACGACCAAACCACCGTTGGCCCGGTTGGCCGATCGCATTGCCAAACCTTTCCTGATTGTGGTTCTGCTGGCGGCGGGCTTGGCTTGTGCTTTTTGGTGGGGGCGTGACCCCGAACATGCGCTGATGGTCGCGGTGGCTGTGCTTGTTGTCACCTGTCCCTGCGCTTTGTCGCTGGCAACACCAGCTGCCATGCTGGCCGCTGCGGGGGCCCTGGCGCGACGGGGCGTTCTGGTGCGTCGACTGGAAGCCTTTGAAGCCATGGCTTCCATCGACACAGTGATGTTTGACAAAACGGGAACTTTGACACGAGACGTCATGGTGTTGGGCTCTACCCAGGTGCGTGAGGGCGTTTCCGTTGTGCAGGTACTGGATATGGCAGCGGCTTTGGCGCAATATTCGCTCCATCCGGTATCAAAGGCATTGGTGGCTGCCGCAAGCGAAACCGCAGCTTCCCCGGCGTGGAAAGCGAACGCAGTGAATGAGATCGCAGGAGGCGGGGTGTCGGGCCGCGTGTGGTCTGGCGATGCTACGCAGACCGCTACTGATCTGCGCCTTGGTTCTGCCGATTTCTGTGGCATCAAGGTTTCCCAATCAGATTCGTTGCAGACCTGTCTAAGTGACGAGCGGGGCTGGTTGGCTACATTTGAGTTGCATGAGGATGTGCGCTCTGATGCCTTGGATACGGTGGCGGCACTTCACCGTGAGGGTATCGCAGTGCATTTGTTGTCTGGGGACAGTGCTCAGGCGGCTGCGCGGGTAGCGGCACAGGTGAGCATTACCGAGTTTCAGGGGGATTGTTCACCGCAGCACAAGCTCGATTTCTTGCGAAATGCCCAGCAAAGTGGTCACAAGGTGGCCGTTGTGGGCGATGGGCTCAATGACGGTCCGGTACTGGCCGCTGCCCATGTGTCGTTTGCCTTTGGTCAGGCGGTTCCCCTAACGCAGGCACAGGCAGATTTTGTTGTTTTGGGTGATCAACTTGGTGCTGTTGTGAAAACGTTGCTCATGGCCCGGCGTACCCTGCGTGTTGTGCGTCAGAATCTCTGGTGGGCGGCCATTTATAACGCGGTGTGCGTGCCTCTTGCCGTGGTAGGGTTGCTACCGGCTTGGTTGGCAGGTCTGGGTATGGCTCTGAGCTCCCTGCTGGTCGTGCTCAATGCCTTACGGCTGTCATACAGCGCCAAACGACTGGGATAAATTTGATAGATCACTGGAATAAATTTGATGGATATTCTTTATTTACTGGTTCCGCTGTCGGTTATTCTTGTGTTTTTCATTCTCGGTGGACTGTGGTGGGCCATCTACCGTGGTCAATTTGAAGATGTCGAGTCTGAAGGTGAGCGAATTCTTAAGGATTCATAAGAATTCTTTTAAAGGGTTGATGTGTGTCAAAAGGTATCCGGGTTTGCCATGGCAAACTCCATTCGAACTAACTGAGAAGAGGTGAAGATGATATTTCCTAATTCGCTAGCAACTACCTACAACGACAAGGTTGTCAGGCAGTTTGCCATCATGACTGTGGTATGGGGTGTGGTCGGCATGCTTGTCGGCGTGATCATTGCCGCGCAGCTGGCTTGGCCCGAGCTAAATCTGGGCATTCCTTGGTTGACTTACGGTCGTTTGCGTCCGCTGCACACCAATGCGGTGATTTTTGCATTTGGTGGGTGTGGTTTGTTTACTAGCGCCTATTACATAGCGCAGCGCACGTGTCAAGTACGGCTGTTCAGCGATAAGTTGGCGGCCTTTACTTTTTGGGGTTGGCAGTTGGTCATTCTGGCGGCTGCTGTTTCTCTGCCACTGGGTTTCTCCCAAGGCAAAGAATACGCAGAGCTGGAGTGGCCCATTGATATCTTGATCACGCTGGTCTGGGTGTCGTTTGCCATTGTGTTTTTTGGCACCATCGGTACTCGAAAAGTTCGCCATATTTATGTGGCGAACTGGTTTTTGGGTGCCATGATTATTGCCGTGGCTTTATTGCACCTTGTTAACAGCGCTGCCATTCCGGCTGGCTACATGAAGTCCTACTCAGCTTATGCTGGAGTGCAGGATGCCATGGTGCAGTGGTGGTATGGCCACAATGCCGTGGGTTTCTTCCTGACGGCAGGCTTCCTGGGCATGATGTATTACTTCGTGCCAAAGCAGGCGCAGCGGCCGGTGTATTCCTACCGTCTGTCCATCGTTCACTTCTGGGCGTTGATTTTCACTTACATGTGGGCGGGTCCGCACCACCTGCATTACACGGCATTGCCTGACTGGACGCAATCGGTGGGCATGGTGTTCTCCCTGATTTTGCTGGCGCCAAGCTGGGGTGGCATGATCAACGGCATCATGACGTTGTCGGGTGCTTGGCACAAGCTGCGCGACGACCCGATCCTGCGTTTCCTGATCGTGTCGCTGTCGTTCTATGGCATGTCCACCTTCGAAGGTCCGATGATGTCGATCAAGACGGTCAATGCACTGTCTCACTACACTGACTGGACCATCGGTCACGTGCACTCTGGTGCTTTGGGCTGGGTGGGTCTGGTGACCATGGGTAGCATGTATTACCTGATTCCGCGTCTGTTTGGTCAGAAGCAGATGTTCAGTGTGAAGGCGATTGAAGTTCACTTTTGGACTGCGACGATCGGCATTGTTATTTATATCGCGGCAATGTGGATCGCCGGTGTGATGCAGGGTCTGATGTGGCGCGCCATCAACACTGACGGTACGCTCACCTACACCTTTGTTGAGTCCGTTAAAGCAACCTTCCCGTTCTATGTGCTGCGTTTGTCGGGTGGTCTTCTGTACCTGATCGGTATGTTGATCATGCTTTGGAACGTAATCAAGACGGCGACCACCGGCCGCTCCGTCACCGTGACCATTCCGGCCGCTGTTGCCCACGCCTGAAAAGGAAAATACCATGGCAAATAACAATACAAGCGGCGGACTGTCGCATGAGAAAATCGAAACCAGCAATTTCCTGATGATCGTGCTGATCCTTGTGGTGCTGCTGTTTGGTGGGTTGGTGGAAATTGTTCCGCTGTTCTTCCAGAAGTCCACCACAGAGCCTGTCAAGGGTCTACAGCCCTACACCGCACTCCAGTTGGCGGGGCGGGACATTTACACCCGCGAGGGTTGCTACAACTGCCATTCGCAGATGATCCGTCCGTTCCGCGCCGAGACACTGCGGTATGGCCACTATTCGGTGGCTGGTGAGTTTGTGTACGACCATCCGTTCCAATGGGGCAGCAAGCGTACGGGTCCTGATCTGCATCGCGTGGGTGGCAAGTACAGCGACCAGTGGCACCGTGACCACCTGAATAATCCGCGGGACGTGGTGCCTGAATCCAATATGCCGGCTTATCCATGGCTTCTCAAGAACACCGTGGACGCTGAATCTATGCCGGCGCACATGAAGGCTTTGCGGACCGTGGGCGTACCCTACACCGATGAGCAGATAGCCAAGTCTACGGAAGAGATCAAGGGCAAGAAAGAAATCGAAGCGGTTATTGCCTATCTGCAGGTTTTGGGAACCTTGGTTAAGTAAGCGGGAGACATTTATATGGAGCTCGATATCAACACCCTTCGTTCTTTGGCTACAGTGGTCAGCTTCATCGTGTTTGTCGGCATCATTGTTTGGGCTTATTCCCGCCGCAATGCTGCCGATTTCGAGAAGGCCGCCAACCTGCCTTTCGATCAAGACTGACGAACCGCAATAAAAGGAAAATAAATGAGTGACTTTACAAGTAACTTCTGGTCGCTATACGTGGCCGGGATCACCATAGTCAGTATTCTGGCCTGTCTTCTGCTGCTTTGGTTTAGTGGCAAGGCTAAAGCCATGACGGCCAGCGACAATACCACTGGCCACGTATGGGATGGCGATTTGCGCGAGATGAACAACCCCTTGCCGCGCTGGTGGGCTTGGTTGTTCGTCATCACGATCATTTTTGCCTTTGTCTATCTGGCCCTGTATCCGGGGCTGGGTACTTACGGTGGCAAATTGGGTTGGACGTCAGCCGGTCAACATCAGGCAGAGGTCGATAAGGGCAACGCGGAGGTCGCTCCTTTGTATGCCAAGTTTTCGGCTATGAAGCCCGAGGACGTTGCCAAAGATGCGCAGGCCATGGCCATTGGCGAGCGTTTGTTCATGAACACCTGCGCTCAGTGTCACGGCTCTGATGCACGGGGCAGCAAGGGTATTCCCAACCTGACTGATAATTTTTGGTTGGGTGGTGGCACGCCGGAGATTATCAAAGCGGACATAACCAAGGGCCGTATTGGCATGATGCCGCCCATGGCTGCAGCGCTGGGTTCGGCGGATGATGTCAAAAACGTGGCGCAATATGTTTTGAGCCTGTCGGGTAGTCCTCACGATTCTCTTCGGGCTGCGCTGGGCAAAGAGAAGTTCGTTGTTTGCGCTGCCTGCCATGGTGCGGACGGGAAGGGCATTCAGGCGCTAGGCTCGGGCAATTTGACCAATCAGAGTGTGTGGTTGCATGGCAGTGGCGAGGCTAACATTCTTGCCATGATAAATAATGGTAAGGTCAACCAGATGCCAGCCCATGCGGATAAGTTTACCGAGGCTCAGATCCATGTTCTGGCATCTTATGTCTGGGGTCTTTCCAATAAGGGTGGCGCCGCGGCCCAGTAAATAGCGTATCGTCAGAGAAACTGATCCCTTGAAAGAGCACACTTGAAGAGTAAAGAATCCGGGGTTCGAAAGGTCATACCCATCGTCCCGCAAGAGGGCTATGAGCCACCCGTTCCGCCTCAAGAGGGTGATGAGGTATTGGTTTCTCTGTACGCGTCGCACGAAAAAATCTATCCCCGCAGTGTCTCTGGACTGTTCTCCAACTGGCGTTGGGGGATGGTTTTTCTGACCCAGTTGGTGTTTTATGGCATGCCTTGGCTCGAGTGGGGACAGCGCCAGGCGGTGTTGTTTGATCTGGGTTCAAGGCGTTTCTACATCTTTGGATTGGTCCTGTATCCACAGG